>Ga0335397_10001259_pt1 | contig 34466 bp, 28 predicted proteins | sample MAT04_FD_205740 | JGI IMG/M metagenome (GOLD analysis project Ga0335397, IMG submission 205740) | Freshwater microbial communities from Lake Fryxell liftoff mats and glacier meltwater in Antarctica - MAT-04 (spades assembly) (version 2) ... | reverse complement strand
GCTCGCCCTCAAGGTGAAGATCCAGGCGCTCGTGCTCTCGTTCCAGGACGGCTTCTTGCGCGCCACCTTCGTGTTCCTCTGCGCGCTGTTCCTCGTGCTGCTCCTCAAGAAGCCGAAGTCCGCGGCGGGCGCCGCCGGCGCACACTGACCGCGCTCAGGGGCGCGCGCCTTCGACGATCTCCTTCACGGCCTCGGCGTTCACCCCCTTGAAGGCGATCGCGTCCGCGTCGAGGCTGTCAACCTGGAGCATGCGCGGCCTGACGAAGAAGAGCCGCACGAGCACGAACATGGCGAGCGAGCCGAGCACGAGGCCGCGCCCGAGCGTGCTCCCATGGAGGATGCGCGCGAGGACGAGCGCGCTCACCAGCGCGACCATCACGGCGATGCTCGCGTTGCGCGCGGCGGTCCACCGCGCGTCGCAGCGCGCACAGAGCGGGATGACGAGGCTCGCGCGCAGCCGGAAGACGAAACGCAAGAGGAGCCCGACGCCGCAAAAAACGAGGTAGCGCACCCACACGGGCGTCCACGAGAAGACGACGTCGCGATGGTGGATCTGCTCGTGAGCTCCGCACTTCATGCAGACGTCGGGGAGCGGCGCGTCGTGAGAGAGGACGAGCGCCGTGCCCTCGAGGCGCGCGGAATAGCCTCGCTTCTTCTTCTTGCGCGGCGGCGGCTCCACACGACAAGGGTATACGAGGATCGCTCAGGAGACGGTGCGCAGCGACGAGCCTGCTCATCGCCGCGAGCACGAGTCGCGAACGGCGTTCGACGCCGCTGCGGCTCCTCAGTCTGCGGTCGTGCCGAGCTTTCGCTCGAGAGCCTCGAGGTGCGCGCGCACCTCGGGGTCGCTCGTGCGAAGCGCCTCGACCTTGCGGACCGCGCTCATCACCGTCGTGTGATCGCGGTTACCGAACGCACGACCGAGCTCGGGGAAGCTGCACTTGAGGCGCTGCTTGCAGAGGTACATCGCGACGTGACGCGCGAACGCGATGCTCTTGTGGCGGTCCTTCGAGACGAGGTCGCTCGTGCGGAGCTTGAAGTGGTGACAGACGACGCGCTGGATGTCGTCGACGCCGGCCTCGCTCGCGCGCGGGTTCGACGTGAGGGCGAGCTCCTGGCGCGCGAAGTCCATGTCGACCTGCTTGCCGAGCAACGAGGACTTGGCCGCGAGACGGATGAGCGTGCCTTCGAGCTCACGGACGTTCGAGCGGATCGACTGGGCGAGGAAGAGGACGACGTCGTCAGCGAGCTCGATCTGCTCGATCTGCGCCTTCTTGCGGAGGATGGCGACGCGCGTCTCGAGCTCGGGGCCCTGGATGTCGGCGACGAGACCCCATGAGAAGCGGGAGACGAGGCGCTCCTCCATCTTCTCGAGCTGCTGGGGATACTTGTCGCTCGTGACGATGATCTGCTTGTCGGCCTGGTGGAGCGCGTTGAACGCGTGGAAGAACTCTTCCTGCGTCTGCGTCTTCGAGGCGAGGAACTGGATGTCGTCGACGAGGAGGAGGTCGCATCTCTCGCGGTAGCGCGCGCGGAACTCGTTCATGCGGCCCTCCTGGAGGGACTGCACGAACTCGTTCACGAACTTCTCGGCCGAGACGTACAGGATGCGCGACGAGGGGCGCTCGGTACGGAAGCGGTGAGCGACGGCGTGCACCAGGTGCGTCTTGCCGAGGCCGGTGCCGCCGCAGAGGAAGAGCGGGTTGTGCCGGGGGCCGCCGCCGCCGGCCGCGGCGATCGCGGCGGCGTGGGCGAGCTGGTTCGACGGACCGACGACGAAGTTACCGAAGGTGTACTTCGGGTTCAGCCCTTCGATGGGGGGAGGCACCGAGGCCGCCTTGCCGTTCATGCTCGGCGGATTCGAGTAGCCGTTCGACCCGTTGCCGTTCCACCCGTTCGCGCGCGTCGAGCGCGGCGGCTCGACCTCTTCGAGGTGGAGGCCGTTCGCGTCCACCCCGTCGGTCGGGCGCGGGTTGAGCGGACGGTCGGGCATCATCGCGCGCGGTCGCACGGGCAGCGCGGGGTGTCCGTTCGCGAGCGCGACGGGGCGATCGAGCTCGCCTCCGACGCACCACGCGATCTGGATGCTCAAGCCGGTCTGGCTGCGCAGAAAATCGGTGAGGGTCGGCAGGAAATGCTGATCGACCCATTCCCGAACGAACTCGTCGCGAGCGCGCAGGCTCACGACGCCGTCGGTCATGCCGTCGAACTGAATTCCTGAAAACCACTGTTCGAAGCTCGCGGGCGATTTCGCCCGCGTGAAAGCTACGGCTTCGTTCCAGAGCGTCTCGTGCTGCATCACCATCGTTCCGGCCGAATGCGAATGCCAACAGCAACGCACAGGTTCTCCACAGGCTGTGGACGGGCGTGACTTCGCGGCTTTCCAGCGCGAGACACATGCCGGCCGTTAGGCCCGAGTCGTGAAGACCTGGCGAGGGACAAACAATCCACGTCTTCGAAACGGGCTGGACCCATGCCCCCTGCCGCTCGAAGCAACTCCACCCCTGTCGTACGGACGATCGCCGATGAGCACTCCACCTCCGCCCCCCGGTTCTCTCTCCCTCCCCACACGAGAGGGAGGGAATCGAATCGCTAGGCGCAGGGTCGGAGCACTGATCGCCGACCTCCCGTTGTGACCGGAGAATGGAAGTAGCACCCTCCTTTTTCCGTCGTCATGTCCATTGTTTCAAAAAGGCATAAGTGCCCGCCAACGCTCGGCTTTATTCCTTGTAAACCACCTGTGAATTACGTGCTGTGCGCATGCAGCTTCGCACACAGTGGATAAGTGCCCGTTGCCGCTCCGTAATCGGAGTGTTGCCGCTGTGACATTGTCGGGCCGCCCCGGAGTTACCGGTGATCCGTGTGTCAAGAGTCGACGAAGTGCCTGAATTGCAGGCATGCGCGGCGCTTCATCGCGCGGCCCGGGGCCCGCCTCACCCGATCGCGGGGCGCCGAGCGCCGAAAATTGTCCTCCAGGAGCATGGCTTGTTAGGGTCCGCGCCGTGCGGCCGACCCACTCCCCATCGCAGACGTTGGGGCCCCGAGCTTCCCGGAGAGCAGCCGCGATCGCGATTGCGCTCGCGTCCATGTGCCCCGGGATCGCGTACGCCGATCCCTCCTCCACGAGCATCGAGCAGGGCTACGAGCTCGGCGAGATCCAGCATCCGCGCTCGGTCGCGATGGGAAACGCCGCGCAGGTCTTTGGCGGCTCGACGACGGCGGTCTTCGTCAACCCGGCAAACCTCCCGCTTTATCGCGTCTATCATCTCGAGGCGCTCGCCGCGCTCGGGCCCGAGGCGCGACGGCAGAGCTACGGCGGCGCGATCGCCGACTCGAGCACCTCGCGGCTCGCCGGCGGCTTCGGCGGGACGTGGTCGCAGATGGATCCCGACGGGATCAAGCGGCAGTTCACCGACCTCCGGCTCGCCATCGCCTACCCGCTCGGCGATCGCTTCAGCCTCGGCGCGACCGGGCGATTCCTGCGCATCGGTCAGAAGGTTTCGGCCGGCCCGCTGGGCGCGAGCCTCGCCTCCGACGGAACGCGTGAGGAGCCTGTTTTCAGCGCGTTCACGTTCGACGCCGGCGCCGCCGTGCAGGTCAGCGAGAACATCCGCATCGCGATGAGCGGCCGCAACCTCACGGCCCCGGGGACGGCCCTCGCGCCGCTCGCGGTCGCGGGCGGCATCGGCTTCTCTACCTCTACCGTGACGATCGAGGCGGACTCGCTCGTCGACTTCACGACCTTCGGCTCGGCACGCGCGCGCGCGATGCTCGGCGCCGAGCTGCTCGTCGCCGATCGCTTCCCGCTCCGCGCGGGCTACCGCTACGACGCCGGGATGAAGACGCACGCCGCGAGCCTCGGGGTCGGCTACGTCGAGCGTAAGTTCAGTGTCGAGTTTGGTGGACGTCGCGACGTCGTGGGCGACCACCCGGCGACGCTGCTCAGCCTCGGGCTTCGGTTCTTCATCGACTCGGCGAGCGGCGGCAGCGGAGATACCGGCGAGACCTTCTAGTAGGGCTACGGCGGCGTCCAGAAGCGGATGCAGAGGTCGTCCGAGGCGTGGCGCACCGCGAGGACCGGGGCGATCGGCGGTGTTGCCGGTGGCGTGGTCGGGCGCGGGGAGATCGCGAGCGGGGTCGGGTCGGCGTCCGGGCCGCAGAGGCGCGCCTCGACGCGTGACGGGGTCGTGACGCCGGGCTTCGACGTGAGCGAGAGACGGCCGAGCGTGAGCGGCGTGCCGCGGGAGGCGCCGAGACGGACGACGACGCCGCGCGCGCCGAGGCTGTCCTCCTCCGGGTGATCGAGCACCGTGCGGATGCGAAGGGCTGCCATGTTGCCCGGCGCGAACGCGCGGATCAGCGACTCGCGCTTGAGGTGCACGACGACGCCCGCCATCGAGTCGCGCCCGATGAGCGCGTGCGCGGAGGCCGGGCGATGGGGGGCTCGGTCGACGACGAGGGGCTCGCCTGCCTCCTCCTCCGGCTCGAGCGCGCCGTCGGCGACCGCGAGCAGCCGCGCATCGATCGCGCGCGGCGCGCCGGGCGCGCCGAACGCGACGTAGAAGTCGAGGGCCTCGGTCTTCCACTCGCCGCGCGGAAGGTTCACCTCCTCGACGACGACGAGCTGCGTCTTGAGCACCTCGACCTTCACGCGCGGGATGCTCGGCAACATCGGGAGCGGCGCGAGCGGAACGGCCGGGGCCGCGGGTCGCGCGGGCGGACGAGGCGCGGGCTTCGGCGGCGCGCCAGACGCGAGACCCACCGCGAGCGTCGCGAAGGCGAGCGTCACGCCGAAGGCCAGGCGGCCCCTCACGAGATCACCCGAGCGCCTCTTCGAACGCGCGCGCCATCGCTGTCGCCGCGCCGTCGGGAGGCGGGTCGGCGTCGAACGCGGGACCGCACGCGAGGCTCGTGAGGTGCTTGCCCGCCCTCGGGTTGCGGAACCAGTCCTCGTCGTAGCGATCGACGAGCTGACCGAGGAACGCGCGCGTGCCGAGCAGCGCGACGAGACGTGAGGCGTCGGTCGGGCGCGGGTCGGGCCATGCTTCGCACACGGACTCCGGCAGCGGCACACCGAAGAGGCGCGCGCTCATCTCCTCGAACGTCGTCGGGGAGACACGCGGCTCCGAGGCGAGGAGCGCTCGCGCGGCGACCATGCGCGCATGGTGGAACATCGTCATGCGGAGCGTGCGCCCCTGCCCGTTCGCGAGCCGCGAGGGGAGCTCGAGGACGTGCTTCTGGAACGACGGCTCGGCAACGACCGACGCGAGCGCGAAGCCGAAGCGGAACGCCGGCACGGGGTACGGATCGCGCGCGAGGCCGAACGCCATCGAGCGCGGCGCGCTCGACATGCGCCACGCGAAGCCCCACGCCGCTGCGGCCCGGAGGAACGACGCGGCGCCGAGCGGCTCCGGCAGTCGCCCGGCATCGACGCCGCGAGGCGCGAGCGCCTTGAACGCCTCGTCGAGCCAGCGCTGCGAGAGGTGCGAAGGCCAACCGTCGCGAGCTTCGCGCGCGAGGCTCACCTCGATCGCCGAGGACGCATGCCACGGGAACTCGGCCTTCTTCTTCGAAGCCGCGTGGAGCTCCTTGGCGAGCGGCTCCGTCGCGTCGAGGAGCGCCCTCGCCGCGGCGCCGACGTCGATCGAGGTCGCGAGCGAGAACGGATGCGCGAGGCCGAGCCGATGCGCGGCCTCGAAGCGTCGGTCGCGACGCTCCTTGCGAACCGCGGCGACCGGAGCCGCGAGCTCTGCTGCGCGATCGAGGGCAGCGGACGCCCGCGACGGGTCAGGCGCGCGGACGATCGCCGCGAAGGCGTCGGCGTAGGTGTGAACCTCGGCATTCTTCTCCGCGCCTTCGAGGGGGCCGGCCGCACGCGCGGCGGAGATGCGCTTCGCCTCGGCGACATGGCTCGCGTGGAGACGCGTGTCGAGCGCATGGAGAGCATCGGCATCGGCGAGCGCGAGGTCGAGGCCGACCCTCGCCTGGAGCAGCTCGTGGATCCAGCGGAGGAGGCCGTCGCGCAGCGGCACGTCGAGGATCGAGGGCTCGAGCTCCTTCAGGCTCTTGTAGCTCGCCATCGTCGCCGTGTGACGCACGCCGTCGAACGCGTCGAACGAGCGAGCGCGCTCGCGGGCCTCGGTGGTGCCGGCGGCGAGCCAGCCGTGGAGCTGGTCGAGCCGACCGGCCGCACGACGCACGTCGCGATCGAAGGAGACGAGGTCGATCTCTTCGCGGGGCATCAGCCGTGCACGGTAGCCCGAAAGTCGCGTTCTGCGAGCGCCTGGACGATGGTGCCCTCGGCCTCGGCGAGAAGCGTGAGGCGCCCCTGCACCATCGAATCGACCTCACGCTCGTCGACCTCCCGGTTCGCCGCGCCCTGCCAGTGCGCGCGCAGGGCGTCGCGCGCGAGGTCGACGTACATGCGGTAGTGACGCGCCTCGCAGGTGAAGAGCTCCTCGTAGAAGATCTTCAGCTCGGGCGAGGTGCCCTCCGGCAACGCGTCGAGGAGGAGCTTGAAGCGCTCGCACGAGCGTGCCTCGATGAGCGCGCCGACCAGGAGCCGATCGGTGAGCGGCGGGACGTCGGCGTGCGGAAGGCGGCCCATCGCACGGCGGAGCTCGCTGGCATAGTTGTCGATCGGAGGCGAGCCGAGCTCGAGCCCACGACGCTCGAGGAACGCGACGACGCGACGAAAGTGATCGAGCTCCTCGCGCGCGAGGTCGGTGAGCGCGCGGACGAACGCGAGGTTGCCCGGATGCCGCAAGACGAGAGAGAGCGCGTTGTTCGCGGCCTTCATCTCGCAGTGCGCGTGATCGACCAGGATGGCGTCGAGGTCGTTCACCGCTTCCTTCGCCCAGGACGGATCGGTCGGTACGCGCAGGCAGAACATCGACGCACGAGATAGCACGGCGCCTCCCATGGTGCCTGCAGTGGCTGTTTCGTGCGGGTTTCTCGATTCGAATCGATGGTCGACGCCCTGTCTCGCCGGAGCTGGCAGGCGTCCAAGCCGCGGCGTCATCGCAGGGCCGAGGTAGCCGACGTACGACTATCGGTCTATATTTGGTCTGAGGTTCACATGCGCGCAGTTCGCGTCTCCGAAGACATCGTGCCCGTCAGCGACTTCAAGGCGCAGGCTGCGGACTGGCTCAAGCGCATCGCCGACACGGGGCAACCGGTCGTGATCACGCAGAATGGGAAGGCGGCCGGCGTGCTCGTCTCCCCAGCAGAATTCGACAGGCTATGCGAGCGCGCGGGCCTGCTCGAGGCCATCGACGCTGGCCTCGCTGACGAGAAGGCCGGTCGCGTCGTCTCCCATGCCGCCGTCGTCACCGAGATGAAGCGCCGCGCAGCGAGACGTACTTCGAAGCGATGACGAAACCACGACGCGGCAAGAGCAACGTAGCGCTCTCGATCGATTGGACCGAGCGCGCGCTCGGCGACCTGCGCGCGATCGACGACTACATCGCCGCGGACAATCCAGCCGCTGCAGAGCGGTGGGTAGGCAGGCTCATCGCGAAGGCCGAAGCCGCAGCCCGGCTCCCCATGGCTGGGCGAAGGGTCCCGGAGAAGGCGCAAGCCGACGTCCGCGAGGTGTTCCTCCGGACCTACCGCATCGTGTACCGCGTGCGGAAGGGCGGCATCCTCGTGCTCGCGTCCGCGTGCTCGAGAGTCCTCTCACTCGCCGATGGCGAGCTTGCGGAACCGCTCGCGCAGCGCCGCGCGAAACGTCGCGAGCTCCTCCGACGTGAGCGGAACCAGCATCGTCGGTAGCGGCTCGAGCGGAAATTGTCCGAGGAGCCAGGCAAGCACTCCAGGGTCGATGCCCCCATCCTTCAGGAGCGCGAGCGGGAGATCGTCCTCGGGAGAGAAACCCGCGCGGTCGAGAAAGAGGAGGTCGACGAGATCGCGAGGTTCGGAGCGGGAGAGAATGCACGTTAGCTTCGCCGCGCGAAGGTCCGGCAGCGACTCGAGCGCAATTCCCTCGAGGCTCGGGCCCGCTTCGATGGCGGGCGTCGCTTCGTAGACCGCGTCGAGCTCGAGCGAACGCGCCGCGGACGTCACCACGGTGGCGCGCACGAACGTACCGGCGTCGCGAACGAGCTGGATGGTGGCGTTCGCTTGCCGCGCCACTTCCGACAATTCTCGAACGAGCGACCGAACGTCGTCTGACTTTCGGCACACGAGGTCGACGTCGCGCGATGTCCGATGTCCGAGGTGCGCGCCGCTCAAAGCCGCCCCTCCGCCCAGGCGACACGGCACGCGCTCTTGGCAAGCGCGGAGGACTCCGAGGACATCGTCCGGCAAGACGCGGGCATCGAACGAGCTAAGCACCTCGGGCCTCGACGGGCGGCCACGTGGGCTCGGGGAGGCCAAGCAGGTAGGCCCACATCGAGCGCGAGCGCCCGAGGTGACGAACCACCCCCTCCCAGTCTCTTCGGATCTCGGAAGGCGTGACGAACAGCCAAACGTCACGGCTGTTGGCTTCTCGAAGAAGCGCACCGAGCCAGTAGGCGCGCTCCGCGGGATCGGTCGAGGCGAGATGGGCTCGGAGATCGGCGACGGTCGCGTCGGTCCAGAAGAGGAAATACGGACGAGCGTCGTCGCGAAACAACTCTGGCGTCGTGGGTCCTAGTCGAGTCATCGCGCCACTCCTATCGTAGCACTCCTCGACCAAGCCCTCCGAGCCGCCGCTAGGGCCTGCCGTCGCCGGTCTGCTGGAGCCGAACTGGTTTCATCAGACGGTGTCTCCCGCGCGACCACGGGCCGCGTGCGTCCTTCGGGTTCACCGCGCTTGACCCTCTCGCCCCGCCACGGCGCGGCATCGCCAAATCGATCCTTCGCGGTGGCAGCTCGGGCGGCCGCACCAAGACCTCATTGGCAGACAAGGGCGCCGTGCGCGTCGAGTGTGGCGGTGGAGTCCGTGGTCGAAGCGGGCTTGCACGCTTGTCCGAGGTCGGCGCAGAACTCCACGCCGACGAGCGCACCGCCTTTGCACACGAGCGCAGAGTTTCGCGCCGCGGGGTCGCAGACAGCGACAGCGCTGTTGCCGTGGCCCGCGCACGTCCCAGGTGCGCCAGAATCGGGGCGTGACGGCGGTGGCGGACCGGCGACTGTGGTGCGCCCTTGTCACACGTGATCCCGAAGAGCGCGAGCTCCGCGTCGTCGAGCACTTCGACCGCGCGCCAGGCGCACGCCACCGTACGGGCGCGGCCGGTAAAAAGCCCGAGGGCCATGTTCACGCGCGCAAATTCCTTCATCGTCCGCGCGAACGCCCGGTCGAGAGAGTGGAGCGTCGTGTGCCAAAGGCGCTGCGAGACATCCCAGCCCAGCGCGTCGTCAGCGCCGACTGTGATCTTCGAAACCTCGTTGGTTCCACCGATCGCCATCAGGTAGTACGCGTGGCTGACGATCGTCGAATTGTCGTGCACGTGGCCGAGGTCGTTCTCTGGCTCGCCCTTCTCCGGGAGCTTCGTCGAGAGCATCTCCGACCGGGCCCTCGGCATCTGCTCTCCCGAAAAGCTGGCGGGAAAGCTACGCGGCGCCCGCATGCTTCGCTTGCCGATCGGGAGCTTCAGCCTACGCGCTTCGGTTTGCTCGACTCGCCCGCGTCCTCCGCAACCTCGACGGCCGGAGGCTTCGGGACGATGCGTGGTCGGAGTTTGCTGGCCGAGGCGAGGACCCCGGCGTAGCGGACGGTGTGCCGCCCCGGTGCAGGACCTATGCGGCCAGCCGAGAGAGCAGCGAGAGCGGGTCGAGATCGAGCGCCACCGTGCCATCGGCAAACGGGTGCTTGAGCACGATGCGCACCAGCCCGTCGGGGCCCGTCGTCACCCGCTCTTGTGCGATGGGCGGCCGAAGCACGTACTTCAGGAGCTCAGGAGCGCTTCCCGCGCCCGGGCGCCCCGCCCGCCGGCGCGCGTGGCCGCATGAAGGGTAAAGCCGTCGAGGCTTGCGCAGAGAGGCTTGTCGAAGTGCAGCGGCTTGCCGGCGAGCGGCAGCTCTTGGGGGGTAAGCGACCTCTTTCTCTCTCGGCGGCGCTCGCGCTGACCCTCTTCTCCTCCAACGCGCTTGCCGATCAGGCAGCGCAAGCTCCCGTCACGAGCCCTGACGCGAAGACCGTCGTCAAGCTCACGAGCGACTGGCCGAAGACAGAGCTGATCAACCATCTCGGTACGAGCTACGGGACCGGGACGGTCGGCGGTCGTTCGGCGAGCGTCACCGTGCTTCATCTCGAGAAGCTCTGTCGGGCGCCGTGCACGACGGCGCTAGCCACGGAAGGCAGCTACTACGTCGACGCGCCAGGCATGCACGCGGGCAAGTTCGAGCTGCCGCCGGGCAGCAAGTCGATCGACGTGAAGGTCCGCGGAGCGAGACAGACGCCGCTCGTGCTGTCGTCCTGGGGCGTGGTCCTCGGCGGGGCGACCGCGCTCACGGGCGGCCTTCTCTGGGGGCTCCTCGGATCAGGATCGACGACGGAAGGGCGCACCGACGCGAACGGAAAATTCGAATACTACGACAAGCCCAGGGACACGTCGGCGTTCCAGGCGATGACGTTCATCGGCGGCAGCGTGCTGATTGCGGGCATCGCGGGCCTCATCCTGTTCCCGCGAACGCATGTGGAAAGCGAAGACGGCACGCGCCTCGACGCCTCCGCCAAAACGAAGACACGCTTTACGGCGCAAGGCCTCTTGTTCTGAGGGCGTTCTGAGAGATGTCACGTCAGGAGCGGGGTTGATCGGCGAGGCCTCTCGCGTGCGATGCGCCTGAAGCTTTTCTCAGTATCTCGCGCTCCGTCACGAGCGCTTCACGCGCTTTCGAAGCTCGAGGCTCTCGGTGCGCTCCTCGCTCGTCACGGCCCCCAGTGGCCCCTTGCCGGCGTCCACATCGGCACGCCGAACCCACTCACGCAGAGCCGTCTCCGCCAGGTTCAAGTCCTTCGCGACCTGCCGCACCGTGCGGTCGGCGCATCTTCGCGCCTGTTGGGGTGTCCACGGAAGCGGGTCACGATCACTCGTGTCGAGCGCCCTAGGGAACGCAGCACGCGAACGGGTTCTGCCCGACGGAGAGGGCGACGCCACCGCACGTCGGGCTGCTGCCGCCGCCGGAGGTGAACGGCTTGGCGCCTGCGCTCACCGGTGCGAGCTGGACCTGCCTCGTCGTGGCCGGCCAAAATTTCTGGCAGTAGGTCACGGTGTCGAGGTTCGCGCCCGAGCTGCAGTCGGTGTCGACCGACCAGCTCCCGCCCGTGGCGCGATGCACGTTCACCTTCCCGCCCCAGGTCGCGTACTCGCCGAGCTGAGCGGAGCCAGCACCGCACGCGCCGCTCGTCGAGGTGTCGGGGCCGCTGTCCTTGCAGGTGGCGATCACCGTCACGGCTGCCTTGCAGACGGGACTCGAGATCACGCCGCCGGTGGCGACGATTTTCGTGGGGCCGACCCAGGCGTTCGTCGCCACGGCGGTGTTCTCCGACGGAACGCGGATGCCGCGCCCGGCCGTCCTCTGGACGTCGTCGAACCTGCCCGTCCTGACCATCGACAACGGCCCGCCGCCGACCGGAGGCGTCGCGACGGCGAACGCCGCGGGCGCCGCGGTCATTCGCACGAGCGACAACGGCCTCACCGCGAGCGCGAACGTGACGGTCACGACGCCGACGGCCACGTCGATGACGATCACCCCCGCGTTCCCGGGCTCCGCGTCGACCCCCAAGGGCATGAGCCGCCTCTTCCGCGTCATCGCCAGGCTCAGCGATGGGACTGCCTATTCCACGAGCGACGACGTGACGTGGTCGACCTCCGTTCCCGCCCTCGGCATGATCTCGAATACGGCCGGCACCAAGGGCGTTCTCGTCGGTCTCGCGGAGGGCCCGGTCGTCATCACCGCGGTTCATCCGGCGAGCGGCGTCGTCGCGACGCTGGACTGGAGCGTATCGGCTGCCATCCTCGTCAGCGCCGTGCTCGTTCCGAACGACGTGAGCGTACCGGTCGGCCACTCAGCCATGATCAAGGCCTTCGGCCACTACAGCGACGGGACCGATCAGGACATCACGCAGCTCGGCACGTGGGTCACCGGCGATCCCGCCGTCGCGGCCGTCTCGAACGGCGCGACGGGTGCGCAGACGATCGTCGGCGAGAGAGTCGGCATCACGGGCGTCACGATGCAAGGCCCGTTCAACCCGACAGGAAGCGTGCAGGTTACACCTGCTGTCCTCGACTCCTTCGCGATTTCCGGGGCTACTACGCTCCGGGTCGGCGACGTGACCAGGCTCGCCGCGGACGGAACCTTCAGCGACGCCACGCACGTCGCGATGACGACGCAGGTGCTCTGGGCATCCTCGAATCCGTCGATCGCGAGCGTGTCGAATGCCTTGGGTCACGAGGGCGAGCTGACGGCGATCGCAGCCGGAACCGCGAGCATCACCGCGCGCGATCCGGTAACGGGCGGCGTCGCCTCGTCCGTCGTCACCGTACGCTCGGTCGCTCCCGTCGTCGTCGCAGGCGTCCAACACACGTGCGCGCTCACACGCGACGGCAACGTGCGCTGCTGGGGTGGCAACTCTTCCGGCCAGCTCGGCCTCGGCGATACGCGCCCGAGGGGCGGCCTTCCGGGCGAGATGGGATCCAATCTCCCGAGGGTCGCTCTCGGAGCGGGGCGATCGGCGCGCGCCATCGCGGCCGGCGGCTCCTTCACGTGCGCTCTTCTCGACGACGGGAGCGTGAAGTGCTGGGGCGCCAACTCGTATGGCCAGCTCGGTCAAGGCGACGTCCGCGGTCGTGGTGGAGCCCCCGACGAGATGGGCGACGCGCTGGGAACGATCCCGCTCGGAGCGGGCAAGACCGCCAAGGCGATCGCCGCTGGCCAGCTCCATGCCTGCGCGCTCCTGAGCGACGACAGCGTGAAGTGCTGGGGCAAGAACGACCAGGGCGAGCTCGGCCTGGGCGACACCACCTCGCGCGGTGGGACACCTGGATCGATGGGCGACGCGCTCGCTGCCGTCGATCTGGGTCCGGGACGGACCGCGAGAGCGATGAGCGCGAAGGGCGACCACACCTGCGCGCGGCTCGACGACGGAACACTGAAGTGCTGGGGCTTCAACGCGTTCGGCCAGCTCGGCCTCGGCGACGGGACCGACCGCGGTGGTCTCCCGGCCGACATGGGGGCGTCCCTTCCGGCCGTCGCCCTCGGCACGGGCCGCACTGCTCTCGCTGTCGGGAGCGCGGCGTATTCGACATGCGCCGTCCTCGACGACGGAAGCGTCAAGTGCTGGGGCTCCAACTTTCGCGCCCAGCTCGGGCTTGGCGACACCACGAATCGTGGCAGCGCTCCGAACGAGATGGGCGACATGCTGCCGGCCGTGGCTCTCGGGCAAGGCCGAACGGCGACGGCCTTGGCCACCGGATTCTTCCACGCGTGCGCGGTGCTCGACGACGGCAGCCTCAAGTGCTGGGGCTACGGGCTCGCCGGTCAGCTCGGCCTCGGTGACGGAGTCTCGCGCGGAGGGCAACCCGGCGACATGGGTGACGCCTTGCCGGCGGTCGCGCTCGGCATGGGGCGCACGGCGAAGAGCGTTGCTGCCGGCCTCTACCATACCTGCGCCGTCCTCGACGACGACTCGATCAAGTGCTGCAACGCAGCCTGGGAGCACACGTTCCTCGGATTTACTTCCGATAGGCCAATCGATTGGATCACCTTCAGCTTGGATAACGCCTATTTCGGCTTTGACTACTTTGTCGTGAGCGCCGCCGGCGGATCGGTCGCGCCCTGTCCGCTTTGAGAAGGATCAGCCGACTCACGCCGCGTCGATGATCTCGTCGCGGCAGGCTGCCGCCGGCGCTGGTTCGCGCGAGTACCAGACTTCTAGTACAATTGCCGAATGGCCAGAACGACCAGTTTCACGCTCGGTGAAGAGCTCGACGGTTTCGTCCGAGAGCTAGTCGACAGTGGCGCCTACGCATCAGCCAGCGAGGTCGTTCGTGATGCGCTCACTCGACTCGCCGAGGAGCAGCGCAAGGAAGCCTCGGTCCTGGCCGCGCTCGACCACGGCATGGCGAGCGGTCGCGCTCGACCGGGAGCATTCGCACGTACGAGGCGGCGCCACGGTCTGCGATGAGCCGGGTCTACTACACGCGAGCCGCCGAACAAGACATCGACAACATCGCTGAGTACACGGTCGCGCAGTCGGGCGAGGAGCCGTGCGCCAAGTACATCGACCTGCTCGAGCAGGCCTGCGAGGTGATCATTCCGCAGAACGCACGGCACGGACCTGCTGTTCCACAGCGGCCGCAGCTGCAGCGGTGGCGTTGCGAGCGTCACGTCGTCTACTTCCGGCGCGTTCGGGGCGGCATCGAGATCGTTCGCATCCTGCACGAGCGGATGCTCCCGCTTAGTCACCTCTGACGTGCGAGTTTAGCCGGGCGGCGTTGCTCGCTGCGTCGAGCCCCGCCGCTGCGGGACCGCGGTCCCGATCATTCGGAGGTCTGCGTGACGAAACGATGTGCCTCGACCTCGATGACGTCCCCGCTCTGCATCTCGATCTCCAACAGAGCCTGTGGGCCAAGCGCTCGTGGCCCGCGGACGCAAGGCGTCGTCGTTCATGACTTCTTCGCGCGCTTGCGGGTGCCGACGCGGCCGCCCCACCACGCGAAGCCCACCGCGACGACCAGCGGAACCACCATCGAGACGACCGCGCCCCAGCCGCCCTCGGCCAGCACCCGCCACGACACGGCGAGCGCGACGAGCGCCGTGACCACGCCGGAGGCCGCGGCCTCGCGAGGGCCGGTGCCGCTGCCGAAGCGACCGACGAGGAGGCCTCCCGCGAACGCGCTCAGCGCGAACGCGACCAGATGCGGGAGCGTCTGCGTCGCCGTCCAGCGGAAGCGCTCCATGCCGCTCATCGTCGCGAACGCGAGCTCGACCTCCTCGCGCGACGGCGACGCGCCGAAGCGCGAGACGAACACGCGATGGCGCACCGCCTCGGCGACGTAGGCGAGCGGGAGCCAGCACGCGAACGTGGCGATGGTCCCGAAGCCGACCCAGTGCCACGGCGGCCTCGCCTCGACGTCCTCCTCCGAAGCTCCACCTGCGCCGGGATCACCGCCGCCTTCGCCCGTCGCTTTCGGGGGCGGCGCCGACTGGATCACGGGGAGACGACGTCGCTCGGCCACTGGAAGATCAGCGTAACACTGTGATACCCGCGAAGCGGTGAGCAACGCCCATCCCGCGCCCGATCCCGCCAAGAGCACGACCACATCGACGTTGCGCGTCCGGTTCTGCGAGACCGACCTCATGGGGATCGTCCACCACGCGACCTACCTCGTGTACTTCGAGACCGGACGCGTCGAGTGGCTCAGGCGACGCGGCATCACCTACGCGGACTGGACCGCACGCGGCGTGCAGGTCCCCGTCGCGACGGCCGAGCTCCAGTATCGCGCGCCGTCGCGCTTCGACAACGTGCTCGCGATCGAGACGACCCTCACCAAGGTGCGCGCGGTCTCGCTCGACTTCACCTATCGCATCAAGCGCGACGCGACGCTCATCGCCGAGGGCTTCACGCGCCTCGCGTGCATCGACTCGGCGAACAAGCTGCTCCGCATCCCGGAGGAGATCCGCGAGATGCTCCTCCGCGGCGAGAGCGGCCCCGCGCGCGGCGACTGAGCGCGAGCGAGCGTGACCCGCCTCAGCAGGCGGCTTGCACGGCGGCGCACGTGAGGAAGAACATTCCTCCGAGCACGAGGCCGATCACGGCGAGCACGATGGGCAGCGCCGAAGGCCCCTGAGGAACGAAGCGACGCTGCGGGTGCATCCGCATGCCCGGAGGCGGCGACATCGGAGGCGGCGACATGGCGGCCGCCGTGTAGTGCGCGTGACCGTGCGAGCCCGGCGGCACGCCCTGCATCGGCGGCGCATAGCCCGCCGACGGGTACGTCGCTCCCTGCGAGTGCCCGGGCGCGCCCGGCGGATAGGCGCCCGGCGGATACGCGGCCTGCGGATACGCGCCCGGCAGGCCGCCGTACTGCGGAGGCGACTGCGGCGACTGCGGCGTCTGCGGGGGCGCCGTCTGCGGAGGGCCCGACGTGTGCGCGAGCGACGAGGGAACGACGCCCGAGAGCCTCTGCTGATCCGGCGAGGGCGTCGTGATGGGCGCGCGCGCGCCTGACGAGACGACGGGCGGCGGCATCGTCGGGCGACGTGCGGCGGAGAGCGCCGCCCACAGCTCCGGGATGGTCGCGAAGCGCACCTTCGGATCGACCGCGAGCGCGCGGCGGCACACGACCTCGATGGCATCGGGCACGTTCGCCCCGCGCTGGCGCGGCGTCGGTCGCACCGTCGGATCGATTGCCGCCTTCAGCAGCGAGACGACGTCACGGCCCTCGGTGGGAACGCGATCGGTCAGGAGCTCGGAGAGCAGGAGCGCGAACGAGTAGACGTCCGTCGCGAGGCCCGTCTGCCCGATGCGCGGGTCGAGCTGCTCGGGGGCCGCGTAGAGCCACGTGAACGAGGCGAAGGGGCTGCGCGTGCCGGGGCCCTCGCCGTCGCGGATGATCTTCGCGATGCCGAAATCGAGCACCTTCACGCGAGGCCCCTCGTTCCCGTCGAGGAGGAAGAAGTTCGCCGGCTTGATGTCGCGATGCGCGACGCGCCGATGATGCGCGACGCCGAGCCCCTCGGCCGCCGGCTCGAGGAGCGCGAGCGCCTCGTCGAGCGTGCGACCCTGCATGCGAGCCCGGCGACGCTGCGCCAGGTCATCGGCGAGCGAGCGGCCCTCGAGCCACTCGAGGATCATGTACGGGGCCCACGCGCCGGTCGCGGTCGTGACCGCGCCGAAGTCCATCGAGCGGACGATGTGGAGCGAGGCCTGCGAGAGCGTGTAGAGGAGCTTCGCCTCGTCCTTGAACTTGGCGAAGAGCGCGTCCTGGACGGCGCGGTCGTCCGCGGACATCACCTTCAGGGCCTTGATGGCGATCGGCTGCTCGAGCGAGGCGTGCCAGCCGCGGTACACGACGCCGTAGCCGCCCTCTCCGACCACCTGATCGGCGCGGTACTGCCCGTCCAGCGTGGTGCCGACGAGGCCAAACGGGTCTTCGAGCTGGGCCGAGCTCACCAGGACTGAACGTAGCCCATGTGGCGGTCCTTGTTTCACTCACCTGGGGCGTTCTGTAGACTGGCCGGCGTGCGGAAGCTCGTCCTTGCCCTAGTGATCGCCGGGTCGATCGGGTGCAAGCACCCGAGTTCGAAGCTCGAGGGGCACTGGAAAGGCACGCGCGCCGAGGGTGTCGGGCCTGCAGCGCAGGACGCCGCGAACGCCTTCGCGACCCAGACCGAGATCACGGCCAAGGGCACGTCGATCACGATCCGGACCCCCGGCGCCAAACCTCAAGCGGCCAATCTCGTCATCGACAGCGAGACCCCGACCACCGTGGTCGCCCACACGGACAAGGACGGCGCGTCGAACACGGAGACGTTCGGGTTCAGCGACGAGGGCAAAACGATGGTCTGGCGGCTCGGCGAGGGGCGAACGATCACGTTCCAGAGGCAGAAGGACTGAGCGAGCCGGCGACCCGGAGAGATCACCTCCGGACCTGCTCCCGCGGCACCCGGAGCGACACCACCCGCTCGCCGCGCTTCACCTTCACCACGACGTCGTCGTGGACCGGGCCCGAGAGACGCGCTCGCGCATCGGTGATCGAGCTGACGCGTGCGCCGGCGATCTCGGCGACGAGATCGTTCGGCAACAGGCCCGCGCGCTCGGCCTCGCTGCCCTCGGCGACCGCTACGATGACGACCTCCGCGGCGGTGAGCCCGGCGGCCGTCTCGCCGAGCGTCACGGCCACGCCGCCCGTCGCGAGCGGATCGGCGGCGAGCGGCTCGCCGCGCACGAGCACGATCTTCACCGCATCCGTCGTGCGGCCCGCGAGCACGCTCACGTTCGTCGCGCGCGCGCGCCCCACGTCGGGCGAATAGGCCTCGAGCGTCGTCGCGCCTTCGGCGAGCTCGCCGAGGCGAAAGCGCCCCTTCGGATCCGCAACGGCCATCCCCGGCGGGATGCCCGACGCGGGAAGGTAGGTCGGCACGACGTCCTTCGCGACGCGCGCGCCCGGGACCGGGTCGCCCTTCGCGTCGACGACCAGCCCCTCGACGATCCCCTCCTCCGCGAGCTCCACCTTCGCGAGCTCCGTCGCGCGGCGCCCTCCGCGCTCCTCGATCGTGACGTCGCGCTCGATCGGAGCACGCCCCTTCGCGCGGATCCGCAGGTGCGCACGGCCTGCCGAGAGATCGCCGAGCGTGTACTTGCCGTCCTTGTTCGTGCGGGCGTGGCGCGTGCCCGTATCGCTCTGCAGCGTGACGTCGGCGCCCTCGATCGTCTCGCGACGGTTGGCCCACACCTCGCCGGTCGCGCTCTCCGCGACCGCCAGCTCGACGGTGAGCGTGGCCGTCTCGGCGGTGGTGGTCACGATCTTCGCGGAGCGACCGGGCGACCGGATCTCGACACGGAGCGGCAGCCCTTTGGCGTTCGCGAGCTCGGCATTGCCGCGCGCATCGGTGAACGTCGTCACGCGCAGGGCCTCCGCGGGGTCGAGCGATACCGCCGAGACCTGCGCGGCGTCGATGCCCGCGCCGCGCTCTCCCGTGACCTTCACGACGAGCGGTGGGCGAGCCTCGGGGAGCTGCAGCTCGATGCTCTTCTTGCCGCCCTCGGGGATCGCCACCTCGATCCGTGCCGCGACCTGCGCGATGTCCTCGTCGCGCGAGACGAGGATCGTCACCGCCTCGGGCAGCGCGGCAAACGCGAACGAGCCGTCGCTCCCGGAGCGCGTGACGCGCTCGAGCGACCCGCGCGTCGCGAGGGCCGTCACGTGCGCGCCGGCGACCTGACGCCCGCGCATGTCGACGACGCGGCCCTCGAGCGAGCCGCCCCGCGAGAGCACGATGTCGACGCGTGATTCCTTCTCCGACACGAGCGCCACGACGTCGCTCATCGCCTCCACGTACTGCGGATGGTGGACGAGCGCGCGAACGCGGCCGGGCGGGATCGGTGTCGCCTTGAACATGCCGTCGCGACCCGAGACCCAAGGCTCGTCCGCCGCGGCTCGGGCACCCAGCGGGCCGCCCGCGCCCGCGAGCGCGAGCGCGAGCGCAGCGGACGGACCATGCGGGATCGCCGGCACGGGCCCCGGCATGACGCCGAGTTCGCCCGCCGGGACGAGCGGTCGAGGTCCGGCGAGCGCGGCCGTGAAGTGCGCCTCGCGAAACGTCGTGCGCTGCGGCTCCTCGTCGATCGGCATGCCTTCGAGGTCGGTGCCGATCACGCGGATCGTCGCGCCGTCGACCGCGTAGCCGCGGGTGTCGACGATGCGCCCGATGAGCGTGCCGCCCTTGAGGAGCGAGACCTTCACCTCGGCGGGCGGCGGCTCCTCGATGCGCAGCGCGGGCTTCGCGACGAAGCCGTCGGCACGCGCGGCGAGCGAAGCCGACCCGCGCGCGATCGGACCGAGGACGACGCGGCCTTGCTTGTCGGTGAGCCCCTCGATGGGGAACGGCGAGAGCCCCGACTCCGTCAGCGTGACGCGTGCGCGTGCGATGCCCTCGTCCTCGACGGCGTCGACGACTCGCGCCGTGATCATCACGCCCGGCGCGAGGCGCAGCTCGACGGTCTTCTCCTCGCCGCGTCCGACGGAGATGCCGAGCTCGATGGGCGAGACACGCGAGCCTTGCACGGAGCGGAGCGCGTAGGTCCCGGGGTCGAGGCCGCCGAGCCGAACGCTCCCGTCCTTCGACGTCTCGGCGACGCGCGCCGGCCAGAGCGAAGGCGACGCGACGAGGACGCGCGCATTCGGCACCGGCTCGCCCGACTCGCTCACCACCTTCACGAGCAGCGCGCCCTGGCGGCCGAGCGTGATGACGCACAGCGCTCCTTCGGGGACGCGCCGCCGCGTGACCTCCTCGAAGCCCGCCGCGCGAACCGTCACCGAGTACGGCCCCTCGCCGAGGCGGCCGATGCGCGCCCTTCCGCGCTCGTCGGTGCGCGCACCGACCGGGAACGGATCGGTGCCGCGGACCTCGATCTCCGCGGAGCCGATCGCGACGCCCTGCTCGGTCTTCACGTCCACGTCGAGCTCGTGCTCGGCACCGAGCTCGAGGTCGAGCCTTCGTGCGCCCGACACGATCACCACCATCTGCGACGCGCGCGCGTGGCCCGCGGCCTCTGCGACGATCCAGTGCTCGGCGTGCGGGAGCCGCTTCAGCGTCGCGCGGCCGGTCGCGTCGGTCGTCGACGCGCCCGCATCGTGAGCGCGACCGTCGAGGAGCGCGAACGCACGGACGCGCGCGCCGGCGAGCGGGAGCTTGGCTCCCACGGCGTCGTGGACCACGACGTCGAGCACGCCGTCACGATCGCCGATGTCCTCCGGGAGCGGGGCCGCCGTGAGCTCCACCAGCACCGGGCGCACGACCGCACCCGGCCAGCTGCCCACGTAGAGCAGACAGAGAAGCGCCAGGAGGATCGGGCGAAGGCGCGACATGTGCGGGAAGGAAGGCACGCGAGGTCTTGGGGGAAACCGCGAGCATGCTCGTGTGGCATGACGCAGCGGACGTCGAAGTTGTTCCGTTATGTCGCCCTGGCCGCGCGATCTGCTACTTTTTTCCAAGTGACCGAGCGCGTGCACGACAGGGGACCACGCGCGCGAGCCACCGTGAAGGCCGGCCTTTCGGCTTTTGCAGTGACCGTCGCGCTCGTCGTCGGCTGCGGAAGCGGGAGGCCTCCGCCGGCAGGCGACTCGCAGTACACGCCGCCGGTGACGGTCGGAGGCGGGGGCGTCGGCTTCGCGGACGCCGGCAGCACCAAGCCGCCGGGCTGTGGTCAGAAGGACGACGGCAGCTACTGCGATTGCATCGACGTGCCGCTCTTCGCCGAAGCGCCGAACATGTACTTCGTGCTCGATCGCTCGGGCAGCATGACCGAGGACAACAAGTGGGGCAAAGTCCGGCAGGTCGTCGCGCAGATCGTCCGCGGCCTCGGCCCGCGCGCGAACTTCGGCGCCACGCTCTTCCCCGGTTTCGACGATTCGGCCGCGTGCACGCCGGCCGTCGAGGCGCTCCCGATCACCCCGGGCGATCCGCCGGGCGCCGCTGACGGTCCGACGACCAAGAAGCTGCTCACGGCGACCCAGAGCGCGCCGAGCGGAGGCACTCCGACGGCCGAAGCCCTGCGCGGCGTCCTCCCCAAGCTGCGCGCCGCCAAGGGCAAGACGTTCGTGATCCTGGCGACCGACGGCGGGCCCAACTGCAACGCGGGCGCGTCGTGTACGTCCGCCACGTGTCAGCCGAACATCGACGGCGTGCAGGGCTGCTCGCTCGGCGGGCCCAGCTGCTGCGACCCGCCGAATGGATACCGCGAGTCGTGCCTCGACAGCGCCGCGACCCTGAGCGCCGTCGCCGCGCTGAAGGCAGCGGGCATCCCGGTCTACATCGTCGGCCTGCCGGGCACGAGCGCGCCCCAGTACGCGAACCTGCTCGACGAGCTCGCGGTCGCCGGAGGAACGGCGCAGCCCGCCTCGCCGAAGTACTACCGCGTCGACACGGCGAACGAGACGGTGCTGCTCACGGCGCTCAAGAAGATCTCCGCGAAGATCGTGGCGACCTGCGAGGTCAAGCTCACCGAGACGCCCGCGCAGGCCAACCAGGTGAACGTGTACCTCGACGAGCTCGTGCTCCCGAAGGACCCGGTCAACGGCTGGAAGATCGAGGGCCCGACCGTCACGCTGCTCGGCGACGCCTGCACGAAGGTCCTCTCCGGCGACATCCTCGACGTCCGCATCATCACCGGCTGCCCGACCGTCGAGCCGCGGTAGCCGTAGGAGCTACCGATGAAATGACTTCGCGCGGCGGGCACTCGCCGTACGATGCTCGCCATGAAGCCGCGGAACGATCGCGCGCTCGCGCTCTCGGCATTCTGTCTCGAGATCGAGAGCTACCGCCGAACCCCCGAGGGCCGCACCCGAGACGCGCGGGCGTTTCTCGACTTCTACTTCGCGAGGCCCGGGCAGGGAGCGCCTCCGGTCGACCGGCTCTTTCCGCATCTCCCGCGTGAGGTGCGTGCGCCCATCATCGCGGGCTGGCGTGTTCGTGGTCTCAAGGCCGCGCTCCGTGACGACGACGAGCGCGTGCGAGGCGTCGTGCTCGACGCGCTCGAGGCCGGCGACATCGACGCCGCGATGTTCGAGTCCGGCGTCGAGCCGCAGGTGCTCGTCGACTACGTGCCGCTCGACGAGTGGTGGCAGCTGTGGCGCGGCACGAAGGTCCCGGCAGCGGCCGTGCAGAAGGCGCTCGCGACCGCCCGCGCCATGCGCCTGTTCGACGACGAGTGGTTCCTCGGCGCCGTCGAGGCGCGCGGCGGGAAGCTCAAGGGCACCGACGCGATCGCCGACACGCTGACGAAGGACGAGACCATCGCGTGGGTCCGCGCGATTCACGCCTCGGGCGACGCTTCGCCGAGCGGCGTGGTCGCCGCACGGGGCTGGGAGAGCATCCTCGCGAAGACGGCGCCCGACGCGCTCGTGTGCGTGCTCGACGCGTTCGCGCGCAAGGTGCACCTCGTGAGGACCGACTCGATCACGCCGCCGCGCCCGCTGTCGATCCCGCCGCCGCATGGCTTCGAGGACATGCCGCAGGTCGACCTCAGCTCGCTCGACGCCGACGGGGCCGCCGCCGCTGGTGGGTGGGGAGACGAGGGGCCGCCGCCGTTCTCGGAGCCCGGCGAGGTCGTCAGGGACGACGAGCTCGAGCACATCCCGACGCCGCACATCCCGCCTCCCCTGCCGGAGTGACGGGCCCGCTCCACTCGCTCAGTGGAGCGTGTGCCAGTTGCCTTCGTGCTCGACCTTCGCCGGCGCACGCACGGCCGAGCCGTAGCGGGCGAGATCGACCCCGGAGTCGGAGAGCTCGGCGGCCTCGCGCGCGCGCTGTGCGAACAGCGCGTCCTCGATCGCCTCCTCTTCGGCCCATTTGACGAGGATCGCGCGGGCGCGTCGGCGCTTCTTCATGTAGCCCCAGCCGAGCGCCCCGATGACACCGACCCAGAGGATGCCGCCACCGGCGAGCACGGGGATGATCGAGTAGCGACGCTCGACCTCGCTCCGCCACTGGAACTCGAGCTTGCGGAGGTCGCTGCCGTACGCGTCCGCGAGCGCGCGGTCGAACGTCTGGCCCTCGCGCACGCGACGGATCGTCGACGCGAACCGCAGGCGATCGGAGCGCGCCTGGAGGAACTTGAGAAAGTCGACGCTCTCCGCGTAGGCGACGTTGACCTCCGCGTGATCGACGGGGAAGCCGCGATCGAGCTCGCTCAGCGGGAGCAGCGTTCCGTTGATCGCCGCGGTGCCGAGGACCTTCTGGCGATCGAGCCCGTTCTCGCGTGCGAAGCCGACCGCGAGGCCTTCGTTGAACCACGCGGGGACGTGCTGGTCGAGGACGGCGTCCGCGAGCGCGACGTGCGCGAGCTCGTGACGGAACACCTCGTCGAGATCGGTCGCGTCGCCGCCGCGCGGAGCCATCATGCTGATGAGCACGAGGCGGAGCCGGGGGTAGGCCACGCCGCTCGCGTACGAGGGCGGCGGCGCGCCGATCGGCGCGAGCTTCGCCATCTCGGCGAAGGTCGGCGTGATGCGCACCTCGATGTGCGCGAGAACGTCCTGACCGAGGAGATCGAGGAGCTGCCCTTTAACGGCCTCGGCGTCCGTGAGGAGCGTGGCGACGCGCTCGGAGGCGACCGACGGATACGAGAGCTTGAGCCAGCCGAGGTCGCGCGTGATCCAACCCGCGGGGACCGCGGGGATGATGACCTCGCCGGGCCCGATGAGCGGCACGTCGTTCGGCGCAGTGATCGGCGTGCTCTGCAGCGTCACCTTCGGGCTCGTGAGCAGGCCGCCGCTGGGACTCCCGGCGGCAGGTGTCTCACGGAGCTCCTGCGCGTGGCTCGACGTCGACGCGAACGTCATGACGAGCGCGAGGAGCGCCGAGAAGAGCGTGCGAACGAGACCTGACATCGTGGTGGTTTGGATGCCGAGTGAGCGCGGCCGGTGGCGCGCAGGTTCTGGAGCGCTCACTTGGGGACCCGCACCTGAAGATGGATCGGGTCGGAGCTCGTGTCCTGGGAAGCGAAGTAAAAAGCTGCGCCGAGCAGCGCGGCGCCGCCCACGGCGCCCCAGAACCAGCCAGAGGTGTAGAAAGGCGAGCTTTTCTCGTCCTCGGGCCGGATCTTGCCCGGCGTCGGGGAGAGCGCGGCCGTGGCAGCTCCAAGGGCGCGAGATGCCGAGGGAAAGCGAGCCTCGAGCGAGGTGACGGTGGAGCGCCACGCCGCGGCGCCCTCCAGCCCGGGGTCGGGGGAGTAGCGGGCAGCGTCGAAGTCTCCGGGATCGGCGAGGAATAGCCGTGCAACGACCGTCGTCGTGGGCGCGGCATTCCCGGGGGCGGGCGATCCTTCGGGCGGCAATGCGTCGGGCACGGCGGCGTCGGGCGCGCCCGCGTCCCCGGCGGCGGCCGGGGGGCCTGCAGGTGCGGGAGGGGACGCTGCGTTGCGCTCGACGCGAACGACCAGGAGCGCCTCGGCGCCGACCTGCGCTGCGAGGCCCGTCAGGAGGCGACGGCCCACGGCATCCTCACCGGTGGTGAGCCCCGCGCGGACCTCGGCGAGCTCGCGCAGCTCGCGCGAGGCGTTCGCGGGCGGCGGCGCGCCAGCGAGGACGCGCGCGCGCACCTCGTCGAGCGCGTGGGGACGCAAGCGACTGCCGTAGATGGCGCGCGCGAGCGCAAACGCCTCGTCACGCGAGGGACCGATCGCGAGGACGGCGATTCCCTGGCCGGCGGGCTTCGCGGGCTGCGCAGCCTGCGCGGCGGGCGCCCCCGGCTGGGCAGGCGCGACGCTCGGCAGCCCGAGGACGAGCGCCGCCACGAGGAGAGAGGCAAGGCGCGCGGTCCGGGCCATCAGGGTCGGCCCAATGGTAGCCGAGTCGCTATCCCGTCAACGCGCCAAACGCGTCTCGTCGCTCAGAAGAAGCCGAGGACCCACGCCTGCACGGGGGCGCCGTCGGTGAAGAGCTCCTTCAGATCTGGCTCGGCGCGCAGGCACACGAAGCCCAGCAGCAGGAGCGCCACCGCCACCGGAACGCCCGCGACTGCGAGCGGGCGCCACCTCGACATCGCGCGCGTCGACGCGATCGCCGCCGACACGACGAGCGCGAGGCTGTCGACCAGCGCCGCGGCGGTGTGCAGGCCCGCGGCGCGCGACGTGCGGATCCCGACGAGCGCGACGACGAGGAAGGCCGCCGATGCAGCGACGATCAACGCGACGCGGTGACCGCCCGGCGGCATTCGCAAGAGCATGCGCACGCCACGTGACGCGAGCAGCGCCACGACGACCCCGGTGAAGAGCGCGAGGATGGCGAAGGTCACGCCCGCGAGACCGTGATGGTGCGTCTTCGCGCGGAGCACGGAGCCGAACACCGAGAGCACACCGAGCTCGAGGACGGCCCACCACAGCGCGGCGGCCGCGAAGAGCGGAGCGCGATCGCCGACGAGGATGCGCAGGCCGACACGACCACGACGAAGGACTCCCACGACCAGGACCGCGAGCGGCGTGAGCAGCGCCGCGAGCGCGAGCCACTGCTCGAGCGCGCGGAGCACGGAGCCGCCGTCACCGATCCGGAGCACGGCCGGTAGCGAGGACGCGATGGCCGCGAGCACGCCGCCGCCCACCACGGTGCCGAGACGCATCACCAGCGTCGACGAGTCATCGCTCCCGTCGACCGGCTCTTGCCTCGGGTCGTTCCGCGGGTCCTGCCGCGGATCATGCCCAAAGGACGGGGGGTGCGGGTCGCGCTGCATGAAGCCGGGAACGCGCGGACTCTAGCCGAACTTCGGGAGGCTGTGTCGTGCGCGTTGCACACGACCTAGCGCTTTCGTGGCCTCGGGAAGCCGCGTAAAAATAGGTCAAAACGGATCCACTGGCGCGAGCGGAGGAAGGGCGAAGACCGCGTCGGCGCGAGCGAGTGTGCGGGCATCTGCGTCGACCAGCCCCAGCCGTGCCGCGTCCGACGCACGGAGCCCGCCGTAGAGGACGCTCGCGAGCGTGGCCCGCGTCATGCGAAGCGCGGCCGCTGCGCCGAGCGCGGCCGAGACCTCGGCCCTGCCGTCGCGCACCTGCACGGAGATCGCGAGCTCCTCGCCTGCGCCGTGCACCACGACGTCGAGCGTACCGTCGGCGTAGTATCCACGCGCCTCGAGCGCGCGCTGCACGTCCTCGATCCGCAGCATCGGGCCGCCCACGATCGTTCCGAGGTCGTGCTCCACCGCGTCCGTGCCGAAGCGCCGTCCGTCGGAGTCGACGAGCGCGAGCTCGAGCGGATCGTTCGCGTCGACCTCGAGCTCGATCTCGGCGACCTGGTCGCGCATCGAACCGAGCGCGCCCAGGAGCGCCTGACGCGTGAGGTCGTCGTCGGCGACGAGCTCGTCGACCGTGAGCGTGGTCGCGGCATGCGCCTCCCCCTGGCGCAGCTGGAACGCGACGTACCCTCCGTCGGCGACGAGGAAGTGACGACGCTCGCGCGAGAGATGACGATCCCAGAACGTGTCCGACCGCGTGAGCCAGCCGCTCGTCCGCGAGGCCGCGCGAACGTATGCCCGCATCATGAGGTCCTTGTCCTCGCCTCGCACACGGCGGACGCGCGCTCGCGCGAGCGCTCGCCACGACGCCGGGATCGCGTTCGGCTCGATCGCGAGCCGCTTTCGCGAGCAAGACGTGCCGTAGCCGAGACGCGCGTAGAAGCGCTGCCGGAACGCGTAGAGCATCGTCACGGCGTCGCCCCGGACGTCGGCCGTGACGTGGAGGTGCTGGAGGAGCGCGGTCGCGACCCCCTGCCCCCGGACCTCGGGAGCGATCGCGAGCGACGCGATGGCCCCGACCCGCACGGCGCGGCCCCCGAACCAGGCCTCCAGCGGGAAGAGGAAGGCCTGGCCGACGATGTCGTCGCCGCGGAGCGCGAGGACGAAGTCGGAGAGGCTTCCGAGCGGATTTGCCGTAAAATTGCGCCTTCGCTCGGTGGCCGAGCGCTCGTCGGTGAAGGCCGCGAAGTGCAGCTCGAGGATCGCATCGACGTCGTCGGGCGTGGCGGGGCGGAAACGCAGGTCCTCGGTGCTCATGGTTCCTCCCGGATTCGATCGCCACAAAGTGGGCCGTTCGAAGTCGAGGATGTTAGGCCCGAAGCGATGGCAACGGAACACGCGCACAGTGGGCAGACCGGTCTCAGGCTGGGTGGCGCGAGGGCCGACTTCGTCGCGGGGCTGGGCCGCAAGGTCAGCGACCTCCGGACGAGCTCCTCGAAGGTCCGAGAGGCCCCGGCGGACTTCCTCCGCCGCGAGGAGCTCCGCCGGAAGATGAACGCCCTGTCGTCGGCCGCCAAGCTGATGAAGTTCGACGCCATGGAGCGTTCGCTCTCCGAGGCGCTCGGCACGATCGACCGCACCGACCTCGACGTCCCGATGGAGCCGGTCGACCTCGACGCGATCGACCAGGTCATCGAGGACCTTCCCGCGCTCGCCTGGGGCGACGGAGACGCGCGCGTCTCCCGCGTCGAGCCGGTCGCCAAGCCGGCGATGCCCACGTACTCCGCGCTCGTCGTCGGCTCCCCGCACATCGCGAAGGCGCTGCTCGACACGCCCGCGGAGACCGCCGACGGCCCGTCGACCAACCTCCAGTTCACCTGCGAGAGCACGCCGGATGCGCAGGCCGCCTTCGACCTCGCGCGCACGACGGAGCCCGACCTCGTCGTCCTCGACGCCGACCTCGAGTACGCCGTCGAGCTCGTCGAGGCCCTGATGGACGACCCGATCACCGAGGCCGCTCCGCTCGTCGTCGTCGGCAGCTTCCAGGAGCCCGGCGAGGAGTCCCGCTACGTCGCGATGGGCGTCGTGAAGACGCTGACGAAGCCGACCTCGAAGGCGACGCTTCGCGCGGCCTGCGAGAAGGCCCTCGAGTCTCGCGCGGCGTCGTTCCCGCGTGTCGCGGTCGTCGGCTCGCCGTCGTCGGCGCCCCCCAGCGACCAGCCGCACGGTGACCGTGCGCGTGTCCGCCTCCGCGGACCGGCCGCCGAGGTTCGCCTCCAGGGCCGTCGCGTCGTCATCGCGGACGACGATCCCGCGGTCGTGTGGTTCCTCGCCGATCTCCTGAAGACGTCCGGCTGCATCGTGCACGAGGCGTTCGACGGCAAGCAGGCCCTCGAGCTCGCGTACCGCACGAGCCCCGATCTCCTCATCTGCGACATCATGATGCCGGAGATCGATGGCTTCGCGCTCTGCCGCATGCTCCAGCGAGACGTCGCTCTCCACGACGTGCCGGTCATCCTGCTCTCGTGGAAGGAAGACCTCCTGCAGCGCGTTCGCGAGCTCGGCGCTGGCGCCGCAGGCTATGTCCGCAAGGAGAGCGACACGCGCGCGATCGTCGCGCGCATCCGCGAGGCGCTCCGCCCGCGCTCGCGCATCGAGACGCGCCTCCGTGACGACGGCGAGGTGCGTGGTCGCATGGACGGCATCAGCGTCCGTACGCTGCTCGAGATCGTCTGCGCGACGCGCCCCGAGGCGCGCGTCTCGGTGCGCGACGCATCGTTCAACTACGAGATCGAGGTCCGTGACGGCGCCCCGCAGCGCGCGACGCGCACGTCGGGCGACGGCACGTTCCTCGAGGGCTCGCGCGTCATCGCGGCGATGCTCGGCGTCGGCGCCGGGCGGTTCACCGTCACGACGTCCACGGCGAAGCTCGACACGCAGCTCGACGGCAACCTCTCCGCGCAGCTCGCCAAGCCCATCGCTCGCGCCCGCGCGGCGACGGCGCTCCTCACGGGCGCCGGCACGATGAAGGTGAGCCATGTCCTCCTCGACGAGGACATGCTCGACGACTACCTGAAGGCCATGCCGGAGCAAGCGCGCAAGGTCGCGCAGCGCATCGGCAACGGCACGTCGCCTCGCGCGCTCGTGCTCGAGGGTGCCTGCGCCGCCTCGCTCGTCGAGGACATCGTCTGTGACCTCGCCTCTCGCGGCATCGTGAAGGGCATCGAGGACGACATGGGCGAGGACCTGCTCGGCCCCGAGGTCGCGCGGCTCGCAGCGCATGGCGACACGCGCGCCTCGCTCGCGCCGCACACCGCGACTCCGGAGCCGATGGCGACGGGGGCGGGCGTGGAGGGTGTGGCGAAGCTCGCGACGAACGATTGCGCGAACGACACCGGCAATGCGCTCTGCGAGAGCCCGGAGCCCTCCGACGTGGGCAGCGGCGCTCGCGCCGGCGACGGCTCGCTCGAGGACGCCGTGATGAACGAGCTCGCGCTCTGCTCGCCGGAGCCCGCGCAGCTCGGGCTTCCGATCGAGGCGTCAGCGTCGGCGCCGATCGTCGTCAAGGCGCCGTACGAGGACGAGGGGACGCCGACGCACGATCAGATCCTCGCGATGGCCGAGGCCACGGTCGTCGAGAACACGACCTACGCGGAGCGTGAGGCGGAGCTCGGGGAGCGTCCCGAGGCGTCGATCCCGATCGACGAGGTCTCGCGTCCGATGTCGAGCGAGAGCCGCTCGATGAAGACGCCGCTCACGGCGGTGACGAGTCGCGACGAAGAGGCCGCGGGGCTTCCGACGAAGTCGAAGAGCCGCGCGTGGCCGATGGTCGCGTTCATGGCCGCGAGCGGCATCGTGGCCTGGGCAGTCCTGCACTTCTCGGCCGCGCCGACGGCTCCGAAGGCGGTCGAGGTCGCGCCCCCGGCGCCCCCGGCGCCGCCGGCACAGACCGTCGCGACGAAGAAGGAGGGCGAGGTCACGTACACGACCCCTGCGGTCGAGAGTGATGTCGCGACGGGCCATGGGCTCCTCGAGATCTCGGCTCCGGGCGACGCGGTCATCCTCGTCGACGGCACCGAGCGCGGTCGCGGCGGCGCGACGCTTCCCCTGTGGGCCGGCGTCCACGACGTCCGCATCAGCGGCGCCCAGGGCGAGCCGCACCGCGCCGTCGAGGTCCGCGCCGCGAAAATCGCGCATATCAAGTTCTGAGGGGCGCGGCCCCCATCGCTTTGCGTCGCGCACGAGGCGCGGTAAGAGCGAGCCGGTCATGCGCTTCGCTCTCCTCGCCGTGCTCGCCCTCCTCGCCGCATGCGCGGCGGCTTGCTCGCGCGGCAGCGACGGGCCCACGCCGACCGGCAGCGCCGCCGTGCCGCTCGCCGCGACCGCCGCCACCGAGAAGGCGCCCGCGAGCGCCACGACCACCGTGATCGACTTCGTCTCCGGCGACGCCGCATGCACGCTCTCCCACCGCGGCGTGCTCCTCGATCTCGGCGACACCTCGATGCGCGCACGCATGAACGGCACGAAGCTCCAGCCGGCCGACGTCGAGGTGCGCGAGCACGAAGGCGCCTCGTGGGTCGGCGTGCACGATCGCTCGCTCGAGCTCTCGTTCGTCTCCTCCACGGATAGCAAGGCCGAGACCGGCGTCGTCGTCGAGGCACGCATGCGCGGCGGGACGGCGAAGAGCGCATCGGTCTACCTCAACGGCAAGCCGGTCGGTGTGCTCCAGCTCGTCAAGGGCGAGACCAAGGTCGCGTCGGCCCACGCCACGAACGTCACGCTCGCACACGGCGCGAACGAGCTGCTCGTGCGGTTCAACGGCGCCGGCCGCACCGCGAAGGACAACCGCGACAACCTCGCCGAGATCGACTGGATCCGCGTCGGCCCCGCCGACGGCGACGCCCCCTACGCCGCCCCCACACGCTCGGACGCCCTCACCACCCTCACCATCGGCGGAATGGCGCGTCGAGGCGTCTCGCTGCGAGCCCCCGGCTCGATGCGATGCGGAGGCTTCATCGCGAATGGCGCCATCCTCGAAGGGCAGATCGGCGTGAGCGGCGGCGAGGCCGAGGCCGAGGTGCGCGTGCTCGTCGATCGCGCAGAGCCGCGCGTCATCGGGAGCTTCAAGCTCGGTGGCGAAGGCGCGCCGCCCTGGCAGCCCATCTCGCTCCCGCTCGGCGACGTCGGCACGCTCGCCGCCGTCGAGCTCGTCGCCAAGACGAGCACCAAGGGCGCGCGCGTCGTGTTCGCCGAGCCGCGCGTCGTCGCCGCGCGCACGGCGCCCGCCGTGAAGGCACCGCGTGCCCGCGGCGTCATCATGGTCGTGCTCGGCACCGTCGCCGCGAAGACGCTCTCTCCGTACGGAGGAACGACCGTCATGCCCGAGCTCGGCCAGCTCGCCACGGCCGGCACCGTATTCGAAGCGCACCGTGCGACCACGAGCTTCGCGAGCGGCGCGATGGCCTCGATGCTCACCGGGCTCCCCGCGCGCGTCCACGGCGTATCCGAGCCGGACACGATGCTCGGGCCGAACGGGATCACGATCGCCGAGGCCGCGCGACAGGCCAGCGTCGTCACCGCGATGTTCACCGCGAACCCGACGACCACGGCAGCCTACGGCTTCACGCGCGGCTGGGAGACCTTCGCCGCGCGCTCCCCCGCCGAGGAGGGCCCCGCAACGGCCGTCTTCGAGGACGTCGAGCGATGGCTCGACGGTCACAAGGAGGAGCGCTTCCTCGTCGTCGTCCACGCACGCGGCGGACATCCTCCGTGGGACGTCGCAGGCGACGAGAAGGACCTCCCGCCTGCGAGCTACACCGGGAGCATGGACGCCAAGCACGCCGGCGAGGTCCTCGCGAAGGTGCGCAAGCAAGCGAGCACCAAGCTCTTCACCGATGCCGACCGCGAGCGCGCCTTCGCCCTCCACTCGAGGGCGCTCCTCGCGCACGACGCGGCGCTCGGCAAGCTGGTCGCGCACGTGCGCGCCATCGGCCGCGACGTCGACACCACGTGGATCGTCACGGGCGACGTCGGCGTCGACGCCGGCGCACACGCGCCGTTTCTCGACGAGGACGTGCTCGACGAGAACGTCCTCTCGGTTCCGCTCGTCGTCCGCGCGCCCGGGCCGCCGATCCGCGCGCGTGTCGCCTCGCCCACCGCGAGCGTCGACCTCGCGCGAACCATTCTCGACACGCTCGGCCTCGAGCCTCCTCCGCAGCTCCGCGGCGACAGCCTCTGGGCGGTCGCGCAGCGCGACGTGCAGGCGCCCGAGCGCGCGCGCATCGCAACGACCACGACGCGCTTCTCGGCGCGCTGGTCGAGCTTCGTGCTCGTCGGCACCCGCGATCGCGAGGGCAAGCTCTGCAACCTCTCGCTCGAGCCCGATTGCGTGAGCGACGTGCGTGCGACCCATCCGCTCGCCGCCGAGATCATGCACGGGCTGGTCTTCGAGGATCTCGCGCGCAGCGCCGACCCGAAGAAAGCCCCCACCCCGCCCGTGCACCCGACGCAGGACGCGGCCGCCGCCCTCGCCCTCCGCGCCTGGGGCGCGTCGACAGCCGGCTCTCGCTGACTCGCTGACCCGTTGCGCCGCGCTCAGCCCGCGGCGAGCGCCGAGAGCACCGCGGCCATCGCCACCGCGCCCGGATCGGCGACCCCCTTCAGCGCAGCCTCCGGCACGTAGCTCGCGCGACCCGCGCGTGCGAGCTTCATCGTCGCCGTCGCGTCCGCACCGCGCTTCGCGGCGGCCGCCGCCCCGGCGAGCCCCTCGCCACGCTGGAGCGCACTGACCGCCGGGACGAGCGCGTCGAGCATCGTGCGATCGCCCTCGCTCGCGCCGCCGTACTGCTGGATGCGGCGCAGGCCCTGACGGAGCGCGACCGTCCACGCCGCCTCGTCGGTCGACGCCGAGGACGCGAGAGAAGCGCCCATCGCAGCCACACCGATGGAGACGAGGATGCCGCTCGAGCCGCCCATCACGGTCGACAGGTGCTCGGAGAGGCTCGCGCAGAGCGCCGCCGGATCGGCGAGCGGAAGCCGGTCGAGCTCGGCGACGATCGCGCGAGCAGCCGTCGCGAACGTCGAGCCGGTGTCGCCGTCGCCGATCTTCGCGTCGAGCGCATCGAGGGCGCTCTCGTAGGCGATGAGCGTCGTGCAGATCGTCTCGAGGGCGCGACGACGCGCCGGATGCGACGACGGCACGTGAAGGACCTTGTCCATCCGCGCCGACAGCGGCATGGGGTCGACCTTCGACAGGGCCCGCCCGGGCGGCCAGGCGCGCGGCCCGACCGGGCTGCGGAGCGCGCGTAGCAGCTCGTCGTCGACCGGCAGCACGGACACCGAGAGCCCCTTCATGTCGAGAGACGTCATGAGCCGCTCCGGTCCGAGCACGAGCGCGACCTCGCGCTTCATGACCGCGAGGAGCGCGCCCGTAGCCACTGCCATCTCGATCGGCGGGACACCGCCGAGATCGTTCACGAGCACCGCGAGCGGCCGCTTCTCGTCGCCGAGCGCCGCGTCGAGGCGCTTCGCCATGGCCGCGCACAGCTCCGCGATGGGCGCATAGGCGATCTTCTCCGCGCCGGGCTCACCGTGGATACCGAGACCGAGCTCGACCTCCTCAGGGCCGATGCGATTCTCGGCGGGCTGTCCGGGGATCGTGCACGAGGACAGGGAAATTCCGAGCGATCGTGCGCTCGCCGCCACGCGTTCGGCGGCCTCCTTCACGTGGCGGAGCGACGCGCCGGAGCGCGCGAGATCACCGGCGACCTTGTGCACGAAGAGCGTCCCCGCGAGACCGCGCGGCCGCGCCGCGTCCGGGATCGCGACGTCGTCGGCGACGATCACCATCTCGACGTCGAGCCCCATCGCGCGCGCCTTCTCCGCCGCGAGACCGAAGTTGAGGCGATCGCCCGTGTAGTTCTTCACGACAAGCAGACAGCCCGCGTCGCCTGTGACGGCGAGGATCGCCGCGAGCACGGCATCGACGCTCGGCGACGCGAAGATCTCACCGCAGACCGCCGCCGTGAGCAACCCCTCGCCGACGAAGCCGGCGTGCGCGGGCTCGTGCCCGGCACCGCCGCCCGACACGATCGCGACGTTCGACCTGTCCCAGTCGGTGCGGATCACCACCTTGATCGACGGATACCCGTCGAGACGCGCGAGCTTCCCCTCCCCGAGCAGGATGGCGGCTTCGATGGCCTCGGTGACGACATCGCTGCGGTCGTTGATGAAGTGCTTCATGGCGCGGCTATGCTACGCGAACCCCATGACCGACCATCCGCACATCGACCTCGTGGCGATCGCGAAGACCGTCGCGACGCAGGAAGGGTTCGTCGTCGACTTCCCTCGCGCCGCACTCGAGCAACGCTTCGTCCCGCCCACGCGCGACCCCGCGGACGTCCGCGACGAGCGCAAGCTGCTCTGGTCGTCGATCGACAACCGAGAGTCGACCGACCTCGACCAGGTCGAGGTCTCCGAGCGGCTCCCCGACGGCTCGATCCGCGTCAAGATCGGCATCGCGGACGTCGACGTGTTCGTCGCCAAGGAGTCGGCGCTCGACCGCCATGCCGCGACGAACACCACGTCGCTCT
>Ga0335397_10001253_pt1 | contig 34531 bp, 40 predicted proteins | sample MAT04_FD_205740 | JGI IMG/M metagenome (GOLD analysis project Ga0335397, IMG submission 205740) | Freshwater microbial communities from Lake Fryxell liftoff mats and glacier meltwater in Antarctica - MAT-04 (spades assembly) (version 2) ... | reverse complement strand
CAGAAACAGCTCCGCGACCTGCTCAACCAGCAGAAAGGCACTCGCAGAAGCTCCGCCACCAGCGGAGGCCGCAACCCGACGCGCGCGGCCGGACCACCGCATCCATCCCTGCCGTCTTTTTCCCCCGCAACACCGGGCGCAACCAGCAGAACCCACCCGACCATCCAGGCGGGTGTCGACACGGTCGCGGCGCGACCTGCTCAACCGGCAGAAGCAGAACGACCTGTTGAACCAGCGGGCTCTACGCCGCCTTCTCCTCGTGGGCCACAAACCGCACGGCCATGGCCTTGTAGCCAGGCGTGTTCGACTCGCGCGCCACGAGCTCGCGGTGCATGAGCGCGTTCGCTTCCGGGAAGTACGCTGCGACGCATCCGCGGGGCGTCGGATAGGCCACAAGCCTGAACTTGTCGGCCCGCCGCTCCGACCCCTGGAATGTGCTGATGACGTCGACCATGTCGCCATCCGCGAACCCCATGTCGATCGCGTCATCCTTGTTGATCAGGATCACGCGACGTCCACCGGAGATGCCGCGGTAGCGGTCATCCAGCCCGTAGAACGTGGTGTTGTACTGGTCGTGGCTGCGCATGGTCTGCAGGATGAGATGGCCGGCCGGTGGGGTCAGGTACTCGAGTGGGCTCACAGTGAACCGGGCCAGCCCGATGTCCGTGGCGAAACTGCGGGTGTCGCGCGGCGGGTTCGGCAGCACAAAGCCGTTCTTCGTCTTGAGCCGCGCATTGAAGTCCTCGAACCCGGGCAGCACTCGTGCGATGTGGTCGCGGATGACGTCGTAATCCTCGGCCATGCCCTTCCAGTTGACCGGGTGGTCGTCGCCCAGCGTGGCCCTGGCCATGCGCGCCACGATCACAGGCTCGGCGAGCAGATGCTCGGAGACCGGCTTGAGCCGACCCTGTGTCGTGCGCACGACCGACATCGAGTCCTCCACCGAGAGAACCTGGCGTCCACCCGGATGCTTGTCGTCGGTGTCGGTGCGGCCGAGCGTCGGCAGGATGAGCGAGGTGCGTCCGTGCATGACGTGCGACCGGTTCGGCTTTGTGGATACCGAGACGGTCAGCCCGACACGCTGCATCGCCCCCTCGAGCGCCACGGTGTCGGAGCACGCGAGGGCGAAGTTGCCGCCCATCGAGACGAAGACGTCCACCTCGTCGTTCTCGAATGCCTCGACGGTGTCGACCGAGTCGAGGCCGTGCTCGCGCGGCGACGTGATGCCGAACTCCTTGTCGAGAGCATCGAGCATCCACTCCTTCGGCTTCTCCCAGACGCCCATCGTGCGGTCGCCCTGCACGTTGGAGTGCCCGCGCACGGGGCAGGCCCCAGCGCCCGGCTTGCCGAAGTTGCCCTGCAGCAGCAGCAGGTTGATGATCTCCTTGAGCGTGTTGACCGAGTGTGGCTGCTGGGTGAGGCCGAGCGCCCAACAGATGATCGTCGCCTTCGACGTGACCATCATCTGGGCGACCTTGGCGATATCGAGCCTCGAGAGGCCGGTGGCCGTCTCGGTCTCGTCCCAGTCGATGGTCTTCCGCGCGGCGCGGTAGGCGTCGATGCCGTCGGTGTTCGCAGCGACGAACTCGTGATCGATGACGGAGCCGGGCACGCGCTCCTCCTCCTCGAGCAGCAGGTGCCCGAGGGCCTGGAATAGCGCGAGGTCGGCACCGACCTTGATCTGGAGGAACTCGTCGGCGAGGTTCGTGCCGTTTCCCAGCACTCCCGAGGCGGTCTGCGGGTCCTTGAAGTTGAACAGGCCAGCTTCGGGCAGCGGATTGACCGCGACGATCTTGCCGCCGTTGTCTTTGCATTCGGCCAGGGCGGACAGCATTCGCGGATGATTCGTGCCGGGGTTCTGCCCGATGACGAAGATCAATTCCGCCTGGTGGATGTCCTCCAGAGAAACGGTGCCCTTGCCGATGCCGATGGTCGGGTTGAGCGCGGAACCCGAGGACTCGTGGCACATATTCGAGCAGTCGGGCAGGTTGTTGGTGCCGATCGACCGGGCGAACAGCTGGTACATGAACGCGGCCTCGTTGGCGGTGCGGCCCGAGGTGTAGAAGACGGTGCGCTCCGGCACCGTGGCGCGGATGGACTCGCCGATGAGCTCGAACGCGTCGTCCCAGGAGATCTGCGAATAGTGGGTGTCGCCCGGGCGGATGACGACGGGGTGGGTGATGCGGCCCTGGTTGCCGAGCCAGTACTCGGTCTTCTCGGCAAGCTCGGCGATCGAGTGCTTCGCCCAGAATTCAGGGGTGACAGTGCGCAGAGTCGCCTCCTCGGCGACGGCCTTCGCGCCGTTCTCGCAGAACTCCGCGGTCTTGCGGTGTCCCTGCGACTCGGGCCACGCGCATCCGGGACAGTCGGTGCCATCGCGTTGGTTGAGCCGCAGCAGTGAGCGGGCGGTGCGCACCACTCCCGCCTGGGCGACGCCGCGATCGAGGGCGACAAGCACCGCTTCCACGCCTGCTGCGGACTTTTTGGGCTTCTTGATGGTGAGGTTGTCTTCGTTGATGTCCTCGACCGGTGCTCCACGTGTCATAAGCCCATCCTGCCCCGGAATTTGCGAGGTGATCGACCGAAAATGCGAATGAATGTTTCCTGAAGGGAAAGAAGAAGCTACTGTGGCAAACGCGGCCGACCGGCCGACGGGGGACCCCAGATGCCCAGCAGTGGCGGATGCGCCGCTGCGCTTTGGCGTGCCGCGTTCGTCTCAATGAGGAGATACACAATATGAGTTGGCTTGACCGCGACCACACCATCGCCCCTCCGGGTTTCAACCGTTGGCTCATTCCACCGGCCGCCCTCGCGGTGCACCTGTGCATCGGTCAGGCCTACGCCACGAGCGTGTACAAGACTGCCCTCGTGGAGCACTTCGACGTGAGCCTGACCCAGATCGGGTTCATCTTCTCGATCGCAATCGTGATGCTGGGCCTCTCCGCCGCCATCATGGGCACCTGGGTCGACCGCAGTGGCCCGCGCAAGGCGATGTTCGTCGCGGCCCTGTTCTGGTCGAGCGGATTCCTCATCGGCTCGATGGGAATCTTCTCCAGCCAGCTCTGGCTCGTCTACCTCGGCTACGGCTTCATCGGCGGCATCGGCCTCGGCATCGGCTACATTTCGCCCGTGTCGACGCTGATCAAGTGGTTCCCCGACCGCCCGGGACTCGCGACCGGCATGGCGATCATGGGCTTCGGTGGCGGCGCGCTCATCGCGAGTCCCGTCTCGACGGCGCTCATGGCGTTCTACGACCCCAACTCGGGAGTTGAGGGCTGGGTCGCGAGCGGCGACGCTGTCGCCAAGCTGTTCCTCACCCTCGCCGTCATCTACCTCGCGTACATGATGTTCGGTGCGTTCACCATCAAGGTGCCCGCCGCGAACTGGAAGCCGGCCGGCTTCGACGCCAGCAAGGTCAAGGCTAAATCGCTCGTGACGAGCAACAACGTCTCCGCCGCGAACTCGATCAAGACCAAGCAGTTCTGGCTCGTCTGGATCGTGCTGTTCTGCAACGTGACAGCCGGAATCGGCATCCTCGAGCAGGCCGCTCCGATGATCCAGGACTTCTTCCGCCAGCCCGACGGCTCGTCGCTTGTGACCGCCGTCGTCGCCGGTGGTTTCGTGGGCCTGCTGTCGATCGCCAATATGGGTGGCCGGTTCGTCTGGTCGTCCACGTCGGACGTGACCGGCCGTAAGCGCATCTACATGGTGTACCTGGGCGTCGGAACCGTCGCGTACGTGTTTCTCGCGCTCCTCGGCTCCAGCACGACGGCGCTCTATGTCGTGCTGGCATTCATCATCATCTCGTTCTACGGTGGCGGGTTCGCCACCGTGCCGGCCTACCTGCGCGACCTGTTCGGTACCTTCCAGGTGGGCGCCATCCACGGCCGTCTGCTCACCGCGTGGTCGGCTGCCGGCATCGCGGGACCGCTTATCGTCAACGGATTCCTGGACGCCCAGGGCACGCCCGGTGAACTGACCGCCCAGGCCTACCAGCCGGCGCTGCTCACCATGGCGGCGCTGCTCGTGGTCGGCTTCATTGCCAACCTTCTTGTGAAGCCGGTGTCTGACCGCTTCCACGAACCCGTTGTTGTCCGCCCCGAAGACCTCGAGCTCGCAGGAGACAGAAAATGACCAAGGCACGAATCGCGATCGTCTGGGCGCTCGTCGGCGTCCCGCTGGCCTATGGGGTCTTCATGACCCTGACGAGGGTTGCTGCGCTGTTCGGCGGTTAGGCCCCACCAGATGACGCCAAGGCGGCCAGCTTCTGCTGGCCGCCTTCGTCGTTGTCGGGGCAATCGTCGCGGGCTATGAGCCCACCGCAGCGGGGCCGAGCGTCGCGCCGGTGGCCTCCCCCGCCGCCGCTGCCTTGAGCTCCACGAAAATCGCGTGGGTGGCGGTATCGCCGATGTTCTCGCCGAGGTGCCGCTGCGCGGGGAGCCACATCGCCTGTCCGGCCGCCAGCGCCACCTCGCGCTCCTGATCGCCGCTCGCGAGCCTGCGCCGGAAGTCGGACAGCGTGATCATGACGCTGTTCGGATGGTCGTGCGGTGTCGTCGTGATGCCTGGTTCGTCGGTGTAGTCGAGCACGCGAACGAACTCGTTCTCGAACACGATTCGGTAGTGGAGCGGATTCGTCTCAACGGGATCGTCGGTGATCATGGGGCAGAGACTACGCCCCGCCTCGACGCCAGCGACAGGCACGATTCGCCCGGATCGGTCGCCGTCACGGGCGGGAACACGACACAACTGGGCGGCTCACCGTATCGCGCCGCGAGAACGAACCGAATGCGCCACTTCGGTTGCGGTGGCCGCCCATAACTGTTAGCCCTAAAGGAGAGCTTTACAACGTGGTGAGAGGCAGGACGAACCGATGACTCGCGAGAATGAGAACCCCGGAACAGAAGACACCGTGAACGACGCCGACGAGAGCGAGATCGAGGTCGGTCCTTCGAAGTCGTGGGCTGCTGGCATCCCTGGCGTCTACCACTCGTTGAAACCGGCGGTGGAGCACATGGGGGCCACGCGCACGGCGAAGACCCTGCTCGCGCTCAACCAGAAGGACGGCTTCGACTGCCCAAGCTGCGCCTGGCCCGATCCCGACCACCGCAAGACCTTCGAGTTCTGCGAGAACGGCGCGAAGGCCGTGACCTGGGAGGCCACGCCCGTCGTCATCGGCTCCGACTTCTGGGCGGAGCATCCGATCTCCGACCTGCTGACGCGCAGCGAGTACTGGCTCGGAATGCAAGGCCGGCTCACCGAGCCGGTCTACAAGAGTGCCGACGACGACAGGTACCACCCTGTCAGCTGGGAGCGGGCATTCCAGATCATCGCCGACAAACTCACCTCGCTCGACTCGCCGAATGAGGCGGCGTTCTATACGAGCGGACGCACCTCGAACGAGGCCGCCTTCGCCTACCAACTCTTCGTGCGCGCTTTCGGCACCAACAATCTGCCCGATTGCTCGAACATGTGCCACGAGTCCTCCGGCTGGGCGATGGGGCAGACCATCGGCGTCGGCAAGGCCACCATCACCTACGACGACTTCGGCAAGGCCGACCTGATCATCGTGATGGGGCAGAACCCGGGCACCAACCACCCGCGCATGCTCACCGCGCTCGAGGAGGCGAAGGAGAACGGGGCGCAGATCGTCGCCGTGAACCCGATGCAGGAGGCCGGGCTGCAGCGCTACAAGAACCCGCAGCGGGTCAAGGGCATCATCGGCCGCGGCACCACGCTCGCGGACCAGTTTCTCAAGATCAGGCTCGGCGGCGACATGGCACTGCTGCAGGCGCTGTCGAAGCGGGTGCTGGATGCCGAGGCCAAGGCCCCCGGCACCGTGCTCGACCACGACTTCCTCGAGCGCCACTGCCAGGGCCTCGACGACCTCCGGGACCACCTCGCCCGGCTCGACGACACCGCGGTGCTCGAGGCGACCGGTTTGCGGCCATCCGAGATCGACGAGCTCGCCGACCGGTATCTGAGGGCCGACCGGGTGATCATCACCTGGGCGATGGGACTCACCCAGCAGAAGAAGGCCGTGCCCACGATCAAGGAGGTCATCAACCTGCTGCTGCTGCGCGGCAACATCGGCAAGCCGGGTGCCGGCGCCTCGCCCATCCGCGGCCACAGCAACGTGCAGGGCGACCGCACCATGGGCATTTGGGAGCAGATGCCGCCCGCCTTCCTCGACGCGATCGAGCGGGAGTTCGGGTTCGACCCGCCGCGGGAGCACGGGCTCGACGCCGTGCAGACGATCACGGGGATGCGGGACGGGGCGATCAAGGTGTTCCTCGCCGTCGGCGGCAACCTCGTTGCGGCGATCTCCGACACGACCGCCGCGGAGGCCGCGTTCCGCGCCGCCGAGATGACCGTGCAGATCTCGACCAAACTCAACCGTTCGCACGCGGTGGTCGGCCGGGAAGCGCTCATCCTTCCCACGATGGGCCGCACCGAGATCGACCGGCAGGCCTCGGGCGAGCAGTTCGTCTCGGTCGAGGACACGGTCTGCGCCGTGCATCCGTCGTGGGGAAAGGTCGAGCCGGTCTCGCCCACCCTCCTCTCCGAGGTCGCGATCATCAGCCGGCTCGCTACCGCCACCCTCGGCGACAGGGTCGCCGTCGACTGGGCCGGGTTCGAGCGCGACTATGACCTGATCCGCGACCACCTCTCGCGGGTTGTGGATGGATGCGACGGGTACAACGAGAAAATCCGCCGCGAGGGCGGGTTCGTGCTGCCGAACGGGCCACGCGACTCGCGCACCTTCCACACCCCAACAGGCAAGGCGATGCTGACCGTGAATGATCTCGAGAGCATCGAGCGTCCGGCCGGCACTCTGATCCTGCAGACACTGCGCTCGCACGACCAGTTCAACACCACGATCTACGGGCACAACGACCGCTACCGCGGGGTGAAGGGCGGCCGGCACGTGGTCTTCGTGAGCCCGGAGGACCTCGCCGAACTCGGCCTTGCCGACGGCCAGCGCGTCGATGTGCACACGGTCTCGAACGACGGCGTCGACCGTGTGCTGCGCGGCTTCCGCATCGTCTCGTACGAGACGGCGCGGGGATGCGCGGCGGCCTACTACCCCGAGGCGAACGTGCTCGTGCCGCTCGACCACGTCGCCGAGGGCAGCAACACGCCCGTGTCCAAGGCGGTGATAGTGCGGCTCGATCCGCTGTCGGCAGATCGTGACGAGAGCGCGGAGGATGTCTTCTCCGCCTCAGGGAGCTGAGGGACGAGCTGATTCACGCCAGCCGGCGCCGCGGCTCACTGCGCGGTGTCGGCCCAGCCGCGGCCCGCCTGCCCGCCCTCGGCGCCGGCGTCAGCGAGCTGCGCGGCGACGGATGCGGCGGAGGCGACCGCCTCGTTGGGGGTCTTATCGCCCGTCTGGGCCGCGAGAGCCGCCGCATATCCGACATAGAACGTGGTGATCGGCCCGGCAGAGCCGGTCACGGCGTGCGCAGACGTCTCGGCGATCTCGAGCAACTCCCGGGGCGCGACGTCGAGGTCGAGAATCTGCAGCGCCTGGGCGAGCCGGCGGCCCCAATCGATCAACTCGTGCTCGTCATGGTTCTCGGTCATCGCAGCTCCTTCAATCTCGGTGCCCGGCAGGTGGTGGGTGTCGCTGTTCAAGGGATATCACCGACGGGCGCGCAGCGCCACCGGTGGGGCTGGCGGAGCTTGTCAGGCGTAGGTGCGCAGCAGCCGCCACTGCTGCCGGTAGTCGTCGCGCAGAACATCGAACATGAGCGCCTGGTGACCGGGTTCGTCGCTCGTGCCCTGAAAGCGCCAGCCGACTCCGTGCCTCGGCGGGTGGGTGACGAAACCGAGCACGTCCTCCCGAGTGGGACCGAACGGAGTCGGGGTGTCGGTCACCCTGAATCGTCGTCCTCGCCAGACGAGTCGCTCCGGAACGCCGTCTGACGAGAGCCAGATCGCGACCGCTTCCTCGACCATCGTCATCGTCCACCTCCTTCTCGCACATTCGAACCTATGTTCGAGAATCTACTGTAAGGGGTAACAGGGCGACACGCCAGAGCGACGAGGGTCAATCCTCGTCGGGTGCGCCGTCCGGTCGGGATGCCATGAGCTCCGCCAGCCGCTCGCGGGCGCTCTCCTCGACCTCCGATGGCACCTCTTCCTCGTCGAGGATCTCCCCCTCGTAGGAATCGAGTTCTTCGTCGACAAGCTCGATTACCTGTCGCCGAGGCACGGTGGGGAACTGTTCGAGAAGTCTCTCGAGCACCTGTTCCATTGACTGGTCGTCGTCTGAATCATCCACGGGTCGAGTCTGTTCGCTCGGCAGCGATTTCGTCAACACCGCGCGGCGCGGCGCGGGTGTGGCGTCAGGAGACCTCGGGGCGGCCGGCCTCGCTGCCCTTCGCTCGGCCGCGGCTGCGCAACTCGAGCAGTTCGATCAGGATCGCACCGAGGTCGGCGAGGACGGCGACGTCGTCGTCGCTCCACTCGCGCGGCTTCGCATCCATCGCGCAGAGAGACCCGACCGCCTCGCCCGAACTCGTGATCAGGGGAACACCCGCGTAGGCCGCGACACCCATCTCACTCACGGCGAGGTTGTGAGTGACGAGCGGATGCTCCCTCGCGTCGTTGATCACGACCGGCTGTCTGAACGTCACGGTGAACTGGCAGAACGAGTGCGAAAGCGGGGTCTGCCGCATCGTCGACCACGGTTCACGCAGCCCCACCTGGCTCATGAAGAACTGCCGCTCATCGTCCACCAGGGAGATGAGCGCGACCGGCACGTCGAGAATGTGCGCGACGAGCCGGGTGAAGCGGTCGTAGGTCTCCTCGGGCGGGGTGTCGAGCACGCCGAGGTCCCGCAGAGCGTCGAGCCGGGGCGGATGAGCGAGCAGCGTGGGCGGTGCGGCCGTGAGCGCCCCGGGGGACATCACGTGATCGGAGACCGCCGCAAGGAGATCCGGCGTGATGATCGGCTTGTTCAGCACGGCACGGGTTCCCATGCGCATCGCCTCACCGGCCAGGAGCTGACTGTCGGCGAGCGCGAGGGTGGGAATCATCGCGGTGTCCGGAAAAAGGCTGAGCCGCGAGAGCAGCATCATCCCACCGGCGAGGGTCAGGTCGACCAGAACGAGGTCGGGGGCCTCCCGACGAGCCAGGGGCAGCGCCGCGATGGTGTCGTCCGACGGGATCACCCGGTACCCGCCCTGGACGAGCGTCTCCGAGAGGAAGAGCGCCTCGGCGGGGTCGCTCGCGACGAGAAGGATCTTGGCAGCCATCCCCCCAGAGTAGGCCGGGTTCGTCACAAGTCGGCCGGTGGCTTCACGGCGAGCGCCACAGCATCCTGAAGACGCCGGTCGGCGACGATCCGGAAGTGCCCCGCAACGTCAAGGCGGATGTTGGTGGCTCCCGGCAGCGCGCTGCCGGCGGGAATGTGCGGGTCGAAACTCCCGAAGATCGAGGTGATGCGGGAGTTGACCTCGCGGTTGGCCGCAAGCATGAGCGTCGTCGCGTCACGGGGCGAGAACGCCCGAAGGCTCGGAACGAGCATCAGGCGCGCGTAGACCGAGCCTGAGAACGGGGTGGCAATCGCGACCATGTTCGTCACCCGGCCCTCCGGATCGCTCCGCAGCATGAGGTACTTGCCGATCAGGCCGCCTTTGCTGTGGGCGAGGAGCGTGACATTGCGCAGGTCGTGTTCACGGAGGTAATCCGCGACGATCGGCGCACTCGCTACGACACTGCGCGAGTTGCGTCCGAGCCCCTCAACGACGTGCACCGGATGCCCGGCCTCGCTCAGCCGGTCCGCGAGAGGTCGAAGAAACTGCCAGGTCTCGTAGATTCCCGGCAGGATCAGGATCGGCGGCTTCGCGGGTTCCGCAAGGAGGTACTCGGCCGGATCGGCACGGAACAGCACGTCCCGCACCTGCCAGTACGTCACGTAAAGGTAGTCGAGGGCCCAGAACCAGCCCTTGGCCAGAATGCTCCTCATGCGCCGCGCCCGACAGGGGCGGTCAGGAAGGCGAGGATCTCGGCCGCCACCTGGTCCGCGGCGCTGTGCTGCACGACGTGAGGCTGCCCCTCGATCTCGGCGAATCGACCGTTGCGGGCGCGGCCGGCGAGCTCGCGGCACCACGCGGCGCGCGCGATCGGGTCGCGGGAGCCTCGGAGCACGAGCACCGGCTGCCCGACGAGTCGAATCCGGTGCTCGATCGGGTAGCCGAGCATCGCCGGGAGTGTCGCCAAATACCAGCGCGGACCGCTGCGCCAATAATCGGTGAAGACGATCCCGTTGGCCGAGGGAGACTCGAGCAGCGAGTCGGCCGCGAGCCCGAGAGCCTGGTGTCGCGCGCTTCTCCGCTCGGGGTCGACGACTGGGCCGACCAGGAGCAGGTGCGAGACGAGAGCCGGGCGGCGCACCGCGAGCTCGACCGCGAACTGCGCCCCCATCGAGTGCCCGAGCAGCACACATGATGAGATGCCGGCCACATCGAGGGCGCGCCCGATCAGGGCGCCAAAGGTCTGCACGGAGAGCGGATGCGCGGGAGTCGAGTTGGCCCCGAAGCCCGGCAGATCGATCACGCCTACCCTCCCGTGCGGGGCGAGCGCAGCGGCAAGGCGCCGCAGATACCGGTGGGACATCCCGATGCCGGGAACGAGCACGAAGGTCGGCTGGTCCGGCACTACCGCGCCACCAACAAGGTGCAGCCGACATTCCAGCCCGCCCTCGCGGACGACCAACGGCGGGGACAACGGGACGACCATTGATTAAGGATAGGCGACCCCCTGTTGCCTCAGGACACTAGCTCCGGGAAGGTTGATTCATTGCCTCAGTTGAAAACCTCCGCGGGGCTCACCGGGTGAAGGTGCGATTCAGGACCGGTTTCACGGTGGCGGGTTTCTTTGCCGCGGCGAGGGTTTCGAGGTGACCGGTGAGTGCGAGGATGTGCCGGGACTGGGCGGCGGGATGGACTCGTTGTGACTCGGCGTTCATTCTGATGATCGCCATCTTCCGCATGTTTTCGCGGGCGATGGCGCGCTGGTGCGGGGTGGTCGCGGTGTCGTAACGCGTGGTCGCTTTCGCGCCGTTGCGCTGCGTGAACACGAGCTTCTGCTGCGGCAGCAGGTAGCTCGTGAACACCCTGTCGAGTTCGCGCAGGTGGGTCCAGTTCTTCTGCTCGACGTGGGCGCGGGTGAAGGTGGTCTTGTTCGCCGCGCAGTAGTCGAACAAGTGGTGGTTCGGACCCGTTGTCGGAGTCGTTGCCGATGATCGGGAACGGGAGCACCCGGCGCACATGCATGAGCGCCTCGAACACCCACTTCTCGGGTGAAACAGGTGCGGATCGGGATCTGCGACTTCAGCGGCGTCCCGGGCTTCGTCCGCGACCGACCCCGCGAGAGCAGCTTCGCCCGCTCCGGCGCCAGCACACCCGACATCGGCGCGAGGCGCTTGCCGGTCGGTGCTCCGATACACGAGCGCGGGCGTAACCCACACCCGGTGCCGCACCCGAAAACCACGTCGAAACGGAGGTTGTCGATTGAGGCAACGTACCCGGCTACGTGGTGGTTAGCTCTGAGTCACCGCGAGCCCTTGACACATCGGGCCGCGGCCGCGATACTTCGAGCGAAAGTCAAGGCAACCTTGTCTCGGTGGCCTCGGTGGCGTGATTGTCGCCGGGGTGAATCGGGGCGGGAGGTGCCTGTGATTCCGGACCCAACCCGGGGGCCCGGCAGAGTAAGGATGGACGACAATGGCGATGTTGATCTATGGCCCGAGCAGCACGGAAATCCCCCTCGCGGACCGCGCACTGTCACATCTCAAAGCCGTGATGCTCGCGAAGCTCCGCCGCAATGAGAGCTTCGCGTTCACCTGGGAGGACGAGTCCGGGGCACGATCCACGGTGTGGATCCACCCCGCAATCCCGCTGCAGTTCAAGCACGACGAGGGCCAGCCGCCCGGCCTCAACAAAACGTGGATCGACTATCTGATGCAGTCCGCGAACACGACAGCGGGGCTCAGGCTCGTTCCCGAGCCGCCCAACGAGGGCGCGGTTCTCGCGGGCGGATGAGCCCCAGCATCCCGACCACCGGTCGGGATGACCTCCCGGCCGCTGGCTCAGGACTGCGCGTCGGCGATCTGGTCGAGCGCTCCCGGTGCGGCAGCAGCCTCCGGAATCGCGACCGCGGCGGCAGCGGCGGGCGACAGGCCCAGTGCTTCCAGGATGCGTGTGTGGCCGTCGTCGGCCGCCGTGACGGCCGCGACGTTCGCCTCGGTGAGGGCGCGCACGATCTCATCGCGCTGGATTCGAACACCGCGCGGCGCGTCGATCCCGATGCGCACGCCGTCGCCGCGCGTCTCAAGGATCGTGATCGTGATGTCGTCGCCGATCAGCACGCTTTCCCCGGGTTTGCGCGTGAGAACCAGCATGAGCTCAGCCTACCGAAGCTCCGTCGACCCAGCCCACGGGCAGGCCGAGAGTCCCGATCGACTCGGGGGTGAGGGTCTGATGACGGCCGAGCACGGCGAGCGCGTCGAGCGGCACGATCTCGGCCATCGCCTGCACCCACGCCGCGGTGTCCTCTGTCTTGCGGCTCGCGTCGACGACGACCCAGACCTGGTCGGCGCCGATCGCCCGCACGAGATCAGCAGTGGCGATCGTCGCATCCTGTGCCGGGCCGAGGCCGAGCGCGACCAGAGTCCCGTGCTCCCTCCGCACACCGACCGCGCGCGCCTCGGTCGCCCCGCGGCGATCCTCGATCCTCGACGATCCCGGCGCGAGCACGCCCCCGGCCACCGAGACGGCCGCGCCTGACGGTGCCGCCATCGCGCGGGCGACGCGCAACGGATCGCGCCATACCCCGATGAGCAGAACGAGGTCACCGGCGCCGGTCAGCAGTCGAGGCGCCGGGCCGCGTGGCGGCGGTGGTCCGCTGAAGTCGAGGGAGCCCATCAGCTCGTCGAACAGCGCGGAGTTCGTCGATACGGACTCAGCGGCGACGGGCATCCGCTCCACGTGGACGAGCGCCTCCTGCCGGTCGGCGTCGTCGAGAAGCGCGGCGATGCCGACCCTCGCGGGCAGGTCGAGGAGGTGAATGCCGTCGCGCGGGGCATCCGGGATCGACACGGTCACCTCGAAGTGGTGCCGCGCGAGGAACCCGCGTATGCCGCCGACCGTGACCTTCTCTGCCGCGATAATTTCGGCGTAGGGCCCGCACTCCGCCCTGACCCGGGCCCCGAGCTCCTCGAGGCTCGAGCCCTCAAGGCGCAATTGTCGCGGCGGCACGGATCACCCCCACGGTCTCGATGTCCATGTTCGCTGCGGTGACCTCCTGGTAGGAGAGCACGGGCACTCCGCCGGGCTGCGGCGAGAGCAATCGGCGTATGGCCGGGCGAAGGGCCGGCGCGCACACGAGAACCGCCGAGCGCCCACTCGCCTCCACGGCCTGCATGGTCTGGCTGAGCGAGCTCATGAGTTGTTCGATGCGTGACTGGTCGAACAGAATCTGGGTGCCGAGTTCCGACGGCCTCATCGCCTCGAGCATCGACTGCTCGACCCCTGGGTCGATCATGATCACGCGGAGCACCGGCCCGTCGAGGTAGCGCTGCGCGATCGCGGGGCCCAGGCTGAGGCGGGCCGCCTCCACGAGTCCCTCCGGGTCGCTCGACGCCTTCGCCCGCAGGGCGAGCGCCTCGTAGATGCGGGGAAGGTCGTTGATGGCGACCTGCTCGGCGAGCAGCGCCTGAAGCACACGCTGCACCTCGGCGAGCGAGAGCAGCCCCGGCACGAGCTCGTCGACGGCGGCGGGGTTCACCTGCTTGACCCCTTCGGTGAGTATTCGCACATCTTCCCTCGTGAGCAGTCTGCCCGCGTTGGCCGTGATGACCGACGACAGGTGGGTGACGACAACCGAGACCCTGTCGATCACGGTCGCGCCGGCCATTTCGGCGCTGTGCCGCATCTCGCTCGGCGTCCACTTGCCGCTGAGGCCGAAGACGGGCTCGATCGTCGCGACGCCCGGGAGGGCGTCGAGCGCGTCGCCGAGCGCGAGCACCTTGCCTGACGGCGCGATGCCGCGGCCGACTTCGACACCGCCGATGCGGATTGCGTAGGTCGACGTCGGCAGGTCGATGCTGTCCCGGGTGCGGACGGGTGGCACGACGATGCCGAGTTCCATCGCGACCTTGCGGCGCAGCGAGCGCACCCGCCCGAGGAGGTCGTCGGACGCTCCGGAGACGAGGTCGACGAGGTCGGGCGCGAGCAGAATCTCGAGGGCGTGTACGCGCATCTGCTCGATGAGCTGCTCTGTCGTCTCGGTCTGCGGGCCCGGGATATCGGCCGACGCTGCGACCTCGCCCGCCTCCCTGGACGCCTCCGCCGCCCTGATTCGCTGCGAGGCAAGAATCAGCAGCGCCCCCACCGCGATGAACGGGATCTTCGGCATCCCGGGGATCAGCGCCATGACGATCGCGGCGCACCCGGCGATCATGAGGGCGGTTCGCGACTGGGTCAGCTGGGCCGACGCCGTCGAGCCCATGTCGGAGTCGACGTTCGAGCGTGTGACGATCATTCCCGTCGAGACGGCCATGAGCAGCGCGGGAATCTGGGTGACGAGGCCGTCGCCGATCGTGAGAAGCGTGTAGGTGCTCACCGCTTCGCCGATCGGCATCCCCCGCTGCAGCATGCCGATCGCGATGCCGCCGACGATGTTGATGATCACGATCACGATTCCGGCGATCGCGTCGCCCTTCACGAACTTCGAGGCGCCGTCCATTGCCCCGTAGAAGTCGGCCTCAGCCGATACCTCCGCGCGGCGTTCGCGCGCCTGAACGTCGGTGATGAGACCCGCGTTGAGGTCGGCGTCGATCGCCATCTGCTTGCCGGGCATCGCGTCGAGAGTGAAGCGGGCTCCCACCTCTGCGACGCGCTCCGCTCCCTTCGTCACGACGACGAACTGGATGACCACGAGGATGAGGAACACGACGGCGCCGATCACGAGTGATCCGCCGACCGCGACCTCGCCGAATGCCTCGATCACCTGGCCCGCGTAGCCGTCACCCAATACGAGCCGGGTCGAGGCCACGTTCAGGCCCAACCGGAAGAGCGTCGCGACGAGCAGCAGCGACGGGAATACCGAGAAGTCGAGCGGTTTCTTCACGAACATGCTCGTGAGCAGCACCACGAGCGCGAAGAGGATGTTGATGATGATGAGAATGTCGAGCAGCCAGGCGGGGATCGGCACCACCAGCAGCATGATGATGCCGACGACCGAGACGGGAACGGCGAGCTTGGTTATCGTCTTCAGCACGTCAGTTTCCTCCGGGTACGGTCGAGTCGGTGGCCATGGTGTGAACGCCAGCGGCGGTGCCGCGCGTTCTCAGCGCCATGACGAAGGCGAGCACCCGCGCGACCGCGGAATAGAGCTCGAACGGGATCTCCTGCCCGAGCTCGCACGAGGCGTGCAGGGCCCGAGTGAGCGGGATGTCGCGCACAACCGGCACACGGTCGGTCTCGGCCTGTTCGCGGATGCGCGCGGCGATGATGCCGGCGCCCTTTGCGACGACGCGGGGGGCCGACTTGCCCGCCTCGTACTGCAGGGCGATCGCGAAGTGTGTGGGGTTGACCAGAACGACATCGGCGGTCGCGACGGCGGCGATCATCCGGTTGCGACTCATGGCGAGCTGGCGGGACCGGCGCTGCGAGCGGACGAGCGGGTCGCCCTCGGAGCTTTTGTGCTCGTCTTTGACCTCCTTCTTGGTCATGCGAGTCTTCTTGCGGTTTCGGCGCAGCACGACGATGGCGTCGGCGATCGCGAGCACGACCCCGGCGAGCACGGCCGACCGCAGGAGCGATTCGGTGCCCGAGGTCGCGGCGGCGATGAGCGCCGACACCGAGAGACCGCCCGCGCTCGTGAGCACCGGCATAAGGCCCTGCACCACGACGTAGAGCACGAACCCGACGACGGCGGTCTTGAGCAGCGCCTTGGCGCCTCCCCAGATCGCCTGGCCGCCGAACGTGCGCCCTGTTCCCTTCACAATGTCGAACTGTTCGAACTTGCCACGGAACTTCTTGAGGTGCACCCCGCCCTGCACAACGGCGGTGGCGAGCACCACGATCGAGACCGCGGCAAGCAGCGGGGTGAGGGTCGCCGCGAGCGAGCCGCCGGCATCCGCGAGGGCCTGCATCGCGACGAGCGGGTCGGGCTGGGCCATGAGCGCGTCGACCGCACCGAGCTGCGCCGTCGCCGCCGCACCGCCGCGTTCGATCGTCATGGGCATCATGAGGGCGGCAGTGCCGACGCCGGTCCACGCGGTGAGATCCTGCGAGCGGGAAAGTTGGCCTTTCTCGTGCACCTCCTTCATGCGCTTCTCGGTCGCCTGCTCCGTGCGCTCTCCCGAATCGGACTCGCTCATCTCAGTTCACCGCCGTCAGGAGGCCGAAGGCGGTGTCTGCGAGCGTGCCGACAAGCTGCGGCAGAGCCACATAGACGAGCGTGACGAGCAGGACCACGAGCAGGATCTTGAGCGGGAAGCCGAGCGCGAACGCATTGAGCGCCGGCGCGACCCTCGTGAGCAGGCCGAGTCCGGCATCCGCGAGGAACAAAACGATGATGAGCGGTCCGGCGATCTGTACCGCGGCGAGGAACATCTGGGTCACCGCGGCGGTCATCGCCTGAACCGGCTCGGCGAGGTCGATCCCGCCGCCGACGGGGAGGGCGCCGAACGAGCGCACGAGCCCACCGATCATGAGCTGGTAGCCGTCAGAGGCGAACAGCAGCGCGAGCGCGGTCATCTGGTAGAGCCGCGTGAACTGTGCGCCGTTGATCATCATCTGCGGGTCAAAGGCCTGAGCGAGCTGAAAGCCGCCGAAGAGGTCGATGAGGCTTCCCGCGGACTGCAGCGCCGAGAAGACGATCATCACGAGGAAGCCGAGAATGGCCCCGATGAGGACCTCGCTCAGCAGGGCAACGAAGAACGCGGCCGTGTCGAGCGAGACGTACCCCGCGCTCGCGCGCGGCGCGACGGCGAGTGCGAGGCCGAGCGCGAGCATGCCCTTGATGCGCAGTGGAATCGCACTCGAGGAGAAGGGCGGTGCGATCACGAGGAAGGCGATCATGCGCACCCCCGCGAGCATGGTCGCCTCGATCCAGGGCAGATTGAGCTCGATCTCCACCTCAGCCCCCGCCCAGCAGCGACGGAATGCGTTCGAAGAGCGCCCTCGTGAATGAAACCATCTCGGAGATCATCCAGTTGCCGCTGATGACGAGGGCGATGCCGACGGCGATGAGCTTCGGCACGAACGACAGCGTGACCTCTTGGATCTGCGTGATCGATTGCAGCAGGGAGATCGCGAAGCCGACGACGAGGGCGGTGATGAGAATCGGGGCGGAGAGCTTCGCGGTGATCAGGAGGCCTTGTAGCCCGATGTCGAGAACGGCATTCGGATCCATCTCATCCCCCCGAGTAACTGCGAATGAGCGAGGTGATGATGAGCCCCCACCCGTCGACGAGCACGAAGAGCAGAATCTTGAACGGCAGCGAGATCATCACCGGTGGGAGCATCATCATGCCCATCGACATGAGCGCGGCCGAGACGACGATATCGATCACGAGGAACGGAACGAAGATCACGAAGCCGATGATGAAGGCGGCCCGCAACTCGGAGATCATGAACGCGGGGATCAGGGTCAGCATCGACACGTCCTCGCGCGAGTCCGGGTTGGGCAGGTCGGCGGCGCGGGTCATCAGGGCGAGGTCTTCGCCACGCGTGTGGGCGAGCATGAATTCGCGCAGCGGGCCGGATGCTGCGTCGATCGCCGCCTGGAAGTCGATTGTTCCGTCGATGTAGGGGGCCACCCCGAGCTCGTTCACCTGGGTGAGTACGGGAGACATGATGAACAGCGACAGGAACAGGGCGAGCCCGGCGAGCACTTGATTCGGCGGGATCGATGGCAGCGCGAGCGCGTTCCTCGTCATCGCGAGCACAACGAAGATCTTGGTGAACGAGGTCATCATGAGCAGCAGCGCGGGCGCCACCGAGAGCAGCGTGATGCCGAGCAGTGTGATCACCGACGACGAGGGCGCCCCGTTGGGGCCATTGATGTCGACGGAGAGCCCACCCGTTCCGTCGTCGGGGACGGCCGGGTCGATCGGCGCTGCGTGCCCCGCGGATGCCCCGGCAAGCGCGATCGCGATACCGAGGAGCACAGCGATCGCGACGAGCGCGGCGGGGCGGACGGTCAGGCCGGTGAAAGGTCGGGGCGGCGCGGAGCTGTGGCCCGTCGCCGTCACCGGAACCGCCGCAGCGCCGCGGCGGTCTGCTTCCAGGCGGCGGGCGACAGGATAGAGCCGCCGAGCGGCGAGGTCGAGAGCGCGGAACCGGACAGCGCGGAGCCCGACAGCGCAGAGCCGAGCATCGATCCACGCGGCACCGCGTGGGCGGCCGTTTTGCGTGCGCTATCGGAGCCGGCGGCAGCGACCGCGCCACTCATCGCGACCGCGAACTCCTCCTCGGTGGCCGGGGCCGGGGCATCCGCCTGGTGCAACACGTTCACCTGCTGATCGGTGACTCCGAGCAGAAACCTCTGCCCGGCCACATCCACGATCACGACCGACGCCTTCTGCCCGACGTTCTGCCTTCCGACGACGGTGACCGGGTTCGCGGCGATCCGTGCCCGCGCTCCACGGTCGAGCCGTCGGCGCAGCACCCAGATCAGTCCGAGCACCACGGCGAGGGACAGCAGAACGCGAAGGGCAACCAGAACGCCGTCCATGTCAGGCGTGAGGGGTGTCGGTGTCGAGGATCTCGGTGATGCGCACGGCATAGTCCTGGTCGACGACGACGATCTCGCCGTGCGCGATGAGCCGGCCGTTGAGCAGGATGTCGGCGGGGGCGCCCGCAGAGCGATCCAGCTCGATCACCGTGCCCGGTTCGAGAGAGAGTACCTCCCGTACCGACATGCGGGCCCGCCCGATCTCGACGGTGAGTGCCATCTCGACGCTGTTGATGCGCCCCAGCTTCTCCGCGGACACGGCGCGCGCCGCAGGGGTCGCCTGAACCCCTCGCGTGCGGATGGCGAACCAGCCGACCGTGCCGGCGTCGCTCGTGATCCGGAACACCGTGCTCGCGTCGTCGGCGGTTAGGGCCGTGGCGTCGTCGGCTCGCGCCTCGCCCAGGACGCCCGTGCCGAGCACTGCCGTCGCCCCCTCGAGCGGCGGCCTCAGCACGTCCACCATGGTCACGAGGTCGGAGTCGGCCTCGGCGACCGCTCCAGCCTCGGGGAAGACGAGCGCGACGTCGGCCGACACGTTGCCGACGAAGGAGGCCATGACCGCGTTGGCCAGCTCCGCGGGGGTCGCCTCGACCGTGTGGGCCTCGGTGATGTCGAGCGGAGCGGCGCTGGGCAGGAGGTGGACGATCGCGCGCGCGGCGTCCAGGTGCAGCGACGTCTCGGTGGTGTTCATGGGTTCTCCTCTGTGGTGACGACGACGCAGGCCAGGCGTGAGCCGTGGGATCCGACCGCGGCTCTCGCGAGCGGCACTCCGGACACGACGACCTCGAGCGGCCGGTGGCTCGGGTGCGGAAGGGCGAGCACGTCGCCGACGGCCAGCCTGAGGATGACGCCGGGAAGCACCATCGCCGGCGCGAGCTGCACCGTGACATCGACAGGCGTGCTCACGAGCTGCGACCGCATGAGATCAGGCGCGTTACGGGTAACAATCGGACGGCCGGCACCGCCAAGCTGCCGCAGCAGGACCCCGGCCGGAAGGGCGACCGTCGCGGGCACCACCCGCTCGCCGACCGTGATCGTGAATGCGGCGACGATCATGAGATCGCCGGTCGCCGCGGCCTGGGCGAACTGGGAGTTGTACTGGATCGCGTCCACCGCGATCGGCACCAGGAGCAGCGAGCCGAGCGAGTACCGCAGGTCGTCGAGCGCTTCTTCCATCAGCGACCGGATGAGCGCCTGTTCGATCGCGGTGAACTTGCGCGAGGGCGCCTCGAAGCTGGTCGTGGAACCGACCATGTGGCCGACCCAGGCGAGCGCAGCCGCCGTCGGGAACTGGATGACCGCGCGGGCACTTTCCCCCTCGATGGAGCACAGCACCATCGCGGTCGTCGCGGGCAGCGATGACGCGTACTCGTTATAGCTGTGCATCTGCACCTGATCGCAGCTCACCTGGAAGAGCTTGCGCACCTTCGCGGTGAGCTGGGTTCCCCACTGCCGGGCGAAAGTCTCAAAGGCGAGCTCGAGCACGCGCGAATGCTCGCGCACCAATGAGCTGGGGCGCCGGAAGTCGTAGGCCTCGGCTGAACTCACCGACGTTCTGGGCGCACGACTCCCAGAATGTTCCTGGACCGTCACATCGCCTACTATCGGCCGCGCGCCGGCGGCCGTTAGCCGAGGTGTGCTCTTCTCTGCCAAAAATTTCTTCGGGGCCCGCCACTCACGACGTGGCGGCGACGATCTCGGGAATCAGCGCGCGCACGGCCTCGGTCTGGTCCGAGAGAACGACCACGTCGACGCGGCGATTGAGTGAGAGCTGGTCGGCCGTCGCTCCCTCCGCAAGGGGCCGTGAGGAACCGAACCCGACCGCCGAGATACGTTCACCCGGCATCCCGGCGCGCTCGACCAGCTGTCGCAGCACCTGGGTTGCGCGCCCCGAGGAGAGCTCCCAGTTCGTCGGGAATGGGAAGGCCGACGAGCGCAGGTCGGCATGGCCCTCGACCGACACCGCGTACGGCGATGCGGTGAGGGTCGGACCCATCGACTCGAGCACCCGGACCGCGACCGTGCTGAGGCCCGAGCTGTTCGAGTCGAAGAAGGTCGCCGATCCGACGAGGCGGATCGTGAGTCCTCGCTCGTCGATTGTGAACTCGACAGTGTCGCTCAGCCCGTCCAGCGAGAGTCCGGCTGCTATCTCCGTCTGAAGCTCGCCGAGGGACTCGACCTCCTTCGCCGCGACTTTCTCCGGCGCGAAGAGGGCACCGTCCGAATCGATGAGCTCCTCCGGCACGACAACACCCTTCGCGGTGTCGACGGTGTCGCTCTCGACCGCGCCGAAACCGGTGGCGAGGGAGTTCTTGAGCAGCTCGTACTTCGCGGCGTCGACCGTCGACATCGCGAACAGCACGAGGAACAGGCACATGAGCACCGTGATCATGTCGGCGTAGGAGACCAGCCAGCGTTCGTCGACGTGGGTTTCCTCGGCGTGCCCGGTTCTGCCACGCCGCGCCCGGCGGCTCATGCTGCCTTGGGCAGCTTCGGCTTGGACGTGCTCGCCGCCTTGCCCTGTTTCGCCTTACCCGGCGCGGTCGGCGGCAACAGTGCGCTGAGCCGCTCGCTGAGCACTCGGGGCTGGCTGCCGGCCTGCACCGCGAGGACGCCCTCCATCGCGAGCGTCATGCGCTGGGTGTCCAGCTCGGCCAGGCGGGCAAGGCGTCCGGCGATGGGCAGCCAGAGAAAGTTGGCCGACAGCACGCCCCACAGGGTCGCGACGAAGGCCGCCGCGATCATGTGGCCGAGCTCCTCGGGGTTCGAGAGATTCTCGAGCACGTGGGTCAGGGAGACGACCGTGCCGATGATGCCGATCGTCGGCGCGTATCCGCCCATCGAGGCGTAAAACTTGCTGGCCGACTTGGCGGTGCGCTCCGAGGTGGCGATCTTGTCTTCGAGGATCACCGCGAGCTCTTCGGCATCCGTTCCGTCGGCGATGCCCTGCAGCGCGCTCTTCAGGAAGGGGTCGTCGATCTTGTCGGCCTCCTGCTCAAGCGCCAGGAGGCCGTCCTTTCGCGCGACCTCAGCGATTTTGACCATCTGGTCGATGACGAGCTGCGGCTTCTGGGTCGTGCCGATGAAGGCGCGCGGGAGTGCCTTGATGGCGAGCAGGAAGTCGGGGATCGTCGCGCTCGCGATGCCGACGGCGATCGTTGCGCCGAACACGAGGATCATGGGCGCGGCGAGGAGCACGCTGTTGAGGCTTGCGCCCTCCATCACCATCATCGCGAGGAGCGCCCCGAAGGCAAGCAGGATGCCGATGATTGTCGCGGGATCCATCAGGCGTGCCCCCCTCGGCCGGGAATGTCGACGAGGTGCGGCGCGTCATTGTGATCCGGCGGCGGGACCAGTCCGAGGGCCGTGTACTGCGGCGTCTCGGACATGCCGCGCGCGATCGCCACGACGCGGGCCCGGTACTGGGCGATCATCTCGATCACGTCGGCGAGCGACTCGGTGACGATGTAGCGGGCGCCGTCGACGAGCACGATCGTCGTGTCGGGGTTCACATGGATTCGCTCGATGAGGTCGGGGTTGAGCGCGAACTGGGTATCGTTCAACCTCGTCACGACGATCATTCGCAGCCCCCCTCACGCTGGACCGCCCGAGAGGGCCGTCACGGGGTACTTTCGGCCGCCCCGCCCCAATCGTTAGGCGGGGCGACCCCAGGTCAGCGCTTGAGGTTCGTGAGCTCCTGCAAGACCTCGTCGGATGTCGTGATGATGCGTGCATTCGCCTGGAATCCGCGCTGCGCGACGATGAGGTTCGTGAACTCTTGGGAGAGGTCGACGTTGGACATCTCGAGCGCACCACCGATAAGGGCGCCCGCACCGCCCTGGCCTGGCGCACCCAGGGTGGCCGCGCCAGAGTTGAACGTCGAGCGGTAGCCGGATGACCCGGCCTTCTCGAGTCCGCCGGCGTTCGCGAACGTCGCGACCGCGATGCGCGCGATCGCCTCGGATGCCCCGTTGCTGAACGAGCCGACAACCGTGCCGTCTTGTGCTATCGAGAAGGAGTTGAGCGTGCCGGCGTTACGCCCATCCTGCTTCGTGATGGTCGCCGTGCTCAGCGCCGCGTAGCCCGTCAGACCCGCGAGGTCGACCGTGATGCCGCCGACGGCGACCGAGCCGCCGGCGGTGAGCGCCCCGTCGGTGAACGCGAGGGTGCCCGTGCCGGTGGATCCGTTCGCGTCGACGCCGTCGACATTCCAGCCCCCTGCCGTGCGGGTGAAGGTGAGCGTGAGGCTGCGCGCGATGCCGGATGCGTCGAATACGCGCTCGTCGATCACGATCTCGGTACCGACTGCTGCATCCGAGGGCAGGTTGCCGTTGAGGGTCGCCGACGACGTCGCCACCGCCGGCGAGACAGCCTCGAGGGGCAACGTGACGTTGCCTGTCGCGCCGCCGGCCGGAATGACACCGTTTACGGCCGCGTAGCCCTGCACGAGACCGCCGTCGGGAGAGGTGAGACGGCCCTGCGCGTCGAAGTTGAATGAGCCGGCGCGCGTGTAGAGCGTCTCGCCGCCCTGCCGGGTGACAAAGAATCCGTCGCCGGCGATCATCATGTCCTCGGACCGGCCCGTCGCCTGGGTGGAGCCCTGGGCGAAATTGGTCGAGATGCCGGCGACCTGCACGCCGAGACCGATCTGCGCGGGGTTGGTGCCTCCGGCCTCGGCCTGAGGGCCGCCCGCGCCCTGGGTCAACTGCGACAGGGTGTCCTGAAACTGCACGGCAGAAGCCTTGAACGCAGCGGTGTTGACGTTGGCGATGTTGTTGCCGGTGACGTCAAGCATGGTCTGGTGGGACCGCAGTCCCGAGATTCCGGAGTAGAGCGAGCGAAGCATGGTGTTCTCCTTGGGGTGCTGGTTTGACTGGGTTGACTGGCGGTGGAGGTTTCGAGGTTCAGGATGCGGGCCGGGCGATGCCCGAGACGGCGTCAAGGGCGACGGTGGCCCCGCCGACGGTTACCTGGGGTACTGCCGTCGCGAAGGACACCGCGGTCGCGGTCCCCGTGATTCTGGCCCCGTCTGCCCCCGTGTAGCTGACCTGCTGGCCAAGCAGTGTGGTCGCCGCGACGCGCATCTGTAGGGAGAAGCCCTCTGTGCCCGTGGTCGACAGTTCGGTGAGCTTCTCCATCATCGCGAGCTGGGTTGTCTGCCCGATCATCTGGTTGGTGTCCATGGGCGAGCTCGGATCCTGATTGGTGAGCTGTGCAACGAGCAACGACATGAAAGCCTCGGAGTCGAGGGTCTGCTTGGGGCTGCGGGCGGTCGTCGCGACGGAGGTCGGTGTGGTCGCGCTGGCTGCGGTGATGGCGTCGATCGTCATGGTGGTGGTCCCTGCTCTAGGCGAATACGTCGATGGTCGAGGGGGCGCCCCAGCCGGGCGGGGCGGCCACGGCAACCGGGGGCTCCGGCGGCGCGTCGCCGGTGTCCGGCTCGCGCGGGCGGTGCCGTTCGCGCTCGGCGGCCGGCTCGTTCTGCTGCGACAGGTCGAGGGTTCCGCCGAGGCCGGCACCAGCGAGGTCGCGGCGCAGTTCCGGGAGGATGGCCCGCAGAGCATCCCGCCCGAGGTCGGTAGGGGCGAAGAGCTCGACGCGCACACCCTCGCCGGTGACGTGGGCGCGCACGGTGACGGGACCGAGACTGTCGGGGGTCACGCTGATCGTGAGGACGTGCTCGCCGCGGCCGGCCGCCGCGAGGGTGAACAGTGGGGCCGCGACCTGCGCGGCAAGCGGGGCCGGTGTGGGCTGCGCGGCCGGGCTCACTGCCGGGCTCGCAGCTGGGCTCACCAGCTGCACGGTCGGCGCCGGAGCGACGGCTGGCGCACCGGGAGGCGTCACGGGTGATGAGGTCGCCGCGGCGGGCACCGCCTCTCCTGCCTGCGCTTCTCCGGCGCCGGCGAGGATCGAGGCCGCCGCCGCGGCACGCCCCGGTGCCCACGCGGCCGGAGTCGGCGCGGTCAATGTCGGGGCGGTCGGTGCCGGCGTGGCCGGAGTCGGCTGCCCGGCGGTGGTCGTGCCGATCGCCATGGGCACCGCGAGCGCGCTCAGCCTTGCGTTGCTGGCATGCAGTTGGCTGGCCACCGCTGCCTGGACAGGCGTTGCGAGAGCATCGCCGCGGGCAGGCGCAGCAGGAGGGGCAGTGGCGACCGAAGGGGCGGTTGCAATGAATGAGGCAGTGGCGACGGTTGGGGCAGTGGCATCGGTTGGGGCAGTGGCAACGACCCGGCCGTCCGAGTGAGCGTGAGCCGCCGCCGCAGCCGCCGCGTCGCCTGTCGGGCCAGCCGCGGTATCGGTGTCGGGGCGGGTGTTGGTGCTGGTGTCATCCGAGCCGATCATCACGGCCAGGACGGGGCCGGCCGTCGGCTCGGCTGGCCAGGCGACGTCGGGCGCGAACTCGATTGCCCGCTCGGTCGCGAGATCGGCGGTGATCGCGATGACCGGTGCGGTTGCCAGACCCGTGGTTGGGGCTGCTGCCGACCCGGTCATAGGTTCGTTCGTCGAGTCCGTCAGCGGCACTGGCGCGGGCGCGGCGGGCGCCCCAGCGGGAGCCGTGACGGGCGGGCCGGCGGCGGCGGTCGCCTCCGCCATCGCGGCGGCGAAGCCACGGGCGTCCGGCTGGCGTGGAGTCGGGCGAGCACCCGCCGCCAGGGGGAAAGCCTCGCGCTGGATGATCGTCATGTCGCCTCGGATTCGCGGTTGCGGTGCCATGCGGTAGAGGCGAGTTCGTCGATGGCGGACTGCTCGGACTTGAGGTCGCTCGCGATGACCTCGATGTGGTGCTTCTCGGCGAGCTTCTCGAGGCCGACGGTCTTCGTGCGGGCGCTCGTGAGCGCGGCGGTCGCACGCTCCACCTCCTGAGCCTCGATGCTGCCGAGGGCCTCGAGTTCGGCGAGCATGCCGCGTGCGGACGAACGCGCCACGGCGACGGCAGTGAGCGCGAGTCGATCGGTCGGCGTGGCCTCGCTTCCGGCGAGGTCAGCTCGGATTCTCGCCCGGCGAATCTGGGTCTCCCGCAGCCGCGCGTTCGCGGCCGAGAGCGCACCCACCGCGGCATCCTGTTCGAGGTGTCGCAGGCGCAGCAGGCCGGCGAGCGAGAAGGCGCGCGCCATCACGCCCCCCGCAGGGTCGAGGCGATCAGTTCGAGGCGGGCCCAGGCCTCCGCCGACGAGGAGCGCTCGTCCATGCCCTGCCGGAGGTAGGCGTCGATCTCGGCGCGGTGGTCGACACCCGCGTCGACGAGCGGGTTTGAGCCGCGCTGGTAGGCACCGACATCGAGCAGGTCCTGGGCGGCGAGCCGCGCCGCGAGCACCGTGCGCAGGCCGGTGGCGGCGGCGGACTGGTCCGTGCCGATGATGCGCGAGGCTACGCGGGACACCGAGCCGAGAACGTCGACGGGCGGAAAGTGGCCCACCAGGGCGAGCTTGCGGTCGAGAACGACATGGCCGTCGAGGATCGACCTGGCTGCGTCGGCGATCGGCTCGTTGTGGTCATCGCCATCGACGAGCACCGTGTACACGCCCGTCACCGACCCGGTCTCGCCGGTGCCGGCGCGTTCGAGCAGCCTCGCGAGCACCGAGAATGTCGACGGCGGGTAGCCGCGTGTGGCCGGGGGCTCCCCGACCGACAGTCCGATCTCGCGCTGGGCCATCGCGACGCGGGTGAGCGAGTCCATCATGAGCATCACGTCGGCACCCTCGTCGCGGAAGGACTCCGCGATGCGGGTGGCCACGAATGCCGCACGCAGGCGCATGAGCGCAGGCTCGTCCGACGTGGAGACGACGACGATCGAGCGAGCGAGCCCCTCCGGACCGAGGTCGTCTTCGAGGAACTCGCGCACCTCGCGTCCGCGTTCGCCAACGAGGGCGATGACCGAGACCTGCGCTTCGGTGCCACGCGCGATCATCGAGAGCAGCGACGACTTGCCGACACCGGATCCGGCGAAGAGCCCCATCCGCTGCCCGCGCCCGACTGTTGTGAGCGTGTCGAGCACGCGCACCCCGAGCTGCAGCGGCCGGTCGATGCGCGATCGGTGCATCGCCGACGGCGCCTCGTTCTCGAGCGGCACCATCGCGGAAGCCCTCAGCGGGCCCTTCCCGTCGATCGGGCGACCGGCACCATCGATGACACGGCCGAAGAGACCGGAGCCGGTCGGCACGAGCAGCGCTCCGGAGCGCGTGCGGGCGGGCGAGCCCGCGCGGATGCCCGCGAGCCGGCCGAGCGGCATGCAGCGGATCCCGTCGCGCGTCGTCGCGACGACCTCGGCGTCCACGCCGACCCCGCCGCCGATGCTGACGAGGTCACCGATCGCGCAGTCGAGGCCGGCGATCTCGATGCCGAGGCCGACGACCGACGACACGGTCCCGACCCGCTCCGGGCGCGCCGCGGTGAGCGCGGACGCAACGCGTTCGGCGAGCGGTCGGGTCAACGCGAGCGTCATGACTCCCCCAGCAGCTCTGAGCGCACGCGCGCGAGCGCCGTCGAGATGCGCGCATCGAGGTGCCCGTCCGCCAGCCGCGAGAAAGCGTCGCCGCGCGCAAGCAGGGGATCGGCGACAAGCTCGACACCCGCGGCACGCAGCCCATCGATATCGACCGCCGAGAGGTCAGCGAGGTCGGCGGGGTGGAGCTGCACCGACTGCACGAGGGATGGGTCGATGCCATCGAAGGCGCGGGTGATGGCTGACCTGGCCGAGCGTTCCCCGTCGTCGAGTTCGTGGGTGAGGATCGCCTCGGCGATGTCGACGGCGGCGGCGGCCAGCACCACGTTGGCGTCGGCGAGCACGGGAGCGGTGCGCGTGCGCAGATCCTGCGCGGCGGCGCCGAGCGCCGCGAGGGCGAGGTCGAGGCGGGCCTGCTGCTCACGCATCGCCGCTACATGCTCGGCCACACGGATGGCCTCGCGCGTGTCGGCTTCGGTGCGGGCGGCGCGCAGACCCGCGAGGTATCCAGCCGAGTGGCCGCGCGCGGCGCTTGCGGCGTCGCCAACGGAGCGCACGCTCGGGAACGTCATTCTCGAGAACGGAGCATCAATCGACAAAGCTCTCCTCCTCTTCCCCGCGCCGAATCGTGATCTCGCCCTTCGCCTCGAAGTCGCGGATGGAACGCACGATCTCGGCCCTGGCCTCATCGACCTGCGAGACGCGTACCGGACCGATCGAGCCGATCTCATCATCGAGGAGTTCACGATTCCGCTCGGAGAGGTTGCGCTTGAGCGCCGAGGCCACGGAATCGCTGGCCCCCTTCAGTGCGACCGCGAGCACCGCAACATCCAAGCCCCTGAGCACTTTCTGCACGTCTCGGTCCTCGAGCTTCACGATGTCGGCGAATGTGAGCATGCGCGCGCGCACCGCTTCGGCGAGCTCGGGATCGTGTGCCTCGAGTCCCTCGAGGATCGCGCGCTCCGTTGCGAGGTTCGACCGGTTGATGATGTCGACGAGGGGCTGCACCCCACCGACGACCTCGATCGTCTCGCGTGGCAGTGGCACGCCGGCGCTCGCCTTGAGGGTCTCGGCGACGATCGCCAGCGTCTCGGGCGCGGCACTGCCGAAGCTCACGATGCAGCGCGCCACATCGGTGCGCAGCGGGTCGCCGAGCTCCGCCATGATCGCGGAGGCCCGCTCGGAGCTGAGGTGCGCCAGGACGAGCGCGACCGTCTGCGGGAGCTCACAGTCGAGCAGCATCCCGATGCGCGCCGGTTCGATGCTGTCGAGAAACTCAAAGCCCTTGCCGGCCATCGAGGTCGCCACGCGCAGCATGACACCGGCAGCTTTCTCGTCGCCGAACGAGGCCTTGAGCAGGCCGGATGCCACCTCACGCCCACCCCTCTGCATCCGAGTGCCGCTGCGGGTCAGACCGTGGAACTCGGTGAGGGCGCGTTCGGCGACGATGTTGTCGACCCGGCGCAAGCGCACAATCTCGGCGGTGATCTCCTCGGCCTCCGCCTCGGTGAACTGCTTCATGACGTTGGCGGCGCTGGCCTGATCCATGCTCAACAGCACGACCGCGGCCTTCTGCGTGCCCGTCAGCGTGAGAGAGGCGGACATCAGGCCGGCTGCCTGTCATCCATGAGACCGCGAAGGTACTCTGCCGCCCGTTCCGGGTCCTCCGCCGCGAGAGCGCTGATTTCCGCCCGCTGCCGGTCGACATCGGTTGGCTCCGCGGGCGGGGACGCCGCGGGTGGCCTGAGCGCCGGCTGGCTGAGGAACGTCATCGGCACGGTGGGCGCGGTCAGGATCTCGTTGAGCGCGGCCATGTCTACCGCTTCGCGCTTCTGCCGACGGGAGCGGAGGGCGAAGAAGACCAGACCGAGCACGATCGACAGGATGATGGCGAAGGCGATCAGGGCTGTGCGGATGATCTCGGCGGTGCGTTCGCCCTCCGCGGCCGCCTCGGCGGCGGCAAGGGCCTCCGCTGCCTCGACCGCACCAGCCTGGCTGAAGCCGACCAGTTTGACCGTCACCTCGTCTCCCCTGTTCGGGTCGATTCCCGCGGCGGCGGACACGAGCGCGGCGATCTCGTCCACGTCGAGGGCGCCCGCGACGTCGGCGTTGAGCGCGACCGACACGGTCTGCCTCTCGATCGACCCCGCCGGGATCGTCCGCGACTCGGTGACCTTGTTGATCGCGTTGGTGCGGTTCGTGACCTCCGAGGTCGAGCCGCCGTCACCGAGCTCCTCGGCCGGCACGGCGATATTGTCGGGGCCGAGGACGCCGGCGGCGTTCCCGCCTGCGCCGACCCGGATCTCTTTCGTCGTCGACTCGATCAGCGCCAGGCTGTCGATCGGTGCGCTGAAGGTCTCCTCGGTGCGCTCGGCGGACTCGTAGTTCACATCGGCGGCAACGACGACTGTCGCATTGCCGGGGCCGGCGACTCTGTCGAGCATCGCCTGCACGGCTAAGCCCACGCGGGCTTCGTAGTCGGTCGCACGATCATCCGCCGTTCCGCTCATGCCCACTCCCACCGCCGACAGCACGGTGCCTGCCGCATCGATGACGGCGACATCGGTCGCCGCCATACCGTCGATCGAGGCTGAGGTGAGGTGCACGATCGCCTCGACCTGGCTCTGGGCGAGCGTCACACCGTTGCGCATTTCGACGAAGACGGATGCCGTCGGCACGCCCTTCTCCGACATGAACACCGTCTCCTCGGGAATCGCGAGGCGCACGGATGCCGTCTTGACTCCGGTGATTCCCTCGATGGTCGCCGCGAGCTCCCCCTCGAGGGCCCGCTTGTAGGTGATTGATTGCTGGAACTCCGACGAGGTGACGCCCATCTCGTCGAGGAGCGCATAGCCGCCCTTGCTCGAGCTCGGGAGTCCCGCGGATGCCGCCTTGATCCGCTCCGTGTAGACGCTCTCCTCCGGAACCATGATCGTCGCCCCGCCGTCGGCGAGTTCATAGGGCACGCCGGACGACTGGAGCTGGTCGACGATCGCACTCGCGTCGCCGCCCTCGAGCCCCGTGAACAGCGGGCTGTACGCCGGCTTCCCGAGCACAGTGACGATCGCGATGACGCCGAGAACGAGTCCGGCAAGACCGATGATCGCGATCGTGCGCTGCGCGGTCGTGAACTTCGCGATCGCGGCAGACAGCCGGCCGAGCATCGAGGTGACCTGGGCGGGCATCAGGCCTGCATCCTCATGATCTCGTTGAACGCGTCGACGCCCTTGTTGCGCACCGCGGCGACGAGTTCAAGCGTGACCTGCGCGCGAGTGGAGGCAAGGGTCGCCTGGTGGATGTCGGTGAGGTTGCCGGTGAGCGCCTTGACCGCAAGGTCGCCGGAGGCTCCCTGCAGCGACTGCAGGTTGGTGATCGCGCCGCCGAGCTGGTCGCCGAAGTCGGTGCCTCCGGTCGGGCTGGCGGCGGGCGCGACCGACGGCAGGTAGCTCGTCGGCTGCACGGCAGTGAGTGCGGGAATGGCCATCAGGAGCGTCCGATCTGCAGGGCAGCCTCGTAGGTGTCTTTGGCGCGGTCGACAACGGCCGCGTTCGCCTGGTAGCCGCGCTGGGCCATGATGAGCTGGCCCATCTGCGAGGCGAGGTCGATGTCGGGGTATCTCACGTAGCCCTCCGCGTCGGCGAGGGGATGGGCGGGCTCGAAGACGAGCCTGCCTTCCTCGCTGCCGTAGGCGGCCGCGGCGACGAAGACGCCCGTCGTTCCCTGTCCCTCCTCCGCGACGACGTACCTCGCCTGGAACGCCGACCCGTCGGTCGGCTTCACGGTGTTGATATTGGCGAGGTTGTCGGAGACGGCGTCGAGCCACTTTCGGTGCACCGTGAGCCCGGTGCTGGCGATTCCGATCGCGTCGAACGTCATCAGTTGGTCCTCATCGCGGTGCGCACGCTCGAGAAGGCGCCCTCGGCCGCTCGGGCCGCGAACTGAAAACGCAGAACGGTGTCGATGTTCGAGAGTGTCTCGGTGTCGAGGTTGACGTTGTTGCCATCGAGCTTCGTCGGCTCGAGCGAGCGGGCGGTCGTTGCGTCGGCCCGGCCGCTTCCCGCCCGCACAGACGCCGCGAGGGCATCCTCGAACATCACCCGCTGGGCCTGGTAGTTGGGCGTGTTGACGTTGGCGATGTTGTTGGCGATGGTGCGCTGGCGCAGTGCCAGAGCATCGAGCGCGCTGTCGATAGCGGCCGAAGTCACGGAGTTAAACACGAGTGCCCGATTCGTCGTGTAGCGGCCTATCCGTGGCCTGAGGGTGAGCGATCCATGCTCGTCACAGGTGTCTATCGGCACGAGGTTGTGCGGCGTTAGGCGAACGCGTCACAGATTCGTGGTGGCGCCCAGCGTCACCCGGTGACGTCGAGATAGACCGAGATCCCGGCGCCCTCGTCCTGCGGGACCACGCGCAGCGCGGCGAGATGGCGTGCGGCGTCGTCCCGGCGGCCCTCGAGGTATTCGGCCGCGGCGAGCTGTGCCGTGAGCACCCGGCGAGCGCGATCGACGAGCGCCGCAGGGATCGGGCCGAGCTCGGGGGCGACCCACGGCCCTCCTGCGGGCGGCGCCAACTGCTCCGACCGCTTCGCGGCGGCCTCGAGGTCGTCGAGAAGCACCGACCATGCCTCGTGCGCGTCAGCCAATGCCGAGCGTCCCCGCCGCGGCGCGGCCGGATGCCGGGGCCGCCGGCAGCGACTCCGCCGCCTCGTGCCACGAGCGGCGCAGGGGCTCGAGCAGCTCGATGCTCTCTCTGGTGCGCGCCACGTCGCGATGGATGTTGGCGTTGATGAGGGAGTTCGCCACATAGTTGTAGATCGCGAGAAGTCCCTCCCCGCCCTCCCACAGGTCGACCCTGAGCGACGACGACAGCTCGGAGACGATCGCCTGGGCGTGAAGCAGGTTCTCGGTCGCGGTGGCCCAGTCCTGCGACTGCTGCGCCGCCTCCGCACGGCCGAGGTCGAGCATCAGTCGATCGTAGAGCATCGTGAGCAGCCGCACGGGGCTCGCCGAGAGCACGGCGTCGCGGTTGTACTGCGAGCGAAGCGCGCTCGCGCCGGTGGTCATCGTCATTGAGAGGTGCTCGATCCCGATAGTGAGGCGAGTTGGCTGGAGAGGTAGGAGGACTGCGCGTTGAGCGAGCTCAGCTGCACCTCGAGCGCCGAGTAGGTGCGCTCGAGGGTCGATCTCCTCGTTGTGAGGCGGATGTCCCAGTCGCTGATCCGGTCGCTGAGATCCCGCAGGCTCGACTGCTGGCCGGTGATGCGCCCCGTGAGGAGCCCGTCGTACTTGTCCGAGATGACTCGCGCGGCATCCCCGACGCGGCCCGCGATCGTCTGGAGCGCCGCCTGGGTCGCCGCGGGGTCCTTCGCGAGCGCCGCGGCGAACTTCTCCGCGTTGAACTCGAGCGTGCCCGACTTGGTGATGACGATGCCGAACTCCGAGGGCGACCTGCCGTCGATCGGCTGCGAGGCCGCCGCCATGATGCGCCGGTTCACGTCGCGCACCGTGCTGTCGCCGGCGAAGGCTCCTCCGGAGACGGTCGTGGCTCCCGTGGAGCTCGTGCCCGTGGTCACAGCCGACTTAGACGAGATCAGCGCGAAGATGTCGTTCAAGCCGGTGACAAGGCGTGCGGCAACATCGGCGATTCGCGCATCGTCGCGGGCGATACCGATGGTCACCGGCGTGACGGATGCTGCGGCGACGGTGATCGAGACCCCGGGCATCAGGCTCGCGAAGGTGTTCGTCGGAGACGAGATCGTCTGCGAGGCGGCCGAACCGGCCCAGAGCGTGACCTCGGCGTTGGCGGCGGTCCGCACCGTGGCGGCGCCCGTCTCGGCGAAGATGTCGGCGCCCGCTGCGGTGTCGCGGTGCACCGAGAACGCGCCGGCTGCTCCCGTCTCGGTCGAGGAAACCTGGAGGCGGAACTCGCCCCCACCGACGGAGACCTTCGTCGCGGTGACGCCAGCGCCTGCCGCATTGATCGCCGTGACGACCGCGTCCAAGGAGGTCGAGGCGGCGGTGACCTGGGTCTGGGTGCCGTCGCTGCCGACGATCGTCAGCACGGGCGGGTCGTCGGCCCACACCGACATCGCCGCCGTCACCGACTTCTGCGCCTGGGCGAGCTGCCCGACGACGAGGTCGATCTCGCCCGCCTGGGCTCCGGTCGTCGCGGTCGCGGTGACCTTGTCCGAGCTGCTCGTCGTGGAGTAGAGGTCGAGGGCCTGCGGCTTCGTGGTCGTGACCGCGAGCTCGCCGAGCGCGGCGACCCTGGTGTTGAGGCCCTGGAGGGCCGAGATGTAGGCCTGGGAGGCGGTGACCTTGCTCTTGAGCAGGGTCTGCGGAACCGCCTCGAGCTGCATGAGGGAGTTGATGAGCGCCGTCGTGTCGAGTCCGCTGACGAGGCCGTCGATGGCGAGCGACATGGCGCGTCCTCCCTGGGGATGTTGGTATGCGGTTGCTGGTCGTCGTGGTGCGAAAAAACGGCCGGTGGGGCGCGACGGATGAGGTCCAGTTCATCCGCCGCTTCCACCGGCCGCAGGTCACCGGGCGGGGCCCGGAGGTCGGTTGCGCGGTTTAGCGCAGGAGCTGGAGAACGCCCTGGTTGGACTGGTTCGCCTGCGCGAGCATGGCGGTGCCGGCCTGCGACAGGATGTTCGAGCGAGTGAACTTGACCATTTCCTCGGCCATGTCGGTGTCGCGGATTCGCGATCCGGCAGCGGTGAGGTTCTCCTTCGAGACGGCGAGGTTGCGGATGACGCTCTCGAAGCGGTTCTGCTGCGCACCTAGGTCGGCGCGCACCGTGGAGATCGCCGTGATCTCGGTGTCGAGGGCGGCGATGGTGGTCAGCGCGTTCGCGGCGGTGTCGAACGTGAGCGCGCCCACGGTGGTGCCGAGGGTCGCAATGTCGGCCGCTGTGAGGTCGACGGCGATCTGGTCGTCGGCCGTGCTTCCTGCACCGACCTGGAAGGTCAGGTCGGCCGTGCCGTCGAGCAGCTTGGTCCCGTTGAAGCTGGCCGAGTTGCCGATCCGAGTGAGCTCTTCGCTCAGCGCGGTGACCTCCGTCTGGATCGCGGCGCGCGACTCTGTACTGTTCGAGTCGTTGCCGGCCTGCACTGCGAGGTCGCGAACGCGCTGCAGGATCGAGGTGACCTCGTTGAGCGAGCCTTCAGCGGTCTGTAGCACGCTGATGCCGTCCTGCGCGTTGCGGCTGGCGACCGTGAGGCCACCGACCTGCGACTTGAGGCCCTCCGAGATGGCGAGGCCGGCTGCGTCGTCTGCGGCGCGGTTGATGCGAAGTCCGCTCGAGAGCTTCTCGAGCGACTTCGACAGGTCGTTC
>Ga0335397_10001251_pt1 | contig 34543 bp, 30 predicted proteins | sample MAT04_FD_205740 | JGI IMG/M metagenome (GOLD analysis project Ga0335397, IMG submission 205740) | Freshwater microbial communities from Lake Fryxell liftoff mats and glacier meltwater in Antarctica - MAT-04 (spades assembly) (version 2) ... | reverse complement strand
TCAGGCGCGCGCGCTCTCTTTCATCGCGGACCTTCATCGCTCGCTCGTGCTCCCGGGCTACCCGAAGGACTCCCCGGAATCCTGCCGCCACACCGAAGAACATTCCGATGAGCGCCAGCCAGGGCCTCGTTTCGAGGCGCTGGTCCAACCAGGAGCCTCCCAGGGTGCCGATCACGACTGCGATCGCCATCTCCATACCGACGCTCGCAACGCGGTGCGCCTGTCGGAGTTGTTTTCTCTGTTCGGGCCCCAGAAAAGGCATCGGAACCTCGAACGCGCCGCCATGTAGCACCCACTTATCAGGGGTGCAACTCAGGGAGCCGGGATCGAATCCACGGGAGACGAGTGAGAATCGTTCCAATTCCTGATTGACGAAAAGCGATGTCATCTGCCAGATCTGGACGCGAGAACGATTCTCCCTCTCCGCGTTTCCCCCGCTGGCAACCACGATGGCTCAGCTCCCCCCCAGCCTCGGTACCTCTCTCACTGCGCGCACAGCGCAAGGGGGACTGTCGGTTGGGGCGATCGTCGCCCCGCCGGCGAGCGTGCTTCTGATCGTGCTGTCGATCGCCGCCCACGCGATCGGGGCGGTGGCGCTAGGCTACCTGCCCGTCGGCTCGGACGGGGCGGCCCCGCGCTTGGAGGAGGTCGCGGTGACCCTCGTGCGTCCGCCTCCGCGGGCGGTAGCCGCGCCCGCGCCGGAGCCGGTGCTGATGGTCGAGCCGGAGTTGCCGACGGTGGCGCCGCGGACCAGCGATCGCCCGACGCCGAGCGCGCCCGAGGTGATCGCCGAAGCGCCCCCGGTGATCGAGCCGACCCCCGCGCCCATCACCGCGGCGCCCCCCTCGGCCGACGACATCTTCGGCGATCCCCCGCCGCTCGCGGCCGCGCTCGTGGCCGAAGGATCGGGGAGTGCGCATGCGGTCGCGACGGGCACGGGGAGCGGACCGGGCGGACGCGCAGGCGGCACCGGCACCAGCGTCGGCGCGGGCGGCGGCGCAGGCGGCGAGCCCACCATCGACGATGCGGCCGCGCGTCGCCGGGCGCGCATGGCGTACAAGCGCGAGCTCGAGCGCATCCTCAGGGCTCGGAGCGCGTATCCCCGAGCGGCGTTGCGGGATCATTTGGAGGGGCGCGTGGAGCTGGCGCTGCGCATCGGCGCCGACGGCTCGGTGCTCGCGGTGCGGGTGGTGCAGAGCTCGACCTACTCGCTCCTCGACAACGCAGCGATCGACTCTGCGCGCGCAGATAGGTTGCCTGCACCGCCGCCGGCCGCACGCCTCAGCCCCAGCGATGAGATCACCGTCTGCTTGGTCTACGTCGTCCGCTAGAGCACCGATTCATTCAAATCCGTGCACTAGCCCGTTGTTTTCCGAGGGGACGCATGTCCCCTCGCCGCCGAAATGAATTCGTCGGGGCCCCACACCCCCGAGGAGCCCCGAATCCGTTGGATTCCTGCTGGAATCAAACGGATCAGGGTCTAGCCGCGCGCGCAGAGCAGGAGCGCGTCGTCGTGCTCGTAGAACCGCTGCGCCACATCACCCTGCGAGCGGTACGGCAAGCGAGTCCAGCGCACCACGCGTAGTCCGCGAGGCGTGAGCAGCGTGTTCACCAATGAGGCGAGCGCCTCTTCGAACGAGTCGCCTTCGCCGCCCATCGGCTCGTCGGGCTCGGCGGTCATGCTGCCCAGATCCACGTGCGGTCGAGCCGGCAGCGGGGTCGCGAGGATCAGGCGACCTCGGTCGGTCAGGTGCCCGAGCGCGCGATCGATCGACATCGCCGGACGCGCGGTGCGATCGAGCACGTTCAGCAGCGACACCACGTCGAACGTGCCCGGCACGTCCGTGCTCGCCAGATCCAGCACGTCGCAGGGAAAGCCCAACCGGCGAATGCGTTGGGCCATCGCGGGCGAGGTCTCGGTGCAACGCGCGCTCGAGAACAGGGGCGCCATCATCGCGGTGACCTCGCCGGTGCCCGCGCCGACGTCCAGGAGCGTCCCGAGCCCGTGTTCCGGGCCGAGCAGCGCGCGGTAGGTCGCGGTCCCACCGAGGTGCAGCGAGTACATCCCGAGGCGCGCGTTCACCTCGAAGTCGCTGGCGAAGCGGCGGGCGATGCGCTGGGTCTGGGTCGCGAGCCAGCCGTGAGGGCGGGTGGAGGCGAGCCATGCGGCCGTCTGAGGATCCTCGGGTGCTTCGAAGTACGCGCTGCCGAGCTCGGGGGAGAGCGCGCCGAGATCGACCGAGGTCACACGCCCTTTCAGGCGCCGGTGGAGAACTCGATGGCGACGCGGACGATCCAAGCCAGCATCGAGAGCACCGAGAGGCCGATCGCGATCTTCTCCGCGTGGATCCGATCCAGCGTCGCGACGACGGACCAGCCGCGCACGAAGGCGACGGCGGCGAGCGGGATCATCAAGAACGTGCAGGTGAAGAGCACGATGCCGAAGGGGTTCGCCATCCACGCGCCGCCGAGCTGCAAGCGCACCATGTACGCGAACGAGGTGGTGAGGCCGCAGCCAGGGCAGGGGTAGCCGGTGAAGACCAAGAAGCCACACGGCGGCAGGCCGAGCTGGGTGTGGGTGCCGTGCCCGTGGGGGTTGGGCGTGAGCAAAGCTGCCGTGATCACCACCGCGGTCGGGATCGCGAAGAGGACCGCCCACACGAAGCGCGACTGCCACGTCGCATCCTTCTCGAGTCCATCGAAGGTCCCGCCGCCGAAGCTCTTGGGGGCTTTGTTAGCGGGCAGCGCAGGGTTCGGGGCGGCGTCACTCACGGTGGCCGCAGCGTGGAGCCCTGGGGGTGCTCTCGTCAAGGACGGGGGACGAGCGCCAGAAGCGGCCGATCACCCCTGTCCCGAAGAGAGAAAGGTCGCGATGTCCTCGAGCGCCTTACGCGAAAGATCGGGGACCTCGCAGTCCATCGACGGATAGCCGACTGGAACAATGACGAAGGGCTTCTCGCTCGCGGGTCGCCCGCAGAGCTCGCGCAGGAAGGTCATGGGCGCGGGCGTGTGAGTGAGCGTCGCGAGCCCCGCGCGGTGCAGCGCTTGGATGAGAAAGCCCACTGCTATCCCCACCGACTCTTGCGCGTAGTAGCTCTTGGCCTGGCTCCCGTCGGGCAAGAGCTCGTAGTCGCGTCGAAAGACGACGATGAGGAACGGCGCGTCGGTGAGGTGCTCCTTCTGGAAGTCGGTGCCCAGCGGGGCGAGCGCCTCACGCCACGCTGGGGTGATGCGGTGCTCGTAAAACGAGCGCTCCTCCGCTTCGGCGGCTTCCCGGATCTTCGCCTTCATCGCCGCGTTCTCGATGACCACGAAGTACCAAGGCTGACGGTGCGCGCCGCTCGGCGCGGTGCCCGCGATCTGAATCGCTCGCTCGATCACCACGCGAGGCACGGGATCGGTCGAGAAAGATCGCACGGTGCGCCGCTCCTGCGCAATCAGGTGATCCGCCTCGATGGTCCGGAGCATCTCCTCGTGCGCCACCCGACGCGGCCGGTAGGGGATCGTCTTGCTGGCGCTCATCACGCGAGCGTAACCCCGATGATGGCGCCATTGCCGTGCCTCATACGAGCGGGCAGGTGCGTGACGGTGTGTAAAGCGCCCGAGGGATCCGTTTACAGCCCTCGCGCTTCCGTGTGACGATCGCGGAATCGTGCGAGAAGGCCGCGAGCGTTTTGCGTGGGCCACGCAGTCCCAAGAGATCGCGGGGCTGCGGGAGGAGCTCGCGCGCGAGCACGAGAAGCTCCTGGCGCTGCAGGACATCGGCGCCGCCTCGGGGTCGATCCTGAACATCGACGAGCTCCTCTCGCTGGTGGTCTCCCGGATCACCAGAGTGATGGAGTGCGACCGGACCACCATCTACTTGCTCGATGAGGAGGGCAAAGAGCTGGTGGCCCGGGTCGCTGAGGGCGAGCAGCGTCACGAGATAAGGCTGCCCGTCGGCCTGGGCATCGCCGGCTGGGTGGCCCGCACCGGACAGCTGGTGAACATCGCCGACGTCTACGACGACGCCCGCTTCGATCCCGCGTGGGACCGGCGGACTGGCTACCGCACCCGCTCGATGCTGTGTGTCCCGATGAAGAACCGGCTGGGTCGGCCGCTCGGGATCATCCAGTGCCTCAACAAGCGCTGGGGCGCGTTCACCATCGAGGACGAGGCGATGCTCTCGGCGCTCGGCGCCCAGGCCGCGGTGACGATCGAGAACGGTCGCTTCTTCGTGCAGACCATCCAGAAGAACATGGAGCTGCTGGAGACCAAGCAGCAGCTCGAGCGACGGGTGCGCGAGCTCGACGTGCTGGTCGAGATCGCCCAAGTGTCGGCGCAGGCGCGCAGCCTCGACCAGCTGCTCGAGGGTGAGCTTCAGCGCGCGGTGCACGCGATGGAAGCCGAGGCGGGATCGATCTTGCTCGCCGAGAACGGCACCGGCGATCTGCGCTTTCGCTGCGCGTTCGGCGGCAACCCCCAGGCGGTCAAGCGCATGCGCATCCCCGAGGGCACCGGGATCTGTGGATGGGTCGCCAAGAACCGACAGCCCAAGATGGTGAACGACGTCAGCGCCGACGAGCGTCACCGCGTCGATGTGGCCCACAGCGTCGGCTACCACCCACGCTCGGTGCTCGCGGTGCCGCTCTTCTGGACCGAGCCCGGCGAGCTGGGCGGTGAGGAGCGCGAGGGCGAGGGCGCGCTCGAGCTGCTCAACAAACACAAAGGCTCGGGTCCCTTCACCGACGACGACGTGCGCCTCGCGACGTTGATGGCCAGCAACATCTCGAACGCGATCTCCCTCGCCAAGGCCCGGGAGCGCACCGAGCGCGAGGAGCGCTTGAGCGGCATCGGTCAGCTGCTCTCGAGCGTGCTGCATGATCTGAAGACCCCGATGGCGGTGATCGCCGGCTACACCCGCGAGCTCGAGAGCGAGACGGACCCGGCGGTCCGGGCCAAGGCGTCGCAGACGATCCTCAAGCAGGTCGATCTCATCAACGCGATGACCCGCGAGACCATCGCGTTCGCGCGAGGCGATCGCAGCGTCTGGCTCCGCAAGGTCTACCTCAAGCAGTTCTTCGAAGAGGTCATGGGTCAGCTCCAGCGCGAGCTCGAGCCCAAAGGCGTCGACATCGAGTTGGTCCTTGAAGATCGGGGCGTCGCCAGGATCGATCAGCACAAGATCCAGCGCGCCGTGCACAACCTCGCGCGCAACGCGGCCGAGGCCATCGGCCCGCCACACGCGCGGCGACGCGGCGGCAAGGTGACCCTGAAGGTCTCGCGTCTGTTGCCCGAAGACAGCCTGGTGATCGAGGTCGCAGACGACGGTCCCGGCATCCCCGACGAGATCCGCGAGCGCCTCTTCGACTCGTTCATCACCCACGGCAAAGAAGGCGGCAGCGGCCTCGGACTCGCCGTGGTGCGCAAGGTCGCCGCCGATCACGGCGGCAGCGTCGAGGTGGAGAGCGTCCCCGGACACACGGTCTTCCGCCTGGTGTTGCCCCAGACCGGCCAGAGCTCGACCGAGCTGGAGCGCGCAGGCTGATCAGCGCCTCGGGGGTGCCCCCTTCCCTCGCCGAAGCCATCCCGCTAGTCTTGCGGGATGGATGGGTACCTCAGACTACTATTGATCATCGCTGTATCGGGGATCGTGGGGGGCTGCGCGCAGAGCCACGGCATCGAGAACGTCCGACTCTGCCCCGCGCTGCTGGTGGGCGAGGGACCGAGTCGCTCCACCTATGGCGGACTCGCCAGCACCGGCCGCTTTCCGCTGGGCGCGTGCGTCGAGGTGTTCTTGGGCGCGGAGCGACTCGCCCACACCGACGCGGGATTCGATGGGTCGTTTGCCGTTCTCTTTCTGATGCGGGGCGACATGGGCGGCCGCGAGCTCGAGCTTCGAGTGACCGACGTCCGCGGCGACGGCACCGTCGAACGCGTCCCGTTCAGCCTCGACCCACGGAGCGCCACGCTCATCAGCTACCCCGAGGGCACGGTCCCGTTGGCCGCCCATGAAGGCGGTCGGCTGGAGTTCAACGGATCGCTCGACCCAACCGAAAGAGATTTCGCACCGTTCGACGACGTGTGGCTCGCGAACTGGAGCCAGGGCACGGTGAGCGTGGTTGCTCCGACGCCCAACGTCCGCTCCCCTTTCACGGCGAGCGTCGCAGGATTACCCGGCGCCTGCGCGTCGCCGATCGCGCGACACAGCGACGGGATGGTGGGTGGGTGCTGGTGGCCCATGGGCGGAGGCGGCTGCAGTCCGCGCTGCACGGTCGAGCAGTACCTCGCGGGAACGTGCCCTCCCCTCCTCGACCGATGTGCCGGACGCACCGGCCGTGGATGCACCCCCATCGACGTCGACGAGGACTTCGTCGTGGTGCCGCCGCCCGCGCGACCCGACTCGATCTACGTGCCGCCCGCCGACACGGTCCCGTTCGATGGGGGCCTCGATGCGCCGATCCCCGACGTGCCACCGACACCCGATGTCCCCATCGATACCCCCGCCGACGTCCCGCTTCCCGATGCTCCGCCTGCCGACGTGGAGCTGATGTGATCATGGGCCACCGAATGACCAGCTCCACACCCCTCTCGGGCGCCGCGCGCGTCTGCGCTGTGATCATCGCCAGCGTCGGCCTGCCCGCATGCGCGCCGCTGCCTCCGTGCTTCGAGGACTACCAGGGATGCGACGACGGGCAGCGCTGTGCCGAGGGCGCCTCGTGCGAACACCTCTCCTGGACCTATGGGGAAGGCGACATCTGCATGCGGGGCTGCCACGACCAACGGGACTGCCCGCGGCAGGACAGCCGAGAGGCGCGCTGCGTCGACGTGAACAACAGCGGCAGTAGCGCGTGCTACCGGACGTGTGGGTCCGACAGCGGCTGTCCCTCCGGGTGGGTGTGTCAGCCCGTCCGCTCCGTTGCCGGACTGACGGCGATCTGCCTTCCATGACCGACTCGACGCGCGGTGCACACTCGGCTCAGGGCGCGCCTTCGATCTCGTCGATCTGCACCGTGAAGATGCCCTCCACCCAACTCCAGATCCGAAGCTTCGCGTAGCTTCCGTCCGCGCGGCGCAAGGCGTACGTCACCGGCTTCGGGGTCACGGTGTGGGTCGTGAAGTCGTAGTCGTACCAGTCGCTGAGCAGCGGACTGCTGCTGGTCTCGGCCGCCCCGGGCATCGCGGGCGGGCTGAGTTCGTCGATCCTGAATCCCTCGGTCGGCGTCGAGGTGACCTCATCGAACGGGATGGTCTCCCCGAGATCGAGGGCCCCGCCCATCCCCGGGCCACTGGTGCCCGAATTGGTCTGCACCACCGTCCGCTGAAAGGCCAAGTCCCAATCCGTCGAGGTGGCCGGATAGGTGATGCTCACCACGCCCTCACCCACCCGGTAGTAGGTCCACTCGGTGCGGCTGCTCGCGTCGATGTCGACGGCGTCCACTGGCCGCAACCCGCCGTCACGTCCCGTGTCCATCCCTGCGTCGGTGCGAACGATGGGTCCGGCGTCGGGCAGCATCGCCTCACCGCCGCCGATGCGGGCCCAGCGAAATCGCAGCATCCCGGGCGTGCCGACGTCGTCGTAGTAGCCCAGCATCTCGATCTTGAAGAAGTTCCCTAGGGTGCTCCGCACCGCAAACGTCACCGCGCGGGGGCTGAGCCGGTGACTGGCCGAGTCGTAGTCGTACCAGTCGTTCACGCTCTCAACGCCGCCGTTGAACGCGGTGTCGGGGCCGGTGTCGTTGTCCTCCGCGATGTCGGCGGCGTCGGCCATCCAGCCGGTCTCGGGGGCTTCGGTCAGACCCTCGAACGCCACGTCGGGCAAGCGGACCGCGGCGCCGCCTCCACTGCCGCTCACCCCGCCGTTGGTGATCAGGTTGTACCGGCGAAAGCCGAGATCCCAAGCATCGGAGTTCGCGGGGTCCGCAGGGGTGACGGCGAGGCCCGTCTCCAGATCCAGGTAGCGCCACTCGGTCTCACTCGTGGCGTCCACCAGGGTCTCCACGACGCCATTCTCGAGCACCGTGTGGGTGAATGATCCGCTCACCGAAGGGATCGGCGAGTCGTTGGCGGGCGCATCCCGAGGTCCCGTGTCCGGTTCGCCCGTAGGCGTGAGAGTCTGGCAGCCCAGCGAGAGCAGCACGAGCGAGAGCGGGAGCACGCGAGTCATCATGATGTTTCCTATCGTTCAATACCGGCCGCGCAGGCCGCCGTAGAAGGTGCGGGGGCGGACGCTCAGGAACGTCCCGCCCGCGTCGAAGAGGTTGTCGACCCCGACGAACATCTCGAAGTGCCGGGTGAGGTTCTTCCAGATCCGTAGATCACACTGGGCGTACCAAGGTGCGAAGGTGACCTCCTCGACTCCGTCCCCGTTGCTGTCGGCGTAGAAGGGGCGCTCGCCGGTCGCCGCCACCCGGGCGGTCGCGCCCAGCTCCCACTCGGGGTGATCGAAGCTCAGGTATCCCGTGATCCGGTGGGCCGCGCGGCCCTCGAGGGTGCGGTTCGCGCTCGCGTCGATGGCGTCGGTGAAGACGTAGCTGGCCTGCAGCACCAGTTCAGGAATGGGCCGCACCGCGACCAGCGTCTCGAGACCCTGGGTGTACGCGCTGCCGATGTTGGCGTAGCTGAAGACCTGCCCGGTCGGCGAGTCGTCCAGCGTGATCGTCGTGATCATCCCCTCCACGTCGTTTCGAAAGTAGTTGGCCGAGAGCCGCAGCTCCTCGAACGGGGTCCAGTCGAGACCCGCCTGAAGGCTCCCCGAGGACTCGGCGCCCAAACCCGGATTGCCCATCACCACATAGCCTACCGAGGTGTTCTCGAAGCGGAGCAAGAGCTCCTGGAATGAGGGCGCTCGGAAGCCTCGACCGTAGGATGCCCGGATACTCAGGCCCGGGACCGGATCGAAGCGGAGCGCGAGCTTCGGTGACACCTGGGTCCCGAACTGCGAGTCCACATCGAGACGCACCCCGGGGACGGCGACCAACAGCATGTCGTTCGCGTCCAACAGTGTCCAATCGTCCTGAACGAACGCCGAATAGCGGACTCGACGTCCATCGCGCTCGAGGCGCTCGGAGGCCAGCTCCTGGAAGAGCAGGTTGTAGCCGACGGTCAGCCGGTGATCGCCGCTCTCGGAGAGGAAATCCAGGGGCTGATCGAGCTGAAAGTTCATCTCGCCCAGCTGCTCGCGGTTGTCCTGCACATCGTCGAGCGCGACCGCGTTGCGCTGATCGTTGAGGTACTGCTCGCGAAAGAGGCTGTAGGCTAACCACGTGCGGATCCGGGTGCGGCCCGCGCGGTGACTGCCGCCGAGCACCACCTGCAGCTGATCTGCGAGCTGCACCCGATCGAAGATGGCGCCGCCCGCGGAGACGTCCACGCCACTCAGCCGGCGAGACAGGTAGTCGACGCGGAGATCGAGCTCCGAATCGGGATCGACCTGCCATCGGAAGTCGCCGCCCAGATTCCACTGCATCCGCTCACTGCCCGCCGTCGGTCGGTCGTTGTTGGGGACCATCAACGCATCGGGACCGGGCGGGAGACGAAATGCGTCGGCGTAGTGGACTCCCCCGCTCAGCCGCGCGGAAAAATCGTCGGTCGCAAATCCCGTCCTCCCCGTCGCGTCGATGACCGCGCCCGCGCCGCCACCGGCCATCGTTGCGAGATCGAGCTCGAAGGGCTCGGTCGATCGGCGGGTGCGGATGTTGATCACGCCCGCGATCGCCTCGGAGCCATAGAGGGCAGAGCTCGGCCCTCGGACGATCTCGACGCTCTCGATGTCCTCCACCGTGAAGCGACCCAGATCGATGGCGCCCCCGATCCGGCCCGGCACCCGGATGCCGTCGACCAGCACGAGCACGTACTCGGGGTCGAGGCCCTGCATCAGGATCTCGTCGCCCCGGAAGCTGTGGCTCACGGTGATTCCCTGGAACTCCTCGAGGATCTCACCGAGGTCGCGGGCCCCCGAGCGCTCGATGCGGGCCCGGTCGATGACCTCGACGTTGCCGGCCGCCTCGGCCTCGGCGACGTCGGTCCTACTGCCCACCACCTCAATCGCCCCAAGGCGGAGCTCCTCATCGGGGGCCGGAGGCGGCAAGGGCGGGGTTTCCTGGGCGTGTGCGACGACTGCCGACATCAGGACGACCAGGAGCGCGGAGAGGGCTAAGAAGGTTCGCATCGCTAGTCAGTCGCGAACGAGATTGACTTCAATTCTCATTTACGTCAATAGAGGAGCCGCCATGACGATCACTCATCCCGTTGTCCGCGCCCGCGCATACCTCCTTTCTCTTTGCGCGCTCTTGGGGTGTGGCTCCACGCCGACGGAGGAGCCCACCGATGGCGTAGCGACCACCGGCAGCGAGACCTCGGCCATCGTCGCTGCGAGCGGTGAGGCCGCGCGGGTGGTCCGGGCCGACCGCTTCCACGCGCTCATGCCGACCGCGGTCACCAGCTTCGGCGCCGCGATCGTGGGCGACCGCCTCTACACCGCTGGCGGCTACCACGGGGAGCCTCACAACTACACGCCCGCAGGCCAGTCTGGCGAGGTGTGGAGTGTCTCGCTCAGCGACGGCAACGACTGGCGAGCGCACCCAGGCATCGATCCCGTGCAGGGCGAGGCGCTGGTGGCTCACGGGACCGCGCTCTGCGTGATCGGCGGCATGCGAGTGCGACCGGACCGAACGCTGGTCTCGGTGGCCGACGTGCGCTGTCTCGACATCGCCGCAGACAGCCCGAGCTGGGTCGCGCGTGCGCCGCTGCCCGCGCCCAGGTCCACCCACGACGCCTGGGTCATCGGCCACACCGTGTATGTGGTCGGCGGGTGGGCGCTCGATGGCGACAGCAGCAGCGGCGTGTTCGCGACGACGATGGCGACGCTCGATCTCACCGATCCTGCCGCGCAATGGATCGAGACCGAGGCGCCCTTTCGTCGGCGCGCGATCGCGGCCGCGGGCAACGACGCCTGGCTCGCCGTGATCGGTGGCCTCACCGAGGCGGGCCAGGTCTCGAGCGAGGTCGATGTCTACGATTTGAGCACCCACACCTGGCGAACCGGCCCTGCGCTGAGCGAAGACGGATTCGGGATCGCCGCGACCCGTTCGGGCGACACCGTGGTCGCGAGCGCGCGGCGCGGGACGCTATGGGAGCTGAACGCGGGCGCGACCGCTTGGACGGACCATGGGAGTCTGGCGTTCCCGCGCTTCTTTCACCGCCTCGTGAGCCACGGCGATCAGGTGCTCGCGCTGGGCGGGATGCGGGGGATGATGGCGGGCGCGCGGGTGCGGCACGTCGAGGTCGTGAATCCGGTCACGGAGCCCAGCTTCACCGTCATCGATCTCCCGAATGGCGGCGCGGCCCGCAACCGACAGGGGGTGTTCCTCATCGATGGCACGCTGCATCTCTTCGGCGGGAACAACAGCCTGGGTCAGCACGATTTTTTACCCGAGAACTTCGAGTCCGCCCACCACGTGCTCGCGATCGATGGGCTCTCGTGGACCGACGCGGCGGTGTATCCCTTCCCGAGGCAGACCATCTCCACCGTGATCAGCCCCGATGGCGAGAGCGGCATCGCGATGGGCGGCTTTGGACACGACGGTCCGGAAGAGAACACCGCGGGCGCAGCGCACACCCACCCCGAGGGCTTCCGCTATCTCTTCGAGGACGATCGCTGGGAGCCGCGTCCCGGACTGCCGGTCTCGCGCAGTCAGTTCGGATTGGTCGAGCACGAGGGCACGCTCTTCGTGTTCGGCGGCCTCGACTACGACCCGTCGCGCAGCGGCGACGCGGCGCCTTCGAGCGCGGGCGACGAGGCCTTCCGCCACCTCACCGAGGTGCTGACGGGACCGGCCGACGGAAGCGCTCCGTTCACCGTCGTCGCCACGCCGATGCCTGAAGCGCGGCGCGCGTTCGGCGGCGCGCTCATCGATGGCACGTACTACTTGGTCGGCGGCATGCACGGTGAGTTCGAACTCGTCGAGGGCTGCCGCGGGGTCGAGCTCGCGACGATGACGTGGCGAGAGATCGCCTGCCCCGCGTACACCCGCCTCAACCCCCAGCTGGTGGCCATCGGCGAGCGTCTGTACTTGGTGGGCGGTACCTCGGTGCGCGATGGGGAGTTCCTCGCGGAGCCCTCGATCGAGGTCTACGACCCGCGTACCAACACCTGGTCGACGCTGATCGAGACGATGCCGCTCGAGCCTCGGCACCTGCGCGCGTTCGAGCACCGCGGGCGCCTGGTGCTCTTCTCGACCCACGACGAGCAGCCGCTCGCGCATCTGGCGATCCTCACCCTCCCCCGCTGATGGCGCGCCACGCCGACCTCATCGATCGCGCGATCGACGGGCTCGGCTGGCTCCTCATCGCTCTTTCCCTGATCCCCGTCTGGCTGTCGTGATGACGACACGCGGCGGTGGTGTAAGCTCGCCGCTCTTTCCTTCTCTGCGGCAGCATCGGCCCCCATCCCTGCTCCCATCGAGGTCCCATCGTGTCTCACCGTCTTCTCTCCCTCTTGTCGCGCGTCGCTCTCCCCGTCACCAGCGCAGCGCTGCTGCTCGCTTGCGATCCCGAGCCTGAGCCCGGCACCGACGCGGGCATGACCGACGACACCGGCGGGACCGTCGAGGACACCGGCGGCACGGTCGACGACACCGGCACCGCGCCGAGCTGCGTCGAGCACGAGGCGCTCTGCCAGGATGAGAGCATCGGGATGCTGATGCTCCAGTCCAGCGCCAGCGCGGGGGCGATCACCGAAGAAGGCACCGCAGCGGGCGAGTTCACCAGCCACATCGACGCCACCGCCGGCGGCTTCGGCGCTCCGCCCCAGAGCTTCGTGTACGCCCGCTTCACAGAGACCGGCCTGGAGGTGGTGCGCATCGACGACGAGACCGCGCTGGAGTCGAACGACTGGGACATCGCGTTCCGCCGCTTCGTCATGCGCCTGAACAGCGGCGTCTCCGGGCCGGGCTGCGTCGAGGCGGGTCGCACGGGTCCCGGGACCACCTTCGATGCGTTGACCACCGTCCCGGGTGACGTGGCGTTCTTCGCCGAGGAGTACTTCAGCGGTGACAGCTGTGAGTTCATCGTGGACGCGACCGGCATGGGCCCGCAGACCGTGCTCTCGAGCTACTTTGCCTATGCGAGCTGCCTCTCGATGACTGGCAACGTCTACATCGTCGCGCTGGGTGACGGGCGGCACGTAAAGCTCCAAGTCCTCTCCTACTACACGCCCGCGGCGCAGGACGCGTGCGACAGTACAGGCACCGCCCCGATGCCGAGCGGCTCGGGCAACATGCGAGTCCGCTGGGCCTTCGTGGATTGATGCGCTCGCCGCTCGTCCGTGTTTCGTCGCTCGCGCTCGTCCGTGTTTCGTCGCTCGCGCTCGTCCGTGTTTCGTCGCTCGCGCTCGTCCGTGTTTCGTCGCTCGCGCTCGTCCGTGTTTCGTCGCTCGCGCTCGTACTCTGCCTCGTCGGCGGAGCACGGGGTGCGGCGCAGTTGCGAAGCGAGGGTGCATCGGAGACCACCGCAAGCCGCTACCGCGACGGTGATCGCTGGCTCACGGTCGAGCGGTTGGGCATCGATCGGTATGGGAGCCGGGTGCGGATCTCGCTCGAGGGTCATCCCTCGTTCGAGGCGTGGATTGGGAGCGACGCCCTGGTGCGGCGCCGCGATGGTGGCGCGCTCGACGACGACGCGCTCGCAGCGCGCGCGCTCTCTCGACGACGTCACCTCGCGCCGAGCATCGGGCTCTCCGTGGTTGCCTCCGAGGGTGAGGATGGACTCGAGATCGCGGGCCGCCTGGCGAACGATCCCGAGCTCGAGGTCACCCCCGATCTCTTGCTTCGCCACACCGCCAGCGAGATCACCGTGCCGCCCAATGATCCCCGCTACTCGGGTCAGCGCTACCTCGCGCGCATCGACATCGAGGACGCCTGGGCCATCTCCACGGGTGACGCAGCGAGCACCATCGCGGTCGTGGACACCGGATGCGACGCCTTGCACCCCGACTTGCCGCTCTTGCCTGGCTACGACGCGTACGACGACGACGACGATCCGAGCCCGCCCGCCAGTACCGAGGGCAACGCGCACGGCACCGAGTGCGCGGGCATCGTCGCTGCGATCGGTGACAACGGCGAAGGGATCGCTGGCACCTGCCCCGAGTGCACCCTGCGCTGCGTGCGCCTCTTGCCTGGGGGCGACGCGCCGATCGCCATCTCCAGCGACGTCGCCGCGTTTCAGCACGCGATCGACTGGGACGTGGTCGCCATCTCCAACAGCTGGGGATTCCGCGAGGCCGTCGCGGTGCCCAGCCCGCTGCGCGCCATCATGGTCGCCGCGCAGACCATGGGTCGCGGAGGCCTCGGTGCGGTCGTGGTGTTCGCCGCGGGCAACGAGAACCGGGAGATCACCCTGGGCGAGCTCTACGGCGTCGAGGGCGTGATCACGGTCGGCGGGATCAACATCTTCGATGAGGCCGCGCCCTACTCGAACCATGGCGCCGCGGTCGATCTGGTCGCGCCGCTGGGCGCGCTGACCACCGACATCACCGGCCCCGATGGAAGCTCTCCCGGGGACTACACCTCGAGCTTCAGCGGGACCTCGTCTGCCTGTCCCGTGGTGTCCGGCGTCATCGGGTTGCTCGCGAGCGCCTACCCCGAAGCGACCGCCGCCGAGCTACACGACGCGGTCATCGCCACGACTCGAAGCGCGCGGTTCGCGACACCGGACGAGAACGGACACGATCCTCTCTACGGGTATGGGATCGTCGATCCCGCGGGGGCGCTGGCGTACCTCGCGCCGCCGATGCCCGACGCGGGTGTCGTAGCAGACGCGGGTGCAGAGACCGACGCAGGGGTCGTCGTCGAACCGAGCGGCTGTGGATGCAGCGGGCAAGGACGCGCGCGTTCGTTCTTCGGGCTCGCGCTCTTGCTTCTTCTGCCGCTAGCCCGGACGCGCCGCGCTCTCTGAACGAGACCCTGAACGAGAACGAGGAACGCGCGTGACCTTCTCCCTGCCCAAGACACCGCTCCTCTTGCTTGCGCTCAGCGTCGGTTGCGCTCCGGCCATCGAGGGGACCACGGCCGAGCTCCGTCCCACCGATGTCGGCTCCAGCGAGATGTGGCGCTTCGCGCCGAGCGAGACCGTCGAGTCCTTCGACTCCAGTGAAGGCAACGTGCGGGTCTTCTATACCCGCGCGGGCGTAAACGCCGTGCCCACCGCCGACGCGGACGCGACCGGAATCCCCGACACCGTGGAATTGGTCGCTGCGACCTACGAAGAGGCACTCGGGTATTACGCGATCCTGGGATATCGCGCGCCGATCTCCGATCTGGGCACGCCCGGCGGCGATGGTGGCGATGGCCGCTTCGATGTCTACCTGGTGGATTTCGCGCTGCGGGCGGATGGCAGCTTCCGGCGCGAGCGCTGCGCGGGCTCGATCTGCAGCGGCTACATGGTCCAAGAGAACGATTTTGTCGGCTACCGCTACGCCAACTACCGTATTGCGACTCGCATCCTCGCGAGCCACGAGCTCTTCCACGCGGTACAGGCCGCCTACGACGCGGACGGCAGCAGCAACTTCGGTGAGGCCACCGCGGTCTGGGCTACCGAGTCCTTCGATCCCTCGCTGAATGACTTCGAAGGCTTCGTCGCTGGCTGGATGGCCGTGCCGGAGCGCTCGCTCGATCAGGAGCCGCTCTCACCCGCGGACGGCTACTCCTATGGTGTGTCGATCTTCTTTCGCTACCTCAGCGAGCGATTCGGCGACGACGTCATCCTCGAGATCTGGAGGGCGATGGAGGACGGCGCCGGAGGTGTCGCGGATCCCGTGTGGCTCGAGGCCATCGCGTCGGTGCTCACCGCCCATGACACCGACTTCATCGAGGCCTTTCACACGTTCTCGCGCTGGGTCTTGTACTCGGGCATCGGCGGGCCCGACGGCGAGACCTTCGCCGAAGCCGCGCGCTACGCGCCAGTCACCCGGGTCACCGAGACGCTGCCTTTCCACGACGACGCGCTGCGGGTCTTCACCGCCTCCACCCGGATCTGGTCATTCCCTGCGGCGGGTCGCACCCAGGTCACGGCGGCCCTGGTGAGCGACGACCCCGAGGAGACCGCGACACTCGAACTCACGATCGCCATCCGTCGGCGCACCGACGTCGAGGTGCACGTGATCACCGCGCTCGAGGTGATCGACGCGACCGGCGCCGACGAGATCGTGGTCGCGGTCTCCAATGGCGCGATCGACGGCAACAGCGCGCGCCCTGGCCTCTGCGTGGGCACGCCCGCCGAGGTCAGCGCGTGCGTGGGGAGCGTCGCTGCCGACGCGGGCATGATCGAGACCGACGCAGGGATCATCGAGAGCGACGCTGCGATGCCGGGAGACGCGGGCCCGACGAGTGGCTGCAGCTGCCGCGCCGGATCCCGCAGCAGCGCGCCGTGGCCGCTCGCGCTCTTGGCGCTCGCGCTGCTTCGACACCGCCGATAGAGGCCCAGCGAGAGCGGACGCCAGTGGTAGCCTCGACGACGGAGGTCGCATGCGGCTGAACTCGAGCGTCTTGCTCTTCTCCCTCGCGATGCTCCTCGCGAGCCCGGCCTGGGCGCAAGTAGAGCCCACGCCACGCTCCGCGCCGCCGACCGAAGCGCTGCACATCCGCGCGCACAGCCATCACGTGACGGGGCTCTACACCGGGTCGGGCTTCGTGTTCGGGTGCGTGCCGCCGATGGCCATCGGGGCCATCTCGTTTCTGCTCGGCAACGAGACCCGTGAGCTGGGAGCCATGTCGCTGTTCGCGCTCCCTGCCTTGGGTGGTCTGGGCCTGAGCTTGCTAGCCGTCGCGGTGGGCTACGACGTCAGCCTCGGCGCCTGGGACGGCGCTCGACTGCGTCGGACCGGGCCTCCGAGTCGTTCCGAGCTCGAGCACCTATCGACGACCGCGACGGCGCTCTACGTGAGCGGCGGGATCGTCCTGGCGCTCGGGGCTATCCCCACGATCGTCGTCGCCGCCTACAACCAATATGTCTTCAACCGCACGCCGGGCGGCGAGGTCATCGACACGGTGGTGTTGATCGGCCCCGTCGGCGCCATCGGGCTGGGCTTCATGTTGCTCATGACGGGCCTCGGCGTCGACCTGGGCGCCCAAGCGCACACGCGAGCTCTGTCCCTCCCGTCGATCACCCCGGTGGAGGGCGGCGCCATGATCACCAGCGCGGGCGCCTTCTGAATCCCGCGGCGCGGGAATTGCTGATACCCGGTCGCCTCGTGATGTAGGGCGGCGCGTGGCCGCCCTCGTCCCGGGGATTCGGAGGCGTCATGCAGCGTTTGATGAGCGAACGATCCTCCGCGCGATGCGGGTGGGTGTGCGCCGCTCTCACGGTGTCACTCATCGGGTGTGCCGTACGTTCACCCCCGGCGCCCGTCGCGCAGCGGGTGCTCGTGAGCTTCTGGGATCACGGCGAGCAGGATGGGGCTCTCTACGGCGTCGACCTGGACGGCGTGAACAGCACTTGGCGGTCGGAGCGCTGTGACGACTACCCCGACGAGACGCGTTCGGATGGTGTGATGGGGATCGATAACCGTTACGCATCGCTGGTGTCGCTGGCGCGTGACGACAGCACCCTCGGCGGAGTGGCGTCAGGGGTGACGAGCGCAGTCGCCGCGCAGCTCGCGAGCGCAGAGGGCTTGGTGGGCTTCGACGTGGTGCGCGCGGAGGCCGATGGCGAAACCCCGATCGTGATGGTGACGCTCTTGGTGCTCGAAGCCGCGGCACCCTTGAGCGCGGGCGCCGACGAACACCTCTTGGGTACGGAGTCGTTCACGGCGCGTCCATTGGAGCGGGTGAGCGCCGAACCGATCGGCTTCCGATGGCGTGCTCGCTTCGCCAGCCTCGCCGTTCCGCTGGGTCCGGTCCTCGGCACGCACCTCGTGCGCGACGTGGTTCTCGACTTCGAGCTCGGGAGCGACGGTCGCTTGGTGCGCGCCGACGTCGGCGGCGCGGTCGCGCTCGACACCGCGGCCGAGGTCACCGCCCGCCTACTGGACGACGACGAGGAAGCCGCGCGCGACGTGCTGTGGGCCCTCGGCGTCTTCGACCTCGAGCCCAACGCCGACGGCACCGAATGTGCGGCCATGTCGATCGGCCTAGCGATCGATCTCGTCCCGATCGCGCGGTGAGCTCAGCGTGTCAGCGCAAGGCGTAGAGGCCGCCGTCGTCGGCGCCTACGTACAGCGTTCCGTCGGCGCCTAGCGCGGGGGAGCTGTCGACGTCGTGGCCCAGGTTCTTGCGGAACACCAAGGTTCCGTCGGGCGCCAAGCAGTAGAGGAAGTCGTCTTGTGAGCCGACGTAGATGCGGCCTTCTGCGTCGATCAGCGCGGAGCTTCGCACCCGGCCGCTGGTGCGGTGGCGGAAGCGCTCGACGCCCGCGTCCGTGATGCCCCAGATGATCCGGTCGTCGCTGCCCACCACGATGGTGCCGTCGGGCGCGATGGCGGGCGTGGCGCGCACGTCCCCGCCCACCTCGAAGCGCCAGCGGATGCGGCCCTCGGGGCTGAGCGCCACCACGTGGCCGAGATCGGTGCCCACCACCATCGTTCCGTCGTCGGCGATGGCGACGCCGCCATCGATGCTCGCGCCCGCGGCCGTCTCCCACGCGACCTCGCCGTCGAAGCTGACGGCCATCACCCGGCCGTCGGTGGTGCCGACGACGACGTAGCCGCGTGGATGAATCGCTGGTGGTGAGCGAAGCGCCCCCGCGCTCGCGACGTGCCAGAGCACCTCACCACCGGGGCTGAGCGCATAGAGCCCGTCGCTGCTCACGAAGATGGTGCCGCTGCTGCGCTCGATGGTGATCGAGCCATCGACCGGGGCGCCCAGGGTCCTTCGCCAGCGCACCTGACCGAGCGGAGTGAGCGCGACCACCGAGCCGTCGTGGTTGCCCACGATGACGGTGCCGTCGGACGCGATCGCGGCGGCCCCGTAGAACGCGTCGGCAGCGGTGTAGCGAAAGCGGAGCGAGCCGTCGGGGGCGAGCGCGACGAACGAGCGATCCCGCGAACCGACGTAGATCGTTCCGTCCGACCCGACCACCGGCGCCGCGTAGATCCGCGCGGTGGTCCGGTAGGTCCATGCCAGCGTGGGCTCCACGCTCGGGCCGACACCCCTGGCGCGCCCGGTGTGCCGCGCGCCGCCCATGAACGCAGCGAACCCTTCTGCGGCACCGCCGGTGGTCTCGAGGATCACCGTGGTCTCGAGGGCCGTGGCCACGCCGCCATCCGGGGTCTCGATGGCGCCGTCGATCAGCGTCTCGCCGCCCGAACTCGCGCCCGTCCCAGCGAGCTCGGTCCGCACTTCCTCTTCGAAGCGGCAGCGGCCCTCGTGGCAGATGCGATCACCGCGGCACGACAGGTCGGTCATGCACGGGCTGGTGTTCTCGGTGCTCGCGCCACACCCCCCGATCCACGCCGCCATGGCGAGCGATCGGAGCGCACGAGCACGCCAACCTCGAGCCTCTCCGTTCACCAACTCAGCGCCTTCACGGGATGAGCGTGAGCGTCGCGGTCATCTCGAACGACGCGCTCGGGGTCATCACCCCACCGAAGAACTCCACGTAGATGAAATACGTGCCCTCGGTGACCTCCACGTCGAGCGTGCTGCTCAGCACCGTCATCGAGGTGTCGTCGTTGCAGCCGAGCGAGTTGGTCGCCCGGCTGTCCCAGCAGTCCTCGCCGCGCACGTAGAGGACCGTGTCGCGGGCGCCAGTCCCAGGGCCGGTGGTCGTGAGGTCGAGGCGGTAGGTGCCGGGCGTATCGATCGTCAAGCTGTAGACCGTCTCGTGCCCGGAGGTCGCCATCACCGCGTCGGTGCCGCCACACGGGCCGTTGAACGTGCCCGCGCCCCGACCGAGGGAGCTCATCACGGTCGTGGTGGTGGGCGTCGCGTCGATGGGCGCAGCGAGCGTCAGGACCGCGGCTCCCGTGCACGCGTTGTTGACCGCCGTGCTGATCGTGCAGGTCCCACCCGTGCAGTTGAGCCCCGGGGTGCAGACCTCGGTCAGGCCGTTGCACGCGTCGCCGAGGCCGACCGCGGTGGCGGGCATGATCGCGAAGCGCAGGAACTCGCTCGCCGCGTACTGCTGATCGAAGACCGCGATCGCGGCGTCGGTGCAGCCGACCTGGGTGCAGAACTCGGCGAGCCGGTAGCCGTCCTCGGTCGGGGTGATCGTGGAGGTCGCGGTGTAGGGGTTCGTGCCAGTGACCGACTCCCAGCCGAAGGGCAGGATGTCGTCGTCGTCCGCATCTCCGTCGCCGTCGAAGTCGATCTGACCCGCGGCCGTGTAGAGCTTGAGCGCGAAGCCGAAGATCGGTCCCTCGGCGTCGGTGGCCTCGGCACCGAGCACCATCGCCACGCCGTTCACGATCGCGTACGCCGAGGTGACGGTCGGCGGGGTGTTCACGCGCGGGGTGAAGTCGACCTGGATGACGCCCTCATCGACCTGCATCTCGACGGGCTCGGGATCGCTGTAACCGGTGACGATGAAGTAGAGGGTGTCGCCGCCGCTCGCCTGGAACGCGCCGCGGGATCGGGGATCCGTCATCGTCGCGTCGTCGATGCACGTGGGCGGGAACGCTTGGGTGGGCACCACGTCGCAGGCGGTCCGCACCTGGATCACGGTGTTGAAGTCCGCAGGCGTCACCGCGTTCACCGCGCTGAACTCCACCGACACGGGGCCGGTGCCAGGCACGTGGTACTCGACCACCTCTTGCCGCGCCCAGCGCACGCCCTCGCCCGCCGGGTTGCCGCAAGCCAGACCCAGATCGCGAGGACGCTCGGCGGTCATCGTCGTGTCGAAGGTCACGGACTCCGTGGTGTTCAACACGCCGTCGATGACCGTGGGGTCGGTCTCGCAGGTGTACGGCACCGGCGGCGGCGCGTCGGGCTCGACGTACGCGTCGGTGCCGGCGTCGGTCATCACCACGGGGGGGGTGTCACACGCTGAGAGCAGCGCAGCGCCGGAGAGTCCGAGGAGCATAGAGATAGCAAGCGTGCGTGAAGCCATGTGGGCCACCTTCCGCCGGCCGGTGTAGCACGGGGAGGCCCGCGGCCCACACCCCTCGCATCCTCGACCGCCAGGTCAGCGGAGGTTGCCAAGCTCACCCGTGGAGCACAGCGTTGCGCGCCATGCGCCTCGCCCTTGCCTTACTCCTGCTCGTCCTGCCCTCCTGCGTGATCGTCCCGCGCTACCAGCGTGGGACCCTGGCGGACCCCGCGATGGACGGGAGCTCGGACACCATCGGCTCGCGCGCGATGCGGAAGTTCCACTGGGCCCGCGAGGGCGCGGCCGGCGGCGACGGGATGGCGGCCGGTGGCGGCTGCGGCTGCGGGACCTGAGGGTGCGCCAGTGGTTGCTTTTGTGCGGGCTCCTGCTCGTGCCATCGAGCGTCGATGCGCAGGGCATCCCCATCGACGAGATCCTGGAGATTCAGGACGACGGAACCATCGTGGTCTCTCGCGCGGGGCCGAGCTGGTCCGTGGACAGGTTCGCGATGCGCCTCGGGGTCTTTCAGCAGACGGGTCAGGGCTTTCAGAGCCAAGCAGGGCCGGAGCGATGGGGCCCGGGGAGCGAAGAAGCGCTGGTCCTCAACCCCGTCATGTACACCCGGATCGTCCAGCCGGACGGAGTGACCCACGACGTGTACCTACCCGTGGACGTCGTCACCGCGGCCTCGCCCGACGCGCTCGACGCCATCTCCAGCGCCTCGCGCGACACCGAGACCATCGATCTCGACGTCTACACCCGCGTGCCGACCAGCGACGACTCCGCGGTGACCTTGCACTGGGGAGGGCACGCCGAAGAGCAGTTTCGGTCGGTGTATGCCGGCACCGCGGTGAGCTACGAGATGGCCGACGACAACGCGGTCTTCTCGCTCTCGTTCGATGGGATTGTCGATGTCCTCGATCCGGTGCAGCCCAACGGCTTCGACCCCGGCCTCGACGAGCGCTTCACCGGGAGCCTCAACCTCTCGCTCTCGCAGCTGCTCTCGCCCACGACGATCGTGATCGGGAGCTACGGCGCGACGGCGCAGATAGGAACGCTGGGCACCACCTGGAACTCGGTGCCCTATGAGGGCGGGGATCGGGTGCCGGACTTCTTGCCCAACCATCGCTTGCGTCACGCGCTGTCGGGGCGCCTGAGACAGGCTGTCGAGGCGTCACGGACCTTCTTCGATGTGGGCTACCGCTTCTACATCGATGACTTCGATCTGGTGGCGCACACCATCGACGCGCAGGTCACGCAGTACCTCGCCCCCGAGGTGTCACTGCGGGTGAGCTATCGGTTTCATCAGCAGAGCGGGGTGAGCTTCTATACCGAGCGATTGCCCATCACCGCGCCGCTCAGCTCGACGTTTCGCACGGGCGACTCGGACCTGTCGGCGTTCGACGCCCACGAGCTCGGCGCGACCCTGCGTTGGTATTGGGATCCTCGAGGCGCGCTCACCGCCGCGAGCAGCTACCTCGAACTCACGTACTACCGTTACGAGCGGAGCAACGGTCTGAGCGCCAACGTCGCGTCCCTGGGCTGGGGCTGGCAGCTCTGACTCAAGGACAGCTGACGCTCGCCTCGAGCGAGATGGTGTCGAAGTGGAATGCCTAGTAGAAGCGGACCACCAGTCGGGTCGTCGCTGCGGGGACCACGACGTATTGGGAGACCGAATCGGTCGCGTCGTCGTAGCCGCTGAGCCAGATGCCCGCCGAACCGCTGTGCCCTAGCAAGCATCCGAGGGCGAGGCCTGCGTATCGGCTGGCGTGCATCCAGCGATCCTAGCCCGGCTCGGTCCTGTTCAGGTCACCTTCTTGCGAACACGGGTGAGCCACGCCGACAGCACGATGTGCCCGCCGCCCCAGATGAGGCCACCGACGAAGAAGAGGCCGCCGAGCAAAATGCTGTTCGCCGCAAACAGATTCGCGCTGCCGATCATCAGCCCACTCACGACGAGGCCGCTGTAGAGGCGGCGGCCGAGCACGTCGTAGGGCATCGCGCCCTCGGGGTTGCGAGTGCGGATCTCCAGGCGTCCCTTGCGCAGATCCTCGAGGATCTCTTGGGCCTGCTCGGGGAACTCGGTCGCGGCGCCGCTGATGCGCGAGAGGCTGCGCATGAGCTCGGGCAGCATCCGCTCGGGCGCATAGCGCTGGGCCATCAGCCGCAAGAAGTACGGCTTCATCTCGTCGTAGAGATCGAAGTGCGGCGCTATCTCCTTGCCCACGCCCTCGATGGTCGCGACGGCCTTGCCGACCAGCAGGAAGTCGGGCGGGATCTCGATGCCGTACTTCTGCGCGCCGGCGACGAAGTCTCGGAGCAGGGCGCTGAGCTCGATGTCCTGCAGCTGCTTGCCGAGGTACTTCTCTGAGAGCCGGGTGACCTCGGCCTCGAACGCCCGCCTGTCGACCTTGCGGGTCGGGGTGCCGATCGCGAGCAGCGCGTCGGCGATGCCGCGGTGATCCTCTTGGATGCAGGCGACCAAGAGATCGACGGTCTTGTCGCGGAGCTGGGGCGTGAGCCGACCGACCAAGCCGAGATCGATGAGCCCAATCACCGGCGCGTCGGGCTGCCCGAGGATCAGGATGTTCCCCGGGTGGGGATCGGCGTGGAAGAAGCCGTCCTCGAAGATCGACTTGATGACCACGCCCAGCATCGCGCGGGTGATCTTGTCCGGGTCGAAGGCCTGCGCGACCGCGTCGTAGACCTTCTTGCCGTCGAAGAACTCCATCACGAGCACGCGCTTGCCCGAGACCTGGCGGTGGATCTTGGGGAAGCGGACGGTCGGATCGCCTTCGAAGTTCTTGGCGAAGCGGACCGCGTGATCGGCCTCGAGGCCGAAGTCGAGCTCGGCCATGATCGCGCGATCGAACTCCTCGACCATCTTCACCGGCCCATAGAGGCGCGACTCGGGGATGGCGCGCTCGACCGCCTGGGCGAGGATGTAGAGCAGCTCGACGTCGCGCTCGATGAGCTGGCGGATCATCGGGCGCTGCACCTTCGCGACGACGTCGCGGACGATGCCGTCGTCGCCCTTCAGCTTGGCGCGATGCACCTGCCCGACCGAAGCCGACGCCAGCGGCGTCGCGTCGAAGCTCTCGAAGGCCTCTTCGATGGTGACGCCCAGCTCGCCTTCGACCTGCTTCTTGATGTCGTCGTAGGAGACGGCAGGGACGCGATCTTGGAGCTTCTTCAGCTCGAGGATGAACTCGGGCGCGAAGAGATCGGGGCGCGTCGAGACGATCTGGCCGAGCTTCACGAACGAGGGGCCGAGATCCTGGATCACCAGGCGCGCGCGCTCGCCGAGGGTGCCCTTGCTCTCGGCGTTGCCGCTCACGAGCGACGCGAGCGGCGTGCGCATGAGGATCTCGCCGAAGCCGTGACGCACCAACACCGCCACGATCTGACGGAGCCGGTCGAGATCCCGAACGGCGGTGAGGAGCGTGGGTGCGGCCATGTCGACGCAGCGATACCACGACCCGCCTCGGCTGGGTCGCAGGTGTCGGGGTCGAGCCCACGGCGGCGCCGTGAAGGGAACTACGCGGGTTCGGTGCGATGCGCTCGAGCCCCATCTGGATGTCGGATCGGGCCCACGTGATCGACGGAAAGGTGTGGGGTCAGCACAGAATCCCTGCTTCAATCGCGGTGTCCGCCCGCGGGTGCGAGGATGAGCGCCGACGACGTTCACCCACGCTCACCGTCGGCGTCGACGGAATGGCGTCACCCCGGGCCTCTTCGCCCCCATCATGCTGACGGGTTCGACCGAAGCGGGCGCCTCCGTGCAGATCGTGGGCGGCCCCTCGATGGTCGAAGCGACCGCAAGCGCTTCGGGCGCCTTCATGGCGATGGTCACGCTCTTCGCGAACGCCAGCAACGAGCTGCACGTCCGCCGCGCCGGCAGCGGCGCCGACGCAGCAGGCAACAGCACGGCGACCACGTTCGACGTTCGCTGAAGCGGCACAGTGGGGACACTCCTCGCCGATGGCGGGGCGACGCCGGGCCATCCGATTCCGATCGGGTGGCCCGTCGTCGTTCCGTCGAGCGCGCTCGACGTGTGTAGAATGCGCCCGCGGATGACGACGCCCGAACCCAGCATCACCGGCGCGCTCGAAGAGACGCCCTTCCTGCACTTGATGGTGAACATCCAGCAGCGCGCGATGACGGGCACCCTCGCGCTCTGGCCCGACGACGGCAGCCCCGGGCAAGACCGCATCTACTTCGATCGGGGGGTCCCGCTGAGCGCACGTCTGCTCGCCAGCAGCTCGGCGATGCTCGACAAGGCGTTGCTACCGCTGTTCGGGCGAAAGGCCGGCGCCTTTGCTTTCTACGAGGATCAGGATCTGGTCGGCGAGCAGGCGATGCGCGGCAAGGTGGAGCCGCTCGCGCTCCTGGCCACGGCGCTGCGGCTCGGCGTCCGCCAGGACGTGATGGACGACGTGCTCGAGCGCTACGCATCGAGCGCGCTGCGCTTGCGACCCGGGGTCGATCTGAAGCGCTATGGCTTTCTGCCCAAAGAGGCGCGGGTCATCGAGGTGGCGCGCGCTGGACCGAGCGCCATCGAGGAACTGGCGGAGGCGACCGAGCTGGGGGTCGAGCTGGGTCGACGGCTAGTGTACTTGCTGTTGATCACCCGCGCGCTCGAGCCCTACGAGGCGCCCCCGCGGAACCCGACGCCGCCCCAACCGGTGCAGCGTCCGAGCATTCCGGCGGCCCCGCGTGCGGCACCGGTCGCGCCCCCACGCAGCGGCAGCCACGATCTGCCGCCCCAGGGCTTGTCGGCGGAGGCGCTCGCACTCTTCGTCGAGACCAAGCAGCGCCTCACCCAGCTCGACACCCAGAACTACTTCGAGATGCTCGGGGTCCCGCGCGACGTGAGCGCCGACGCCATCCGCAAGAAGTACATCCAGCTCGCCAAGCGCTGGCACCCCGACAGGCTACCCGCCGATCTCTCGGCGCTGCGCTCCGACGTCGAGCAGATCTTCCAGTGGATGACGGCGGCGCACGACAACCTCGTCGACGATACGAAGCGGGCCGAGCACCTCAGGCACGTACAGGACGGAGGGGGTACGCCCGAGGCCGACCGTCAGCTCGCTGCGATCGTGGGCGCCGCGATGGAGCAGCAGAAGGCCGAGGTGCTCATCCGGCGTCGCGACTTCGCGGGCGCGCGCGCCATCCTCGAGCGCGCGCTGGGGATGAACGCGGAGGACGCCGACCTGCATGCCACCTACGCCTGGACGCTGTTCAATTCGGAGAAGAGTCAGGAGCTCCTCCCCGAGGTGATTCGCCACGCCGATCGGGCGCTCGCGATCGCCAAAGATCACGACCGCGCGCACTTCTACAAAGCGCTGACCTTCCGCCGGCTGGGCCGCGAGACGGACGCCATCAAGCACTTCAAGCTGGCCGCGGACGCCAACCCCAAGAACCTCGACGCGCTGCGCGAGGTGCGGCTGGCGCGCATGCGTGGACAGCTCGAGGCCGCCCCCGCGAGCGATCCTTCCCCCGCCAAGGAAGAGGGGCTGTTGGCCAAGCTCTTCGGGGCGCCCAAAAAGAAGAAGTAACCGATCAGCCCTCGGGATCGGGTGATGCGGCCTTCTCGTTCGTCGCGCCTTCCACCGAAGGGACCGGGAGCACGGCACCGAGCAGCCCGACCACCAGCTGCACCACATACACCAAGAGGCTCGCGGCGACCGCGGTCTCCGCAGCGACGCCGACGCCGCCGTAGAGTTGCGCGAACACTTCCTCGCGCGCCCCGGTGCCGCCCACCAAGAAGGGCAAGAACGCGGTGGCCATCGCCAGCGGCACGATCACGAGCGAGCTCTCCAGATGAACGCCGGGCGCGAGCGCCTGCATGATGAGATGACCCGACGACGCCACCACGCTCTGGGTCACGAGCGAGAGGAGCAGCGCGATGAAGAACGGGCCGCGCGCGACGATGGGCGGCACCCGTGCCGCGATCTCCCCCAGGCGCTTGGGCAGATGCGGCGCGATGCGGCGGCTCATCGCGATGGCCAACACCGCGAGGACACTCACCACGATCCCGCCGACCGATCCGAGGAGCACCAGGCTCGAGCTGGCGCCCGCGAGCGGCCAGATCAGCGCCGTCACCGCGACCAAGAGAAAGAGACCCGTCAGGCCGAGGACCCGATCGACGAAGACGACGGCCGCGGCGCCGGTGGTCCCCTCGTCGCCGAACGCGCGGCGGCTGGCTACCGCCCGGACCACATCGCCGCCCACGCCCCCAGGCAGCCAGGTGTTGTAGAAGAACCCGATGTAGTTGAGGACGACGAGCTCCCGCAGCGGCGGCACATGCTTGGCGCCATAGGCCGCGAGCATCACCCGCCAGCGCACCGCGCCCACTACGAGGTTGGCCATCATCAGGGCGAGCGCGCCGCCCAGCGCCAGCGGTGAGATGGACAGCAGCGCGTCGAACACCAAGCGCAGGTCGTTGCGCCAGAGCACCCAGCCGAACGCGGCGACGGTCACCACGATCCGCACCACCAAGAGCACCCGACCGCGGGTGCTCGACGGGGGCTTCGCGGCGTCCGTGGGGACCACGACCACGGAAGCCTGCGGGCCTTCGGCGATAGGAGGCTCGCTTTCGTTCATCGCGGCGAGACCTACCAGCAACGTCCTCTCCACGCACCCGCGGCCATGTTGTCCCGGCTGGCGCCCCTGTAGCCTCCCGTCCCGATGTCGCACCGTGGGCTGGTGATCCTAGGGTTCGCGCTCAGCGCGTTGGTGTGTGGATGCGGGGCACATGACGGGGGAGTCTCGCGCAGTACGAGGCGCCGATCGGATCGGACGACGTCGAGGCAGGCCACGTGCGCTACCTGGTGGTCTGCGCGCCCTGTCACGAGCATCGCGACGAGCGGAACGCGCCGTCGCTCGCCACGCTAGGGTTCAGCGCAGCGCGCGTGCGACGTCAGGTACGCGAGGGGAGCATGCTCATGCCGCCCATCCGCCCCAATCGTCTGAGCGACTCCGAGCTGGAGGATCTCCTCGCCTACTTCGCGGACATCGGCGCGGTGATCGAGGGTGAGGGACCAGCGGAGGAGGTCCTCGCGTGGGAGGCCGAGCGAACGACCGACGACGATCCGGGGATCGATGCGGGGCGCCATCTCTTCCGGTCGGTCCCTGGCAGATCCCCATCCGTGACGGCGGAGACCCTACGAATCAGCGCGCGCGCTGGACGGCCTCGGCCAGGCGCTGGGGCATGTCGCGGTCTACCTCGTCGACGGTGAGCCACGCGTGCGCGTCGTGCTCCGTCGAGCGGGTGATCGACGGTCGCCCGTGCGCATCGCGCTCGTCGCTCGCGAGCGTGCCCCCATAGACCAGCACCACCATGTCGCGATCACCGCGCATCATCCGGTACGCGTCGATCGGACCGCGAAGGCCGACGAGCTCACACCCCGTCTCCTCGCGCGCCTCTCGATGCGCCGCCGCCTCGAGCGACTCGTCCCCTTGGACGCGCCCAGACACCGTCTCCCAGATCCCCGCGCCCACGTCCTTGGTCGGCGCACGCCGCAACGCGAGCACCCGGCCCTCATGGGTCACCACGACGGCCACGGCGACGACGAACGATCGCTGCATCGACATGCAGACACCCTACTCGCCCCTTGGACGGATCGATCGCGCCACGTCAAGAACGCGGCAGATGCACCGGATTTTGGATTCCTTCCCGGTGCGCCTCCTACCATCCGCTTCGCCGATGACCGTGATCCCGTTCCCCACCCGCGCCGCGTCTCTCTTGGCTACGCCGCGTATCGCCACGAACCCGAAGACCGCCCAGCACGCCCTGCGCGCGCTCCTCGATCCCCAAAAGACGCCGCCCAAGGGCGAGGGGTTCGAGCTGCCGCCGCTCGGGGAGCTCTTGCACGCGCTGCTCGAGCTCGCGGAGGGCACGCGGCAGAAGGCGCTGGTGCCCGTGGTGGGCCTGCCCATCGAGCTGGCGCTGGTGCGCCGCGGCGCCTCCGCGCTGGTCAGCATCTACCACACCGAGGCCTCGCCCTCGGCGCTGAGCATCGATCGCCGGGTGCCGCTGCGTGCGCTGCTCGACGCCGCGGCAGCCGCGCTCTCCGAGGAGCGGACGGACGTGATCGCCATCGATCCCGATGGCGACGCCGCCGAGGCACGCCTGCTGCTGCGCGCGGAGCACGCGTCCATCGTCGAGCTCTCGGACGACGGTCAGATCGCCCGCAAGGTGCGCGGCGGCGCGGTCGACGATCCGGGACAAGAACGTCCCTTGGCGTTCGGGTTCGACGCACAGGTGTTCCCGGGCCAGCTCGGAGGCGGCGCGACGGTGTGCCACGCCGACGTTCACGCGATGCTCTTCACGGGTCAGCTCTGGGCCTGGGTCCGCGGTCGGCGGATCCCTCTGTATCGAGGCCCCATTCTGTTGGCCGCGCAGCGCATGCTCGCCGCCGCGGGCGGCTTCATCGACGCGTGGCGCGAGGGACGCGCGGGTCACGTTCGGCTCCGAACGGGCGGCTTCACGGTCGCGCTCCGTGGGGAACGCGGCGAGAGCCTCGGCGAGCGACCGAGCCGCCTCTCGCTCACCTTGGGCAGCGACGAGGAGGGCGTCGTCACGATCCCTCAGCTCGAGATCCCCGCCGCCACCCGCTCTATCCTCCGCCTCTGCTCGGAGCTCTTGCGCGCGCTCTGCGCCGCCGATCGGAGCCAGACCCGCAACCTCCGGGTCCGCACGCTGCGCGGTGAGGTGCGTCGCATCTCTCGTTCGGTGCGCGAGGTGAGCCGCCAGGGCTCGTTCACCTCGGGCGATCCCGACAGGCTCCGCCTAAGGCAGCGGACGGCCGCGGGTGACGTGAGCGCGCCCGAGTTGGACGCGCCCAACGCGAGCCCCACCACGCCGCGGCTCGGGTGGACCTCGCGCTGGACCGCGAGCCTCCCCTCGCTCGACGCCGAGCACACGCACTTGATCGGCACGATCCTCATCACCCACACCGAGCAGGGACTGGTCGCTATCGATCGGGACTCGGGCGACGCGCTGTGGCAGGCGGAGGGTCGGGTCTCACTGGTACTCGTCAGCCCGCAGGGCGTGCTCTCGGTCGGAGAGAACGGCGCGCTGATCCTCCGTGAAACGAGCACCGGCGACGTGCTCTTCGAAACGCGTTTGGGCAAGCGCGGCGCCAGCAGCCCGAGCGGCCTCTGCGTGAGCGGCCCCTCGATCCCTCCGACCGCGATCCTCTCCGAAGGCCGCGAGGTCAGCGCCATCGACCTGCGCACCGGCGAGCTCCGCTGGCGCCTGGCGTCTGCGGGCTCACAGCGCCTCGAGCGCGCCGGCCGCGTGCTGATCGTCGTCGGCAGCGACGGAGCGCTCAGCGCAATCGACGTGGTGACCGGGCAGCTGGCGTGGCGCTTCGCCGACGACGTGCACGTGGCGCTCGCGCCCGCGCTCTCGGGCGACGTGGTGACCGTGATCTCGGGCGAGCCTGGACGCGGGGCGCACGAGCTCTTGGGCCTCGATCTGTTCAGCGGTCAGCTCCTCTACCGGGTCGAGCTCGCGGGCGTGGTCGACGTCGCACCGATCGCCGTCGCCGATCGCGTGCTCGTCGCCCAAAAGAGCGGTCGCAACGTGGTGCTCGCCGCACACGACGCGCGCACCGGACGCGAGTGTTGGTCGCGCGCCGATCCGGGCGTCGGCTCGGGCGCGGGTGTGCTGCACGTGGATGGAAAGGTCTTCGTCAACGCACCGAACGGTCGGCTGACCGCGGTGGATCTGGCGACGGGCAGCACCCGATGGCAGCGGGTGCTCTCGGCGGCGGAGTCCGATGACGTGCCGCGCCAGCTCACCCCGGTGCTCCGAAGCGGCGCGCTTTTCGTGCCCTCAGGCACCATCCACGTGCTGCGACCGGACGACGGCGCCTCGCTCGGGGGGCGCACCCAGGGCGGGCTCCCGAGTGATCTCTTGCCCGATCTTCTCCGCATCGACGAGCGCGGCTGGATGTACGTGGGCGAGGAGAGCGGCCACTTGGTGGCGCTCGCCCCCGCGCCTCGCCTCTCGCTGGTCCCGGGCCCGCGCTTGGCGCTCGTCCCACGCGCGTGATCCTGTTTGCGTACCTCGATGGGAACCTAGGCCGCGCCCGGGACACCTCCTCTCGATGAAGGACGAGCAAGTCCCGAGCGCCTCCCGACTACCGCTCCGGATCGGCCGCGCGCTGTTGCTCTGGGCCTCGCTGCTCGGTGTGTTCATCCTCGCGTTCGTGACCTTGAGTCGAGGCCGCAGCGAAGATGACGAGGACGAGGCGTCCATCGACGCCGCAGCGACGGGCGCAGCGACGCATACGGCGGGCGATGCGCACGCCATCAGCCGCGTGCCGATCGAAGGCGGGATCGAGCCCACCTCGACGCGTGAGAGTGCGCCTCCGTCGAGCGAGACGACCTCCGTACGACCACCGACGAGCGCCCCGAGTGAAGCCGTGGAGCCCGGCGTTGGACCCAGCCCTGCGAGCGCCGCGGCCGCGATGGGCCCGAGCGGGATCGCGCCCACGACGACCGACGAAACACCGCGCGGGACGCTGCCTCGTGAGGTCATCCAGTCGACCGTCCGTGAGGCGATGCCGTTCTTGCGCTTCTGCTTCGAGTGGCAGCTCGATCTCCACCCCGAGCTCCAAGGGCGGGTCTCGATGGAGTGGCGGATCCTCGAAGATGGAACCGTCGCGGACGCGAACATCGCCGAGGACGGGCTCGAGGACGAGACGGTGCTGCGCTGCTTCCGCGGGGTGATCGGGCGCCTCGAGTTCCCTCCTCCCGAAGGCGGCGAGGTGATGGTGCGCTATCCGTTCATCCTCTCGAACGCGCCCGAAGCCCGGGCTCCCGACGGAATCTGATCGCAGATCACTGCCGCGCGATACGGATGGAGCTCACCGCAGCGCCTGCCGCGAGGCTCAAGCCCACGCCGACCCGGTCGGGGAGCGATACTTCGCACGCCGACGAGCCGACGCCCGCCGCCAGCGTCAGCGCGTCGCCCACCCGGGTCACGATCAGCGGCGCGCCGGCCACGCGCTCGATGTGGCAGCCATCGATCGACGCGTCGTGGTCAGTGAACGTGATGGCGCGCACTCGGGTCGCGAACGCGCCGAGCCCGGGCGCCGCGGTGAGCCAGAGGGTCCCGGCGCCGAGGGTTCGGAGCTCGACCGAGAACGCCCGCATCCGCAGCACGGGCACGTCGAGCGAGGCACCTTCCTGCTCGGCGATGAGGGCTCCCAGACCTCCTTCCAGCATCCCCTCACGCCAGCGAGTCGGCGCATCGAGCACCACCGATGGAGCATCGAGGGGGAACTGAAAGCTGCTCGGAGGCGGAGAGAACGGACTCGCGACCGAGGGTCGAAAGCGGGAGCCGCCCGCCGCGTCGAGCTCCACGAACGTCCCGTCGTCGGTGACCACGAGCGCCTCACCGCGCCGTGAGCTGGGCACGCGACGCGACGAGAGATCGCGGGCCACGAGCACGAGCTCTTCGGTCGCCTCGTCGTGCACCAAGAGCTCGCCCAACGATGAGCTCACGACGACGCCGTCGGGCAGGGTGAGCCCGATATCGATCCGCGTGACGCTCCCCTCGAGCAGCACGACCGACACGCTGCCATCCGTGCCGATCCAGAGCAGGCGAGGTCCGGGCAGCGCGACGACCGTGCGCGCAGGAGGCTGGCCCAGCGCGAGCGCCTCGGTGCTTATCCCGGTGGGCGCCAGCACCTCGAGCGCCGAGGACGCACCGCCCGCGTCCGTTCCTCCGGCGATGAACACGCTGCCGTCGCTGCGCTCGACCAACGTCGCGCCCGAGCGCGGTGTGCGGAGGCGCGCGCCGAGTAAACGACCGCTGGTTCCGTCGGGGTCGATGCGCTCGATCGAGTCCAACAAGCCTGTGCGATCCGCGCCTCCCACCAGCACGACACCTCCATCCGCGAGCGAGAGCGCCGCGTGCTCCCGGCGACCGCGCGCGAGCGTCCCCACCCTGCGAGGCGCGCCTGGCGGATCGTCCAGATCGAGACGCTCGAAGGTGTCGAGCGGGGCGCCGCCCTCCTCGGCCGCGCCTCCAGCAACGAGCACCTCGCGCGCCGCGACCGCGGTCACGCTGGCATAGGCGACGGGGATGAAGACCGCGGCGAGATTCATGTCACCGAGCTCATCGCCCGCCCCCAACAGCAGCACCCGACGCAGCGCGGACCCTCCGCTGTCGAGGCCACCGACGAAGAGCAGCGCGCCGCCTGGCAGCGACGCGACGCCCATCCCCGGCAAGAGACGCACCTCGGGATCGGGCAACGGGCACGCCCGGTCCGAAGGCAAGATCAGGACGCTCGCTTGCAGCGCTTCGAGCGGCGCCGCGACTACGCCACGGCCGACGAAGCCGCCACCGCTGAGCGAGACGAAGAGCGCCTCGGTCTCCGCGGGCCATCCGTCGCGCGCGATGGGTGCGCTGCCCGACTGGACCATCACGTGCTCGTCGCGGAGCAAGAAATCGCCCCACACTTCGACCCGAGCGCTGTCGATCCGGGTGGGACGGCAGCCCAGCGCGCTCGAGAGTCGGACGTCGATCACCGTGGGCGCCGCGGGTGCGCCGCAGCCCATCACCCCGGACAAGAGCGCGCACACCAGGCCCGAGGGCACGCGCCGATAGCCGACTCGCCGTTGGGGCCGCATTCGCCGCCATCGTGCCCAAAAGCGCGGGCCAGGTCGATCCGCATCGCACCCGCTAACTTCGCGGCCTTCGCTCCACCTGGCTATCATCCCTGCCCACGCGTGGCCGACGACGACTCATTTCCCGGGGCCGATACCCGGCCCCCTCCATCAGGAGTGAATCCCGATGGAGCCTCCCCCTCGTACCGCTCCGCGCCGCCCGAAGATGACGGCCCGGTCACCTTCGGCAAGTACTTGCTGGATGCCGAGATCGCGCGCGGCGGCATGGCCCGGGTGCATCTGGCGCGCCTGCGCGGCTTGGGCGGCTTCGAGAAGAAGCTGGTGGTCAAACAGATCCTGCCGCACCTCGCCGCAGACCCCCGCTTCGTCGCGATGTTCGTCGATGAGGCCAAGACGCTGGTCGCGCTCTCCCATCCCCACGTCGTGCCGGTCTACGAGCTCGGGGTGGAGAACGGGATCTACTTCTTGGCGATGGAGCACGTCGATGGCGCGACCCTCGCCGACATGATCCTGGGCGGACCTCTTGCACCCGCCGAGGCCGCGCACATCGGGGTACAGGTCGCCGACGCGCTCTCCTACGCCGAGGAGCGCTTCGGCTTGGTCCACCGCGACGTCACCCCGCGCAACGTGATGGTCGAGGGCTCGGGCCACGCGCGCCTCTTGGACTTCGGCATCGCGGCCCGCGCCGACGACGACGTCAGCAAGGGTCTCTATGGGACGCCCGGCTACCTCTCTCCCGAGCAAGCGCGCGGCGAGAAGGTGAGCGGCCGGAGCGATCTCTTCTCGCTCGCGTGTGTGCTCTTCGAGGTGGTGCACGCGCGACCACTCTTTGAGAGCAAAGGCGCGCTCGAGGCCGCTCGGACGTTCACGGACGACGATCTCGGAAGCCTCGTGC
>Ga0335397_10001249_pt1 | contig 34548 bp, 24 predicted proteins | sample MAT04_FD_205740 | JGI IMG/M metagenome (GOLD analysis project Ga0335397, IMG submission 205740) | Freshwater microbial communities from Lake Fryxell liftoff mats and glacier meltwater in Antarctica - MAT-04 (spades assembly) (version 2) ... | reverse complement strand
CAGATGGAACGACAGGTCTTCAAACAGCAGCTTATCGCCGAAGCTCTTGGAGACATCCTTGAACACCACCACGGTGTCGCCCAGACGCGGGCCGGGAGGGATTTGCAGTTCGATGGTCTGATCGCGGCTTTCCTGTTCCTCGGCGACGAGTTTTTCATACGCCTGCAAACGGGCTTTGCTTTTCGCCTGGCGCGCCTTGGGAGAACTGCGGACCCATTCGAGTTCCTGTTCCAGCGACTTTTCGCGGGCGGAGGCCGCCTTGTCTTCCCGCCGCATCCGCTCCCGTTTTTGTTCGAGGAACGTGGCGTAGTTTCCTTCGGTCGGAATGCCGCGGCCCTGGTCGACTTCTAGAATCCATTGGCAACTTTTGTCGAGGAAGTAGCGGTCGTGGGTGACGGCGACGACGGTGCCTTTGTATTTATCGAGGTGATCTTCCAGCCACGCGACCGACTCCGCATCGAGATGGTTCGTCGGTTCGTCGAGCAGCAACAAGTCCGGCGCCTGGATCAGCATCTTGCACAACGCGACGCGCCGACGCTCGCCACCGGAAAGAGGCCCGATGAGCGAGTCCAACGGCGGCAACCGCATGGCATCCGCGGCGATTTCCAGTTCACGATCGAGTTCCCACAAATTCTGGGCGTCGATCAGTTCCTGAATCTTGCCCTGCTCATCGATCAGCCTATCCATCTCGTCGGCATCGGGACCTTCGCCAAACCGATTGTTGATCTCGTCATATCGAGCGAGCAGTTTCCGCTTGGGGCCGACGGCTTCGTTGAGTTCGTCCATCACGGTATGATTTGGATCGAGCTTCGGTTCCTGCGGAACGTATCCCACCGTGTAGCCAGCCGTGAGTTCAGCCATGCCCATGAAATCTTTGTCTTCCCCGGCCATGATGCGGAGCAGAGTACTTTTCCCGGCCCCGTTCGGCCCGAGGACGCCGATTTTCGCGCCGGGATAAAACGACAGCCAGATGCCTTTCAGGATCTCCTTCTTGTCGTGAAACTTACGGAGATCCTGCATCTGAAAGATGTAATGTTCGGCCATGATGAAGTCGAGAGTCCATAGTCGAGGGTTATTAGCAAGCGAAACTTGGCGACGCTTCGTAAGAAGCGTGATTTATTTTATTCTACGAAGCAGCCGGAAAAATCGAAAGTGGGTGAAAAATCGTGTCATGGGTAAGTTGGATTATTGCTTGCGGTGCCACGCCCACCCAGCCAAATTGCGGCTACTTCTTCCAATCGATCTTCGCATACAGGGCACGCAGTCTTTCGCCGCGCACCCGATTCAGTTGCAGCACATGGGCGATGCGGCCTTGCAGATGGGCCGGGAAATTGGGGTGTTGTTCGCGGTTTTGCGAAGTCGGGCCGTGACGCAGGCAGTTCGTCAACGTCGCCTTGAGGTCATCATACGTTTGGCGGGAGATGTTCGTCCGCGTGTTGACCACCACCCCGGCGACCGATTGCCGTTGATGGTTCCGCAGAATCTTTTTCTTCCGCGGATGCAACTGGAACCGCTCTTGCCGGCAGATTTGTCGGACGAGGGGAATGAACGTCCGCAGGCTGTGGGCGAAACGCTCATCGCCGGAAAACGTCAGGTCGTCGGCATAGCGGGTGTAGTTGGCTCCGAACGACTTGGCCAACCCCGCGAGCCGCAGATCAAGACGATACGCAGACAGATTCGCCAAGGCGGGAGAGGTCGGTGCCCCCTGGGGGAGATGGCGTCGCAAATATGGCAACATGGCCGAGGTATCGTTCGCCGGAAACGAGGCATTGCCGGGCAAGGCCGTGGTCGTGAGTCGCGCGAGCCAGATTGCGGCTTCCCGGCAGTATCCGACCGAACGAAAAATCGCCACCACGCGGGAAAACCCGACGGACGGATAAAAGTTCTGCAAGTCGCATTTGAACACGATGAACTGCCCCACATGCGGCCGGGCATTGGTGACGATCGAGCGACCGGCGTGAAAGCCGTGAGCGGCCGGATGCAGGGGCAAGTGTTCGAGAATCTCGGCGAGGATTTTTCGCTGCGCCTGTTTCAGCGTACTTTTCGGTGCTTCGATCAGCCGCCAGCCCCCTTTGGCTTTTTGAAGCCAGCGATAGGCGTAATGCGATTTCTGCGGACTCTCGGCCCGCCCGCCGGAAAAGTGATGGACGAGCCACGCCAGCCGGGAGAGTTTCAACTTGAGCCAGGCGGCGATGTCTTCCGGCGTTCTCAGCAGCGGCAGTTGCCGTTCCCGCAACGCCGGCTCGTCATGATCCAGCGTCAAATCAAGATAATGTTTCGACTGCGAGCCGAAGCGGGCCAGCCGATACGGGGGCTTGCCCTGGACTTCGGTGATCGGAACGCGGGCCGCCCGCTGCTGGTCGCGGCGATGCCGAGTGGGGGCCAGCCGGGCGCGTTTGCGCGGCGGAGTGACGCGGCGGGATGATTTCGTGCGAGTTGATGCAGACGGCGTTCCAGACGGACGTGACCGGCCGAACCATCCAAGCAGCCAGTCCCAGAACGCCATCGACACAACCTGACCTGGGCGGAACCGGAGATCCGCCTGGAGTAGGTGAGAGAAGCCGTCAGCGCGGCCGGATTCCGGTTCCAGCACGCGAGTCATAAAATCTGGCCGGCGGGTCGCACAACCAATCCCGTAGCGAATTGTGGACACGGCAAGGACTGTCGTGTCCACAATTCACAGCACGAATGCAGGTCAATGCGGCGACTGCGGGGTAACCCCGCAGCATCGAGACATCCATATTTCAGAATGCCCCGTCTGTGTCTTGTGCAACCCGCCGACCATGCGAACCATCGTACCGCATCCGCGAGCGGCGTCAAACGGCAAGGCCATCGCCAACTCGACGTTTGAGTGGCCAGGGCAGAAACTGCTCTGGGCGCAGTCCCCGTAAGGCGAGCGGCGCGGCGTAAGCCCGCCGTGTCTTTACGCGATCTTCGCGAAGCGCTCCAGTCCCGGCCACCCATGCAAAACTCGCCTGTGTTCAATCGTTCTGGCTCGATGTCAAACGGCAAGGCCGGTTGCCGTCGATCATGGTTCCCGTTAGAGTCCAAAATCGATGCTTTGGGAATTGCCAAAGTTGGCAACATTGGTCCGTCTGATCCGTCGTCGGCTGTGAGTTACCCATGTTCGGAATTGAACCCACTCCGTTGGATTTGCGATTCTCGCTCGGCCGCATTCCCGTCCGCGTCCATCCGGGCTTCTGGATCGTGGGGGCGTTGGGCGGCTGGCATGCCAATGATTTGCGAATCACGGTCATCTGGATGCTGTGCCTGTTTGTTTCCATTCTGGTTCACGAACTGGGCCATGCCCTGACATCCGAAGCGTTTGGCTGGCCATCGGAAATTCTGCTCTATCACTTTGGCGGGCTGGCGTTTTCGCAGCGCTATCACGGGAACACGCCGCCGAAGTCGATTCTGGTCTCATTGGCGGGGCCGTTCGCCGGCTTCGCGTTCGCGGCGTTCCTTCTCGCCGCGCATATCGGCATGTCCCTCGCGGGAATTCGCGGAGATGAAGATGGTCTCGTTCATGAAGCTTTCTACATGTTGTACCTGATCAACATCTTTTGGGGGATCGTCAACCTCGCACCGGTCATCCCGCTCGACGGCGGGCAGGTCCTGCGATCCGTACTCGAATGGGTCCGCGTGCGCAACTCCGACTACCGCGCGGCGCAAGTAGGGCTGGTGGTGGGAGGACTGATGGCCGCCGGTTTTTTGAGTCTGGGTGCGGCTTTCCAGTTCCCCGGCATGCTGTTTCTCTTCCTCGCCCTGCAAAACTTCATGGCGATGCAGCAGTCCGGCCGATCGTGGTAAGCAGATCCTCAAAGCCCGCCGTCAGCGACGGCGGGACCACGCGTTCCCCCGATCACGCCACGCGTTCCACATCGGGCATCAGCTCTAACTCCACAACCCGTTGCCGCAATGTCTGACGCTCGGCTTCCAGATCGGTGAGTTCCTGCTGCTTAGCGAGAATCAACTCATCGAGACGTTTCAACCGCTGTTCCGGTCGGCCTTGCAGCACGCGGCGGACGATCTCCAGCACCAGCAGCGCCCGCCAGGCGCGCATTGCCAAACCGCGCATGCGGTAAATCCTCGCCGTGCGGCTGAGTTGTTGCAGCCGCAGCAAGCGGCCTAATCGCAATGCTCGTAGAAACGCGACCAGCGGCAGTAAGATGATGGCGAGATCGAGCCAGTGGGTCTTGCAATACTCGAACTTTTTCTCAGCGAGTGAGAACATCACCACAAATTCGTAGGCGAACGCGAACCAGATCAAGGCGGTTGCCGCGGCCAACCCGCCGGCCCAACGCGGGTGATTTTCGAGTTGCTCGGCATACTGAAATTCGATGGCGATCAGCGGCAGCACGAGACACGCGATGGTGATCATTGGAATGTTGCCGGCCCGTTCCAGCCGATCGCGCAGCTCCCGCGACACGGCCTGCCACTTCAGCTGCGGAAACCAGACGCGCTGCCCCGTTTCATGATCGCGAGCCGCGATGCGCAGCGGCGGCAGCACGCAGCACCAGAATCGCTCGCGCGCTCGCGGACTCCCGGCGCGCCATGCCAGCACGAACTCCGCGACATAACACGGCCAGACCAGCGCCGATAACACCAGTCCTGCACACCAGATCCAGAAATATTCCGGCCGTTCGTGGAAGTGCAACAGCACGGCGAATGATAGCAGCGACGCCAGCGAGATGTAAAACATCGGCCGGGCGAATGTGTGATCCAGCCGCCGGCACCGCGCGGTCAGTTCGTCCATCGGCTCGATCCAAAGGGAGAGTGAAGTCATCGGGGCATTGGTATCACATTGTCGCCAACGTGAGAATGCGAATTCGCTGAATCGATTGCATGTCACTGGGCTGTGGGTGGCACGACCCTGAGTCCTCGAAGGGCGTAGCGATCGCGCGCGGACCACGCCCTTCACAAAGCTTCAGGGACGTGCCACCCAATCGAAATCTTGTCCCTAATTCAACGGCTATTCCACACGCTCGGCCAAGACCTGTTCGGCGGCGGGAATGCCCAGCGAGACTTCTCCGTGTTCGGTCCGCACGGCGACCATGCCCGCTTCATCGCTCCGCTGGATGATCGTCCCCTCGGTCTGCAACGTCAGCCCGGAATCGGCGAGAAATCGCAGAAAATCACGCCCTTGATTAGCCACGCGGAGAATGCGAAATTTCGCACCTGGTTCCAATTTCGCGAGCGAAACAACGTCCGGGTTACCGCCACGCATCGCCCCGTCGGAAGACGGAATCGGATCGCCATGCGGATCGCTGTCCGGCCGGCCGAGAAATTCATCGATGCGGTCGATCAATTCATCGCTGACGGCGTGCTCCATGTTCTCGGCCTCCTCGTGAACCTGATCCCAGGTCAGGTTCAGCGTTTTGACGAGGAAGAGTTCAATCAACCGATGCCGCCGCAACATGCGCAAAGCCAGGCTGCGACCCTGCTGCGTGAGTTTCACCCCTTCGTAGGGCCGATATTCGACGAGTGCGGCTTCGGCGAGGCTTTTCAACATGCTGGTCACCGTGCCGGGGGAAACCCCCAGCGAAGTCGCCAGTTGGCCGGTCGAAACGCCTTCGTGCTGAGCGCGCAACGAGATTTGGAGAATGGCTTTGAGATAATTCTCGACCGTCAAGCTCGTCATGGAAAGGCTCGGAAAATGGCGGGTCAGCGATCATCGCAACTGTTGATGCTGGAATATTTTACGATTTCAGCACCATTTTCCAACCAGCCGCCGGACTTTGCCTGAGGATTTTGGGGGAATTTACCGATGATACCGATTGAAGGTCTTTTTCCGTATTTGACATAGATCAACCTCCGGGATTGGGGTGTGCGATGCGACGTCAGCCTGTGGCCAAGTGGGCGATCGCCATCAGTTTCGCGGTGTCGAATCTGACTGCGAACCTGTGGGCCGACGGTCCGCCGGGGCCGCATCGGCCGCAATCGAAAATGATCATTTATCAAGCGCCGACTCAAGGACCCGCGTCCGTGGGGGTGCTGGGCCAGGTGGCCCATCCCGGGACATACCAATTCCCCGCCGCGCCGACTTTGCAACAAGTGATTCAGGCCGCCGACGGACTGGCTCCCACCGCATCCCCCATGATTCGTATCGTGCGTGGCGACCGGGTCGCACAACGGGTTTCGATCACAACGGGTGGCCAGGAGAAACTGCAGGCCGGCGATCTGATCGTCGTCGATGCCCAGGCAACCCGCGACCCCGCCCAGGCGGCCGGCAATCGAGCCGCGCAGCCTGAGGGAGTGCAACTCGGATTGATCGGCGTCGTTGACCGTCCGCTGGTGGTCAAGGTGCATGCCTCGCGTGCCCACCCGGAAACGATCATCGAAATGTTGGGCCAAACGGGCGTTTCGATGCGGATCATTCCGCCGCCGAATCTGACGCACACTCCCGGACCGCTGCTCCCCGACGGTAGCGTGCTGGTCTTCGATCCGCGTCGCATTCAAGTCGGTGAACTCCCCGAAGACCTCCCCAAAGTCGTGCTCTGTTCGCTGCCGGAACCGGACATCGGTGGTTACGGTGTTCACCGCGCGATCGAAGAACAGCCCGGCGATTCGTCGTTCGAGGCAGGCTCGGCTCAAGGGGCCATTCCCTGGAATTCGTCTCCCCAGCCTGATGGGCTGTCGGCGGTGCCGCTCCCCGCCCCCGATGCCAACGTCATGCCGACACCGCTGCCGGATGACGACCGGATTTCGGCGACATTTTCGTCGACCGGTCGGCCGACGACTCCCATTTCGCGGGTGCCGTTTTCCTCGCAGCAACCCGCCCAGACGCATTCCGTGCGGATGAGCGAATCGACGCCTGGTGATACGAGTGGCCAAGCCGCCGATACGCGGGAACCGGCTTGGAACAAAGTGGCCGCCAGCGCTGTCGAACCGGGCAGCACGGTTGACGCCGAGTTCGATGCGGAAACTTCCACGCGATCCGGCGGATTTGCGATCTGGCAGATTGTCAGCATTCTGATGAGTGCCGGACTGATTGTGGGGCTGGCTTTGGCCCTGCGAACGGGGCAGATGAAATCACCAGCCGAATCGCGCACGAACACCTCGGAACGCCGGACAATGCACGCCGCGACAACGGCTTCCTCCAGCGGCGGGCTACGCGATCAGTATCGCATCGAATCGCAGTCTTCAATTCCGACGCCTCACATACCGCTGCAAAGCTTTGCCCATGCGGCCCCGCAGGCGTCTCAGAAACTGCAGCCGAGGATTCACGCAGAGACCAGCGAAGATCGCCAGCGTGCATTTCAGAAGTTGCTGAAACACGAACTGCCGATCATCTCGGAACCGTTAGCACTGCGGCCGGGTCTGAAAATCTCGTTGCACAATGAACCGCAGATTCCGCAGCACCGGGTGGATCTGCCCTCCGCGGTACTGCCGGCACCGCATCGCGCACGGTCGTCCGCTCCGCAAACGGCAGCGGCCGTGGCGCAAGGCGAGCGGCGCATTATCGATCAACCTCATGCGAACCGCATCCCCGGACCGCATCTGCGCACCGGTGTGGAAGCGCCGCTCGAACGGGCCTTGCGTCATCTTCAGGGAGGCGTCTCGTGAGTGTCGGCCTCGATTTGGGAATTCAACAGTTCCGTTCACTCCGCCGGCAAGGCGAGCGACTGATCGCGCGCAGTTGCCCGCCCGTGTATGCGGTCGTCCTCGATAATCCGGCTCGCCGGGCGCTATTTCATGATCGCGGCGTCCCATTCGCGCAGTTCGGCAAAGATCTCATTCTGTTCGGCGATACGGCTGATGAATGGGCCACGCGCTTGCGCGTCTCGACCATTCCGTTGTACGTCAACGGCCGTTTGCATTTCGATGACGCTGTGATCCGCCAGGTGACATCGGCCCTGATCGAAGGCCTGTTGCCGGTCCCCGACGGCGGTCAAACGGAGTGTTGCCTGACACTCCCGGGCACCATGCTCAATCGAGACGATTCGGCTGTCACCTATTTGTCGCAAGTCGTCCGGCAGTTCGGTTATCAGCCGCGGTTCTCCAGCGCCAGCCTCGCCGTGGCCTTGTCGGAACTCTCGCCGTGGGGTGTCAACGGCATTGGTCTGCATCTTGGCGAACTGCGTTGCGGACTGAGCATCGTCCGTCATGGCCGCGAGTTGATGCAGTGGGAATTCGCGCGCGGGTTGGCGTCACCAGGCGACGAATCGGCGACCGATCAACGGCTCCGCGAACTCTTTGCGACCGCCGCATTCGAGTTAAACCGTCGGCCCGAATGGAAGGCCTTGCCGATGCCCGTCGCATTGGCAATCTCCGGCGAAGGACTGACAGACCCGGCATTGGCGGAACACGTCGCATCCTGCGTTCAGCACGCATCCTGGCCTTTCGCACTGGGAGCGGCGCGCATCGCCACCGAACCGGCTTGGACAGTCAGCCGTGGCTGTCTGATTCAGGCGGAACTCGAACAACTCACCACGCTGGCGCGCTCGGCCGCGTAATCGCGTCGACTGCACCCGTATCTTTGGCGCATCCGGCAAAGATCGCGCGACGGGGAGTTGGATCAAGTCGCAGATTCTGCCGGTCGATCACAGGGAAGTCGATGTCCCCCCGTTTTAACGACACTCACGACAATTTTCACAGGGGGCGGCGTCACACGGCATTTCGAGGACAACCGATGTTGCGGGCCAGTTTCTTTTCGATTGGTTTGTTCGTCACACTGTGGGGCACCTCGTTTCTCTTCGCGGATAAAGTGGTGCTGCACGAAAGCACCGAAAAGCTGGAGCGGGATCGCAACATCCGCGCGATGCTGTCGAATCAGCAGATCGAGAAAGACATCCGCCGCGTGATCGACCCGCCCGACTGGGCCGCATTCTGCCTCCTCTCCGTCGGTTCTGTGACGATGCTCTACGCCGTCGCGTTGCCGAAGCGGCACTATCACCACCACGACTAACGCGACTCGCTGCCCCGTAGCGCTTCAGCGGTAGAATTCCTCGTGCCACGACTTGACCTCAAGTCGTGTGCTTGCACGGGCACGACTTGAGGACAAGTCGTGGCACGGGCTGATGAGGATGATGTTCAATCCGTGACATCTCCCTCTCCCTCCACGGGCATTTTTGGACACCGTCTGCGACCCGATTGACATCGGCGTTTCTCGATGTAACACTCGACTGGTCGTAGAATTCGTCCAGATCGAAGGAAGATCGTCCATGTCGATTCGTTTGTTGCATGCCCTGTGTGTCGTGGGACTGATCTCATCGACGGCCGCCGCCGACAATTGGCCCAACTGGCGTGGACCAACGAATAACGGCCTCTGTGCCGAGAAGAATTTGCCGACTCAGTGGAGCACGACGAAAAACGTCGTCTGGAAATTGCCGCTACCCGGTCCGGCCGGCTCGACACCCGTCGTCTGGGACGACCATGTCTTTCTGACTTCAGTTGACGCGGACGGCCGACTGCTGCTGATCGCCATCGGCACCGACGGGAAAGAACTCTGGCGCAAAACGGTGGATCAGGGCAATAAGGAAGTCCGCGGCGATGAAGGCAATTCCGCCTCTCCCTCGCCGCTGACCGACGGCAAATTCGTCTGGACCATGATGGCCAACGGTATGCTCGCCTGCTTCGATTTCGACGGCAAAGAAATCTGGAAGTTCAACATCGAAGACCGTTACGGCAAACTCAACATCGCCTTCGGCATGACCTCGACCCCCGTCCTCGACGATGGCGTGCTGTACCTGCAACTCATTCACGGCGAAGGCGATCCCCAAACCCGTGAAGCCTGCGTTGTCGCGTTAAACGCCGCCGACGGCAAGGAAATTTGGCGCGTGGATCGTCCCAGCGATGGCCGGGCCGAGAACGAACACTCCTACGCCTCGCCGATGATGTACGTCGACGATATGCAGAAGTTCCTGCTCACACACGGGGCTGACTATATTGTCGCCCATCGTCTGACCGACGGCAGCGAAATCTGGCGTTGCGGCGAACTCAACAAGAAAGCCAAGTACGACCCGACCTTACGCTTCGTCGCCTCACCCGCCGCGATTCCCGGCCTGATCATGGTCCCCACGGCGAAAGGGGCTCCCATTGTCGCCTTGAAACCAAACGGCAAGGGCGATGTGACGGCCGATCCGAAAATCCGCATCTGGGAATACAACCGCACACCCGACGTGCCGTCACCCCTCATCGCCGATGGCATCGTCTATCTCTGCATGGAAAACGGCAACCTGACCACGCTGCGTGCCGAGACCGGCGAGGAAATCTACACCAAGCGAACCAACCCGCAGCGCCATCGCGCCTCGCCGATTCTCGCCGACGGCAAATTGTATTTGACGGCCCGTGACGGCCGGGTCACCGTTGTGAAAGCCGGGGAAGAATTCGAGATCCTCGCGGAGAATGAACTCGGGGAAGACATGTCATCATCCCCCGCATTCGCCAACGGCACCATCTACCTGCGAACCTTCGACCACCTCTGGGCGATCCGCGAGTAGTCGCCGCGGTGCGGGACTGACATCCCGTATCGAACCATCGATCTATGACGCCCGAGTGGATTTGAACCACTGACCGATGGATTAGAAATGCTCTGCGCGGTTTAATCTTGATTACCGATCGCTGAAAAACCCCTGAAGTCAAGGGGTTTTATATGAGGGCATTCTTCCTTCAGCAACCTCGATTCATCAAAACTGGGTACAGTTTCCGCGAGTGTCCCCACATTGCTTTGCAGACGTGTTTAGCGAACACAGCCTGCAATCGCCTTCCCGTGGTCGGGGCGAAGGCCGGGGGCATCTCAGAGGTAAAATCACCGCGACGTGCCACGGCTTCAAAGTCTTCGAAGCAACAGTCCGCGCGACGCCTCTCGCCGCAACAGCCGATCTTGCGGCCGGCGTCGATGCTCTACCTCGCGATCAAATTTACTCCACCACCCGAAACGCCTCATTCCGCTTATACACAATCGGCCCGACGCGACTGTTCGGCGGGCCGGGGAATTCGATGTGGCAGTCGAGCAGCGCGCCGAGCGAAGCGTCATCCGGAATCGTAATTTTGGCCGTGATAACGTTGCCTTCTCGCTGAATTTGTTCGGCTCGGGCTTCATACGGACCGATCTGCACCCAGTTCGCGTTGACCGGCGGCAGATGTCCCCGGAGGATGCCCTGGGGATCGAGTTCGATGCGGATTGTGTGCGACTTTCCGCGGCTCGCCGTGCCGGGCAGCACGCTGGCGATCACCTGTTCCAAGCCGCTTTCGCCCTCGGCATTGTTCTTGATGGGGCCGCGCTCGGCGTGCCGCAGCGGCGGGCTGATCGACTTCTCGACGACGCCGTGATAGCCGCCAATGAGATACGGAAAGCGGCCCGGCGTGACATGGTAATGGTAGCCGCGCTCCGGGTCGCTGTGCCCGTTGCAAACGTCGAGGGCCTGGTCTCCCTGTAATTCCATCGCCATCACCCCGTCGGATTCGTACGGGCCGTAGACTGGGTACCCGTCCCACGCGAAGCCGAGGATTGGCGAGTGGCGTTTCCCCTCATCGGGGAAGGGCGATTTCACGCAGCTCGGGTACTTGTGATAGTGATAGACGCCGTGCTGCTGCGGGTGGCCGCAGCAGGAATCGAGCCAGACCTCGGCGTAGCCTTCCACGGCGTTAATCCCTCCGGCCTCGAACGGATTGAAGAAGACGACGCCGTTGATCGCCGTGCCGATCGGCCCCATCGGTACTTTGACGATCTCCTTCGAGAACTTCGGTTCGAGCGGAATCTTGAAATGGAAATCCTGCACAACGATGGAATTCGGATTGCCCGAGTTCGGAAACTTCGCCGTCGGATGATTGGGAAAGCCCTGGCTGTCCATCAGCAGGAAATGCTTGTCATGCCTAAGGCGGATGTTCGGGATGCCGTCTTTGTTGGAATCTTTCGTGTGATACGAGAATAAATCGACGTATTCGTCGGCGTCCTTATAAAAGTAAACCGGCTGCATCCCTTCCTGTACGTACCACTTGCCGCCGATCGGCCGAAGGTTCTGCGGCTGTTCATCGGCAGCGACAGGACGCAGCCCAAACGACGCCACGATGATCGCGACCAAGACGAAGCGCAGGACTTGCATGGGACACCTCGCCAATTGCGGATTCCAGTCTGAAAATCGGACCATCTTCGATGAACCCCGCACCGCCAGAAAAGTTTCGGCTTTAACACCCCGTTGAAAAACGTGGGTCACGTTTCCAACGTGACGGCAGCCGGTCGAAATCCGCGAAAAGAGATCAAGTGACTCACACGTTGAAAACGTGTGCCACTGGCCCAGTGCCCCTGCTGCGGAGTCTTCGGACAAGCAGCGCGCGACGCCCGACACACCCTCGGCACTGCTTGTCCCAAAGCGGCCAAGCAGTGGCACGTCATGATTGATGTGATTCAAATCAGCAGTGCCACCCCGCGAAATCGGTCTAAATCACCGCTTGCGCTTAGCGGTCACTCCCGGCAACGCATGAGATGATCGATGATGGCGGTTCCGTTTTCCAGTTGAAAACGGGTCGCATCGGTTGCCTCAACCGATGTCGCGCCAGCGACAAGAAGCCTCAGGTCGCGGGCGGAACCTGATTGGAGTTGCTACCGTTTCAGACACACCCCGCTTGTCCCGAGGCTTCTTGCGGCTCTGCCGCCCCGGTTGAGGCAACCGGGAGTACCCGGTTGATTTTCTCCTTGACTCGGCGAACCAATAGACCGATACTTTTAGATACAGGACTGTGAATCCCCGGTCGGCAAAGAACCTCGGTGAAGACCGGGGTTTTTTGCTTTTCACGGGTAAATTTTCAGGCCCCAACCCTTGATTACTCCCTTTGGATTACGGTCGAATTTCGCCGGGTGCCATGCTCACGGCTTTGCGTGAGCATGCGTATTTATGACGAGTCGGCATGCCCACCCAAAGCGGTGGGCATGGCACACAAGATTTTTGATACTCCAATTGCCCGCCTGAGCAAGTTATGCGTCATCCGCTGCACGCGCTTGTCCGGGCGGCTCCAGTGGCGTAGGGTGGGCCGAGTCTTCGAGTCCCACCAGATTTGTCACGCGAGTAGGATTGGTGGGACTCGCAAAGCCTCGGCCCACCCTACTTACTGCTTTTTCACAGCATGCAAGAGTCGAAAACTACGAATCACAGTTTCCAGCTGTTTATCCCAAAGATGGTCACCATTTAAAATGTATGTTGCGTTTTCATCAAAAAAGTATGTCAGAGTGGCTTTCGTGCCTAGATCTTTAAGTCGCACAATATGAATTCCGTTGGCACTGCGTTCACCTGTAATATACTTTTTTGGGAAAGTGTTCTTATCCATTTTTGGAATATACTCACCGATAGAGTATGTTTTCTTTTCATATTTGACCTCAAGATCGAGGGCTTTTTGCAGTCGCTCCGCTAGCATTCCGTTTGCTTGAGTAATTTGTCCTACTTCCGGCAGAAAGTAGTTATACTTTATGGCCGCGGCGCTTAACACATCTAAAGGAATAGGACGTTTTTCTCCATCTTGAGCTACAGCGTCGATTAGTATGGCAAAATCGAACTGCTCTTCAATCGTTACTGTTTTAACGGCAGTATTATTTTCAGCAAAACGAGCACTAAAGTCCTGCTGTCTTTCTACAATCGATTCTGGTGGTTGTTTCCAAAACTTATACTCCATAATTTTAGAATCGTGGCCGTCAAGTGACTCTACCACAAAGCCGCTGCTAGCGACGGTCAAGAGGACCTCCCCGAACCCGCGAAGTCTCATGACTGCGGATTTCTTTTCATTTGTGGATGATTTGTTCAGCCTCACGAACGTAAAACACGATAATATATCTTCGTCAATCAGTTTATAATCGTTTTGAATGAATCCATGATCCTCTATGAAATCTTCGGCTGTACGTTCCTTAAGGGATGTTGAAGCTTCGACACGAATGGTTCCGGCATTTTCATCCCAATACTCGAAAAATGATTTTCCATCTCTTACTAGAATTCTTGATGAGAAAAGGCCTCGAACATCCTCGGCGAAATATCCCTCGTCCGATCTCAAGAACCTTACAGTGTGGACCCCCCCCCGCGACGCTAGGCATGTCTGGTAAACGAATCATGTACTCTGCAGCAAAGGGTTTCTCACCTACTTTTAAGTCGAGTAATTCCTTGATGGCTGCCTTGACCTGATGACCATCGTCAGCAGGCTCTACGGCTTGCAACGCAAGGAAAGAGCAAATACAAATTTCAAAAGTCATGGCATTTCCGATTCTGAAACTAAATATGTGAATATGAGATGATTCGGCATGCCCACCCAAGGCGGTGGGCATGGCACACTTGCTTCATGTCAAGCCAATCGCCCGTTGCAGCAAATTATGCGTCATCCTTTGTACGCGCTCGTCCGGGCCGTGGGGGCGGCTCCAGTGCGACCACGGCAGCATGTGGCCGGGGGGGCTGGCTAAGTCCTGGCACCAGAAGATGGTGCTGGCGTTGAAGACGAAGTTGTTTTTTGGGCCGGGGTAGATCGTCGCCGTCCAGCGTTGCGGGGTGACGCCGCCGACCAGGGCGGTTCCTTCGCCGACGATTTCCAGGCCGGGGATGTCGCTCGGCGGGTCGCCGTGGTATTCCCAGCCGATCAGGCCCGGAATGCGGTCGCCGGCTTGCATGCCGGTTCCCTCGAAGATCCAATGATCGGGCTGCGTACAGATCCAGTCGCCACCGCCGTTGACCGGTTCGACGTTCCGCGCACCGATCAGATAGCCTTCATCCGGCCCCCGTTCGGGGAAGGGGCCGTTGGTTTTCTCGCGATCCACGGCATACTTGTATTCGCCCCCATAAGGCCCGCCGCGAAACATGATGCGGTTCGGCGAACCGGTGCTGCTGTCCCGCAGCGGCGTGACCCAGCAGACGGCGTTGCCAGAGAAGAACATCAGGTTCACTCCGGCGTCGCGGAGTTGGACCACGCTGTCATACGCCCGGCGGTCCCAATACTCATCGTGACCATTCGAGAGAAATGCCTTGCACTTCAGTGCGCGGTCCGGCGTATGCATGTCGCTGTTCGAGCAGTAGGTGACATCGTAACCATGCTGTTCGAGGAAATACGCCAGCGGGAACTCGAAGCAGAGCCATTCGCCCGAGCCAATGGACTGCGGGTTTTCATAAATCTGCGCGTACTTTGCATACGGCCGGTCGAAACTGACATCGGCCCACGGTCCCTGATTCCCTTTGGGATGCGTGTAGACCGAATACTTGCTCGGCCACTGGTTGTAGGCTTGCCAGGTGTTGTCGGAGCATTGCAAAAGGATATCGGCCGACCGGTCGTCGGTGACGATGAAGACGATATAGCTTTGCCAGTAGCCCTTTTTCGGATCGTCTTCAATCAGGCTGAGTCGGCCGAGATAGACGCCGCTGAGCCAGTCCGCGGGGATGGTGAGCGACGTGCAGGGTTTCCACTGGCACTCATGCAGATTCTTCTCGCCCGGCTCGGGCGTGGGCTGTTTGATTCCCTCGAAGGGGCCGAGGGTGGTCATCCGCCGGGCACCGCGACCGCCGTAATACCCGGTGCGGAAGATTTCGATCTGGAACGGACGTGGCGTTTCGGTCGACACGAAAATCTCGAGCGCCTCGCCGGCTTGAACACTTTGCCGCGAGCAATAGCCTTCGATGTCGGCTGCGCGAAAACCGTTGCCCCCATTGAGCCGGACACGCGTGAGCTGCCAGTCGGCAGAACCTTCCTGCGCGTTCTCATGGGCGATGGGATTTGCAGACTTCTGCGACGGTTTCGCGACAGCGCTGGCATCTGTGGCGTGAAGATTCCCGGAGAGCGCCGCGAGCGAACCGGCGGCGACCCCTTTAATCCAGTCACGCCGCGCGACCCCGGCCGGTGAATCGGGAAGGTTGTCCTCAGCAGGCGACAGCATGCAACACCTCATGGGGTTGAGTCAAAGTTTAGAGCGTGAGAATTGGGAGATTAATGTAACACGCCTACCCGGAAGTCGTCGCTGGTGGGCCACCTCTGATAAGCGGATCGGGTTTTCGAGGCGAACCTTTTTTGGTGGAGCGTCGAGAGTTGATGGTTAGAGATCAGCCAGAGATCTCGCTGTTGCAGCCCTCATGTTATAACCCTAAGCACTCACCCCATAACGGTTCGCCTCATCAAAGCTCTTCGGCGAACCTGACTCAGAGCAGTGGCAACTGACTCACTACTCGGCCGCGAAACGATAACCGACGCCTTGCTCGGTGAGAATGAATCGCGGCTGGGCGGGGTCGTCTTCCAGTTTCCGTCGTAAATTCGCCACGAACACCCGCAGATAATGATTTTCCTGCGAATCTTGCGGTCCCCAAACCTCGCGCAGCAGAGAGCGGTGCGTGAGGACTTTGCCGGAGTTCTTCAGCATCGTCGTCAGAAGTTTGTATTCCAGCGGCGTCAAATGGATCAGGTTCGATCCTCGATACACCAGCCGCGCGGCCAGATCTACCTTCAAATCACCAATCTGAACTTCGGAGGCTTCCGCTCCTTGAGGCTGGGCGTGCCGCAACGCGGTTCGCAGCCGCGCGAGTAATTCCCCGACACCGAAGGGCTTGGTCACATAGTCGTCGGCTCCGCCATCGAGCGCGGCGATTTTCTGCTGTTCCTGATCACGAGCGGATAGAACCAGAATGGGCGCGGTCAGCCATACGCGTAGTTGCCTCAAAACCACTTGGCCGTCGATGCCCGGCAACCCGAGATCAAGAATGACTACGTCGGGTGGCTGATGCACGGCGAGCTTCAACCCTTCCTCGCCGGTGCCGGCTTCCGTCACCCGGTAACCTTCACTGGTTAATGCGGCCTTGAGAAACCGACGAATCGGCTGCTCGTCTTCAATCACCAGCACCAGAAAGTCACCCGTGGGCATGCTGCTCTCGGCATTAGACAGGCTGTTGAAAAACGTGGGTCACGTTTCCAACGTGACAGAAACTGATCGAAAACAGCGAGAAAATCGAGTAACTCACACGTTAAAAACGTGTGCCACGAAAAAATTCAACGGTCTGTTAGACAGGACTCGGTCGATGGGCGTTATTCTAACGAGATGTTTGGCGCGTCGTCGCGTAACGGCAGCCGCAGTGTGAACTCCGCGCCGCCGCCGGGACGATTCGCGGCGGTCAATGTGCCCCCGTGGCGTTGCGCGATGGCCCGGCAAATTGCGAGGCCCAGGCCGCTGCCGCGCCCGGCATCCGCCTTGGGTGAAGCGCGATAAAACCGCTCGAAGACAAGTTCCTCGGTCCCAGCCATTAAGCCGGGACCCCGGTCAGCGACGGAGACAATCAACCATTTGCCATCCGGATTGGCGGAAATGACAATCGGGGTCGCAGGCGGTGTGTAACGCGCGGCATTCTCCAGCAGGTTGACGAACAACTGCTCCAGCAGCAGGCCGTCCACGAACAGCAGCGGCAGTTGCGTCGGGATGTGAGCCGTGATCGGATGGTGCTCCAACTCCCGCCGGGTCCGCTGAATGGCGGATCCGACAATTTCTTCCAGAATGTGCCATTGCTGGTTGGGTGGAGATTTTCCGGCATCGAGCCGCGACATCTGCAGAATATTTTCGAGCAGATGATTGAGTCGGGTCGCCTCTTCGGAAATCGATTCCAATAACTGCTGACGGGTCTCCTCGTCGGTGCAGGCCGTTTGCAACAGGCTGCTGCTGGCCCCGGCGATAGCCGCCAGTGGTGTCTTCAAATCATGCGACACACTGCTGAGTAAACTGCTGCGGACATGTTCGGCCTCGGCTTGAATGCGGGCCTCAGCGGCGTCGATGGCCATTTCGTCCCGTTCCAGCGCCAACGCCAATTGACTGGCGAACGCGGCGAGCAGCTGCCGTTGGTCCGGTTGCAGCAAGCGATCCATGTCGTCCGCGCGAACCCCCATCGCCCCCACGGTTTCTTGCGAGGCTGATAACGGCAGAAATAGCGCGCGGGCATTCGGCAAGGTCTCAGTTCCTGCCCCGGCGATTTGATCATGCGTGATCACCCATTGAGCCGTCGGTGTACTCACCGGATGATTCGCGACCGATGTTCCGTCACCAAACGCCAAACGGGGCAGCTGTCCTTTCACCGTGCGATAAATCACCAGTTCGCCCCCCAGCATCTCGGCAATCTGCCGTGCCGCGGCCGAGAGCAGAAACACCTCGCCGGATGAAGAACTAAGTTGCTTCCCCAGTTGATACAAAGCCGTGATACGGAGTTCGCGCAGCCGCCCGCTCGCAATCTGCCGTGTCAGCCGCGTGGTCAGCGTGCTGATCGCCAGGCCGATGCTGAGCATGACAGCGAATGTGAGCAGATACTCCGTATCGGTGACGGCGATGGTCATGTACGGGGGCACGAAACAGAAGTCGAAAACCACCACCGCGGCAATGCTGGCGAAAATCGCGGGGCCGCGCCCGAAGTGATAAGCCGCCAAAGCCACGCCGACCAGAAACACCATGACGATGTTCGCCTCAGCCAACCCGAACTGGTGGAACAACTGACCAATCAGCCCGCAACCGGCGACAAGGCCGGCGGTCGCTAAGTAGGGCTGCCAGGCGATGGGTCTGGGGCGCGGTTGCGCGGGGGAAAACGCTGCGGATTCTTCTTTCCCTTGAATCACCGACACGTCGATCGGTCCGCTGCGCTCCAGCAGTTCATCGACCACGGTGCCGAAGAGGAATCGCTGCCAGCGCGGTTTGAAGGTTTTCCCGATGCAGATTTTCGTGACATTCCGCGTGCGGGCATAGTCGAGAATCGTGCCCGCCACATCGTGCCCGGAGAGCGTGATGGTTTCCGCCCCCAGCTTCTCCGCCAGGCGAAAATGTTGGGCGATTTGGGCCTGGATGCGTGTGTTCTGCTCCGTGCCGGTCCGCTCCACGGCGACGGCCAGCCACGGCGCATTCAGGGCCGTCGCTAAGCGTTTCGCGGTCCGAATCACCCGGCTGGTGGTCGGGCTGGGGCCGACGCAAACGAGAATGCGATCCGTCGTCGCCCACGGTTCAGTCGCGGCTTGCTGACGACGCGCGGTCTCGACATCCGCATGCACCCGCTGAGCCGTCTGCCGCAGCGAGAGTTCCCGCAAGGCGACCAGATTCGACTTCTGAAAGAAGCTCTGAATAGCCCGCAATGCCTGCTGCGAGACATAGACTTTCCCCGCCTGCAACCGCGCGACCAGTTCTTCCGGCGCGATATCCACCAACTCCAGATTGTCGGCCCGATCGAAGATGCGATCCGGGACCGTCTCGCGAACGGCGACCCCGGTGATCTGCCCGACGACATCGTTCAGGCTCTCGATATGCTGAACATTCAACGTCGTCCAGACATCGATCCCCGCCGCCAGCAGTTCCTCAACATCCTGCCAGCGTTTGGTATGCCGGCAGCCCGTGGCGTTCGTGTGAGCCAACTCATCAACGAGCAGCAGACTCGGATGTCGCCGCAAGCCCGCATCGACATCGAACTCCGCCAGCGTGACGCCTTGGTAGTCTTGCTTGCGTGTCGGCAGCGACTCCAGCCCGGCGAGCAACGCCTCCGTTTCCGGGCGGCCATGCGGCTCGACATAACCGACCACCACCTCGCGGCCACCCGCCGCGGCTCTCTGCGCGGCTTGCAGCATGGCGTAAGTTTTGCCCACCCCGGCCGCATAGCCGAAGAAGATCATCAGCTTACCCCGCCGGGCAGACGCTTCCTCCGCCTGCACCTGGGCCAGCAATTCGTCGGGATTCGGGCGTTCGAGGGTCATGTCAGTTCCGGGCAGCCGCATCCAACGCGAGATTCAAGGGCAGCACGTTCACGCCCGGTTCACCCAGCAGTCCGAACTGACGGCCTGTCGTATGCCGCTGCACAAGCATACGCACATCATCTTCAGACATTTTCCGAGCCGCGGCCACTCGGCGGACTTGAACGTCGGCCGCCGCCGGGCTGATCTGCGGATCGAGACCGCTCGCGGACGCCGTGACGAGATCAACGGGGATCGTCGTCAATTCCGCGTCGTGCTGCTTCAACGAGTCGATGCGCGATTGCGCATTCTTGACCAGATCCGGGTGCAGCGGTCCGTAGTTCGACCCCGACGACGCCGCGGCATTGTCGGGAAACGGACCGGTGGCCGAGAGTCGCCCCCAGAAGTATTGCGGTTGAGTGAACGACTGGCCGATGAGTTCCGATCCCAGCGTCTGGGAATCAACCGTTAGCAGACTGCCGTTCGCCTGTCGCGGGAAGACCGTCTGGGCGATGACCGTGATGACAATGGGGTAAACGACGCCCGTCAGCAACGTCAGGCTGCCGAGCAGAAGGATGGAGATTCGCAGTTGTTGAAGCATGGGTGATTTCCATTGTTCAAGTGGCAATCGTCTGTGTCAAAATTGGGGAACCGGGTGGCACGTCCCTGAGTCCTCGAAGGGCGTGGCGCTTGATTGAAGACCACGCCCTTCGCAAAGCCTCAGGGACTTGCCACCCTGAATTGTGCAGTAGAGGATCCGTAGAGCATTCCATTCATCAAGCCAGCCCCACGGCGGACAGGGCCATGTCAATCGCCTTGATGCCAATGAAGGGGACGATCAGCCCTCCCAGTCCGTAGATCAGCATGTTGTCCCGTAATAACTGCGCGGCCCCGACCGGGCGATATGTCACCCCTTTGATCGCCAGCGGAACCAACGCGACGATGATCAAGGCGTTAAAAATCACCGCCGAGATGATGGCGCTGGCCGGCGAGGTCAGCCCCATGACGTCGAGCGCCTTGAGCGCGGGGTAAGTCGCGGCGAACGCGGCGGGCAGGATGGCGAAATACTTGGCGACATCGTTGGCGATGCTGAATGTCGTGAGCGCGCCGCGCGTCATCAGCAGCGTTTTGCCGATGTTCACAATCTCGATTAACTTCGTGGGGTTGGAATCGAGATCCACCATGTTCCCGGCTTCCTTCGCCGCTTGCGTCCCGCTGTTCATGGCGACGGCGACATCGGCCTGGGCGAGAGCCGGGGCGTCATTGGTTCCGTCGCCCGTCATCGCGACCAGTCGTCCGCCGGTCTGATACGCTCGAATCAAGGCGAGTTTGGCTTCGGGGGTCGCCTCCGCCAGAAAATCGTCGACGCCGGCCTCCGCCGCGATGGCCGCCGCGGTGAGGGGATTGTCGCCGGTGATCATCACCGTTTTGATTCCCATCTGCCGCAACTCGATGAACCGTTCCTTGATGCCACCCTTCACAATGTCTTTGAGTTCGATCACACCCAGCACCTGGGCATCGCGGCAGACAACCAGGGGCGTCCCTCCCACGCGGGCGATGTCTTTCACGGCCGACTTCACCATCTCCGGCACGATCCCCCCCAGCGCCCGCACATGGGTTTCAACCGATTCCGCCGCGCCTTTCAGGATCTGTGAATTATCGAAGTTGACGCCGCTCATGCGGGTCTTGGCCGAGAACGGGACGAAGTGGGGTTTGATCTCTTCCAGATTTCGGCCGCGAATTCCGAACCGATTTTTGGCGAGCACCACGATGCTGCGTCCCTCGGCCGTTTCATCCGCCAGCGATGCCAAGTGAGCCACCTCCGCCAATTCCTGTTCCGTCACTCCCTCCGCCGGCAGAAACCGCGTGGCTTGGCGATTGCCAAGCGTGATGGTGCCGGTCTTGTCCAGCAATAAGACATCGACATCCCCCGCCGCTTCTACGGCTCGGCCGGACATGGCGATGACGTTGGCCTGGCTAAGCCGATTCATCCCGGCGATACCAATCGCCGACAGCAACGCCCCGATGGTCGTCGGTGCCAGGCAGACGAAGAGTGCGACCAGCACCGTGAGACTGATGGGCCGCCCCTGCCCGGAAACGGCCACACTGAAGGCCGAATAAGGTAACAGCGTCACGACCACCAGCAGGAAGATCAGCGTTAATGCCGCCAGCAGAATCCCCAGGGCGATCTCATTAGGCGTCTTCTGCCGTTTGGCCCCTTCGACCATGGCGATCATGCGGTCGAGAAAACTCGCGCCGGGCAACGTCGACACGCGAACGATCAACCAATCGGAGATGACACGCGTCCCTCCCGTCACCGCGCTGCGGTCGCCGCCGCTTTCCCGCACCACGGGGGCGCTCTCGCCGGTGATGGCGCTCTCATCCACCGAAGCGACCCCTTCGATCACGTCCCCATTGGCTGGGATGACTTCTCCCGCCTTCACCAGCACGAGTTCGCCGATCTTCAAATCCGCGGCGGGAACTTCGATTGTCGCTCGCGATCCTTGGGCGGTGATGCGCTGGGCGACCACATCGGTGCGGCTTTTCTTCAGTGACGCCGCCTGTGCCTTGCCATGCCCTTCCGCGATGGCCTCAGCGAAATTGGCGAACAGCACGGTGAACCACAGCCAGATCGCAACGGCGAGGATGAACTTTGACGACTCCCCGGTTCCACCCGACAGCGATTGAAACCATAGCCCGGTCGTGAGCCAGCTGCCCAGATACACCGCGAACATCACCGGATTGCGAATCTGATTGCGCGGATCGAGTTTCGCAAACGACGAACCGATGGCGTCGAGCAAGACGCGACCGCCCAGCGTCTGGGCCTGTGTGGAATGAGTTAACATATCGATCTCCCGTTCAATTCGATGTCAGCAACAGATGCTCGACAATCGGTCCCAGTGCCAAAGCCGGAAAAAAGCTCAACGCGCCGACGACGACCACCACGGCGACCAGCAGCACGACGAAGAGCGGCGTGTGCGTTGGTAACGTGCCGTTGCCGCTGGGAATTTTCTTCTTCTCCACCAGCGAGCCAGCAATGGCCAACACGGGCAGCATCACCCAGAACCGGCCGATCAGCATCGCCAGCCCCAACAGGCCGTTGTAGAACGGCGTGTTGGCCCCCAACCCCGCGAACGCGCTGCCGTTGTTGTTCGCCGCCGACGAAACCGCGTACAGCACCTGGCTAAATCCATGCGGCCCGGGATTGGAAATCCTGGCTCGGCCCTGCGGAACACTGACGGCAACCGCTGTGCCCAATAACACCATCGCGCACGGTAGCAGAATCACCAGTGCGGCCATCTTCATCTCGAACGCGCCGATCTTCTTGCCGAGATACTCCGGCGTCCGGCCCACCATCAGACCGGCCAGAAACACGGCGACGATGGCGAACACGAGCATCCCATACAGCCCGGAACCAACGCCGCCGAAAATCACTTCGCCCAACTGAATCAACCACATCGCTGCCATTCCGCCCAGCGGCGTGTAGGAATCGTGCATCGAATTGACCGAGCCGTTGGATGCCGCCGTCGTCGCGACCGACCACAACACCGAGTTGGTGATGCCGAAGCGGGTCTCTTTCCCTTCCATGTTGCCGCCGGATTGCATGTCGCTCACGGTCTGATTCACGCCCAGTTTGGCGAGGACCGGATTGCCTTGAATCTCCGCGAACAGCGATACCACCAGCATCACGGCCAGCACAACCGACATGGCGGCGAGAATCGTCCACCCTTGCCGGCGATCACCGACCATCTCACCAAACGTGAAACACAACGCCGCCGGGATCAGCAGGATCGACACCAGTTGCAGCAGGTTGGACAGAGGCGTCGGGTTCTCCAGCGGATGCGCGCTGTTCGTATTGAAGAATCCGCCTCCATTTGTGCCGAGTTGTTTGATCGCCACTTGCGATGCCGCCGGCCCGACGGCGATAGTCTGTGTCGTGACGGACTTTCCCTCGGCGTCGATGGTCGGTTCCAACAGCGCCGCGTTGTGATACGGCGAGAAGGTTTGCACAACCCCCTGCGAAACCAGCATGAGCGCCAGCCCGGTGGAAAGCGGCAGCAGGATGTACAGCGTGCCCCGCGTCAGATCGACCCAGAAATTGCCCAGGGTCGTGATCGACTGGCCGGCGAACGCCCGGATCAACGCGACCAGCACTGCCATGCCCGCCGCGGCCGACACGAAATTCTGCACCGTTAATGCCAGCATCTGCGTCAGATAACTCATCGTCGATTCGCCGCCATAACCCTGCCAGTTAGTGTTGGTCGCGAAACTGATGGCCGTGTTGAACGAGGAATCGACAGAAACCGCAGGCAGCGCCGCGGGATTCAACGGCAGCCAGCCTTGCAGTCGCTGCATGGCATACACGGCGACTATGCTGACGAAACTGAAGGTCAGCACCGCCGCCGCATATTGTCGCCAGGTCATTTCACTCTGTGGGTCAATTCCGGCGATACGATAGAGCAGCCGCTCCACAGGCCGAAGCAATCGATCCAGCCAGGTCGGCCGTCCCAGGTAAACCTGCGCCATGAACAGACCGAGCGGCTTCACGCACGCGAACAGAATCACGGCGAACAGGCCGATTTGCAGAAACGCATTCGTTGTCATGAGAACCACTCCGGCTTGAGCAAAGCCACCAGCAAATACAGGCCAAGCAACCCCGCCAGCACGGCGGCGACAATCAGGGGCCATTCCACGGTTAGTTCTCCGTTTTCAAGAAACACATCCCGCGCAACAGCAGGCCTGAGACGAGAAAGAAATGCACCACAACGGCGAGCCAGACGAAATCCATGTTTCAAACTCCCGAGTCAGCATCGACTCCAGGGTATTAAAGCGGCTCGCACATCAAATGGGTGTCATTTTGGAAGCGAAAGATATCAATTCTTTATCAAGATGGACGCCTGGAGAGCCCGACGCGCGAGCGAGGAAGCCCAGCTCTCTACCTATTGCCATCGCATTTCCGGTCCCCTCTCCGCCGTGGGCATTGGTATCTACACATCTCGGAAAGGCATCTCACGCAAAGGCGCAAAGAGGCAAAGTTTCGCCAAGAATTTCGACCAGGAAATCCGGCTGAAAGCATCAGTTTTTGAAGATCGTGAAATCGAGATGCCAGGTTTGATGAGAAGGAATTCTCTTGGCGAACTTTCCGTCTTTGCGCCTTTGCGAGAGGGGATTTCTGGCTTGTATCGATACCAATGCCCACGGGGGAGAGGGGACCCGAGCCAAAGACAGCCCACTTGTGTCGACGCTTACTTCTGCCCACCGAAGCGCAGATTCAACACCACAATGCGGCGGTTGCCGGTGTCGGCGACCAGCACGCGGGCGAGACTGTCGGCATGGATGCCCCACGGGGTCGCGAATTCGCCCTGCCCGCTCCCGGCTGTGCCGTAGCGGCCGAGCAGGCGGCCGTCGATGTGGAACTTCGAGACGCGGTTGGCCCCATACTCGGCGACATACAAGTCCCCCGCGCGGGTCGCGACGATGTCATACGGGTAATACAGAGCCGCACCGGCATCCGAGTTGAGTACGCCGAGGTACTCCCCTTCGTCGGAGAACATTTGAATGCGGTTGTTGAACGCATCGACGATGTAGAGCTTGTGCTCGAACCAGACGATGCCGCTCGGTCGTTGGAACTGGCCCGGCTCGGTGCCGAACGAACCGAACTGTTTGATGAACGTGCCATCGGAAGTGAACTTCTGCACGCGGTCGTTGTCGCCGTATTCGCAGACATACAGAAACCCATCGGGGTCTTGCGTCATTTTCACCGGGTAAATGAATTCGCCCGGCTCGCGGCCGAGCTTGCCGAACGAGTTGAGAAACTTTCCCTCGTGATCGAAGAAGACCACGCGATGATAATGGGTGTCGGCGACGGCGATGCGGCCGTCCATCAACTCGAAGATTCCTTCCGGTTTGCCTACGGAATACTCGGGCATCCACCATTGCCGCCGCACCGCGCCAAAGCGGTCGTACACCAGCACGCGGCCGGCGTTATCGAGTACGAACGTTTGTTCGTCAGAACCACAATGAATGCCCCGCGGTGCCGGAATCTTCGTCCCCTCCGGCGGAATCGACCAGTACTCCACCGAGCGCACGGCCAGTTGCGGTTCGTGAGACGACGACTGGCATCCCCCCAGACACAGCAGACCGATCAGCGACAAAATCCGAAGCATGACCCGCATCCCTGGCAACAGTTTTCCACTGTGCGGACCATGCCACACGGTGCGCGTCTCCGTCTCCGTGGCGATCACCGTCTCCGTGATCGGACCCAGCGGTGTTGAGTGTTCCACCCGGCACGTTCCGTTCTCGCTCGGCTCAATGCTGAGTCGCTCCGGGCGCAACAACAAATCCTCGGTCCCGGATTCATGAGGCAACCACGTGGCTCGCTCTGCGGCAGTGAACCAATTCACCGGCCCGAGAAACCAGGCCTCGCGCTCCGTGCACGGTGTCTCGTACAACTCCCGCACACCGCCAGCGTAAATCACGCGGCCTGCCTCCACGCAGATGACCTGCTCCGCGATTCGCAGCACCAGTTGCGGATCATGCGTCGCGAAGACGATTGAGGATGTCGCGGATCGCAACGGCAGCAATTCACGCCAATACCGACCGGCGACATGCGGCGGCACATGGATCAGCGGCTCATCCAGCACCAGCACCTCGGCCCCGGAAGCGAACGAGCGGGCGAGCGACAAACGATCCCGCTCCCCCTGCGATAACGTCGCCGGATACGCATTCGCCAGCGGCGACAAATCCAGCAGCGACAAGAGTTGATCCGCATCAATGGTCGATGGTTCCAAGTGTCCGCGAACGGTGACGTGCGGCCACAGGCCGTGGCCGGGGGGCGACCAGAAGACGGGCATCGTTGCCGGCTGATCCGAAGCGCTGGGCCGCGTGATCGCGCCGGCCTTGGGCCGCTCGAAGCCGACCAGTAAATTGAGCAGTGTGGATTTCCCCGCGCCGGACGCACCAAGGACCGCTGTGATGCCGACGGGAATGTCGAGCGTGATGTCATCGAGCCGTGGTCCGCGCCGGCCGGGCACGGTGACATTGTCCATGTGAAAAATCGGTGCGTGCATCAGCGACCGCCCCAGCGACCCAACCGGGCCGTGAGCAGCACCGTTCCCCAGGCAATCACCGGCACGCACATCGCCACCGTCGCCTCCATCGACAACGCCGCAGAATGACCGTTGTGCATAAAATTGTAAAGCCGCACCACCACCGACGCCATGCCCGGCGGGGCGAGCAGGCCGGCACTCGTCAAATCGAGATATGCCCAATAACACAACACGCCCACAGCCGCGATCTGCGGTTCCACTCGCCAGGCCCACCACCGCCGCCACGCCTGTTGCCGCTGCGCGATGTGCGGACTCTCCCGCAAGAGATGAACCAGATGCAATGCCGCCGGTTCCGTGCTCCGCAGCCACCACAGTTGCAGCAGCATGGCTCGCGGTAACAACCAGATCGTAGACGCCAGTACCCACCAGACCGGCGTCGAGGACAACGGCCGCAGCGCGCTCCAGGTCGAAACCTGCAACACCGCCAGGCCCACCGTCAGCGCCCCACACAACCCCGGCAGACAGACGAGTGCGAGACCAAGCGACTCACTCGTCATCGATTTCCGAGCGGGGGGCGTCAGCCCCCTGAATGTGGCATCCATCGCGCTAACGTCGCCACAATCAGGGGCCTCACGGTCCCCGCTCGGTAACATCCATCGCGCCGCATTCCACGCCAGCAACCCCGCCACCAAACCCACCAATCCCGCCGAGCCGATCTCCGCGAACAAATGCGCCACGGCCTGCGGTTGCCGCACCAACCAGGTCCACCCCATCACCAGTTCGCGCGACAACAAAAGCAGCGGCAGCACGACGCCGACAAAACACCACGCCCCCGCGAAGACTTCCGCCGCGCGTACCAGCCGTGGCGAAACAAGTTCGACCTCATGATCCCAGCCCCGCTCCGCATCACGGCGTAGCAAACTCCAGCCGACAAACGCCAGCACCACCACTTGAATCACCAGCGGCCGGAACAAAAATGGTGTCGATGCCGCCAGCGTCAGCCCGTAGGCATGTTGTGTGAACAACCGATCGGTCCAGCTCACCGCTCCCAAGATCGCCGCCGCTTCAAACTCCTGAAAGTTGACGAGGAACATCAGTCCCACCGCCGGCAACATCCGCCGCACGGGGCCAAACCAATAACACCGCAACCACGCCCCCAGCCCCCGCCACCCCCGGCACCTCAACCACGCGAGATGCAATGCCGCAGATGACAGTGAAGAAGGTGGCGAGATCCACAGCGTCAACACGCCGACAGGAACGCAGCGGAGCAACAGAATCGCATCACACGCCAGTTCCGCCCGCCACGGCCGCCCCACCACAAACGACGCGATCAAATAGCTGAGCAGCAATTCGGGAAACAGGAAGGGCAGCACGATTAGCGCCAGCCACAAGGTCGGCCGCGTCGAAGCTCGCAATCCGCGCTCGCAGGTCCAACACAACGGCCCCGCGGCGACCGCCAGCATCAAACTGCGAATCAAAGTCCAATCACAACTGGCGGCAAACGACATGGGGCCAATCTGGAAAGATGCGGAAGTTTATTGGTTGGCAGCATAACCCCGATGCTCCGATCACACACCCGTTTCATCCAGGGGCAACCCGCAGTCCGAAAAGTCGGTTTTTGGATGTTGAAGTCCACGCCGCAACTCGAAAGTAAATTTTACGAGCGACTTACTTGATGTTTTCAATGCGGTCATCTATAATTTTGAGCAATCAAACATTCTGGTTTTTCAGCCCTTGGTTCGGTGACAGGAAAATGTGAGATGATTCGACGTAAAGCATTCACACTCATTGAGTTGCTTGTTGTCATCGCCATTATCGCGATCCTGATCGCACTGCTGCTGCCGGCGGTGCAGCAGGCGCGGGAAGCCGCGCGGCGGACGCAGTGTAAGAACCATCTCAAGCAATTGGGACTCGCGTTACACAACTATCACGACACTCACCGGCTGTTCCCCCCGGCGTACATCGGCAGCCCCACGCAGACCGGCACGCACGCGGGGGTCACTTTTCCGGATGATAACTTCAACGGCCCGTCCGGCTTCGCCTGGGGCACACTGCTGCTGCCCTATCTGGATCAGGCCCCGCTGTATAACGGTCTCAACTTTTCGCTTCCTTGCTGGGATGCCGCGCATGCGAACGCCGCGAAAACGAAGTTGAGCGTCTTCTTATGTCCCTCCACTTCGGGCGGCGAAGATGGCTTCGTTGTCGAGAAGTGGACGACGGGCACGTCCTCCGCGCCGCATACGCCGGTGCCGTTCAGTCCGCAGTTGTTCTTTGCCCATGCTCATTACCTCACCAACGCCGGCGTCCATCAGCCGTGGGGCCGCGACCCGGCGTATTCGACCGACTTCTCCGTCCCCGAACCGATCCCGGCGATCGGCCAGACGGTCACCCAGGACGGGCCGTTCTATCGCAATTCAAGAATCGGCGTCGCCAGCGTGACGGACGGGTTATCCAACACCGTCTTCCTGGGCGAGCATTCGTCAAAACTCAGCAACAAGACATGGTACGGCACCGTCCCCTACGCGGCGACATGCCCCAAACCCGGCTGGCCTTCGGACTGCAACAGCGCCGGCTGTCTCGTCGGCGCGCACAGCGGACCGGATACGCACGATCATCCGCAAGTCATCATTCACGCGCCGAATCATCCGTTCGGCCACACGGATGAAATGTACTCCGAACATCTCGGCGGCGCGCATGTGCTGCTGGGCGACGGCTCGGTCCGCTTCGTGTCTCAGTTCATCGATGCCTTCGCATGGGTCGCGCTCAGCACCCGCAACGGCGGCGAAATTATCGGGGAATTTTAATCATGCGCTATTCCAAAATCGGTCCCGCCGTTGCCAACGGCGGGCTTTGGGTCTGTTTATTATTACTCGCCGGTTGTGGACGGCCGCCGCAGATGGGGGCGGATGAAAGCGTGTTCGGCGAAGTCGACGCGCTGTACACGGCCGTCACGGCGAAGCGGCCCGATTTGCTGGATCAGTCGTTCCAGCGGCTCACCGAACTCCACTCCAGCGGCAAAGTCCCGGACGCCGCCTATCAGAAATTGACCCTCATCTGCGAACAAGCGGAGCGTGAAGAATGGCGGCCTGCCGCCGAACAATTGTGGCATTTCATGCGCGGCCAGCGCAAGTCGAGTTGATCACAGAGACACCCAGTGGTTGCAAGCCCTGGGCTTCTTTATGCGATCCAGCCGCCACCCAGCACGCGGTCGCCTTCGTAAAATACCACGGCTTGCCCCGGCGCGACACCAAACTGTGGCTCGGTGAAACGCACCCGCATGCGTTCATCATCCAGCCGCTCGACCACCGCTTCAGCCGCTGTGTGTTGATATCGAATTTGCGCGAGACATTGAAGTCGGTCAGGAATCTCCGGCGTCAACCAGTTGAGTCGATGAGCCGTGAGTTCCGTCGCCGCAAGATCGGCTTTCGTCCCCAGCACAACGCGCCTGGTTTCCGGTTCGATGCGGATGACGAACCGAGGCTCACCAAACGTGACGCCCAGCCCCCGGCGCTGGCCGATGGTGAACCGTTCAAACCCAGGGTGCTGTCCCAACACGGTGCCGGCGGGATCGACGAATTCGCCTGCGGTGCCAGTGATCTCGCGATGCCGATGCAGAAAGCCGACGTAGTCGTTGTCGGGCACGAAACAGATTTCCATGCTATCGGGCTTTTGCGCATTCCGCAGCCCGGCTGCCGCGGCGAGTTCGCGAATTTCGGGTTTGGGGTAAATGCCGACGGGGAACAGAATCTTATCGAGGATGTCGCGGTGAATGCCGGCGAGAACATAGGATTGATCCTTATTCGGATCATCGCCGCGCACCAGCGCCGGGCGATCTTCGCCGACATCGGTGAGTCGCGCGTAATGTCCGGTGGCGATGCGGTCGGCCCCGACCGATTGGGCGAATGTCCACAACTTGCCGAACTTCAGCCAGTTGTTGCACATCACACACGGATTCGGCGTGCGGCCCGCGAGATATTCATCCGCGAAGTAATCCTTGATCCGCCCGAACGAGTCCTGAAAGTTGAGTGCGTGAAAAGGAATGTCCAACAGATCAGCAACCCGCCGCGCATCAGCCGCATCCGACGCGCTGCAACAGCCCTGCTTGTGGGTTTTCGTGGATATGATCGGCAGCGCAAAGCCCGGCGATGGCATCGCCGGGACTTTTTCACCTAGGGTGGTCCCGCCGTCGCCGACGGCGGGCTTTGGGGTTGTCCGGCAGACGACTTCCTCGGTCGCGCCGCTGCGCATGAAGAGTCCAATGACTTCGTGCCCCTGCCTTTGCAGCAGCACCGCCGCCGCGGAACTATCGACACCGCCACTCATCGCAAGGACAACACGCATGGGGAAAGCTAAGGGTTGAGGGCTAAGTGCTCAGGGCCGGAAGCCGAGGGGTTGCAACCCCTCGGTGTTTTCATAGGCAATCGACAACGCTGCTACGAAGCGTCGCTAAGTCCGATTACCACAAGTAGTCTTGCACAATCGTCGCCTTGCCGTCCACGAATTTTATCGGCAACAGCAGTTCTTTCTTCCCATTCATCTCGCGGATGGTCGGTTTCTCGGTCGATTTCAGGCGGATGTTCCAGATGTCATCAATGCGGTAATTCCCCTCGCCGGTGTCTTGGATGTCATTCGCGATCGCGGCTCGATACCAGACATCGCCCGCATCGGAATTGTTCGCGGTCAGGTTCAAGGTTCGCCGCAAACCCGGATATTTGTCGCCGTCCTTAACGAATGGTTCGGGACAGTCTTCCACCATGATCTCGCCGAGGCGGTAGCGGAACGTCGGCCGTTGCTGTTTATCGAGAGCATATCCGAGGAACCGATAACCCGATTCGCGCGGGCGGGGCGTGGGCCAACTGTCGTTAGCAGACGTCAGCCGGGCCAGCGACGGGCCGGTGCCGAGATCGAGGACGTTGTCTCCCAGCGGGTCGATGGTTCCTTGTCCGCGGCCGTTCCAATGCTGCGACGCGTCGAGAAACGCCCCGTGCCAGATGAGGGCCAGCCGGAATTCGTTGGCGTCGAACGCGAGATTGAGGCCTTCCGGGTAGCCCACGGCGGTCGCGCGATGACCCGCCCGTTCAATGAAGTTGCGATAAATGATCGGCGTGGTCGTCGGCTTGAGTTCAATCGGCTCGCGGATCAGACCGACCGGAATGGCGGCTTTGTTGCCATCGGCTAGGTACGTCCAAACCGCCCGCATTTGCAGCGGCGTGTCGCCGTCGAGCACATCCTTGATACTCGCCTGCCCGTTGGGCCAGGGTGCCGGCATGCGGGTGCCGGGGCGATAAACTTGCGGGTTGAACATGTAGCGCGTGAACCAGTCTTCGCGGAGCCGTTTGGTCATCGTCGTCAGGCTGAGGGCGCGAATGCCGGTCGAGGGATACTCGCGGAAGTCGTGGCATTTGATGCACGACAGCGCGGCCCCGCCCACCAGATGCCGACCCGCCGCTTTAATGCGATACTCCGGCTCGGGAAATGCCGCGGGTGTTTCCGCAGCCGGTTGTTGATCCACCTCGGCCAGCAACGGCGTCAAACTGCCGACATTTGCGATCCCGAACTTCGGCATCTTCACCAGCATGTAGTTCTTACGGTCATCGCCGCTATGTTCCAGCACCTGCTTCAACCACTCCGGCTGCAGTTTATCGCCCACGCCGGTCAGCGTTGGCGGCACACGGCTTTCATCGCCCATTTCTTTGATCAGGGATTCAAAGAACGCATTGCGGCTTTCTTCCACACCGCCCCATGTGTCGCGCTGATGGCAGGCGTAGCAGTTGAGTGTCAGCAATTGACGATGAACCGTTTGAGCCGTAGTCTCGACCGGCGCGGTTTGCAACGCCGCAACGATGTCCGACCGCTGCGAAATCGATAGATGATAATCCGGCGCAGTTTTCGGCGGCATCTCCGCCAGACACCCCGCCAGCACATTGACCTCCCCCAACGGCTTGCCGTTTCGCAGACCGTCAACCCGCTGCTCATTTTGATGCAGCGTATGGCACGCCGCGCAGCCGAGATTGGCAAAGACCTTGCGGCCTTGTTCGACAAGTTCCGGCAACACGACAAACTCGGGCGATTTCGCCGCCGGTTCCTTCCGTTCGTGCAGCACCAGACCGCCCAGCGATTGCTTCGGTAAGCCGGGGCCTTCGATGTCGGCTGTCAACACCCCTTCGCCGCCACCTTGGATGAAGTCGATCTGAATCTCGTGCCAGCCCTCCGCGAGATCGGCGGTGCCGGATTTCGTCGAGTAGGGGTGAATGCCGTCGTTATCGACAATCGACTTGCCGTCGATCAGCAGCCGCGAGCCATCATCCGACCCGATGTGCAGTGTGTACTTGCCCGCTGGTTTGATCAAAAGCTGCGCTTGAAACCGAACGCCGAAATCGTTGGCCCGCCCGCTGACTGCCAGATCGAACCCGCCGCACTGGCTCTGATGAATCGCCTTCAGTTCCTCGAACTTCGGGATCATGCCCCAGGAACCGTAATACAACGCGAAGCTCACATTCGGCTCAATCGAGACCTCTTTCACCAGGTACTGCGCCAGGTCGCGAATCTGCTCGTCTTTCAGCGGAAAGCTCGGCATGCGGCCCGACGGTCGCGATTTATGCGTCTCTTTCAGAAACGCGGCGAGACTCGTCGAGCTGTACTTCTGCGACAAGTTCGGCAGCGGCACCGATGTCGGCAACGGCGTGACGTCCTCTTCTTGCGGATCGTGACAGGCGACACAGCCAACTTTGTGAAACAACTCTTTCCCACGCGCTGCACTACCGGCATCGCGGATCACATCGGTCGTCCGGCCCGTGGATGCCAGCAGATGCACCAGCGATTCCACCGCCACGGCTTTTTCCTCGGCCGACATTCCATGAAAGACATCGGGCATCGTCGTCCCCGGCTTGGCGGTATGCATGTCCGCCAGACCAGTTCGCAGCCAGTCGAGTTTCACACGACTGCCAACTTCATCGAGAACGGGAGCCTGTTTGGTCGAAATCACCGGCGAAAGTTTTTCCCCCGCCGCATGACACGCCACGCAGTTCAGTTCCCCCAGCAGCACGCGGCCTTCCACAGCAGGATCACGCGGGATGGGCGCGGCCGGTTCATCGTCGTCCTCATCGGGCTTCGATTGCGTCGCCACCTGATGCAGCCGAGCCAGCGACGAAATCCGCGGCGGCACAGGCGATTCCGCCGCCGCCACGCTGATGCACCCCCACACGACAGCCAGCAGGCCCGCGCAGCGACAAGGAATTCTCAAGAACCGGCCCATCACACCGCACTCCCACATCGTCGACTGAAGTTCAGCCCGCATGAGCAGGAAATGATACCCGCCGCCGAGATTTCCAACCACCGCCCGTCGCCCCCCCCGTTTTCCATGCACGGACACCCGTAGGGTGGGTCGAGTGCCCCGACGAGGCCCACCATCCCGAGATTGGCGGTCACAATTGGTGCGCTTCTTCGCGTGCTGGCAGTAAGGCTTGGCGTCGCCCCATCGCTCTGACTGGCGGCGATTGATTCAACCTCATCACTGCGCCATGATCGATTCTTCTCAGCCCGGGCAGGGGCGACGGATTGTAGCCACGGGTGCAGCAGCGCGGCGGCGCTTCGTCGCCCGCTGCGAAACCCGTGGACCTGATGAATGAGAAACGCATTGCCCCGGCGGGGCAATGGAAGTTCCAATGCCAGGCACCTACTCGCAACTGCTGTTGCATGTGGTCTTCAGCACCAAGCATCGCACGCCGTGGATCACGGACGATCTCTCGCGGGAACTGTATTCTTATATCGGCGGCGTCATTCGCGGCGAGAAAGGAACTTTGTTCGAAATCGGCGGAGTCGACGATCATGTGCATCTTTATCTGCGCTGGCGAACGGACGGCGC
>Ga0335397_10001246_pt1 | contig 34569 bp, 36 predicted proteins | sample MAT04_FD_205740 | JGI IMG/M metagenome (GOLD analysis project Ga0335397, IMG submission 205740) | Freshwater microbial communities from Lake Fryxell liftoff mats and glacier meltwater in Antarctica - MAT-04 (spades assembly) (version 2) ... | reverse complement strand
TCTTTTTCATAACATCCTGTCATTGCAGTTTAAAACAAGATTCGGAATGTAAATGAATGAGTATATTATTTCAACATAAACTGAAATCAATCTATCCTAAGATCGTGTGTTGATGGAGCACTAGGCAATATGCGTCAGGCAGCAGTAGCCAATGCTAGAGCGATCGATGTGCATGCTGAGGGTAGAGAAGGCGGTACGGAACGTGCACTACAACAGTTAATCGCTTTGCCTTACGAAACAAGTCAAATTGATAATGACTATGCGGAATTTTTAGCTTACTTAAATAACTTTCCAGGCCATTTTACCAGAACCTCTGCTCAGTTTGTTTTAGGGTTGGCATCATCAGAAGGGTTTGCACCGCTCTCGGCAGACACTGTAATTACTAGTTATAGACTAAATATTACGGGTAAAGAATTTCTGGCGCGTTGTTGGCACTACATTCAGCATGGTGAGTTTATCGGGGTTACTGATGCAGAGGCTTTAGCCAAAGATAGAGAAAATGCTAGAGTTGGTTTAATCCGAAACTTAGCTGATGCTTATGAAGATGGCGCAGTCGTTTGTAATCCAGGAAAGCTACAACACATTGCCGTGGGTATATTGCAAGGCCGGCTTGAAAGCGCTCACATTGACCGAGAAATTCCAATTGATGTCCAAAGTACCTCCACTGAAGTCCCTATTAATACGGCTGTAAATGATTCTTTAGTGAGAAATACTGTAGCCTCATCACTTCGTTATTTTTTACTTCAATATGAAGCAGCTATGTCTCAAGCTGAGTTGAAATCACAAGTCGATGGCTGGTTACAAGCAGAACGTGGTTTAAGTGGAGACGCGTACCAACAATATCGTGCAGATTTTCGCAAAGAACTTGATGAGTATTTAAGGCTATCAGACCTACCGGAAGAAAAAATCATAGAAATGGCTAATGATGCACATAATCAGCTACCTTCGCCAACTGAGTCCGGTGAAAGCTTAGACCCCATACGCGAAGAGGAACAACCGGTTAAAGAGCATAACTCAGTATCTGACGCAACGTTATCCCTGGATAACGTTGATGCAAGCCATCAACAAGGGCAAACACAGCTGGTCACCATTCAACCTTTAAAAAGTAATTATACCCATTTGTTAAGCATTTTAGCTCGAAATGTGGAGGCGGGAAGCAAGCCAAGGTGGACTTCTGGTGGTTCTAACGCTCAAAAAGTAGTGGTGCTACGTGCCTTAGAAACATTTATTAATAACACGGATGAGAACTGGCTCCATGATTCAGCTAACAGAATCAAGTTACTAACCCTTATTAAGTCTATATGCAATACTCACCGTAACTGGGCACCAGTGCATTTTAGTTCGCCTGCAAGCCTTGGTGAATTTTTAACATGCTTAAGGAATACGCCAGATGCGTATGGCACAAGTATAGAGGTTGTGAGTGCTCTAAAAACTACTGTATTGGATCCACAGTGCATAAGACTAGCTATTTCGAAGGTGGATTTTAATGAGCTTCTTGGCGGTATGCCTGTCGAGCAGCACTCCCGTAGCCATGAATTCAGCTAGGTTAAATATACTCATACCCGCTCTGACTCCAGGGCGATCTCACCAAAGTACTAAAATTGCACAATCGTGGGTAGGGGCGGGTAAAGGAGCGATAAGCGACGTGCCCGCGCGTAACAGTGGTGATACGATAAAAAACGCGTGGACACACTTCGTTTTGTCCCTACATTCAAATCGACAATTTTAATTACTTATATATTAATTTTAGTACTTTGAGGAGATCGCCCTGTCTGACTACCACCACTCATAAAAATGATGCACAGGCCCAAATCCTTTGCCAACCGACTTGTTTTTAGCCGCATCAATTGCGTGAAAAATATATTTTTTTGCTTCTTCGCAGGCTTTTTCCAAAGGTATTCCTTTAGCCATATTTGCAGCAATAGCTGCCGATAATGTACATCCTGTGCCATGAGTATTTTTTGATTGGATGCGTGGGCTGGTAAACCATCTGGTTTCTCCCTTATCCGTCATCAATAAATCACTGGCCTCAGCTGTTTGCAAATGTCCACCTTTTAATAACACATTTTTTACGCCAATATTAATTAATTGCCTTGCAACACCTGGCATATCATCTAGTGTTGAAACATGCACCCCGGTTAGTGTTTCTGCTTCGGGAAGGTTTGGTGTAATAAGGGTTGCCATAGGAAGGAGCTTTGTTTTTAAAGCATCAACCGCATCAGTTAACAAAAGTGGTGCACCACTTTTAGCTACCGCTACGGGATCAAGAATAATGGGTATCGATTGAGCATGGTTTTTTAAAAAATCAGCTACTAACGTTATAATTTCAGCCGAATAAAGCATACCTAGTTTAATGCTGTCTGGCCTGATATCTTCAAATAGCGTCTGTAATTGATCTGCAATTGCCTGTAACGGTAATTCATAGCAGTTTTTTACACCACAGGTATTTTGTACCGGTAACGCAGTAAGCACTGTCATGCCATAACAACCTAATGCTGAAAATGTTTTCAAATCAGCCTGTATGCCAGCCCCCCCGGAACCATCAAAACCAGCAATGGATAATGCTACATATTCAATAGTCATTTAGCTTCTCCCACAACAGCCAAGTGTTCGGCAATATAGGTAAATTGCTGCCAGTCAGGATTATATAATTGATCAATAAAACACTGCCGGAAGGAACCGGGAGCCATTGCCTGCTGAGCAGCAACTTGCCCGCATAAACCAAAATAAGCGGTCGCATATAAAGCAGCGTGGTAAGTATTAAAACCACTACCGACAAAAGCCGCTATCACAGCAGTCAACGTGCAGCCCATACCAGTTACCAGAGCCATTAACGGTGAACCAAATGGTAAATAACAGGAATTACGACCATCAGTGATATAGTCATTAACCCCGCTTATTACCACAACCCGCTTATCAAGAGCCAGCGTATTAGCCGTATCAATTGCGTCCGCTACAGCTATAGACGCCTCAACACCACGAGTCGTATTAATTTCGCCAGCAAGCGCTACAATTTCACTGGAATTACCACGAATAATAGTGGCATAAGGCATCAGGTTTTGCGCTATATCCGTTCTTAAACGGCTAGCACCAGCACCAACTGGATCAAGAACAACTGGCAAACCCGCATTCTTTGCGAGCATTGCTGTTTGTATGGCTCTTTCATTGAACGCTTCGTTGGTGGTACCAATATTAATATTAAGTGCCTGACTTATAGCCAGCAACTCCGATGCTTCAGCGATATCCTGACTCATAAGCGGAATTGCTCCTAACGCCAATAAACCGTTTGCCATAAAATCCATAGTCACTACATTAGTCAACGAAAGGACTAACGGTTTTTTTGCCCGCAGGGTTCCGAGGACATGTTGCAATTCCGCAATAGTTATCACTGCTTACCTCCATTAACTAATCTCAGTAAATCAAACGCTGTCGCTTCAGGGTTTTCTGCCTGATGCAATACACCAATTACCGCAATACCAGCCGCACCCGCAGTTATTACTGCAGATGCATTGGTCAAATCAATTCCACCAATCGCAATGACAGGGTGCACACAAGTACTGGCAAGTGTCGCCAAACCGCTGGTGCCCCATAACTTACGAATATTATGCTTGTTTGCTGTGGAAAATACCGCGCTCGCAGCCGCATAATCAACAGGCAGAGCATTCGCACGTAATAAATCTTCTTCGCTTTCAAGTGATAAACCAATAATTTTTTCGGTACCCAAGCGTTCCCTTGCAGCAATTGGACTGCCATCTGTTTGCCCTAAATGTACTCCTGATGCATCAACGTTTACTGTCAAATCCACATTGTCATTAATTATTAACGGGACATTATAGCGATCCAGTAATAATTTGAGTTTTTCAGCCATAATAATAAGATCAGGTGCCGGCAGCTTTTTTTCACGTAATTGCACACTCGTGATTCCGCCAAGCACACAGTGTTCGATAAAATCAAGGTAGTGGGATAAATCATTGGTCTGCCGATTGGTTATGAGCATTAACTTTAAATAATTATTATGCATTTATACCTCAAGGCTTTAATAAATTCTTTAGAAAGTGGCCGGTATAGGAACGCTTACACTTTGCGACAGTTTCTGGTGTGCCGGTAGCAATAATTTCACCGCCTTTACTACCCCCTTCAGGGCCTAAATCAATAATCCAGTCAGCCGTTTTAATCACATCCAGATTATGCTCAATGATAACAATGGTATTACCCTGATCGCGTAAACGAAATAATACAGATAATAATTGACGCGTATCATGAAAATGCAGTCCGGTGGTGGGTTCATCAAGAATGTATAAAGTGCTGCCTGTTCCGCGCTTTGATAATTCTCGTGCCAATTTAATACGCTGTGCTTCGCCGCCTGATAAGGTTGTGGCGCTTTGACCAAGACGGATATAGGATAAGCCTACATCAATTAAAGTCTGACATTTACGTGCCAGCGTTGGGATAGCATCAAAAAATACCCGTGCATCCTCGACTGTCATATCAAGAATTTCATGAATATTTTTGCCTTTATAATGTATTTCCAATGTTTCACGATTATAGCGTTTTCCCTGGCAAACATCACAGGCAACATAGATATCCGGTAAAAAATGCATTTCAACTTTAATTAAACCGTCTCCCTGACAGGCTTCACAGCGTCCGCCTCTGACATTAAAGCTGAAACGACCAGGTTGATATCCTCTTGCCCGTGACTCAGGCGTATTAGAAAAAAGCTCGCGTATGGGCGTAAATAATCCGGTATAGGTTGCCGGATTTGACCGAGGAGTCCTGCCTATGGGGCTTTGATCAATATCAATAACCTTATCACATAACTCCAACCCCTGAATTTCTTTGAGCTTGCCGGTGGTCAGTATATTGGCGCGATTTAATTTATTTGCTGCCATTGGATAAAGGGTATCATTAATTAAACTTGATTTTCCTGAGCCTGAAACACCGGTTATGCAGGTTAATATGCCTAATGGAATACTCACGTCAACATTATTTAAATTGTTACAGGTTACACCAGTAAGATGAATCATCTTTTCAGAATTAACCGGCAAACGTGTTGTCGGTATTGCAATGGATTGCGTGCCGGCAAGATATTGGCCTGTCAATGATAATGGATTCGCAATAATATCTGCCGGTTTTCCAGCTGCAACGACTGAACCGCCATGCACCCCTGCTCCTGGCCCTATGTCCAAAACATAATCTGCCGATCGAATGGCATCTTCATCATGCTCAACCACAATCACGGTATTACCCAGATTGCGTAAATGTTTGAGTGTTTTTAGCAAGCGCTCATTATCACGTTGATGCAAACCAATGGACGGTTCGTCAAGCACATACATTACACCGACTAATCCTGAACCAATCTGACTGGCAAGACGAATTCGTTGCGCTTCACCGCCTGACAGTGTTTCAGCGCTGCGTGACAGAGACAGGTAATCAAGACCAACATTGACAAGAAATCCCAGGCGTTCAACTATTTCTTTGTTAATTTTTTCAGCAATTTTTCCACGATACCCTGTCAGGGTAAGATTTTTGAAAAATTCATGCGATTTTTCAATGGAATAAGCTGTAATTTCCGATAAATTTTTATTATCAACAAAAACATGACGTGCTTCTTCACGTAGACGGGCGCCATTGCAGGTTTCACAAGGACGCGTTGATAGATATTTTGCCAATTCCTCTCGCATCATGGATGAATCGGATTCATGGTAGCGTCGCTTCATGTTGGGAATTATTCCCTCAAAAGTGTGCCGCTTAAGCAGGAAACCACCACGCGGTCGGTGATATTGGAATTCGATAATATCGGTACCACTGCCATATAAAATAATATTGCGAGCTTTCTCGGATAAATCGCAAAAAGCCTGCTCCAAATCAAACTGGTAATGATGGGCTAACGACTCAAGCATGGGATAATAATACGTTGTCTTTTTATCCCAGCCACGAATAGCACCCGCGGCCACACTTAATGTTTCATCATGAATAACACGCTCGGGATCAAAAAACTGATCAACACCTAAACCATCGCATGAAGGGCATGCGCCTACCGGATTATTAAAGGAAAACAGACGCGGCTCCAACTCGCTTATACTATAACCACATTCAGGACAGGCAAATTTTGATGAGAAAACAATGTCTTCAAATTCAGCATCCATAGATGACACAATTACCAGTCCATCGGCAAGATTTAACGCATTTTCAAAGGACTCACTTAAACGCTGTCCCAAATCAGGCTTGATTTTAAAACGGTCAACTACTACTTCAATAGTATGTTTCTGACGCAATGCCAGTTTTGGCGGATCGTCAAGCTCACATAATTCACCATCAATACGGGCGCGAACATAGCCCTGCGCCTGTAATTGCTGTATCAGCAATTGATGCTCACCTTTACGCTCGCGCACCACAGGTGCAAGGATCATTGCCTTACTTTCCTGTGGCATGGCTAATACGTGATCAACCATTTGACTGATAGTCTGTGCATGCAAAGGCAGCTTATGAGTAGGACAACGCGGTTCCCCCACACGGGCAAATAATAAGCGTAAATAATCATAAATTTCTGTAATCGTGCCTACCGTTGATCGCGGATTATGTGACGTTGCTTTTTGCTCAATTGAAATAGCGGGCGATAAACCATCTATGGAGTCAACATCAGGCTTTTCCATCATCGAAAGAAATTGACGGGCATAGGCAGAAAGTGATTCAACATAGCGGCGCTGTCCCTCAGCGTATAACGTATCAAATGCAAGCGATGATTTACCTGAACCGGAAAGTCCTGTTATAACGGTCAGTTGATTACGAGGGATATCCACATCAATGTTTTTCAGATTATGTGTTCTTGCGCCGCGAATACTAATTGAATGCATGATAATCACCGCTAAAGTTGATGCAAAAATTATCATTATATACTATATGCCTGTTTAAGCGAGAACCAACTATACTTTCCTTATCACCAATGCTACTTTTTAAAAGTACCTGAAGAAAAAGGATTCTCTTGTGAAAAAATTTGCCGCCAGTGCCTTATTATTTTTAGCATTTTTTTTTATTCCCGCAGTAAATTATGCTGATGACGCAGAAGTAATAGAATGGACCCAGCAAACGCTGCTGAATACGTTTTCAGTTGGTCATGATAATATTGATCAACAGCTTGCTGCTGTTAAGAATCATTATACTAATGATGCATGGCAAGCGATGGGGAGTTTTTTCAGTACCGGCGTAAATACCATTCATACGCAACAATTAGTTCTTCATCCAACACTGATTACGCCAGCGCATCTGGTTGATGAGGGTGACTACTCAGGCATTCATTACTGGCGTATCAATCAGGTCATGTCTATCCCCGAATTCAATACCACTATCAGTTTTTCTGTCGTGGTGATTAAAGCAACTAATCCACCCTATTTAATTCAAAGCTTAATGATGGAACGAACTGCAAATGAGTAATTATGTGGTCATTGCATTAAAGTGATATACTTAACCGTATGCATTTCGATTAAAACTTAATTATGCGTACTTATATACATTTAATTCTCGGCATCCTGTTGATTGGTTCAATTAATCCGATTTATGCCGAGAGTAATCTAACTCACATCGAACAAACTATCAGTGACTCGGTGATTACCGCAAAAATCACCGCCAAGTTCGCTAAAAACCCCGATTTGAATCCTTTAAAAATTTCTGTCTCAACCAAAGACGGTATTGTAACCTTAAAAGGTAATGTTAAAGATAAGCAGGCTTATGTTGATGCATTAACTCTTGCAAAAAAAACCAAAGGTGTTACCACCGTTGAATCAGATGACCTGATGATAAGGCAGGTTAATACCTCATTTACTGACGCCTACATTACCGCACGTGTTGAAGCCGCCATTCTCAAAGCCAAGGTATTTGATGATGAATCGATTCCATTGGTAGGCATTAATGCCACAACCAATAACGGCGTTGTCACCTTAACGGGAAATTTGAAACAGGAAAAATCTGTTTCTGCAATTATAAAACGGGTAAGTAACATTCATGGCGTTAAAAAAATAATTTCACATTTACAAATCAGAAAGGATTCATGATGAAAATGTTGACGCGCTTTAAATTTTTTCTTTGGTATTTTGGGCATTTCAAAGTGCCGTTGATTGGTCATTTAAATCCGCGGTTAATTACCCTCGATGAACAAAAAATAGTGATTATGTTACCGTTAAAAAGACGCAGCAAAAACCACTTTAACTCGATGTATTTTGGAGCTTTGGCAGTTGGTGCCGATTTGGCTTGTGGACTGCATGGATTTTACTACTCCGAGATAACCGGTATGAAAATTGCGCTGGTATTCAAATCATTTAAAGCGCAATTTCTTAAACGGCCAGAATCCGATGTATATTTTGTATGTGAAAGCGGGGACGTTATTAAATCGATGCTGGACGAATCTAAAAACACCGGAGCACGTATTAATAAAATTATCCCGGTTAATGCTTATACCAATTATCTGAAACAAGCTGAACTGGTTGCCGAATTTGGATTGGAATTATCGATAAAAGTAGTTGGTTAAATCTGAGCAGACTCGCTCTCTGAAAAAATGTGCTTTTTAAGTTTTCAAATGCATCAATTGCGTCGTTTAAAGACAAATGTTTACCTGTTAAACCCGGGGTACCATGTAAAAATTATTTTTACCATTTTCCTTGGCTTTGTACATCGCATCATCTGCTCTTTTTAATAGTGTTTCAATATTATCACCATCTTCAGGATAGGTGGCGATTCCAATGCTTACTGATATCTGCACACTATTATTTTCCAGAACCAACGGCTTTTGCAGTGAAGCAATTAATCGACCTGCAAGCATTGGTAACGACTGTTCGTCGCTCATATCTGTAACAATCACTAAAAATTCATCGCCTGCAAGACGAGCCAGATAATCCTGGCTACGAAGTTTATTTTTAAATAATTTACTCACTTCAATTAACAGTAAATCACCAATATCATGACCATAGTTATCATTAACCGCTTTAAAACCATCCAGATCCAGGTACATCAGGCTAAATTGCTGTTCTTTATTAATGGTAAATTCAAGCGTATCCATACAGGCTCTGCGATTGGGTAGTTTAGTCAAGTCATCATGCAAGGCGAGGTGTTGTAATAAATAATGGGATTTTTTTCGTTCCACGGCCGAGCTGATTTGAGTTGCCAATAAATCAAATAAACTACGCTCTGGTGTAACTTTCAATTGATCGCTAGCAAAAAACTCAAATACTGCATCAACTTCCCCACCTGAAACAATAGGAAAAACCAGAACCCATTTAAACTTGTCGTTTTTAAACAAGAGCGCATTGCCAAACTGCTTATGATATTTTTCTGCATCAATCCACATTGACTGTTGAGTATGCCAGCATAAGCCTGCCAAACCTTCGCCGTAAGAATATTCCCGATCATTTACAGGTGTTAATGCCGAGCTTTCTTTGCTATTTTGCCATGAAGCTTTGATTACCAAGGTATTTGTCTGCTCTTTGCATCGATAAACAACCCCCATGGAAAATTGTGCGACCTGGCCAATTTCAGTTAAACAACGTTCATAAGCGGTGTTTAAATCCTCAGAGGAAGAAATCAAATTCGTAGTATTATAGATGAGATTTAACTCCCTGATTTTTTCTGATAACTTCGCCTGTGCCTCTTTTAACGCGGTAATATCGACATGCGTCCCAACAATTCGCCTGATTTTACCATCCGGATCAACAATTCCCTGACCACGGGCTAGTATCCATACAAATGCACCATTAGAGTGAATATAACGTACCTCTTGCATCAAGGGATAAACACCCTTTGAACGAATATGCTGATTTATATTATCTTTAATTTTTTTGAAATCTTCTGGCAAACAATGACTCTCAAAAAAACTATAATCGGCTAACACACTGCTTTTTTCGTATCCCAGTGAACTGAGAAGTTTGGGTGATAAATAACAGGCACGGGTTTCAATATTAATATCCCACCAGCCATCCGTCGTTTCATCAAGAACCAAATCATAAAGAGCCTTGTTTTCCTTGAATAAATTTTCACTGTATTCCCTTGCTGTCAACTCATCTTCCAGCGCTTTAATGTCAGCAATATCTCTAAAACTGAATAAATAACCAATCAGATGGTGATTGCGATCAATATACGGGCTTACCTTGAGCGACATACGTTGAATAGCATTATTTTGATTAATAAGACTTAACTCAATATTATTAATAAACCCCGACTCTTTGATCTGTTCCTGCAGCTGTTTTTCCAGCAACTTATTTTGTATAGCCAATACTCGAAATACATTGCGGCCAAGAATATTTTCTTTACTTGCAAATCCCATATTTTCGAGATAAGTATCATTACATTCTATGATTTGCATAGTCTGGTTTACAAACAGGTACATATCAGGCGCCCCTTCATAAACCTGTTTGAATTTATGTTCCATTTCTAATAATTTATTGCTTTCTGCCACCACCGTTGATTGTAATTTTGAGTTATCCATCGCAATTTGTTGCTTCAAATAGTTCACAAATGCAAGCAAAAAAGTTACAACCAATCCTAAGATAATACTGACAGAAGAAAACCACGGCGTATTGTCACGAACAAATTGCCAGGAAGGCCATGCTTGAAAAACAATAGGCTTTTCTAAAAAATCAACGTTGAATGTTCCAGTGTAAGCCCACTGACTAACAAATCGGGGAGGTTCACTATTTTTATATTGAAAAAGAAGGTTATTATCATAATGTATAATTAACCCTACTTCTTTTACCAGCGATTTTTTCAACGCCATCTCAATTGTCTTTTGCATATTAAACAACACCAAAACCTGGCGTTTATTCTTATACTGCAAGCATAAATAAGGGTTGCCATTTGCCAGCTGACTGGCTACTAGCGTTGTATTTATTCTATTTTTACTCAAGTTATTCTGACATAAGTCATTCCAGGGCATGGGTTCAAACTCAGACTGATAATCTGAAGCAACACGCTGCACCTGACCTTCACTATTCGACCATTGAACCAACGCTAAATCAGGCATGTCATTCATATAACCGATGATATCTTTTTTGATAAATTGGTCACTTAGATTTTGTTTATCAAGTCGCTTGAAAAAACGTAACGAAGAAAGATAGTTATCGTGCATCGTTAACTCAATTACATTCACAATTAATCGAGCGTCATCTTTTATTTTTTTACTGATCTGCTGATGAACCGTTTCCAGAAATGATTGCCACAGCAAAATAAAAAACAGTGTTCCTATGATTATAATTAACATGGTTTGTAACAAACCGTAATCGCTATAAAACCTGCGGTAACAATTAAAAAAATGAATGATCAAAGCCAAACTAAGCAGTAAAAAGCAGATAGACGAAGGAATAGACATTGCTGCCAGGCCTACCCAACCATAAGCAATTTTTATATTAAATAAATAACCAACGACGACTGAAGCCGCTATGCAAAAAACTAAAGCAGCCATAGTCAGTTGAGCAAATTTTATAAACTTTGTGGGGAAATACAGATGCAAGAGGATTGACATATTAAGCAATAAATAACAGAGGGCGCCATTAGGGGCCAATCGACCCGGGTATAAATTCATTGTAACGTCTGCAACAAAAAATTCGTCGAATCCTAAATTAACGTTAAATAGATATTCAAATAAAGTAAGAGCGGCAATTACTAATGGTATTAAACTAACGAAACAAGCCCATCGGGGTTTTACTGGCAAAATCAGGATAGCCAACGCGGTTAACATGGCACATATGGCGCCATTAAATGACATAGGTGACCAGTCGATGTACAAACGTATAAGGCTAAAATTATTTGTCAGCCAACCTGCCACTACAATAACCGAAACCAAATAAGCCAGCACAGCCAAGCTTTGAGATAATCTGTTTACTGTAACTTTTGATTGCACGCCCTTCAATTAATCATCCTTTTTTATGCACTTAAATCCTTTAAGGATACAGTATAGATCCATTCATGTTATTTTTGCGAACCATATATAGGGGTCTTCTGAATAATTGACAAATATCCGTATGAGGACTAACGTTTTAAGTTATATGCATTAAACAAATTGAAAAAATATGATTAATTTGGTTATTAATACTCAGCCTGATGATGAAACCTGTGGCCCTACCAGTCTGCACGCTATTTATCGACATTATGGCGTTGATATAACTCTGGAAGAAGTGATTAAAACCGTTGAGCGTTCACTTTCTGGCGGTACGCTTGCATCTATGTTGGGTATACATGCTTTGAAAAAAGGCTTTAAAGTAAGCATGTATCTCAATAATTTGAATGTTTTTGATCCCACCTGGTTTGAACATGGTAAAGGCGACCCTGAATTATTAACCAGAAAACTTAGCGCTCAAATGAAATATAAACGTACTAAAAAACTTATTCAGGCTAGCGAAGCTTACCTTGAATTTATTAAACTTGGCGGTGAATTACATTTTCGTACCTTAAGCATCCAATTAATTAAAGATTACTTTAATCAGGGTATTCCTATTCTTACCGGTTTAAATGCCACCTATTTATATCGGTGCGCGCGTGAACGTTTTACCTCGGAAGGAAATTCCATATACGATGACATCAGAGGTACTACCTGCGGCCATTTTGTCGTTTTATGTGGTTACGATGAAGCAAAGCGCCTGGTAATAGTTGCCGATCCACATCGCGAAAATCCATTGTCGCACGACAATTACTATAAAGTGAGCAGCGCCAGACTAATCAACGCAATTATGCTTGGCGTCATGACTTATGACGCCAATTTACTGATCATTCAACCAGGAGGATAATGAATGCAGACTATTATTGTAACGGATGATCCCCCTAGTTGGGAGTTTCTCCATCCATTGGCTGAAGTTGTCTCTGCAACGGACTATCTTTCAAGCGAGACGTATACACAAAATCGCGCAATCAGAGTAATTAACCTGTGTCTTTCCTATAATCATCAGACAATTGGTTATTATGTTTCTTTACTGGCTCATGCACGCGACCATAAGGCAATCCCTTCAGTACACAGTATTCAGGATGTCCTTAATCCAAGTCTTATCAAATTGATTTCTCATGAAATTGATGATGAAATACAACATAGCCTGAATGATATTAAAGGCAAAGAATTTGTTTTTAGCTTATATTTTGGCCAAAACATGGCGAAACGTCATGCCAATCTTGCTAAAAAACTGCATAATGTTTTTCCATTGCCCATGATTAGATTTACTATGGAAAAAAAGAAGCAATGGCAAATTAAGAGTTTGCAAGCCTTATCATTAGCTGATGTACCCGAGCACCATTTCGATTTTATGCAAGAATCAGCCAATACTTATTTATCAAAAAAACGCTTTCATCAATGGCGTAAAAAACAGCGCTATCATGATTTGGCAATATTAATTGATCCCACTGAGCCAAATGCACCTTCGGACAAAAAAGCATTAGAATTTTTTGCTCAGACCGGCGAAGAAATTGGATTAAATGTGGAGTTTATAGAAAAAAATGACAGTAAATCCATTGCGGAATATGATGCCTTGTTTATAAGGGCAACTACTTCTGTTAACCATTATACTTATCGTTTGGCAAGGCATGCCGCTCAGGAAAATATGGTTGTGATTGATGATCCGCAATCTATCGTCAAATGCAGTAATAAAGTTTACCTGGCTGAATTATTACGCAGTCATCAAATTCTTACTCCAGAAACTATTTTTGTCAGTAAATTTGATAAAGAAATTCCATCGGTTCAATTTCCCTGTGTGCTGAAAAGACCCGATAGTGCTTTTTCTTTAGGTGTAATTAAGCTGGAAGATCCCAAATCATTGCAAAAATCATTAACTCAATTTTTTAAGACCTCGGATTTGGTTTTGATTCAACCGTTTATTCCTACGGAGTTTGATTGGCGTATTGGCATTATTGATAATAAACCTATTTTTGCCTGTCGTTATTTTATGGCGCCTGAACACTGGCAAATTTATAATTGGGAAGCGCCGCAGGAAAAAAACAACACCGGCTCTTATGAGACAATACCTGTTCATGAGGTTCCCAAAGATATCATCAAACTGGCATTAAAAAGTACCCGGCTGATTGGTGATGGCCTTTATGGTGTAGACATTAAAAGCCATGGCGGCAAAAATTACGTGATTGAAATTAATGATAACCCCAGCATTGAAAATGAAGTTGAAGATCTGGTTCTCGGTGAATCGTTATACTTTCAGGTTATGAATGTCTTTTTAGAACGAATTCGCAGGAAACATGGTTATGTCTGATTATCCTATTTTTTCAGTAATTGGTATTGAAATCGAGTACATGTTAGTTGATAAAGATACACTAAATGTTGCACCGCATAGTGATTTGATCCTCCACGCGCTGGCAGATGGAGAAGTTAATGAAGTTGAATTGGGCGATATTGCGCTGAGTAACGAGCTGGTTATGCACGTTATAGAGTTTAAGAATAATGGGCCAAAGCCGCCAGATGCGCCTTTAACCCAGCAATTTCAGCAGACTATTGAACAAATTCAACCATTACTTGCAAAACATAATCTGCAATTATTACCCTCCGGGGCGCATCCATGGATGAACCCTTTAAAAGAAACCGTGCGCTGGCCTTATGGTAATCGTGATATTTATTGTCAATATGACACTATTTTTAACTGTCAGGGGCATGGGTGGTCGAATCTGCAAAGCATGCATGTCAATCTGCCTTTTGCAAATGATTATGAATTTAGCCAATTGCATAACACCATCCGTCTGATACTACCCTTATTGCCAGCGCTTGCCGCCAGTACGCCTTTTCTCGAAGGTAATGTTACGGGCATGCTGGATTCACGCCTTGATTTTTATGGCAAGAATCAGCAAAAAATCCCATCTATCAGCGGGTCAGTTATTCCAGAATTTATTACGTCAGAAGAGGAATATCAGCACAAAATCCTGCAACCGATGTATAACGATATAGCGCCTTATGATCCCGAAGGTATTTTACAATATGAATGGCTGAATTCACGTGCGGCTATTCCAAAGTTTGATTATAAAGCCATTGAAATCAGGATAATTGACTCGCAGGAATGTGTTAACGCAGATATTGCCATTGCCAAAGCAATTTTAGCTATTTTACAGTATTGGCAACATCACTCCGATTATTATTTACAGCGCCCTTACGATACAAATCGTTTGAAAGGCTTATACATGCAAACGATCAAAGACGGACTAAATGTAGCCATTGACGATCGTGAGTTAATTCAGCAATGGCAATTAAACACGGGAATCCGTAGTTGCCGTGACGTCTGGTCAAAATTAATTGAACGAGTGAGCAACAAATTGAATGACACTGATCAGCAAACATTAGAATATATTTTGAGCCAGGGTAATTTGAGCGAACGCTTATTACGCGCTTGCAGCGGCGATTACAATCATACCTTGTTAAAAAATATATATCGTCAGCTTGGCCACTGTCTTGTTAATAACCAACAATTTAATCCAATGTGAAAAAAATAGCCCTATTAGTAACCTGTGAACATGCCGTTAATGCTGTACCTGATGCGTACAGCATGTTATTTGATGGTCATGAAGCGCTCTTACAAACTCATCGTGGTTTTGATAACGGTGCGTTATTTTTGGCAACACAACTGCAAACAACACTTTGTTGCCCGTTGATAGCGGCTAATGCAACGCGCTTGTTAATTGATTGCAACCGTAGTCTTAGACATCCTCATTGCTTTTCGGAAATTACTGCTCTTCTGAGCGGCGTTGAAAAAGAACAAATTATTGCCAACTATTATCAACCTTATCGTGAGCTGGTTATAAATCAGATTGCCTCCTTTATTAATGCCGGATTTATAGTATGGCATTTATCCATCCATAGTTTTACACCAGTATTAGATGGCTTGATGCGCAATGCAGATATTGCTTTTCTTTATGATCCCAAACGCATAATTGAAAAACTCTTAGCGCGCGATTGGCAACATACGCTTAAACAATCCAGTGATTTCAAAATTCGCCTGAATTACCCCTATAGAGGCAATAGCGATGGCTTTACCACCGCATTACGCAGGCAATTTTCGGAATATAAATATCTGGGTTTTGAAATTGAAATTAATCAGGCTTTGGCAGGGTGTCAGGAAAAACTGGAATTAATAGCTGAGCTGTTACATAAATCAATAAAACGTAACCCGTATTAGCTCCCGTATTACGACTTCGTCTAATACGGGCTACATTGTTTAATACCGCAACCATCAAAACCGTAGCCCGTATTAGCGGCAGCGTAATACGGGGATCATCTAACCATCACTTTCTTTTGTTAGTACCGCTTCCTTTTAACATTTTGACAATCGCATTCATCATATCCCGGAAAGCCTGTCGTACCAGTTGACGGAATAATGTATTTTTAGTGATCGAAATAAAAATCGACGGTTCTTTATCACTGGTTTTCCCGGTTGACTGCTTTGCCTGTACTTCTTGCTCAGGCTCTTTTTGAGCTGCAAGTACCTCCGCAGCCGACGGTGTATTCAAACGTTGACTATAGCGAGGATACAGCGTTGATTGGGCAACAATCGACAACATTTCCTGAGCGCTTAACACGCCCATTCGAGACTCCGGCGCACGCACCATACATTGAATTAGCGGTGTTGGTTGTCCTTTCTCGTCCAAGGCACTGACTAATGCTTCTCCAATACCCAAAGCGGTTAAAAGCTGCTCGGTATTATAGTATTCTGAAGGCGGGAAGTTCTGAGCAACCAGCTTCATCGCTTGCCTGTCTTTAGCAGTAAATGCACGCAAGGCGTGTTGAATTTTCAAACCTAACTGACTTAAAACAGAATCAGGAATATCATTGGGGGTCTGGGTACAAAAAATCAGACCAACTCCTTTTGACCGAATAAGCTTGACCATCGTATCCAGTAAATTCAACAGCGCCTTACTGGCATTGTTAAAGATCAAATGTGCTTCATCAATGAATAATATCAACTTAGGCTTTGGCGGATCACCTAATTCGGGAAATTGTCTGTACACATCTGAAAGAAGTTTTAACATAAACGTTGAAAACAATTTAGGATTATCCTGCATATCAATTAAACGCAGAATAGAAATAATACCCTTGCCTTCATTATTGGTACGGAGCAAATCCATAACATTGAAAGCCGGCTCAGCAAAAAAACTATTGCCGCCCTGTGCTTCCAGCTCTATAACTTTACGTAAAATAATACCGATAGAAGAACCAGAAACTGAACCAAAACGAGACTCAATATCTTTTTTGCCGGCGTCAGTCTGAATATATTGCAATATTGCTTTGAAATCGCTTAAATCAATCAGCGGTATTTTTCTGTCTTTAGCGTATTCAAAAGTAATCGTAACTATGCCGCCTTGTGTGTCATTTAAATCGAGCATACGAGAAAAAAGCAACGCGCCAAAATCTGTAATTGTGGCTCGCATCGGTACACTAGGCTCTTTGTCGTTCAGTGTTAACATTTCTACCGGAAACGCCCGCGGTGTAAAATCAAGATTTAAGGATTTATTGCGCTTTATTAAAAAATCAGATGCCTCACCGGGAAAAGCAAGCCCTGAAATATCACCTTTAATATCCATAACAAGACTTGGAACGCCCGCCAAAGACAGCTGTTCGCTTAGCACCTGAATAGTTTTTGTTTTTCCACTTCCCGTAGCACCTGCTATCAATCCATGACGATTTAATGATTTCAAGACAATATTAACGGGTGAGTCAGGTTGCAACTTACCATCCAGAATTATGCCACCCAGATCCAGTGATGGTGCTTGTCCAGCCTGATAAGGTATGCGTAGATCGTCATGCATGGCTAACTTCCTGTATTTTATTATTGGTTATAGTATAAACTATTTATATCATGCTGATCCTATCAGATAGATTGGCAATCAGGGCATAAACCATAAATATTTAATGAATGATCCGTCATTTTAAAATTTGCTTTACTGGCAATGATTTGTTGTCGCTGTTCAATCAGCTCATCCATAAACTCTTCAACTCGACCACATTTAACACACACCAAATGATCATGATGCTCTTTTTGGCTTAATTCAAATACGGAATGTCCCCCTTCAAAATTATGACGAGAAACTAAACCAGCTGTCTCAAATTGAGTTAACACCCGATATACTGTTGCCAATCCCACATCCTCGCCCATATCAAGCAAGGCTTTATACACATTTTCTGCACTTAGATGATGATCGGGTGATTGCTCCAGTATCTGAAGTACCTTAACCCGTGGCATAGTGATTTTTAATCCGGCATCTTTTAACTGCTGGCTTTCTTCCACAACTACTCCTAAAGTGATAACAACGTACGCGTATTGTTCCCTTATATGCTTCGCTTTATCAAGGGACAACGTGTTTTTTCTATAAATGTCATGCTATTATGGCGAAATTTTTCAAGACAGGCAAAATTATGCAGCGAGTAGTGGTTTTATTTATTATTGCAATGACATGCATGCTAACCAATTGTGCATCTTACGACTTTTCAAGACGCATTGTGCAGCAAGGCAATTTACTGCCGCAATCAAAAATTGAACGTTTGCACCTGGGAATGAGCAAAGAAGATGTGGCCATCTTAATGGGGACAAGCTTGTTAAGCCCCAATTTTAATAATGATCGCTGGGATTACGTTTTTACATGGCGTAAAGGCAGTGGCATGACGAAAGTAAAAAACCTGACCCTGTTTTTTGCACATGGCCATCTAATAAAAATTGAGCATCGTCCCTGATACTGCAATTTTTATTATTTTTTTGCGCGCACTCTTCTTTTTTCTTTTGGATCGCTCGCTAGCGAGCGATAAATTTCTACTCGGTCACCCTCTCTAAGAATTGTATCTGCTGTTACCTGTTTGGAAAAAATACCTGTGGGCATGCCTTGTATTTCAGGATGCTCTTTAGCCATATCACTGACTATAAGCAAATCAGCTACTGTCGCCCCAGCAGGTAACGTACAGGTTCGCTGGATAACCTGTTTATTTTCTGTTACATAAACAATCTTAGCTTTTACCATATAAAGCCTCGGCGCGATCACAAAATGCATCAACCATTTTATCAGTAACCTGCTCAAAAACGGGGCCTAACAACATAGAAAACATACGGCCAGCAAATTCAAACTCCAGGTCAAAGGAAATCATGCAACCTTCTGGTGTTTCATCAAAACGCCAGAAACCTTCAAGATGACTGAACGGACCATCGATCAAGCGGATTTCAATCATTTTATTTATTTGTAAACGATTACGCGTGGTAAATGATTTATTCATACCTGCAGCAGTAATAACCAGAGTGGCTTGCACTTCGTCATCATCTCGATGATGAACCATGCTTTGCGAACAATAAGGTAAAAACTCAGAATACCGTTCTACCTGATTAACCAAACCAAACATTTGCTCACAGGAAAATGCAACCACTCGCGATTTTTTAACTATGGTCATACAGCCTTAACTCCCTCAACAATTGGTTTTAACCATGTTGCAATATCAATAATTTCTTCAGCACAAATAGAATGCTCCATAGGATACTGTCGAGTTGTAATCTGATTATAACCATTAGCTGTTAACCATTCCTGACTTAAATGGGTCCATGCAGGCAACACGACAGGATCATACTTTCCGCTAGCTAAAAATATCGGTGTTTCTTTTGCCAACATAGCGGTGCAATCCGCTGACAGTGGTAAATAACCTGATAAAAAAATAATACCAGCCAAGGGCAACTCATTGTTTACAGCCGTATATAACGCCATAGCTGCGCCTTGTGAAAATCCTGCAAGAAAAATCTGGTTGGCTTTGAATCCTGCTGATAACTGGGTATTAATAACATCATTAATATATTTACTGGATTGTGAAATACCCACTTTATCTTCGCGGTTAGTCAGATCCATACCCGTAATATCGTACCAGGCACGCATTAACATACCGCCATTTAAGGTAATTGATTTCACTGGCGCATCAAGAAATACATGGCGCAAAGGTAATGCTGCTATGGGAGGCTGTGTTGCAAGACCTTGCATATCAGAAGCATCTGCACCTAAACCATGCATCCAGATAACGCAACCTTTTGCCGGCAATTGGGGATCATTTATTCTCATAATCAGAACTTCACTTGGAAAAAGTCAAATTATCACCAAAGCATTCAAGCATAGCAAGAAAACACTGGAAAAGATGATAAAAAAACTGGCTGCGCAAATATGGATGGCAGTTTTTATGCCCTTTCCATATAATTGTTTTATTGTTTTAACAGAACTGGCTATCCATGAAAGACGGTATAAAGTTTTTTTTTATTACTATTATTATATTATTAGTAATAGGATGCGGGCAAAAAGGCCCTTTGTATTTACCCAATAACACCCCCGACACGCAATCAGCAGGCTTAAAATGACGCTTCATTTTACTAAAATGCATGGTTTGGGTAATGATTTCATCGTCATTGATGCAATCAAACAACCCGTTAATTTACAATCTGAGGATATTATTAAACTCGCTAAACGAGATACAGGTATTGGCTTTGATCAATGCTTGCTCGTGGAAGCAAGTAAAGAAGAAGGCATTGATTTTTTCTATCGCATTTTTAATGCCGATGGTCAGGAGGTTGGTCAATGCGGTAATGGGGCACGCTGTTTGGCACGCTTTGTTAAGCACTACCAATTAACGGATAGAAATAGCATTACAGTCGCAACCAATACGACCAAAATGCATTTGCAAATTAATGATGACAACAGCGTTACTGTAGATTTTGGTTTACCAGCGCTTCATCCAAAAGATATCCCATTACTTGCGTATCAACAAACACCTGTATACCAGTTACCATTACAGGACGGTAGCATGCGTTCCGTGCATGCCTTGAGCGTTGGTAATCCTCATGCAGTAAGTGTGGTAGACGATGTTTTGACCGCTCCAGTCAGAACGATTGGCAAAGAAATAAGCGAACATCCTCTTTTTCCACACCAAACAAATGCCGGCTTTATGCAGATTATTGACAATAACCATATTCTATTGCGGGTGTATGAGCGTGGCTGCGGTGAAACACAAGCTTGCGGCAGTGGTGCTGTAGCTGCGGCAGTTGTTGGGCGTTTACATTATCAGCTTGACGAGCGCATCCATATTGAGTTGCCTGGTGGGGAGTTAATAGTTGAATGGCAGGATGAAAACAGCCCCATTTTGCTGACTGGACCCGCAGTTTTTGTTTATGAAGGTATAGTTCAAGTGTAGCCTTGATGCAGATGCAGCGCAGCGTAATCAAGGTTTTCCTTCACCATCGCCTTGAGATAAAATAAACAAACCTTGATTACGCTGCGCTGCATCAAGGCTACTTGCTACTTGCTGGAAATTGCAGAGTTAAACCATCAGACAGGTGGCTGACTCAAAACTTCTATGATCGGTTCTGGCTGAGCCGCTTTTAAATTAAAAAACCGGGGCGATGAAGGAGGCTGAACAGCTTCTGGTTTTAAATTTAAAACATTGGGAATGCTGGCATTAATATCAGCAGAAACAACATGCAATTCATTTTTTTCAGGTAAGAAACATACAGAATAACTGCGATCCTCAAAACGTTCATCCGTATATTCGATCGTTAAGCTGGCAAGAGTAACTGAAGGCAGCTTTTTCTGCAAAAATTGTCTGAATTGCAGCTCATCAAAATCCTGTTTGAACACATTTTTTTTAACTACAACGACAACTTCAACTTCACCATTTAGCGGTTTTAAAAAAGGATTGTTTTCACCGGGTATTAACTGTGTATAAGCCTCTACTGCCTGATTAAAGCCACCTGAAAACTGCATTCTTTGTGCGAGCGGTGACACATGTAACATGCAATAGTTACCCTGCTTGTCATTAATTAACATAACCAGACAATTTGTGACTTGGCTTGCCAGTAAACGTAAGGGATAATTATCTGTTGTAGCTGGAATATTATTAGTGACATCCAAGGGTAACAATTTATTAAACCGCTGCTTTTCCTGATCAAACTGGACTGCATAATCTGTATCCACATCAATAAAATTTGGTAAGCGCTGCATCCCGCTACCATGCAGATTTACTGCATCATTTATATTTAAAACACCGTAATGCACGCCTTCCAAAATCCGGTCAACATCAATCATATCCAGTAATACTTGATTCTCTGTATAGCGTTGATTATTCCCATCATTTTTAGGATATCTGGTGCAGTGAAAACCATTATCGGCCCATTCCTGAACTGCTTCGCTGGCAGGAAATGCCTTACTTAGAATTTCAACTCTGAATCGCTGTAGCGCTTTGCTTCTTCGTAACGCGTAATCATCATCCTCTTCGCTAAACCAATCTGAATTAAAATATTCTGGATCCCAAATTTTTTTTTCAGGCGTTAATGCTACCGCAACATCAATCAACTGATGCAACACCCGGTAAATATCGGGGATAGGTGTTAACTGATCAATAGGATGAAGTGCGCCTTCCCTGTTCAGATAATTATTTTTAGCGATATTTTCCTGGATGGAAGCTAAAAGCCCCTCAATATTTTTTAATTCCAAGTCGGTATTAAGAGATAGAACGCGTTCAAACTGCTCCATTAATTTGTCTCGATCAACAATATTGTCAAATGTGGCCAAATATTCTTTCGCTTTGAGTAGCTCCACTTTAATTTCATAATTAGTCATCAAGACACTCCCAGCACATTTATGCTCATCCATGTAGCAAGCTTAGCATAAAAAAGGCAAAGCAAAATTTACCGTAGACTGGATAACGGAGCGCAAGGAACATGCTAACGCCCAACACAGGATCTCACCAAAGTACTAAAATTGAATAGTCGTGGGTAGGGCGGACAAAACGAAGTGTGTCCGCGCATTTCCATTTAATCACCGGTTACGCGTGGGCACGTCGCTTGCCGCTCCTTTGTCCACCCTACCGGCAATTGTTTAATTTTAGCACTTTGGTGAGATCGCCCTGTCTAGATCATTACCCCCAAATTGACTTAATTTTAACTTAATCATTATGTAATATAATGAATCATTTTGAGGTGCATTAGAGGGAAAATGACTAAGCGTATTCCTGATGAGAAATTCACGTATTTAGATAATGCAACTAACAGAAAAGTTAAGATCGCTAAAAAAAAGGGTAAAGACGCCACCTGGTATGTAAAAAAACATAATTCGACAGGTGAGATTATCCCAATAACAGGAAACCACAACCCCCATGAGCTTGAGGCATGTTCTGGTGATCTTTATCGTTTTATGTTGGGCAAAGATCGCGCGGCTAAATCGCGTGTAGTTAGTGATGCAGACAGTATTCATAGTAAAGTTGCTTCGCAAGAAAATCCTGCGGGTTTTACAGTTGCCAAACCCGATTATACCCAAGGTCTTGCTGAACTTTTATTAGGGCGATATGTTCTTGATGAAGGCGATATGAACCCTCGAAATACAGGTTTAAATAAGAATAACGAAGCCTCTACTATTGATTATGATCTCACCCTCTACCACTTTAAAACCCAACTCTATACAAAAGCAATAAGGAGCCGTTTTCAAAAAGATAATCGCACCCCTGCTCAAATGTTTGTTGCATTAGAAAAACTATTAAAGAATAAATTATCTGGCGAAGCACAAATTAAAGCACTAAATAATTATTATCGTAGAGCCTTAATCATTTTGTTAGCTGACAAGCCAACGCTTGATGCTATTAGCAAACGACACTCCGAGTCACCTACTTTTATAAGTGGTTTAAGTGAGTTTCTAACATCAAGAATTAAACCCTTTGAGGAAGAAATTATAAAATCAATAGGTTTTGCAGAATGTCTGGTTAAAACAGATTTCAACGACCTTAAAAATGAAATTGAGGGATTTTTCAAATCTGAACTTAAAAATCCAAACGAGAAGTTACCCACTCAGCATTTACTTGCTCATATTGAGAATAATTTTAATCGAATAAAATATTTAGCTTTAAGTACTTTTTCGGCATTAAATAAGTCTTGGAGTAAACCCATTATAAATCCTGTTCAAGAAAAGCTTATCGATTATGATTATAAAACAGATGCCGATAAAGAAATAATTTTACCCGATGTGCTCGATAAAAGAGGCGTTACAAAATATTTGATAAATCTGCGCCAAAATCACCCTGAAGAATATAGCTCTAGATTACATGCGTTGGCTGCTAATCTAGTCAAAATTGAAAAACAGCAAACGGAATTTGTTCTGCAAAGTGACAAAAATGCATTGGCAGCAGTTAACGAACTCGTGACAAGCTTAATTAGTTATTTTAATGATGAAAATGCTCATCGGGCAGGACGGGCTATTAATAACGATGAAAACCTTAGCAAAGCAGCTTTCTGCGGAGTAACCTTTTTTAACGCTGGCTACTCACCGGAACAAAGAGCAGCTGCGGATACTATGAGGGAAAATGAGTTGTTGGGAATCTCTAGCAGCTCTTCAAAATACAAACCGGAGGACTTAGAGGCAGCGGCTCATCAAGGTCGTTTGAAAGATGCAAATAAGGACAATGCCCCCTCCATGACAAAGAAGTCTGTCTGAATAGTTGTATATCTAATCCGGTTTACCGAACAAATTTATATCTTTTTCACAAACTGCGATTTTAACTTCATCGGACCAATACCTTCGATTTTGCAATCAATATCATGATCTCCATCCACCAATCGGATATTTTTTACTCGTGTGCCCACTTTCACTACCAGCGAAGAGCCTTTTACTTTTAAATCTTTTATTACCGTAACTGTGTCGCCATCTACTAAAACATTGCCATTTGCATCTTTGAAAACTCGCTCACCTTCGACGCTATTATCTGTGGAATCTTTATTCCATTCGTGAGTGCATTCCGGGCAAACAAAAGACAAACCATCTTCGTAAGTATATTCTGAATTACATTTTGGGCAGGGTGGTAAAGCACTCATAATTTATTTCCTAGTTCTGGTTTAAGTTTCCAACGTTTATGAAGCCACATCCATTGTTCTGGATGCGCGAGAATAATGCGCTCTAGCGCCTGATTGTAAGCCAGCGTGTTTCGATAGATAGACTCTTGCGTACTATCATAATCCTGCCAGTAAATTGGCTCATGAAACTCTAACACGTGGCGTCCATCAGGCAAGCGATAGCCGGCAGCAGGTACAACTGGCACGCCAGTATGACGCGCAAAACTTGCCAGACTCCGATAGGTACCCGCTTTCTTACCAAAAAATTCAGCTGCTACGCCATCTCGATTCACTAGCGAAGCATGCTGATCCAATACAAAAACAACTGCGTGATTTTGCTCTAGTGCATCGCATACTTGCTGCAAGGAATTTTTTTTAGGAATAACATTTAATCCCGCCTGATAGTAACGATTAAACAATATACGTTCTATCGTTTTATTACCCAAAGTACGGCGGATAAAATGAAACTGTCCCTGAAATTCTTTAAAATTTAAAATACCACCAATGGGTGCAAACTCCCAGTTACCAAAGTGACCAGTGAGTACAAGTACACCCCGCTGCTCAGCGGCTATTTGCATCATTCGTTCATGACCGCGCACTTCAACACGCTCTCGCAATGTTTTTTCACTCATAAAACGCAGCTGCAATGCTTCTCTCATAGACGTTGCCAGATGCGAGTAAAACGCTTTAGCCAAATGTTTTTTCTGTTTTTCGGTAAGCTTATCTGCAAATACCTGATTGATGTTGGCCATAATCACATTACGACGGTAAGGCAACATCTTATAGAGCAACCGCCCTGTAAGAGTTACAGGCAAACTGTCAATCTTGTCTATTGCTTCATTCACGACGATTTAATCACGACACAGGCATTCATACTGGCAAAGCCTCGGTTAATCATTACCGCATAATTTGTTTTTTGTGCCAACGGCGTATGATCAGCGCTAATATTTAACTGAGCACATGATGATGCTTTTTCCTGCAAGTTAGCAATCCCGGGAATACAACGATTGTTCAATGCATAAGTAGTCAGCACAGCATCAAGAACGCCAGATGTGCATAAAGTATGACCCATCGCCCATTTAAACGCAGTTACCGGTGTATTGTTTGAAAACACCGAATCAATTGCATAGGCTTCGCTATCATCGGATTTTTTATTACCATTTCCATGAGCGACAACCATATCTATCTCATCTGCAGCAACATTTACTGCACTAAGGGTATTTTGTAACAAGCGAGACAAAGACTCGCCGCTGTTATCAATGGAAAACATACCAACCGCTTCGCTGGCAGACAGGCCACCCGCAATTTCACCATAACATTTCGCAGAACGTGATTTGACGCTCGCTTCGCTTTCTAAAACCAATGCCGCAGCACCTTCGGCTAATAACGTACCATCATGTTCTTTATCAAAAGGTTTTAAATGACGTTCACTGACTACACCCAGGCGATCATAATAAAACAAAGCCTGTGGCTCGATACCCATATCATAAGCGACGACTACAGCCCGATCGGCCTGGCCAAATTTAATAGCATTGTATGCTTCAAGAATGGCCTGAGCGCCACCTACTGCATGGTTGGTAATATTATGATTTGGACCTTTAAATCCATAAGTAATACCGGTGTAAGCAAGCACATTATTAGGCAGGATTCTTAAAAGCCACATGGGATGTACTTCATCAAACAATTGTTTGGCAAATTCCTGCATATCACCCTGCGTTTTAGCTAACAAGGGCAAAAAATCATATTGCTGAAAATATTTGTTACCGGGAGAGCCTACATAAACGGCCGTGTTTTCGTTAAACAACTCACAGCTTTCCAGACTATCCCTATAGTTAATCATACCGCTGTGATCGACGGCTTGCATGGCGGCATTTATACCCATTACATCGTGGCGGGAAATAACTTTCATTAATTTGCGATCGGGAAGCATTTTTGCAGGCTGAAAATTTTTAAGTTCACCGCCCAAACGCGTTTGCCAAGCCGATAAATCCCATTGAGCCACTTCTGCAATACCACTGTTGCCGGCCAAAATGGCATCCCATGTTTGATCAGCTGTTTCACCACATGCTGTCAGGGCGCTCATTCCAGTAATAAATACACGATTCTCATTACTCATTGCCAGCTCCTTCAAATTCTGGATGTTTAAATAGCAAACAGCTATTTGAGCCGCCAAAGCCAAACGAATTAGATAAAACAACACCAAGTGATTTTTCACGTGGGCCATCTACAACATAATCCAAATCACATTCCGGATCTGGCGTAGTTAAATTAGCCGTGCGGGGAATCTGGGCATGTTCTATGGATAAAACAGATAATACCGCTTCTAACGCACCGGCAGCAGCAATTAAATGCCCTGTCTGACTTTTAGTTGAACTGGCTGGTAATTTCATTGCGCGTTCGCCAAACACCGCTTTAATGGCGTTGGTTTCGCTCAAATCATTCATTTTGGTTGAAGTACCATGCGCATTAATATAATCCACGTCAGCTGCACGAACGCCAGCATCTTTCAAAGCACGCTCGATTGCCTGAATAGCACCATCGCCATTGGGATGTGAATCGGTAATACGATAAGAGCTTAGGGAGTTACCTTCACCAGCGAGTTCAGCATAAATTTTTGCACCACGTGCTTTAGCTTTAGACCATTCTTCAAGCACCAGAAAAGCAGCACCTTCGCCTAAAACAAAACCATGACGCGTTTTGTCAAAAGGACGGCTTGCCGTAGAAGGCGCATCATTATAGGTTGATAACGCACCTAATAAGCAAAAACTGGATAATCCCAACGGATTAATCATGGAATCAAAACCGCCAGCCAGCATAAAATCAGCCTCACCGCGGCGAATAACCTGCATGGCAAGACCCAGAGCCTGTCCACCTGACGCACAGGCGGTATGCACCGAAGTTGCATACCCTTCAATACCAAATTGTTGAATTAATAAGGACAAACCAGAGTTCGATGTTGTTTTACCAAAATCAACCAGCTTATAAAATTGATGCGCTTCTTCTTGTAACTGTGTCCAATTGGTTTCACCATCAGGCGCACAGGTTTTTTGAAAACGCTGCAAGTATTCAAATTCAGCCGTCATCATACCGCTGCCAGTGATCACACCCCAGCGTTGAGCATTATATTTTTCCGGTTTAATGCCCGCATCAAGAAAAGCCTGATGTGCAGCTTCCAACGCATAGTTAGTAAAAGACATGGCAAAGCGATTATGGCGACCAGCTGTATTGACAGTTGGCGTAAACGCTTTAACTTCCGCAGCAATTCGGGTTGGAAAAGCAGATGCATCAAATTGCTGGATTGCTGCAATCCCTGACTCTCCAGCCAGCAGATTATGCCAGGTTGACTGTACGTCGTTTCCTAAAGGCGATACCACCCCTAATCCAGTTATTGCTACTCGTCTTTTACTCATAATCACTGCCCTTTTGCTGTCATCACCACATCTAAAACACAAACCCGTTTGCCGTTAACTTCACTGCGATACCTTAAAATCAGCTCATGCTCATCCTGATGATGAACAGTTGCGTGGGTAACAAGAATATCGCCAGGGGATACAAATACATTCATTTTAATTTTACGCAGCTCACTAACCTGAAAACGTGAGTTTAATGCAGAACGCTGCAGAAAATCACGAGCAAGATTCATTTTACACTCTAGCAATACCGTCATTGGCAAAACCGGATTACGTGGAAAATGATCAGGAAAATAAGGAGCACTGCGTGTAATACGTTTTTCAGCTGTTATTGATACCCCTGGTTCGCACTGCAAAACACGGTCAAATCGCAAGGGAACACAATAGTTTTTAGAATTATCAGATAACAGATCTGTTTGCTGCGTTTCAATCCATTCACCAGGCTTGTTAATTTCAGCAAACTGTCGGCGAATATCATCATCACTGATAAAATCGGCCATTGGTAATAACGGCCCTAAAGCACCCTCAATAGTAAAAACAGTTTCCTGATTAATACTGGCCTTACTATGGTATTGAACAGCGCTGTCATCCAATGAATCAATGAATGACTCTAATAATAAGGTTTCACCTACATAAGCTGGACGATGCAGACGCGCACTGGCAACTACGCCGGCTACGGGTCGGTGACTAAAATTATTATGATACATCACATTCCAGGCAGCCAACTGCCCCAATGTTTCACCAATCAGCGATGCTGCAAAACAAGGACGCCCCTGTTCATCATAGTCAAGATAAGTATCATCAGGAGTAATGTGCTTGATTCCCCGCACCATTTCGCCAGGAATCAATTCTAAAATGCGATCAACAAACAGGAAGCGCATCAGGCCACAGTTGCATTTTTTTCGTTAACAGCATGAACTACCAATTTACAAAATGTTTCTACAGTAAATAGTGTAGGAATTTCGTTAACTTTTAAGTTTGCCTTAAAATTATCAGCAGGAACCTCACTTAAATAATTTTTAAGTGCTTGCATGCCCTCAACCGTTAATGCGCCGCCTTTTTCAAACTCTTCTTCAGCCAAATGGCCACGGGCATTTTTCTCTAATTGACCACGTGGAATTTTAATGCTGAATTCTTTTTCCAATTGAAAAACCAGATCAAGGAAATCAATGGATTCAGCACCCAAATCAGCAATCAAACGGCTGTTTAAAGAAACTTCATCTGCATCAATAACCAATACATCGGCAATAATCTCCCTGACTTTTGGGTATACGCTTTCTACATTCATGTTTTAATCCTCTGAACTCGCTAAAATCTCAAAGTTCGCAGTATATCACAATTTTTTGACACTCAGCTACTCGCTTTTTAACCAATTCGGCTATAACCTGCATCGACAAAAAGTGTATGTGCGTTAATCATTTCTGCTTCTGGCAAACACAATAAATAGATAGTGTTTGCGACATCCTGTGGTGTTAAAGGCCGCTCGGCTAATGAGTGTGCCTGATATTCATCTAATAACTGCTCGCGGTTAGGAAAATGCTTTAGCGCATCGGTATCTACAACACCCGCAGACACGGTGTTAACCGTCACACCATAGGGAGCCATTTCCAGACTTAACGATCGAACTAAAGCTTCTAACGCCGCTTTTGATGCACCAATAAAGGCATAATTTGGAATTGCACGCTGCGCACCAAGGCTTGATAAGGCAATTACACGCCCACCTTTAGGCATTAATTCCTGTCCTTCGCTAACCAGATGATTAAGAGCCAATGCATTTGTCTCCATACACCAGCGCCAATGTTTGGTCGTCATTTTTAAGGCAGGTTTTAAAACGCCGCTGGCAGCATTACTAATAAGAAAATCCAGGCGGTTAAAATGCTCTTTAAACTGCACAAACATGTCTTTGACCGATTGATGATCGGCAACATTTGCCTGAATAGCTACCGCTTTTCGACCTGATTGCTGAATTTCTTCAACCAGTAACATGGCTTCATCAGAACTATTGTAATAAATAATAGCGATATCACTACCAGCCTGGGCTAACTTTAATGCGGTTGCCCGGCCAATGCCGCGTGCTCCACCGGTAATTAAAGCAACTTTATCTGCAAATACCTGACTCATCATCTTACCTCATCTATAAAGTGGTGAAGTATATAGTACTTGATAATGGATTGGCGATATTTTAATACCCGATATATTTTATAAATTGTACAAAAGTGCTAAATGACTTGTTTAATAGGTTTCAAATTTGTACCATCTGCTCATTCACCCGAATAACCATGTAAATTATGAAATCAACCTGGTCAAACAGTGTTTTTCCCATTGCTGCTATTTTTTCATTTCGAATGCTCGGATTATTTATGCTTATTCCGGTGTTTACAATTTATGCTGCTCAACTTAGTGGCGCGACGCCGGCTTTAATGGGGATCGCTCTGGGTGGCTATGGCTTAAGCCAGGGTATTTTGCAAATACCCTTTGGCATGCTTTCAGATAAGTACGGACGTAAAAAAATAATTACTATTGGTTTGCTTTTGTTTGCCGCTGGTAGTTTGCTTGGTGCCCTGACTCATTCGATTTACGGAATGATTATTGCCAGAATTCTGCAAGGCACAGGCGCTATCGGCAGTGTGTTAATTGCCTTACTGGCGGATCTGACCCCGGATCAGCAGCGTATCAAAGCCATGGCAGTTATTGGCGTAACGATTGGTATTTCATTTAGTCTTGCCATGGTATTAAGTCCTGCCATTACACATTATTTTGGATTATCCGGAATTTTTTATTTTACATTTATCCTGGCGTTGTGCGGATTAGCAATTTTACATCTGATTATTCCCAATCCTCAAAAAGAAACCTTTCATGCGGATAATGAAGCAAAAACATCGTTATTAAAACCCGTTATTTTAAATCGGAATTTGCAGCGTTTTAATGCAGGTATTTTTTTCCAGCATAGTATTTTAACGGCGACATTTTTTGCAATTCCACTGTTACTACAACACAACATACAGCAAGGCAATCTGACTCAGCAATGGCATTTTTACTTACCATTAATGATTTTTTCATTTATCGCTATGGTGCCTTTTATTTTTCTGGCTGAACGCAAAAAACTGCTCAAACCGATCTTTATGCTCTGCGTAGCAGCAACTTCTGGTTGCCAATTATTACTAGCCTTATTTGCTGATCAATGGCTTGGCTTGTGCATACTCATGTTTATTTATTTCATAGCGTTTAATATTCTGGAAGCAAGCCTTCCTTCGTTAATATCGCAACAAGCTGATGCAAACAGCAAAGGTACAGCGATGGGCGTTTATTCAAGCTGCCAATTCCTGGGTATTTTTGCTGGCGGCATAGTATCAGGATTTCTTTATCAATATGGCGGAATCAAATCTATTTTCTTTATTAACGCAATTTCCGCTTTATTATGGGTTATCATTGCACAACCAATGGTCATCAAACAAAAACCAAATTAAAGTTTGGCTAAATCTACGAAAACTAAATTAGTTTCTATATAATGCCTTATCAACTTTCGCAGACAGGAGAAATATAATGGCACGTGGAATTAACAAAGTTATCCTGGTGGGTAACGTAGGCGGCGATCCGGATGTTCGCTATCTGCCTAACGGCAACGCGGTAACTACTTTATCAGTAGCGACCAGCGAAGGCTGGAAAGACAAACAAACCGGCGACAAGCAAGAACGAACAGAATGGCATCGCGTAGTTTGCTTTAACCGACTGGGCGAAATTGCTGGCGAATACGTCCGTAAAGGTTCAAAGTTATATGTAGAAGGCAGCTTACGTACACGCAAATGGCAGGATCAACAAGGCCAGGATCGTTACACCACTGAAATTATCGCCAGTGAAATTCAAATGCTCGACAATAAAACAGGCGGCTCAGGCGGTGGAAGCAGCAGCAATTATGATGATAATCAAATGCCTGCCTATGAACAGCAACAACCCGCTGCTCGTAAACCAGCTCCCTCACAACCTGCAAAAGCAGCTCAGGATGCTTTTGACGAGCTGGATGATGATATTCCGTTCTAGAGGGTCACCTCAGACTATTTTGTAAAGAATATGACAGAGCCCCCTTTATACAAGGGGGTTTTTAGTTATTAATATCAATTAAAAAATGTAAATTATATTATGTGATACCATGATTTTTTTGTAAGAATCTTTCTAAATCAGGTTATAAAAAAATAGTCAAAATAATTCGCAATTAATTAACTTTCATTTCTTAGTGTATGAAGCAGCTTTAGCTGCAGGGGGCAAACGTAATGGAGCTCCCGGATTAAGACCACAATACACGGAAACGTATTATGCTGCCTTCATAATCGATCTGAGCGGACATAATATCGAAGCTGTTTTTGACAGCAAACATTATTCATAATCCAAAATACTTATTTTTCTTGATAATACCTATTTTGGGTATTATCATACCTAATATGAGAATGATAAAATCTAATCTTTCAAATGTACTTTTTTCTAAAACACGACAAAACGTGTTGGCATTGCTCTATGGGCAACCCGACCGCAGTTTTCATACGAATGAAATTATTCGATTAACTGGCTCAGGAACTGGTTCTATCCAAAGAGAGCTTGATAAATTAAGTTCTGCTGGCCTGATAACAGTCGAGGCAATAGGTAATCAAAAGCGTTATGCAGCAAATCGTACATCTCCACTTTTTTCAGAATTGAGAGGTATTGTACTCAAAACGTTTGGGCTAGCTGATGTATTACAAGAAGCGCTTTCACCCATTATTTCACAGATCCACATTGCTTTCATTTATGGCTCAATTGCCAAACAAGAAGACACTGCATATAGCGATATTGACTTGATGTTGGTCAGTGATAGCCTAACTTACGCGGATTTATTTAAATTACTTGAAGAAGTACAAGTGCAGTTAGGTCGCTCTATTCATCCTACGTTTTATTCACTATCAGAATGGAAACGAAAGAGAGAGGCAAATAATAATTTTTTAAATCAAGTCATGGTACAACCAAAAATTTTTCTAATAGGAACTGAGGATGAGCTTATCCAACTTGGATAATTTGGTAAAAACTGGGCAATTAAAAGTAGAGCCAATGAATCAGCTAGAATTTGCTGGTTTATTACGCTCAGGCGAAGCGCGACTACACGACGCGACTATATCTCCCTTGCAGCAGAAAGCCGCTTTGATCTAGCCTACAATGCAGCTCACTCACTATCACTTGCTGCATTACGTTGGCATGGGTATCGATCTGGGAATCGTTATTTGGTGTTTCAAGTCTTGCCTCATACTATTGGAGTTGGCCCAGAAGTTTGGCGAGTGTTAGCTAAATGCCATGATTGCCGTAATGTAGCTGAATACGAAGGATATTTTGAAATTGATGAGCAACTACTGAAAGACTTGTTAACTGCTACACAAATTTTATTAGCTCGTGTACGCTCTCTAAAATGATTTTTGTTAAATTTATTGATAAACAAACGTTTAAATTTACAAACTAATAAATATCAATTTATTGAGGAAATAGTTCATGTCAGAAAATAATAAAGAGGAAAATGGACTTCCTGAGTTTGATCCTTATCAACCAGACAGTATCCCTTTGTTTGAAGCTCTATACGGAAAGAATTTAATATCGCTAGGTGAACTAGCCGCAGTTGACAATATGTTTACAGGTCTAAATATAATAGGATTAAAAGCTTTGGATCTAGGATTTGGTTTAGGTGGCGTTGCTTTCTATTTGGCAGAAAAATATCAAATGAACATCACTGGGATAGAAATACATCCTTGGATGGTACAATACGCTAAAGATCATATACCCCCAGGCCTATCAGATTCTCTTGAATTCAACACTTACAATAGCACTGGTGAATTACCCTATAAACCTGAATCATTTGATCTAGTATATAGCAAAGGCGTTTTAAACCATGTCGCCGATAAAGCCAGCTTATTTCAGCAAATTAATTCGGTATTGAAGCCTTATGGCTTGTTTGTCATTGCTGACTGGATTTTTCCTCAGGCAACAACCGATAGCTCAGCACCTCTAGTTTGCGAAACAAAAGAATCTTATAAGCAAATTTTAGTCGACACTGGTTTCAGTGAAATTAGCTTTCGTAATGATAGTAAATTATTCCTCACCTATGCCAACGAATTATTGATGAGACTGGCCAATAATCAAACTCTAATCAAACAAAAATATGATGAAGAATTATTCCTAACCCAGCAGTTCCCGCCAGCACACTAATGCTCAAAAAAATTACTGATTGAAACGCGAGCACAAGCTTTGCATTAATTTTAAAAAAAAGAAACCGATCTGACAAGAATCAGATTAAAAAAACATGAATC
>Ga0335397_10001244_pt1 | contig 34596 bp, 31 predicted proteins | sample MAT04_FD_205740 | JGI IMG/M metagenome (GOLD analysis project Ga0335397, IMG submission 205740) | Freshwater microbial communities from Lake Fryxell liftoff mats and glacier meltwater in Antarctica - MAT-04 (spades assembly) (version 2) ... | reverse complement strand
CGACGAAGTTCGACGTGGGCACGGCGACCTTCACGAAGGAGGCGGAGTACGACGCGTGGGGCAAGAAGGTCGCGGGCTACTCGACGCTCGCGTCACCGAAGCACGGCTTCGCGGGCGCGGAGCCCGACGAGGCGGTGGGCACGTATTCGTTCGGCGCGCGCACGTACGACCCGACGCTGCGACGGTGGGTCTCGCCCGACCCTCTGCTCGCTTCGGCGCCCTCGCTTGACGAACGGCTTGGCGACAACCTCAACCTCTACGCGTACGCCGGCAACAACCCGATCCGTCGAATCGACCTCACTGGCTTCGACGGGGACGACAGCTTCTGGAAGCGCCTTGAAAACCTCAAGGACGGCTTCATGCAGGGGAGCGCGGAGGCGTCGATCCCCGGCGGGATGGTCTACGCAGCGCAGCAGCCGCGTATGGGAAACGCAGACGCCGACCTAGGACGAGCAGCAGGCCATCTGATCGGTGGGCTCGCCGCGATCTCGACCGTCGCGAAGATGGTGGAAGCGGGCGGGGCGATGGGGGTTGGCAGCGGTGGCACCGCCACTGTACCAGCCGTCGTCGTCGGGGCCGCTGGAGCAGCACTGATTGTCAATGGTTCGGTCGCGGTGGTCGCGGGGGGGGAGGGAGTGGCGCACGGCACGGAGCAGACGAGCAGACGGTTGAAACGCCGCCGGCGAGGGAAGCCACTCCAAAGGCAGGCAGCGAGACGAAGACGCCAGGAGACAAGGTCGTCCGCGGCAAAGCGGAGTCGCGGTCGCCCGATGGGCGCAAGTCGATCAAATCAGGAAGAGAGGCCCAGGACCAGGTTGAGGAAGTTCAAGCAGCGCAACAAAAGCATCGAGCTAGCGGCAGGCCGAACAAGATTCAGAGTACGGAGAAGTCGAACCAGCGAATCAAAAATGCGCTAAAAGTTAGAGACGCTGCTGAGGCTAAAGCGGAGTACGGAGATGGAGACTGAGAGTGGGCGCGGATGACGATCTCGACGAGGCCGATGCAGCGTTGTTCGATCTCGCGCTTGCGCGTCGGGACGCGGGCGACACCGTCGAGGCGATCAGAATCCTCCAGGAGCTGACCGAGAGGAATCCGAAAGCGGCCTTCGTCGCAGGCATCCTGTCCGGCCTCCTCGACGATGTGGGCGATCTCGACGGCAGTGTTTACCACGCAAGACGTGCGGTGGAGCTCGCACCGCGCTCGGACCTGGCGTCGCGGGTCCTTCTGCACTTTCTCATCAACAACAAGCGAGACGTGGACGGCGCGTTCCGCGAGGCAGCGCGATTCCGAACGCTGAAGGGCTCCGTCGAGTACGACCGTCTGCTCGGAGAGTGGGAGAACGACACTCTTCGAGCGCTCGAGGACGCCCCGCTCGACCCGTTCCTCAAGCGCCTGCTGGAAGCGGTGCGCGAGGAGATGCGGATTCGACCGATACGCCAGTAGTCACGCCGCTACCAACGGGCCGCACGGGGCCGCACGCAAGACCGATCGCCTTTCGCGATCATCCACAGTTCGCTCGATGTGACTGTCACCGAGATCCGGGATAGATAGGCCCCGATGCCGCGCAACAAGGTTCTCGTCGCGAACCACTCCTCGCTGCTCCGTCTCGGTGCGTTCGCGTGCGCGATCAGCTTCGCGGGTTGCAGCACCAACTCGCCCAACGAGAACGCCATCGTGCCTGCCGACGCCGGGCCAGAGGCAGCGTCCCCGACGGAGGAGGCGATCACGATCCTGGTCCTGAAGGGCGCACCGCCATTCAACGAGGTCGCGCCAAACGTGACCATCCTCTTCGACAAACCCGCTGGCGAGCGCGTCGAGCTTCAGACCGGAGCCGACGGTCGCGTCACCGTCGACGGCGTCGACTGGTCGAAGGGATCCGCTTCGTTCTCCCTCCTCGCGGACGGATGCATCCCGAGCTCCTTCGTCGAGGTCACGAAGGCCGCACTGCCGGGGATGAATTCGAGGATCCCTGCGATTCCGGGCGCTCCGAAGTTCGACGTGGCGGTCTTCACGAGCCGGCAGCCTGTTTCGCTCCCGTATCTTTCGGGCGCCGTCAGCCATGCCCGCGGTTCCTTCGTGTACGTGAGCCCGACGGCTTACGGCACCCTCTACAGCGGCGCTCCCGACACCTATGCGGTGTCCGCGCTTCGTGACGGACCGCTCTCGCTCGTCAGTCTCGAGCTCTCGAAGGTCACACTTCCGACGGTGGGGGCTCGCGGGGCCGAATCGAGGAACTTCCGCTGGTCGAAGACGGAAGTGCCGCCCGCGACCATCTCGAGCTTCGACCTAGATCTCGACCTCGCGACCGAGCTGACGCCCGTGAAGGTGAAGGGCAAGGTCGTCATCTCGGGCGGGAAGGGAGGTTCGCTCGGCGGCCACTCGACCTTCGCGGGGAAGCTGAGCTCGTTCGAGTCGCGGAGCACCGCGCTCCTCGGAGTCCCGTCACGGTGCGACGTGAGCGCCGATGAGTCGGCGTTCGAGCTCGACTACGAATACGTGAAGCTCGACGGTTCACCCCTGTCGCGACGTATTCCATCGTCCGGCCCGACTTCTCCGGGTCGACGGCGACGGTTCTCGACTGGCCGTCGGAGGGTTTTGTCGTCGATCGTTTCCTCACGGTGCCGGTGATCTCGGGCCCGACCACGCGCTCGCTGACCGCGCCGTTCACGCTCGAGGAGCTCGATCCTGACAGCGTGCAGATCATCGATCTGTATGATGCCAAGACGTATCGCTGGCACATCGAAGTCCCGCCGGGGGTCACGACATTCACGCCGCCGCGCCTCGACGGGGCGCTCCAGGCGGCGGTCGGCAAACCGACGAGCGGCTTGCTCAGCACGTACTCCAGCTACGATCCCGGGACGCGCATCTTCCTGCGCGACGCCCGCACGACTGCGTTCACGGTCGAGTAGCAAGGCCCGCCCCGTTGACCTTCGCGGGGAATCTGGCAAAAGTCCCCCGCAATGAAGGTCCTCGTCACGGGCGGAAGCGGTTTTCTGGGCAGCCACGTCGCCGAGCAGCTCTCGGCCGCGGGGCACACGGTGCGGGCGCTCGTCCGCAAGAGCTCGAATCGCAAGTTCCTCTCGACGCTGAAGAACGTCGAGCTCGCGGAGGGGAGCGTCGAGGATCGCAAGAGCGTCGAGGCCGCGATGAAGGGCGGCATCGACGCCGTCGTGCACTCCGCCGGGCTCGTGAAGGCGCGGAACGAGGCCGAGTTCTTCGAGGTCAACACGCAGGGCACGGTCAACTTGCTCGACGCCGCGATCGAGTTCGCGCCGAACCTGAAGCGCTTCGTCCACGTGTCGAGCCTCGAGGCGTGCGGCCCGTCGCTCGACCGCAAGCCGGTGCCGCTCGATCAGGAGAAGCCCGTCACCGCGTATGGTCGCTCGAAGCTCGCCGCCGAGAAGGAGATCGTCGCGCGCAAGGAGAAGGTCCGTTCCGTGATCCTCCGCCCGGCGCTCATCTACGGCCCGCGCGAGATCGAGGTCTACGAGGCCTTCAAGGCCGTGAAGAAGCACCAGTACCCGGTCATCGGTGATGGGACGATGATCGCTTGCTACTCGTACGGCCCGGACTGCGCGCGCGCGTGCATCCAGTCGATCGACGCGGATATCCCGAGCGGCAGCATCTACTTCATCGACGATGGCGCCGAGCCGCTCAGCATGACGCGCGCGATGGGCGAGCTCATTCCCGAGGCGCTCGGCGTGAAGCCGTTCCTGCGCATGGGGATTCCGTTTCCGGTCCTCACCCTCGCGTCGTTCGGCGTCGAGGCGTACGGCAAGGTCCGCGGCAAGGCCGTGATGCTCACGCGCGAGAAGGTGGCGATGCTCCGGCACCACTGGGTCTGCGACAGCTCGAAGACGCAGACCGATCTCGGCTGGAAGCCCGAGGTCCGCTTCGGCACCGAGGGCGTGCACCTGACCGCGAAGTGGTACCAGGACAACGGCTGGTTGTGACGCTCACGCGGGGATCGTCTCGACGCCTGGGTCGATGGCGCGCAGATCCGTCGCGTCGGACGTGAGCACCGGCCACCCGCGCTCGCGCGCGAGCAGGACGACGTGCGCATCGATCGCATCGTTCGTTCCGCTCACGCCGAGCACCATTCCCACGAGTCTGCCCTCGATGCCGTCGAGGGCAATCACCTCGACCAGCGACAGCAACATGGCCAGCGGTGCTTGTCGGCCCGCGCCGCCCCGCCAGACCTGCGCGACCACTCCGCCTGACGTTACGAGGGGAACCTTTGCTCGAACGAGACGCGCGAGGAGCTTCGCGACGTGCCCACCATGCCTCTCGAGAGCAATGAAGGCGCCGGCATCGAGGACGACGCCGCGCTTGGCGGCGACACTACGCGGCCGTCTTGCCACGGCGACTCTTGCGCTGCGTGATCTGGTCGAACGAATCCTTGGCGCGATTCTCGTCTTCCGGCGTCGCCTTCACGCCGTCGCAGAAGTCGAGGAACCTCCGCTCGAGGTCTTCCGCTTCGAGCGAGCGTGTCACGGCGTTCGTCACCCACTCCGAGACCGAGTGAGCCGTTCCGGCCGCCCGCTTGATGCGTATCGCAACCTCGACCGGGACGCTCACGGTGATGCGCTTCGTCGCCATGACCAGAGGGTAGCATGTTATGCATCACGCGCATAACCGGCCGCTCCCGCCATGGAGCGCGACTGGACGGGGCTCGGCGCCGCGCGCCGGGTGGCCACGTGATCCCCACATCGGCGCAGGATCCCGGGGCGGGATCCTGGACCGGCCGGCGCCCGTGAATTTCGGCGGAAAAGCCTCGAAATACACGCGGGGCTCGGCCGGCACGTGACCTGCATTCGTGCTCCTCAGGAGGTGGGGTCGTGCGAGCAAAGGGGGTCTTCATCGGGCTCTTCGTGGCGTTCACCGCGCTCAGCGTGGGCTGTCTCCCGAAGCCGTACGGCGACGGCGAGCCGCCGAACGAGCCCGGCGATTCCGACGATGTGGTGATGCCCACGGCTCCCGGTACGGGGACGACCGCCGGCGGAAGCGCGAGCGGCGGGGGCGCGTCCAGCGGCACGACCGGCACGAGCGGCGGCGCTGGCGCCGGCACGGCGGGCTCGAGCGGCGGCACGTCGGGGACGACCACGCCGGGCCCCGTCCTCGAGCCGGGGCAGGAGATGATCTTCGAGAAGTGGCAGGGCACTCCGACCTTTGCGGCAAAGCTTGGCACGCTGACCATCGTCACGAAGGGTGCAGGCAAGGCCGGTCGCGTGTGCGCGGACGCCGCGGGCATCGGCAGCGTCGAGGCGACCATCGGCCCGGTCGCCGCCGGCACCTACACGATCACCGCGAGCGTGCAGCAGGACTCGGCCGCACCCGGCAACACGTGGACGGTCGAGGCCACGAGCTATTCGCCGGGACCCGACACGCGGAAGAACCAGGGCGACCTCGCCGCCAGCGTGAAGAGCGTGAAGTCGACGGTGAACGTCTCGAGCGGCGCGTTCGCGGCCGTGTTCGCCGTGCGCCTAGGGACGACGCCCGGCAGCTGCATGCTCGTCGACGACATCCGCGTCGTGAAGGCGCCGTGATCGCCGCTGCCGTGTGACGAGCGCCGCGAGCGCGACGGCGAGCCCGAGCCACGCGCCGCCTCCTCCGCTGCGTGACGACGACGAAGGCGTCACGCTGCAGCCCGAGTCGCTCGCGTCGCTCGGCGCATCCGCGCTCGACCCCGAGGAGCCCGACGAGCCTGGCCCAGGCGCGCCGCCGTCGGGCGCCGTCGCTCCAGGTCCGCCGTCTGCGCTCGGCGGTCCCACGGTCTGCGCGACGGGCAGGAGGCCCTTCTTCACGAGGTCGCCGTAGATCTTCCCGAGCTCCTGATCGCGCTCGGCCCACGCCTTCGCCCCGCTCGTGGCGCGCGTCGCGATCACCATCTCCGCGCCGCGATCGGGGATCGGAGCGCCCGCCGCGTCGAGCACCGGCAAGCAGGTGTACGTCGCGAGGACGAACTCGCCGTCGCCGAAGCCGAGCTTGCCGAAGGTCCGCCAGCGGCCGTGGCTATCCTTCTCGACGGCGTCCATGTCGAGTGCAGACTGCATGTAAATGGTCGGGTCGGCCGCGAGCCCGCCGAGCTCGCCCGGGTACCACGCCGAGGTCGCAGGGCCGTAGAAGAGCGCCTCCACGTCGGGCTTCGTCAGGTCGGGGAGGCGCGTGGCCGTGTCCTCCCAGGCCACCAGCCGTTTCATGAATTCGGCCAGCGTGTGCGTGGAGAGATGGTTGGGGATGCCCGACTGGTCGTCGGGCGTGGCCGTCGCGACCGCGCCGTTCGCGTCGGTGAACGTGTAGCCGAGGTCGGTCGGGGCAGGGACGCCGTAGTTGCCGCCGTAGGTCTCGCTGGCGGGGCGCCCGAGCCAGTCGTGCACGAGCGACATGACGTGGGCGCGACCGGCCACGTTGAGGAAGTAGTGAGCGAGCCCGTTCGAGGTGTAACGGTCCTCGCGGTAGCTCGCGATGACGGTCACGAGATCGCCGAGCCACGCGCCGTTCGCGGCCTTCGCGGTGAGGCCGACCTTGCCGCCCGAGGCCCTGCGTAGCGCGGCGCCGGCGCCGGCCGCCGCCATGAACTTGGTGGAGCTCCACGGCTGGAACGCGTCGTCGTGCGTGCCGTTGCTGAGGTAGCGGTAGTACGGCACGCCGCCGACGCGTCGGATCAGGATCGCGGTGACGTCCACGTCGTCGGGGACGATGCCCTTCAGCGCCGCGCCGTCGATCACGACCGGGCCGCTCGCCGGAGCGAAGCCGGTGCTCACGGTGGAGACGATCGGGCAACGGATCGTCCGATCGTGGTTCGACGGGCTGCGCTTCTTCTTGCAGGCGTCGTCCTGGAATTCGAGGTGGTCGCCGTCGACCTGCGCGCAGCTGCCGATCGCCTGTTTCGTGGTGCGGAGCGAGCGTTCACCATGCGCGACCTCGCCCGCGTCTCCGCAGCCCACGCCGACGAACGCCGTCGCGAGCACGGCGAGCGCGCCGTGCCTGACGTTCCACTTCGAGAGCCCCCGGGTGTGCACTTCGACGGATGGTGCCTCGAACCGACCGGACGCGCTAGAATATCGCCCGCGTGTCACGCCTTCGGTTCGCAACGGCATCGGTTCTGGCCATCGTTCTGGGGGCTGCTGCGATCCATTGCTCGCTCACGACCTCGCTCGACGGCCTCGCGGGAGGAGCGACTCCGGATGGCGGAGACTCTGCCGTCACCGACGCGCTCGCCGCTGACGCGCCGCTCGGGGACGCGCAGGCGCTCGACTCCTCCGCCGAGGCTGGGAGTGACAGCGGCCGCTACTGTTCGAGCCTCGGCTCGACGCCGGTCCTCTGCGACGACTTCGACGACGAAGGTCCGTTCATCAAGTGGAGCGGGGCCAAGCTCGGTCCGGGCGCGTCGGTCGTTCGTGATCGGACCGCCTCGCGCTCGGCCCCGAATTCGCTCCTCACCACCTCGGCCGCTTCCGCGAACAGCATCCCCGCGTACCTGCGCCTGACCTCACCCTCGTCGGTCCATCGTGTCCGCGTCGCCTACGACCTGCGCGTCGATGCCCGCGACTCGCAGTCGGCCTACGCGGAGGTGGGCTACATCCGCTTCGGCACCGCCGTTCGCGCTCACTCGTTCTACCTGCGTCTCTACGGCGGCGTGACGCCGGGCGCCGGCTTCGCCGCCGAGGCGTATCTCCCGGACGGTGGCATCCCCCAGAACAACGTGTCGCTCGCGGGGAATCCGTTCACGAGCTGGACGCGCGTTGAGGTCGACTACGATCTCGGCGCTGCTCCGCACGTCTCGGTGACCCTCGACGGCGTTCTTGCCGGTGATACGGCGCTCGACCCCACGCGATTCAAGCCGGACGTCGCGACCGTCGAGGTCGGCGTCGGATACTCGGGTCCCCCGTCGTCCTCCGCGTGGCAGCTCCGCTACGACAACGTCACCGTCGACTGGGACCCGTAGAGCCAGGCTAGTAGTTGTCGCGCCGCTCGTGCTCGCCCGCGCGGTACCGGAGGCCGCTCTCGTCGTCGTAGAAGAGCGTGAGCTTGTGGGTCTCTGCCGTGACGCGCAGGTCGCAAGCGAAGACGAGCCGCGCGGAGCCGACCGCGTGTGGCGGCGCGTCCGTGGGCCCGAAGGTCCAGACGCGCGCGAAGTGGACGGAGCGATCCTTCTGGCATCGGGCCATAGGGTCGGTCCCCGGGTGACCCTCGGACGATGACGGAGGGCCGTACTTGGTGAAGAGCATGTCGACGAGGGCGGCGGTCTGCTCGTCGCCGTCGGCGTCGAACATGTACGCGAGCTCGCAGACGGTCACCCCGGGACCGCAGAACTTTCCAGCGACCCTTCCGCCGAGCTCGACGCGCATACCGCTCGAACGAAGGGGAGCGGGCGCCGAGCTGCAGGCGAGATGGATCTCGTCGGCGCGCGAGAGCGTGCCGCCTGCGCTCCGACACGTGGCGATGAACTCGTCGGCGTTCATCCCGAGGCGCATGCCGCCGAGCTGGACGGAGAGGCCTTCCTTCCCGGCCGGAGCGCCAGGCTCACCGTCCGGCTGCGCCGGCATTCGCCCCGTGCTCGAGACGAGGGCCGGGGCAGTCGAAGGACGACTGCAGGCAGAGAGCGTGAGCATCGCGACGGCGAGCCACGGCGAGACGGAGCGGACCATGCGCGGGGCAGGGTACTGGAAGTGGCGAGGGCAAGTCATGCGGTCGACGCGCGGCGCCACATGTGGGAGGGCGGTGGTGCGTGCCACGAACGGCGCTCGCTCGTATGCGAGCCATGCGGCCCACGCCGTCGGGCGGGCCGCGGGCTCGATCACGCGCTGATCACGCGGACCGCCCTCACCGGCTCGGCCCTCCCGCAAGAGCTTCTCAGCTCCCGAGGAGCCGTCCAGGCGTCGCGGCACGGCTGATCTCCCCGAAATAGGGCGCCTGGCGTGGCGGTTTGCGGCGGCGAGAGGCGTGATATGCGGCCGGTATCTCTGCTAACCTGCCCGGTCCTGGCCCGGGAACAACCGTTCCCGGCTCGTGTTTCTCTGGAAAGGATCGCGCCTCCCCCATGCTCGCCTGGGCCCTCAAGAAGCTCCTCGGCACCTCGCACGAACGCGAAGTGAAGAAGCTCAAGCCGCTCGTCGAAGAGATCAACAAGCTCGAGCCGACCATCTCGAAGCTGACCGATCCCGAGCTCCAGGCCAAGACGGCCGAGTTCAAGCAGAAGCTCGACAACGGCGCGACACTCGACGACATCCTCGTCGAGGCCTTCGCCGTGTGCCGCGAGGCGGGCAAGCGTGCCCTCCGCATGCGCCACTACGACGTGCAGATGATCGGCGGCATGGTCCTCCACAAGGGCATGATCGCCGAGATGCGCACCGGCGAGGGCAAGACCCTCGTGGCGACGCTCGCCTGCTACCTCAACGCGCTCGAGGGCAAGGGCGTCCACGTCGTCACCGTGAACGACTACCTCGCTCGCCGCGACTCGGAGTGGATGGGCAAGCTGTACGGCTTCCTCGGCCTCTCGACCGGCGTCGTCGTCAACCAGCAGAACGACACCGAGAAGCGCGCCGCGTACAAGTCGGACATCACGTACGGCCAGAACAACGAGTTCGGCTTCGACTACCTGCGCGACAACATGAAGTTCAGCGCGCTCGACTACGCGCAGAAAGAGCTGAACTACGCGATCGTCGACGAGGTCGACTCCATCCTCATCGACGAGGCCCGCACCCCGCTCATCATCAGCGGCCAGGCCGAGACGTCGAGCGAGAAGTACAAGTCGATCAACGAGTGCATCCCGCGCCTCCGCAAGGACGAGCACTACGTCGTCGACGAGAAGCAGCACTCCGTCTCGCTGACCGACGAAGGCGTCGACATGGCCCAGAAGCTCCTGGCCGTCTCGAACCTTTACGACCCGGTCAACCTCGAGTCGCTCCACATCATGAACCAGTGTCTCCGCGCGCACACGCTCTACAAGCGCGACGTGAACTACCTCGTCACCGATGACGGCAAGGTCCTCATCATCGACGAGTTCACCGGCCGCGTTCTCGCAGGGCGCCGCTGGTCCGACGGTCTCCACCAGGCCGTCGAGGCGAAGGAGCTCGTGCCCATCCAGGAAGAGACCCGGACGATGGCCACGATCACGTTCCAGAACCTCTTCCGCCTCTACAAGAAGCTCTCCGGCATGACCGGAACGGCCGACACCGAGGCCGAGGAGTTCCACAAGACGTACAAGCTGAACGTCGTCACCATCCCGACGAACAAGCCGATCCAGCGGACCGACTACGAGGACCTCGTCTACAAGACCGAGCGCGAGAAGTTCACCGCGGTCGTCAACGAGATCATGGACGCCCACGAGCAGGGCCGTCCCGTCCTCGTCGGTACGACGAGCGTCGAGAAGAGCACCGCGATCGCGAAGATCCTCAAGAAGAAGGGCATCCCGCACGCCGTCCTCAACGCGAAGCAGCACGAGAAGGAGGCCTACGTCGTCGCCCAGGCAGGTCGCAAAGGCGCGATCACCGTCTCGACGAACATGGCCGGTCGCGGCACCGACATCGTCCTCGGCGGCAGCCCCGAGATGCTCGCGAAGCTCGAGTTCAAGGAGCAGGGCAAGGACGAGGACGTCGACAAGGAAGAGTTCGAGCAGGTCATCAAGCGGTACGAAGGCTCCTCCAAGAAGGAGGGTGACGAGGTCCGCGCCGTCGGCGGTCTCCACATCGTCGGCACCGAGCGCCACGAGTCACGCCGCATCGACAACCAGCTCCGCGGCCGCGCCGGTCGCCAGGGCGACCCGGGCTCCTCCAAGTTCTTCCTCTCGCTGGAAGACGACCTCATGCGCATCTTCGCCGGCGACAAGGTCAAATCGCTCATGGAGCGCATGGGCATGCCGGACGACGAGCCCATCGAGCACCCGTGGGTCACGAAGAGCATCCTCGACGCGCAGAGCAAGGTCGAAGGCCGCAACTTCGACATCCGCAAGAACCTGCTCGAGTACGACGACGTGATGAACGAGCAGCGCAAGACGGTCTACAAGATCCGTCAGCAGCTGCTGCTCGGCATCTACACGCCGGAGATCCTCGACGAAGAGGGCAAGGCGACGGGCAAGAGCCGCCCCATCGAGACCATCGAGAGTCTCGGTGACGACGTGAAGCAGGCGATCATCGACATGCTCATCCATCACGGCACTCCGGTGCCGACCGCCGGGGGGGCGGGGGATGGCTTGGAAGTGAAGCGCCCGAAGACGGTCGAGGAGATCAGCGAGATCCTCGACATGGAGCAGCTTCGCTCGGACATCTACCAGTTCTGGGGCTACCGCTTCGACTTCAAGGAAGGCGAAGGCAAGGATCCGCAGAAGGTCTACGAGCGCTTGATGGAGGAGATCCCGTCGAGCCTCACGCAGCAGCGTGAGCGCTTGCTCGATCTCGTGGACGGCATCGTCTCGGCGATCGTCGAGGAGAGCTGCCCGCACAACAAGCCGCCGGAGGACTGGGACTGGAAGGGCATCCGGTCCGCGTTCATCGAGCACTTCGAGGCGAAGCCCGAGGAGTTCGAGCACCTCCACGACGCCTCCGACCTCGCGCACGGCCTCTACACGAACGCGCTGAAGATCCTCGAAGCACGCGAGAAGGAGATGGGCACCGAGCTGCTCATGCGCGTCTTCCGCCACTTCTATCTCGAGGACATCGACAAGCAGTGGGTCGAGCACCTCACGAACATGGAGCACCTTCGCGACGGCATCGGGCTGCGCGGCTACGGCCAGCGCGACCCGAAGCAGGAGTACAAGAAGGAGGGCTACGACATCTTCGTGACGATGATGGCCGCGGTGAGCTCCAACGTCGTGACCAAGGTGATGCGGGTCAAGCTCCAGAAGGAGAGCGAGATCGAGCGCCTCGAGCGCGAGGACTACGAGCGCCATCAGCGCGCCGCGCAGTCTCTCCAGCTCCGTCACGGTGGCGAGGCCGCGGAAGGCGGCGAGGAGGAGGGCGGCGCGTCCCAGCCTCCGCCGCCGCGTCGCGCGGCTCCTGCTCCCGTGAAGCGGGAGACGCCGAAGATCGGCCGCAACGACCTCTGCCCGTGCGGCAGCGGCGAGAAGTTCAAGAAGTGCCACGGAGCCGCCCTCGAGGAAGAGGGCAGCGACGACGCTCAGGCCTGAGCGAACCACGAGGTCGTGTCCCGACACGGCGTCCTTCGCGGAACGCGTGCGAGACGGCGCTTCGCCGACCGCGATCGGAGAGAGCACGGTGCGCTTCGAGCACACCGCGAATGGCTACCCGTCGTCGACGGATCCGCGAAGCCCATCTCCACTAGGCGTCGAGCTTGGCGAGCTAGGCGTCGAGCTTGGCGAGGTCAGCCTTCGTCGCCATCTCGCTGCGCATCTCGGAGATTGCCTTCAGGACGTCCTTCAGCGTGGGCTCGGCCATCCCCTTCCAGGCTAGCGGGGCTCGGCGCGAGAGAGCAAGCAAGCGCAGCGGTCGACCGACGGGGCGAAGTGGACGCATCGTGCGGTCGCGTCGCGGGCGTTGGGGCGGCTCCCGCTCCCGTGAAGCGCGAGACCAGCCCGAGCGCTCCTTCGAGCTCGCGCTTCGCTACGGCCCGAGCGTGATGCGGAGGACCTTGCTCGTGTCGTGGCGCGCCGCCCACAGTGCGCCTTCGGGGCCGATGGCCAGGCCCACGAGGCCAGATCGGCCGGTCTCGCCGCGATCGCGCCGAGACCGTTCACACGCGGCTCTCGACCGCTCACCGAGCCGTCGCTGGCTCCCGGGAGCCGCGAGGAACCACTCTTCCGCGGTGTCGTCCCTCGTTCGAAAGGTCCTGGTCATCGGTGCCGTCGCAGGCTCGCTCCTGTTCGCGCGGCAGAGCCTCGCGGACCTCGTGACGTTTCAGGCTCCGCATAGCGCTCGCGCCGCGGCGGCGACGCTCGAGGGGGACCTCGCGCGCTCGATCGACAAGAGGCTAGAGGAGGCCGACGTCACCTCGGTCGATCAGCTCCTCCGTCTCTCGCTCGACATCACGGGCGCCGATCTTCACTTCGGCCTCGACCACAAAACGACGCTGCGCTTCGGTATCAAGGAGCGCGAGGGCAACTGCGTCGAGTACGCACACCTCTTTGCGACTGTCTTCAACCGCGGCGCGGAGAGGAAGCACCTCGCAGCGCGCGCGTACGTCGTGCGTAGCGATGCGCGGGTCCTCGGCAAGAGGCTCTCGTCGCCGGCGTTCGTCGACCACGACTGGGTGCTGATCGTTCCGAGCGTCGCCGGAGCGAAGAGGCTGTTCGTCGACCCGACGCTCCACGACCTCGGCCTCGACTGGGACATCACGCGAAGTGTCTCCGGGGACGTCCGCACGCCCACCTGAGGGTGAACCCCGTGCCAGCGGCGAGAAGCTCGTTACACGACCGATCGTCACGACGTAGTGTCCGGGCCGCTCTGGCCTTAGAGTCGCACGATGGCCTACCGTCAGGATGCTGCGCACGCTCCGCTTGCACGCGTGCAAGGCCGCGAGCTCGAGGTCGCGAGCGGAGGGCGCTTGCCTCGGATCTGCGCGAGCTGCGGAGGCACGCGCAGGCTCCGCGAAGAGGAGCACCACGTCGAGTGGCGTCCCGCGGGTGGCGTGGTGCTGATCGCGTTTGGGCTCGTCGGGCGCGCGCTGAGCGAGAAGCTGCGTCGCACGGCGCTGCTGACGTATTCGACGTGCAAGGAGTGCCTGCGACGTCAGCGGGAGGCGCGCGACGACGGCAAGCTCGCCGTCGTTGGAGTCGTCATCCTCGGCCTCGTCGCCGCCACAGCGGGGCTCAACGGATACCCGCTTGCCGGGGTCGCGACCGCGGTCGGCAGCGTGGGAGGGGTTGTTCTAGTGATGACGAGCCTCGCGAGGAGAGCACGGGCCCTGACCGTCTCGTACATACACTCGAACGGGACGGTGTCGTTGCGTGGGGTGCACGCGCTCTCCGCGCGGGCTGCCGTGGAGAATCGGCGCGACGCAGCCGGCGACGCACACTGACCGCGGCAGCTCACCGCGGAGAAGCCGGCGCGGCGATGCCGTCGTGCCAGAGGGTCACGACCGTGGACGGGGCATCGAGCTCGACGACGCCGTCGAGGCCGTGGCCGCCGGCGGTGATGGCGGTGCCGAACGAGAGCGCGATCCGTCGAGGCCGAGCGGTGCCGTCGAAGTCCGCGTCGATGGCCAGGTCGGTCACGACGAGCTCCAGCGCGCCTGATGCGTCGAACCAGAGCGTGCCGCTGCCGACCTCCTTGTCTCTGGAGGTCGTGCCGGCGACTGTGCGGACGGGGAGGGCAGCGATGACGTGGTAGTCCCACGCGTTGGCGATGGTGCTGCGGAAGTAGACCGAGAGCGTGTGCGCGCGCCCCGCCGAGTCGTCGATGTCGATCGACGTCGCGAAGTTCGAGGTCGCTTCAGGGTGGGCGGCATCCCACCGAAGGGCCGGCGGCTCGCTGCGAGCGTCGAGGACGAGCGCGAACGCCACGCGCGTCGTCGCCCGCGCGCCGCCTGTTCCCGGTTGCGGTACCGACGGAGCGACCGGAGCGACGCTTGCCGATGACGAGTGAGGGACGTTGGCCGAGTCGGTCGCGCGCGGCGCGTTCGCGACGGCATCGGCGCGGTCTGGCGCGGTTGTCGGCGTGGGCGAACCGTCGGCCGGACCGGTGGGTGAGCCGCCGCAGGCCACGAGGAGCGCGCCCACGAGGAAGATGCCGACCGAGGAGGTGAGCGAGCTCATGAGGCGCAGAGAAGCAATGCGCATGCCCCGCCGCGCGCTACGAATACGCCCATTTTTCCGATGTCGTGGGCGATCACACGCCGCCACGGCGGTGACGGCGCCATTCCCGTGACGCACGCCGTGGCCTCCCGATCCCTTGGCTGGGACCGGCGCGCCGCCACCCTCCAGGGGTTGACGGCGTGCCGCCGCGCTGGAACGTTTGCGCGCCATGTTCGGGGGGCCCATGGAACACGACGGTCGGGCTGGCGTCTCGAGCGCGCGACTGGCGGGGGTCGCTCGTTGCTGGTCATGGTCCTAACGTGACGTACAACCTCATCACGGCGGGGGTGTTCGCGGCTTGGGTCGCGGTCTTCGTCGCGCTCAGCTTCTATTTCGCGCTCGCCTACCGGATGCGGCGAGGTCACGGCGACTACCTCGTCTTCGCCGTGCTCACGCTGGTGCTCTCCGTCTACTCGGTCGCGTGCAGCCTCCTCTACTTCGCACCGGAGCCCGCGAAGGCCTTCGTGCCCGCGACGCTGATGACGGTGAGCGCGATCGTGGCCGTCGCGCTCGCACTCCACTTCGCGCTGCTCCTCGGCAGAGTCGCGCATCACTGGCGCTACGCCGCCCCGATGTACGCGTTCTCCGCCGCCTTCGTCGTTCTCTGCGCGGCGGGCCAGTGGTTCGTCGTGGGCACCGCGCATCAGGAGGCGACCTACTTCCTCGGCGCAGTGGTGTGGACGGTGCGCGCCGAGGTGACTCCGTACGCGTCGGCGTACTACGCGGTGGCGAGCGCCTCGATGCTCCTCACGACAGGGCTGCTGGCGCGGGCGTATCTGCACGGGTGCCGTGAGGCGCTCGGCGCGCTCGTCGGCGCGCTCGTCCTGTGCGCCGCGGGCATCAGTGACATCGCCTCGACGCTCCGCCTGACGCACGTGATGCACCTCGTTCCCCACGGCTACGTCGTGTTTGCCTTCGGTGTCGCCTTCACTCTCCTCGTACGCTATGCGCGCCTCAGCGATGAGCTCGAGCTCCGTTCGAGCGATCTCGAGCGGCGCAGCGCGGAGCTCGCGCGTTCGTGCGAGCAGCTCCGCAACGTCACGAGCGAGCTCATCGACAAGCGACAGCTCGCGGCGGTCGGAGAGCTCGCCGCGGTCGTCGCTCACGAGGTGAGGAATCCGCTCGCGATCATCAGCAATGCCGTATCCGGTCTGCGAAAGTCGTCCTTTCCCGAGAGGGATCGCGAGACGCTTCTCGATATCCTCGAAGAGGAGTCTGCACGGCTGAATCAGCTCGTGGGCGATCTGCTGAACTACGCCCGACCGGTCGCGACCGAGCCGCGCCGCGTCTCGCTCGTCGAGCTGCTCGAGCGCACGCTGGGCATCGTCCCCGCCCGCCCCGGGCTCCAGACCGAGCTCAGCGACCCCGAGTCGGTCGGTCCCATCTACGGCGACCCGAGCCTCTTGCGGCAGGTGTTCGACAACCTCGTGCAGAACGCGGTCCAGGCGATGAACGCGGACGGCAAGCTCGAGGTGTCGCTTGCGCGAGCCGTGCGCGAGGGCGTGGAAGGAGTGCTCGTCACGGTCGCCGACACCGGGCAAGGAATGACCCCGGAGGTGACGGCGCGCGCGAAGGATCCCTTCTTCACGACGCGCCCCAGCGGCACCGGGCTTGGCCTCGCAATCGTCGACCGCATCGTCGATGCACACGGTGGGGAGCTGTCGATCGAGAGCGGCAAGGGCTCGGGAACGCTCGTGCGCGTGTTCTTGCCATTCGGCTCGGAGGTCTCGTCGAAGCCTCCGAGGCTGCGTTCGCTCATGGACCCGACGCCGGGGCCGACCGCAGACTGAGGGCCCGTCGCTTCCCTGGTGGGCCTCTCGTGATCCATCGAGCCCTCGCGGTGGCTGAAAACATGGCCGATCGCTCGGCGGAATACATCTGCCTACCTTGGCCCCGTCCTTGCGTACGGAGGGGCCATGCGCCGTCTTCTCGCGAGCTTCGTGCTGCTGGCCGTGGGTTGCTCCGCCTCCACGGGCGATGACACCGGGCAGGACGAAGCGAACGTCGACGCGGCCAAGGCATGCCTCCCGGCGCTCGAGTGCGCGGCGCCCGCGATGCCCCAGACGCAGACTCGTTCATGGCGCCACTGGATCGAGACGCCGACGCTCGTCACCACCGACCCCGTCTCCGGTCGGCCGAGCGCGCCCAACCATCGCGGTCGTGATCTCTTCGTGAACCCCGGCGCGCGGCAGACGATCCTCGCGCACTTCGCGTACGGCATCACCGACACGTTCCTCGAGGACGAGGACGTCGACATCTTCGTGCAGCGCGACTGCGCGAGCGGTTGGGAATCGCTCGGCACGGCCACCACGACGAAGGGGAGCTCGCCGCACGCCGCTGTCGAGGGCGTCACCGACAACGGCGGTCGCGTGATGTTCGAGATCCCCGAGGCTCGACGGCTCGGTCCGGGTCGGCATCGCGTGCGCCTCGTCGTCCAGGGGGACGGGTCGTCGACCGATCTCTTCATCGACGTCGTCCCGCCGAAGACCCCGATCTTCGTGAGCGACGTCGACGGCACGCTCACGTCGTCGGAGAACATCGAGTATGCGGCGCTGCTCGTCGGCGTCACCGCAGCGACGCATTCCGGCGCACCCGAGGCGCTCCGCGCGCTCGCCGCGAAGGGCTATCGCCCGATGTACCTGACCGCGCGGCCCGAGTGGCTCGTCGGACGAACGCGCGAGTTCCTCGACGCGCACGGCTTCCCGCCCGGCATCATCCACACGACGAACTGGGAGCTCGGACCCGTCGGCAACGGCGGCGCCGCGGAGTTCAAGACGAACGAGCTCGCGATGCTCGCCGGCAAGGGCCTCGTCCCCACATACGGCTTCGGCAACAAGCCGACCGACTCGGAGGCCTACGCGGGGATCCCCACGGTCCAGAACCGCATCTTCTACCAGATCGACGGCGACTTCACGGGCCGCCGCATCGAGACCTACGACGAGCTCGTCCCCCAGTTCACGCGCGTCGCCGCCGTCTGTCAGAAGTGAGGCACTGGCCGCGGACAGCCGAGCTTCTGTCCCGGACATAGGGTCACGCCAAGCAAGCACGCGAGATCGTTCGCGCGTGTTTGCGGCACGCGGCCTGATCGGGCCGCCGCATGGCGACGCTTCCGACACCCGCTATAATCGAGGCCATGAGCGAACGGCGCCGCGCGACCTACGAGGACGTCCTCGCGGCGCCCCCGGAGAAGGTTGCCGAGGTCGTCGACGGCGAGCTTTATCTCTTTCCGCGACCCGCGAAGCCGCACACGGCGGCGACGAGCGCGCTCGGTGAGGAGCTCGGCCCCGCATTCAAGCGTGGGCGAGGGGGCCCGGGCGGATGGATCCTGCTCGACGAGCCGGAGCTCCATCTCGTCGAGGACATCCTCGTGCCCGACATGGCCGGGTGGCGCCGCGAGCGAATGCCCGTGATGACCAACGAGCTACCCTACTTCGACCTCGCGCCCGATTGGGTCTGCGAGGTGCTCTCCGATTCGACGCGGAAGCTCGATCGCGTGAAGAAGGTCCCCATCTACGCGCGGTCCGGCGTGAGGCACGTCTGGCTCATCGACCCGATCGCGCGCACCCTCGAGGTGCTCCGCCTCGAGCGCGAGAAGTACATGATCATGGCGACCTGGGCCGACGAGGCCCGCGTTCGGGCCGAGCCCTTCGACGCGATCGAGCTCGATCTCGCGGTGCTCTGGGCCGACGTGCAGCTCTGAAGCTGCGGCGGAGCGTCCCGACCTCCGACTGCTTGGCCCTTATCGAAGCTTGGCGCTAGGGTCGTCCCATGGCGCGATGGCTTGCTTGGGGGATTCTTGCGTTCGGCGTCGTGGCGGCCTGCTCGGATCCTGCAGCCAAGCCCGAGACCGCGGTCGTCACGGGCGCGCCTCCGGTGACGTCCGGCGGCGGCGGGGGCGGGAGCGACGGCGGCACCGACGCCGGTGACGCCGGCGACGACGGCGGGACCTGCACCGACCTCGCGATCACCGGCTCGCTCATCGATCGCACCGGCGTCCCGGGCGACCCGCCCACGTCCACGGGCGGCACCATCGTGGACGGCAGCTACGACCTCACCGCCTACGCGGTCTACGTCGGGGTGAGCGGCGTGGCGGGCCCGACCGGCATCACGGCCAGGGCCTCGATCCGCGTCGGGAACGGCAAGATCGACGAGGTCCTCGAGCTCGGCGGTACGGGCAAGACCACCACCACGACGGCCACGAGGAGCGGCTACGCCGCCAGCGGGGCCACCTTCGCCGAGACCCAGCTCTGCCCTGCAACGGGCGCCGGCGCGCAGCTCCAGTTCACGGCGAACGACCCGCTCCTGATCCTCACGAACCTGTCGACGAAAGAGGCTTTCACGTTCACGAAGCGCTGACGTACACTTCGCCCCGCATGAGCCTCCTCACCTCCGTCCTCTCCTTTTCGCGACAGGCTGCGCTCCTCGCCGTCGTCGGCACCGTCTCCGTCGTCTCCGCGGGCTGCGGCGACGGCCAGGAGGTGAAACACGCGAAGGTCGCCTCCGGCCCGATGCCCGAGGGAGAGTCGTGGACCGGCGTCTACTTCCACCCCGTGTACGGCTACCTCCACATGGTGGAGGAGGGCTCGAACGTCGTCGGTCGCTGGAAGCGCGCCGACCAGAGCAAGTGGGGCGAGCTCAGCGGCACCAAGGGCGGCAACGTCCTCCACTACACGTGGAAGGAGCACACGGTCGGAATGGTCGGTGCGAGCGCGACGACCAAGGGCAAGGGCTACTTCCAGTACAAGATGGACAAGGAAGACCGCCCGATCCTCGACGGCCAGTTCGGTCTCGACGAGGACGAGGTCGGCAGCGACTGGCACAACGTGAAGCAGGCGCGCATGCAGCCCGACCTCAAGTCGATCGGCGGCGACTCCGAAGGCATCAAGCCCGGCGGATTCTGACAGGTGGGGCTCTGCCCCTCGCTTCGCGAGCCTCCCCGGGATGTGGACTTTCCGGCGTGATTCGCCTTCGGCGAACGGCGTCGCAGCGGCGCCGATTTTCACGCCTGAGATGCGCGAGGCCGTGAGCTTCCGCTAGTGAGGTTTTGAGCTCGCTCGCAGCTGGGATGATCACTTGGACCGGCGTGCGCTGCGCACGCCGGTCGGCGCGCAGCGCCGATTCTCCCTGGGGGAGGCTCGCTGCGCAGCAGCGAGGGGGACCGGAGGTCCCCAACAAGGAAGCCGCCGGTCGACCTTCTCTCCTGTCGCAGTTGGCGCTAGAGATACGCCAATGTCGTTGCCGTCGAATCCTCTCGCGCACCCCGACGTTTTCGTTCGCCGCCACATCGGCCCGAGCCCCGACGAGCAGCAGCGGATGCTGAAGGCCATGGGCCTCGCATCGCTCGAGACGCTCGTGTCGGAGACGGTCCCCGCGTCGATCCGGATGACGAATCGGCTCAAGCTCCCGGCTGGGCTCACCGAGGCCGCGCTGCTCGAGCGTGCGCGCGAGCTCGGCGCCAAGAACGAGGTCTGGCGATCCTACCTCGGCATGGGGTACTCGGGCACGATCACGCCGCCGGTGATCCTGCGCAACATCGTGCAGAACCCGGGCTGGTACACGCAGTACACGCCCTACCAGGCGGAGATCGCGCAGGGCCGCCTCGAGGCCCTCCTCAACTTCCAGACGATGGTGATCGACCTCACCGGTCTGCCCATCGCCAACGCGTCGCTCCTCGATGAGGCGACCGCCGCCGCCGAGGCGATGCACCTCGCGTACGAATTTAAAGGCAGCGACGAGAAGAAGACGTTCTTCGCCTCCAACCTCTGCCACCCGCAGACGCTCGACGTCCTCCGCACGCGTGCGGGCGCGGTCGGCATCGTCGTCGAGGTCGGTGACCACACGAAGGTCGACCTCGCCAAGCTCGGCGCGTTCGGCGCGCTCGTGCAGTACCCCGCCACCGACGGCGAGGTCATCGACTACACCTCCTTCGGCGAGGCGGCCCACGCGGCCGATGCGATGTTCATCGTCGCCGCCGACATCCTCGGCCTCGCGCTGCTCGTTCCGCCCGGCGAATTCGGCGCCGACGTCGCCGTCGGCAGCACCCAGCGCTTCGGCGTCCCCCTCGGCTACGGCGGCCCGCACGCCGCGTACATGGCGCTCAAGGCCGACTTCGTCCGCAAGATGCCCGGCCGCATCATCGGCGTCAGCGAGGACGCCCACAAGAAGCCCGCGCTCCGCATGGCGCTCCAGACGCGCGAGCAGCACATCCGCCGCGAGCGCGCGACGAGCAACATCTGCACCGCGCAGGCCCTGCTCGCCGTCGTCGCGAGCATGTACGCCGTCTATCACGGCCCCAAGGGCATTCACGCAATTGCGGAGAAAGTGCACGCATCGGCGTGCGCCGTCCGTGACGGCGTCGCTCGCCTCAACGTGAAGGTCGCGCATGAGGCCTTCTTCGACACCATCCGCGTCGAGGGCACCGAGGCCGAAGTGGCGCGCTGGTTCGCGAGCGCCGAGAAGCGCCGCATCAACCTCCGCCGCCTCTCCGCGACCAGCCTCGGCATCGCGATCGACGAGACGACCACGCTCCACGACCTAGGCGACATCGTCGACGCCTTCGCCGACGGCAAGAAGATCGAGGACCTCGAGACCGTCGCGGAGATCTCGCGGCGCGCCATCCCCGCCGCGCTCGTCCGCAAGAGCGAGTACCTCACGCACGAGGTCTTCAACAGCCACCACTCCGAGACGTCGATGCTGCGCTACATGCGCCGCCTCGAGGGCCGCGACCTGTCGCTCACCCACTCGATGATCCCGCTCGGGTCGTGCACGATGAAGCTCAACGCGACGGCGGAGATGATGCCCATCACCGACCCGTCGTGGAACGGCATCCACCCGTTCGTGCCCCTCACGCAGGCGAAGGGCTACGCGCAGCTCTTCAGCGAGCTCGAGAGCGAGCTCTCCGAGTGCACGGGCTTCCCGGCGATTTCGCTGCAGCCGAACGCCGGCGCGCAGGGCGAGTACGCAGGGCTCCTCGTCATCAAGAAGCACCACGAGACGCGCGGGCAGGGGCACCGCAACGTGGTCCTCATCCCGGCGTCCGCGCACGGCACGAACCCCGCCACGGCCGTCATGTGCGGCATGAACGTGATCGTCGTGCGCACCGACGAGAGCGGCAACATCGACGTGGGCGATCTCGAGGAGAAGGCGAAGCAGAACGCCGACAAGCTCGCCGCGCTCATGGTCACGTACCCGTCGACGCACGGCGTGTTCGAGGAGGCGATCAAGCAGATCTGCCAGATCATCCACGAGCACGGCGGCCAGGTTTACATGGACGGCGCCAACATGAACGCGCAGGTCGGCCTCTGCCGCCCCGGCGACATCGGCGCCGACGTCTGTCACCTGAACCTCCACAAGACGTTCTGCATCCCGCACGGCGGCGGCGGTCCCGGCATGGGTCCGATCGGCGTGGCGGCGCACCTCGCGAAGTTCCTCCCCGCGAAGCCCGTGGTCGAGGCGCGCGGCAAGGATGCCGTCGGCGCCGTCTCGGCCGCGCCCTGGGGCTCGGCGAGCATCCTGCTCATCTCCTGGGCGTACATCCAGATGATGGGCGGCGAGGGGCTCACCGAGGCCACGAAGGTCGCCATCCTCAACGCGAACTACATCGCGCATCGTCTCGGCGAGCACTTCCCGGTCGTCTACCAGGGCAAGCAGGGCCACGTCGCGCACGAGTGCATCCTCGACGTTCGCCAGTTCAAGAAGACCGCCGGCATCGAGGTCGACGACGTCGCCAAGCGCCTCATGGACTATGGCTTCCACGCCCCGACGATGTCGTTCCCGATCCCGGGCACGCTCATGGTCGAGCCCACGGAGAGCGAGTCGCTCGACGAGCTCGATCGCTTCTGCGACGCGATGATCGCGATCCGCGAGGAGATCCGCCTCATCGAGGAAGGCACCTCCTCGCGCGACGACAACCCGCTGAAGCACGCGCCGCACACCATCGAGGCGTGCACCGCGACCGAGTGGAAGCACCCGTACTCGCGCGAGGTGGCGGCCTTCCCGGCGCCGTGGACGCGCGACCGCAAGTTCTGGCCGGCCGTCGGCCGCCTCAACAACGCGCTCGGCGACCGCAAGCTGATCTGCGCGTGCCCGCCGATCGAGGCCTACGCCGAGGCGGAGTAGGGTCTTCTCAGAGGCACTCGCTCGGGCCGGACAGTTTGCAGCCCGAGGTGCCGGGGTTGATGATGCACTTCTTCATCGCGGCGTCGTCGGGGCAGATCCAGCACTGATTGTTCATCTTGCAGATCAGCTTCACGACCTTGCCGCCGTCGGCGTCCGTGGCGCCCCCGCCCGAGTCCTTGCACGACAGGGCGAGCAGCGACGTGAGCGCGAGGACGGACGTGAGCGTGAGAACCGTTCGAATCATGCGCGCAGTGTAGTCGTGCACCGGAGCCGCGTCACTTGCAGTGACTCGGCTCGGCGTACTTGCACCGCGCGACCGAGGGATCGCGGATGCACTTCGCCTGCGCCGTCTCGTCCGGGCAGACGAAGCACACGCCGTTGACCTTGCACGTCAGCTCCGGGCCCTTCTTGCATGCGCCGGCCAGCACCGCGACGGCGCAGAGAACGAGGCCCAGGACGAAGCGAGGCGTCTTCATGCCGGGTCGAGGTCGATGTCGCAGTTGAGGGTGTCTCCGAGCTCCTCGAGCGCGTGACGGAGCGCCTTCACGTTCGTGGTGGCCGGCACCAGCATCACGAGCTCCATCGTGAACACGGGGGTCCCCATGAACGGTGCGGACTCGAGGCGGGTCTCGAGCTCCTCGACGTTGATGTGCTGCTCGCGGAGGAACGTCGTGATCTTGTGCACGATGCCGGGCTGGTCCATCGAGTACGTCTTCAGGCGGAACGGCACGCCCTTGCGTCCGTCGGCCCGAGGTGCGGCGCTGAACTCGAACGTGAGCCCGAGCGAGGGCGCCGCCGCGCGGAGGCGGCCCTTGAGCGCCTCGAGCGAACCAGGGTCGCCCTCGACGAGCGCGAGGAGGGCGAAGTGACCGCGCAGGTTCACCATTCGCGAATCGGCTAGATTTGCGCCGGCGGCGTGAACGTGCCCGGTGAAGTCGGACGCGATTCCGGGGCGGTCGGGGCCGACCGCCGTGACGACGAGCTCGTGGGACATTGGGGCCTCCTGGACGAGTCATGGTACGCCAGAGGAAGTGCAAGGCTATCCCCCTCCTGGTTATCCCGGTGGTTACAGGCCGCCGCAGCGCTCGGGGCCGAGCGTGCTCACGATCGTCCTCATCGTGGTCGCAGTGCTGTTCGTGCTCGGCGCCGGGAGCTGTCTCCTCTGCGTCGGGCTTGCAGCCTCGGTCGACTCACCCGACCAGCCGGGGGCCGTTTCGACGACCTCACCCGCGGGCACGGGCCTCGTCCGCGACGCGCTCGCGCTCGACCTCGAGACGAAGCTGCGCGCGCAGGGCATCCCCGCGACCACGGTGATGTGCCCACCGAAGCGCGGCAAGAGCTTCACGTGTGAGCTCGCGATCAACGCGGACCGCGCTTCGCTCGAGGTGGAGGACACCGGCTCGGGCTTCGCCTTCGAGGTCCCGAACACGGCGTTCCTCGACGGCGCGAAGCTCGCGGTCTCGTTCCAGGCGACGATCGCCTCGAAGGTCGACGGGCGGCTGCGCGTGCCGTGCTTCACCGGGACGCTGATGAAGAAGGTGGGCTCGGAGTTCTCCTGCGACGTGATGGTCGGCACGGCGAAGGCCGGGACCGTGGCCGTGACCGTGGACGACGCGAAGGGCAACGTGAGGATGAACTTCACTGGTCAAGGCACGACGCCGGCGACCCCCACCCCGACCGCGAAGCCGCAGGCGCCCAGCGGCCCGCGCGTGGTCGACTTCGTGTGTCCGCCCGGCAAGGCACCCGGGGGCGCCGTGCGCGCCGGATGCCTTTGCGGCAGCGAGATCCTCGGCACCGCATGCGGCGCGCCCGGCAATTTCACGGACGTCGTCGAGACGCCGCGAGGCTGCCGCTTTTCCTGCAACTGAGGCCCGGGCGACTCCGAAAAGTATTTTTGCGACATGCGCCGAGGCTCCGTGTCTTGGCTCCGAACCGGGCAAGGCCCCTCTTTCGGAGTCCAAGACATGCATCGCAACATCTTCTTCGGCGTCAGCGCAGTCCTCGTTCTCTCCAGCGCGACCGCGTTCGCACAGCCCCCTGCTTCCTCCAAGGCCAAGGCCAAGGCCAAGGCCAAGCCGGCGGCAGGTGCGGCTCGTCCGATGCGCGCCCAGCCCGCGCAGGAGCCGGCCGCGGCCCCCGCGAGCGAGCCCGAGCCCGATGTCGCCACCGCCGCCGACAAGCCGGAGCGCCGCATCAGCATCGCCGCCATTGCGGGCGTCGGCATCAACGAGACGAAGCTCAAGGACGACGCCGGCAACGAGACCAAGGAGGGCGTCGGCACGCAGGGCGTCGGCATCGGCCTCCGCGGCGGCTACACGCTGCCCATGAAGGTCTACGTTGGCGCGGCGTTCGTCTATCACCTCGGCGGCAGCAAGGACGCCGACCAGGTGAAGTACACGGGCACCACGCTCTACCTCGGCCCCGAGGTCGGCTACGACCTCGAGCTCGGCCCGCTCGTCATTCGCCCCTACGTCGGCCTCGGCTACGGCTCGGTGAAGGCGAAGGCCGAGGCCGGCGGAACGACGCTCCTCGATCGCTCCGAGGGAGGCTTCGCGCTCTGGCCCGGGCTCATGGCGCGGTATCCGATCGACGCGTTCTTCGTCGGCGCAGACGCCCGCTATGCGCTCGTCACCGGCACCGACAAGATCACCAACGCGGGAGGCGCCGGCGTCTTCGCGACGGTGGGCATGAATTTCTGAAGCGGAGGCGGGCGAGGGGTATGATTTTTTCGTGCTCCGATGACGCTCCGCCTCGCACTCCGCCGTGCCGCGCTCGGAGCGCTCATCGTCGCCACCTCACTGGTCGCGATGATGAGCGCGTGGCCGTCGTGTGATTCCGAGGACCCGGCGACCTCGGGCGGCGAGCCGCTCGGCCCGACGTTCGGCGCCGAGATCGCGCTCACCGTCGTCGGCCGCGGTCGCGTGACGTCGACCCCCTCGGGCATCGACTGTCCGTCGACGTGCTTCACGCGGCTCGTCCTCGCCGACCCGTCGGTCGACGGGGGCGACGGCGGCATCTCGCTCGTCCCGACCGAGACCGTCGGCGCGCACTTCGTCGGGTGGACGCTGGCCGCGGTCGAGCTCGGCGTGCGAGCGAGCGGCCCGTCGCAATGCAGCCCGATGACGCGAAAGAGCACGACGCTTCCCGTCGACTCGTCGTACGCGCTCACCGTCCCCTTCGGCGAGACGACGGGCACGCCTCCGCGGGGTCGCGAGGAGGAGTGTGCCGCATTCACGAAGGTGCCCGTCGCGTATGCGCTCACGGCCACGTTCGAGGAGGACTTCATCCCTCCGGGCCCTGACGCGAGCCCGCCCGACGCCGGTTCGCAGCCGCTCTTCCGCGGCAACGGCGCGGCCAAGGAGGTCGGCGTGGCCGGCGGCTACGTGTACTGGCGATACGAGCTGAACGGGCTCTCCGGCATCGCGAGCGGGTTCGCCGGCAGCAGCCAGTTCGACGTCCTGCTCGCGCCATTCAACGAGATCACGCTGTTCGATGTCGACGCGCATGTCGTGTTCCAGCACGCGAGCGGGGTTCTCCAGGCCTTCCAGGCCGGCAATGGCTTCGCGGTCACGCTCGGCAATGCGCCGACCTGCGCGGCCGTCGCGAGCGACTTCGCGAACGTCTACTGCCGCGCGAATGGGGCCTCGACCTCCACGCTCTACTCGTGGCCGATCACCGGCGCCCCGTCGCCGACCGTCGTCCACGTGCTGCCGCTCGGGCGCGACCTCGCGGTCGACGATCAGCAGTTCTACTTCTCCGACGACAAGGGCGGCTTCACCAACCAGGCGATCGTCGAGAGCGCGCCGCGCACCGGCGACGGAGGCATGCCGCCGGTCACGCAGCTCTTCGTCGACCAGACCTCGCCGCACGATCTCGCGGTGGGCAGCTCGTATCTCTTCTGGCTCGACGACCGTGGCAGCGGCATCTCCTCCGCGCGCTCCGGCGACAAGCTCACGCCGTTCGGCGCGAAGCAGAGCGTCACGGGCTCGAGCGTGCGCTTCATCGCGGCCGAGCGCTTCGCGAGCTCCTACTGGGTCGGCATCGCCGCGCCGGGCTTCGGCGGCGGCACGATCCAGCGCGCGTTCGGCGGCTCGACCTCGACCTCCCCCTTCCGCACCGGAATCACGGGGCTCAGCGGCCTCGCGGTCGACTTCGGGTACGTCTACTGGACGCAGACCGACGGGAGCGTCTACCGCGCGCCCAGGAACGACGCGCAGCTGTAGTCAGGGGAATCGACCGATTGCGCTTGCAGGCGCGGGAGCTCGTCGTGGGATGGCACAGGAGTCGGTTGCACGCGGAAGTCGATCCCTTCTCGAGCGCGTGGTGAACCGCTGCCGGCAAGGGTAATGCGGGGCGCGGGGCGTCGCGGATGGGACGAAAATGAAGCACGGTGGTTGACTCCGGAATGGCGCGTTGTGTGGAGCGGGAACGACGGGAGCGATCGAAACCGATCCATTCAACGCAAGGAAGCCGGACGGCTCCGGACTACCTGAGCCGGCTCCTCGCGAGCGGCGCTGAACGACGCAGGAGCTTCTCGGCGGATCTCGAACGGCCACTCACGCCCTGATGACCGCCGGCACCCTTCTCCCTCCGGGAGAAGGGACGGGGATGAGGGCAGGTCTTTCTGGTTGCCTCACCCGTCAGGTGTCGACGGACAAGAGCCCCGATCGGTCACCTCCTCTGTCGACCCTCGTCACTGCGCCGGCTTGACGACGTCGCCGAGGAGACCGGTGTCACGGCACACGGCGTACTGCTTGGGGGGCAGCGTGCTCGCGTCCGACGGGCCCGTGTAGAAGAGACGGCAGTCCTTGTCGGACTCGCACCCAACGTACGTGCACTGCCTGTCGATGCACGAGAAGAACGAGTAGCTCGTCGGGCTGCCGCATTCGAGGTCGGTCTCGCACGGCACGATGCACTTGCCGTCGGTGCCGCAGCGCGCGTCGACGTTGCGCGTCGCGGCGACGCATTCGCGGTCGGTCTGGCACCCGGAGGCGACGCAACGGCCGGCGAGGCAGCGATCGAAGCCGCTGCAGGAGCCGTCGTTCGTGCAGGCCGCCTGGCACCGGCCCGTGACGCACTGGCGCCCGTCCGAACAGTCGAGATCGGCTGCGCACTGCACGCATTTGCCGCCCGAGCAGCGGCGCCCGCTGTCGGTCGACACGCAGTCGTCGTCGCCCGTGCAGCGCGAGATGCACTTTCCGGCCTCGCAATCGACGCGCCCCGTCTCGCAGCCGCACTGCGCCGCGTACTGCTGACAGGCCTGGGTCGAGCCCGTGCCCGCATCGGCCTCGCACAGCATGCGGAGCTGCGCGCAGCCCGCCGCGAGCGCCGGGTCACAACAGTCGCTCGCGCCGGCGCACTCGACGATCGCGCACTCCTTGGCCGTCTTCGCGACCTTGAAGCTCCCGGTCACGCACACGCCGCCGCTCTGTCCGGGCAGCGGCGCGCAGAAGAGGCCCTCGGAGCAGTCGTTCGCGACCTGACAGACCTCGCCGCGTCGCGAGGTACGCCCGGCCGCCGGCGTGTCGCTGCCGCAGCCGCTCTGCGCGGTCACCGCGACGAGCGCGACCGCGCAGACGAGCCGGAGCGTCGTGACGAGGGTCACGTCGGTGCTCCCGAGGCGCCTTGACGTTCCTGGCCCGCCATCGAGGTTCGACGCTACCACAGGGAGACGCGGCCGCGATTTCCAGGGTCGAGGGCCTCTCCCGCGCGGTATCCTGACCCGCCCCGATGCCCGTCTCGGCTGCACTCGCGAAGGATCCCGTCGTCACCGGCCCGCTCGGCGGTCTGGCGCTGTCGGGCGTCCGCGCGGCATCTCCGATGATGGTCGTCCGTGCCATCCGCTGGTACCGCGATCTCGCGCGCCTCGGGCTGCACCTCCCGTTCTTCATGGTCCACGACTTCGGGCTGCTCTACGCGGCGCCGAAGGAGCAGCTCGAGATCGGCCCGCGCCCGGGTCTCGACAGCGTGATCGCGCGCGTCCCCCGCGCGACCGACCTGCTCGGCACCTACCGCAGCGTCCTCGGTGAGGTCTCGCAGAGCGACGCGAGCGCGCGTGCGCGAAGCATGCGGCTCAACGACGACCTCGTGGTCGTCGTCCTGGCGCGAGTGCTCGGCTCGCTCATCCAGCGCACGACCGTGAAGGCCCCGTATCTCGCGACCATCCCGCAGGACCCGGAGATGGTGCGCGACATCGACAGCCAGCTGCCGGCGCTGTTCGGCGCGCTCTCGCGCAACTTCGAGCTGGCGGCGCTCGATGCGCTCCAGCGCTCGCGCCTCCACGTGCTCACCCTCGCGGACGCGCTCGACCTCGACACGCTTCGTCTGCTCGGCATGCTCGGCCCGGAGTCCTCGGCAGCAGGCGCGCTCGCGCACGTCGATCTCCTCGCGGCGATCTCGAGCCCCGCCGCGAACGACATCGTGAACTTCTCGCTCGAGCTCTTGCCGAGCGTCCTCGAGACGCACCGCGCGAAGGCCACGGGCACGCACGCCGTGCACGGCTACGCCGGCCTCGGCAACAAGGGCTCGCTCGACTCTCTCGTCCTCACCGAGCTCGCGTGGGACGAGGAGGAGTTCGCGCGCCGGATGATCGAGAACGAGATCCTCTACTACACGCGCGAGCAAGCTCCCGACGAGGCGCGCCGCCTGCACTACCTCCTCATCGACGCATCGGCCTCGATGCGCGGCGACCGTCAGGTCTTCGCGCGCGGTCTCTCGATCGCTCTCGGCAAGAAGCTCCAGCTCGCCGGCGAGGAGGTGTGGATGCGCTTCTTCGACTCGCGCCTCTACGACGTGCAGCGCTCGCGGCCAGGGCAGCTGCCGGCGGCGTACCTGCTCGGCTTCAAGGGCGAGCGCGGGCGCAACCCGGCGCGCGTCTTCGCGCAGCTCGCGACGGAGCTCGCGCTCCTGCGCGCTCGCGACCAGCGAGACCCGGTCGTTCACCTGGTGACCCACGCGGCGCTCCACGTGCCGCGTGCGCTCGTGCAGGAGGTGCGCCGTCATGCGCACCTCTTCGGCGTCTTCATCCTTCCGAGCGGAGGCGAGCTCGATCTCGACTACCTCGATCTCCTCGAAGGCCACGCCGTCGTCGACCACGCGACGCTCTCCGAGAAGACCGCTCGCGCCGCCGCCGCGACGAAGATCGTGAACGACGCCGCGGAGCTCAACGAGCGCGTCCCGGCCTCGCTCGCGCCGCGCAGCCTGCGCACGACGGACGACGCCGTCCCGCCGTCGCTCCGCCCGTCGCGTACGTCGATGCCGCCTGCGCCGCGCTGATCGCGAACCGGAGGCTACAGGTGCTGGCCCTGTCCGTGGCACCCGAGACAGAAGTTCGTCGTCGGCGAGCCTTGCGGGTAGCCCGCGACCGTCCCACCGTCGGGCGGCTTGAGGTGATACGCGTCGATGGCCGGGCTCACGTGGTGGTCGACGCCACCGAGATGGCAGTTGACGCAGTCCGTGTTCGCGCCACCGGCCGCAAGGCCCTTCTCGAGCTTGTGGCAGTCCTGACAGACGATGCCCGGGTCCGAGTGCTTCCCCGTCTGGAGCGGGAACTTCGCCTCGGGGTGGAGACCCGAGAGCGGGGGACCTTGCGTCCACCCCGACATCAAGTGGCAGTTCAGACACGTATGCGGGAAGGTCGTGTGGTTCGGATTCTTGGCCGGGGCGCGGTTGTCCGCGTCGGCTTGGTGGCACTGGTAGCAGTCGGTCGGCGTGCCTTTGTACTTCGGAGGAGTGCCGGTGTGGCAGCCCGCGCAAGGCGTGATGGCGTGATGGCCGACCAGCCCCGTCGCACCAGGCACGAGCTCCGGCACGTGCCTCCACGGCGACGGCTTGAAGCCCGTGTCCGCGTGGCACATCGCGCAGTCGAGCGGGAACTGATCCGCTCCGTTCGCGACGTGCTTCGGGAAGCCCGCGTTCGAGTCCTGCGCCGATTCGTAGTCCTTGCGGTGGCAGCCGAGGCAGTCCTTGGGCGTGTCGCCGACCTGGTAGCCCTTGGTGTGGCACGCGACGCAGCTCACGCCGACGTGCTTGTTCAGGATCGGCCAGTACGGGTGATCCTTCGCGGTGGACGGCACCCACGCCTTCGTTCCGTGGCAGTCCTGGCATGTCTGCGGCAGCTCGTTGACGTGCCGCGGATTCGTGGCTGCGTTGTACGCAGCGGTGTGACACGAGAGGCACGGCTTGCCCTTCACGTCGTCGGACTCGTGGACGTCGGAGAGGCGGCCGGTGCACGCAAATGCAGCGCCCAGAGCGGTGGCGCATGCAGCCACGATCCAGAGCGCGCGTGCTCGGGCGTGCAGGAAGGGTTGAAAGGGCGGCATCTCGGTCAGCGGTGCGGTGGCGGGGCTACTTCCACTTCTCGTTTCCATGGCACGTCGGCGTGCAGCTCTTCGTCGCCGCGTTCCAGGTCTTGATGTTGGGGCCCGCGACGTCCTTCACGCCGTTGATGTGGAGGTTCTTGACCAGCACCGTCGACGTGTAGCCGGCGCCGTGGCAGTTGCCGCACGGGACCTGGTGCTTCCCGCGTTGGTGCTCGCTCGTGGGGGGCGGCGACCCGTGGCACGAGGTGCAAGTCATCGGGCCAGCCGTCCACGACGGGACGGCCGTGGTCGCTCCATTGGGGAAGTTGCCGTGGCAGTAGGATTTCGCGCAGCCCGTGCCGTTGAAGGTGGGGCTGACGCCCCCGGTCTTCGCCAGCGCGCCGAACGTGACCTGGATCACGCCGTCGCTGTGGAGGTTGCTCGACGGGACGGCGTGGCAGCCGTTGCACTGGATGGGATTCGCCGTCAGGGTGGTCTGGTTCAAGTGCGCCTGGTGGGCGCCGACGGCGAGCGTGCTCGCGGCGGTCTCACCGTGCACACCGACCGGGGGAGCGGAGGCCTGCTTCGGGTCGGAGCCGGCGACGCCCACTCGCGCGTTGCTGCCGTGGCACGAGGTGCAGGTGAGCGCGCCCTGGTCCACGTTGAAGACCCCGTTGAGGTGCGTCGTCTTGTTCACGGTCGTGGTCGAGTAGCCCGTGCCGTGGCAGAGCGAGCACGCGAGCGCCGCGTTCGAGTGCGGAGGTGTGGCAGGCGGGTTCGCATGGCACGAGGTGCAGTCCACGGTTCCGCTGGTCCACGCGGGCGCGGCCGTTGTCTTTCCGCCGCTGAAATTACCGTGGCAATAGGAGCTCGTGCAGGTCGTCCCGTTCCACGCGGGCGCGACGTTCCCGGTCTTCGAGAGCGCCCCGAAGAGCACGTCGACCTTACCGTTGCTGTGGCCATTGGTGATCGGTACGACGTGGCACTCCGCGCAGGCGGTAGGCGAGGCGAACGTGCCCGTGTTGAGGTGCCCCTGGTGCATGCCGACCGCGCGCGTCGAGGCGAGCGTCTCGCCCTTCGTGCCGAGCGAAGGCGACGACTTGAGCGCAGGATCGGCGCCCGCGACGGCGACGCGCGCGTTGTCGCCGTGGCATGTGGTGCAGGTCTGCGCGGCGTTGTCCACGTCCACGACGCCGTTGATGTGGAGCGTCTTGTTCACGGTCTGCGCCGTCGCCGAATAGCCCGCGTCGTGACATGTCGAGCACGCGAGGGCCGGGTTCGAGTGCGCCGGCGTCGAGGGCGGCAGGGCGTGGCAGGAGTTGCACGCGAGCGTCCCGCTCGTCGTCCAGCTGGGCGCCGAGGCGGCGTTTCCGCCGGTGAAGTTGCCGTGGCAGTACGACGTGGTGCAGGTCGTCCCGTTGAAGACGGGCGTCACGCCGCCCGTCTTCGAGAGCGCCCCCCACTGCATGTCCACCTTGGCGTTGCTGTGCGCGGTGCTGATGGGAACGAGGTGGCACTCGTTGCACGCAACGGGTGTGCTGAAGGTGCCCTTGTTGACGTGCGCCTGGTGCGCGCCCACGGCGCGCGTCGACGTCAACGTCTCTCCCTTGGAGCCGAGCGGCGGCGAGAACTTCACCCCGAGATCGGCGCCCGCGACGGCGACACGCGCGTTGTCGCCGTGGCAACTGGTGCACGTGTTGCCGGTCGAGTCGACGACACCGTTGAGGTGCAGGGCCTTGTTGACGGTCTTCGCGGTCTGGGAGTAGCCCGCGCCGTGGCAGTTGGAGCACTCGAGCGCCGGGTTGGAGTGCGGCGGCGTCGCGGGCGGAAGGGCGTGACACGAGCCGCACGTGACGCCGCCCGGCGTCGTCCAGCTCGGGGCGGCGGCGGTCGCGCCGCCGGTGAATGCGCCGTGGCAGTAGACCTTCGCGCACGTCGCGCCGTTGAACGCCGGCGTGGCGCCGGCCGTCTTCGCGAGCCCGCCGAACACCAGGTCGACCACGCCGTTGCTGTGGGACGTCGCCGTGGGTACCACGTGACAGTCCACGCACTGGAGCGGGTTGGACGACCAGGTCGTCTGGTTGACGTGCGCCGTGTGCGCGCCGACAGCGCGCGTCGTCGCCGCGGCCTCACCCTTCGAGCCGAGCGCCGGGGAGGACTTCACCTGCGGGTCGGAGCCCGCGATGCCGACGCGTGCCGCATCGCCGTGGCACGAGGTGCAGGTCGCGTTCGCGTAGTTGACGTCGACGACGCCGTTGATGTGCGCGGCCTTGTTCACCGTCTTCGCGGTCTGCGAGTAGCCGGCGCCGTGGCACATCGAGCACTCGGCCGCGGGGTTGGTGTGAGGCGGCGTCGGAGGTGGCGTCCCGTGGCACGAGCCGCAGTTCATGGCTCCACCCGTCCACGAGGGGGCGAAGACGGTTCGGCCGCCCGGGAAAGCGCCGTGGCAATAGACGTTCGTGCACGTCGTGCCGTTGTAGTCCGGCTTGGCGCCACCCGCTTTGGCGAACGGGCCCCACGACATGTCGATGATCCCGTTGCTGTGCGACATCGACGTCGGAAGGACGTGGCAGTCGTTGCACTGGAGCGGCGCGCTCGCGAGGTCGGTCTTGTTGAGGTGTGCCTGGTGCGCGCCGACGGCGGCTTGAGTCGTCAGCATCTCGCCGTTGATGCCGTGCGGCGGTGCGACCGCGATCTGCGGGTCGGTGCCCGCGGCGCCCACGCGCGTGCTCTCGCCGTGGCACGTCGTGCACGTGGCGTTCGGCGGCACGGCGCCCTGACAGAAGCCGACGAAGTTGGCCTGAATCCAGGCCTCGAACGCCTGGATCTCGTCGGGGGTCGCCGCGTTGTTGAAGTTCGCGGGCGGCATCGGCGCGTTCGCGTCCTGCATGCGCTCGAGCGAGACCTGCGCGATGGTCTTGCCCGGCTGGCTCGGCGACCAAGCGAGCATCTGCTTGACGGTCATGAGCGGCACGACGGCGCCGCCCTGAGGCGGGTCGCTGTGGCACGTCTGGCATTTGACCGAGAGCATCTTCTTCACTTCGCACGTGTAGTTCGCACCCTTCACGGGCAGCGCCTGCGGGCCGAGCACCGACCCGATCACGTCAGACGTCGCGCCCCCGTCGTTGCCTCCGTCCGCCGTCGTCTGATCCTGAGCGACGTCCCCGTCGCTACTGCACGCGCTGCTGGCCGCGACAACGAACGCGAACAGCACGGCGAGAGCGAGCGCCGCAGGCGACCTCGTATTTTGCGGGCGGCGCATCGACATCAAGAACCTCCGTTGCGGGGCGGGCCACCTGCTGGCCACACCACCGTCGAGCAGTCGATCCTATCATGCGCTGGGCGTTCGACCAGCGAGCCCGCGAATGGTTTGTTCCCCAGACACCTAGCTGTCGCGTCAGGGATGATCTGGCAGATCAGGGATGACTT
>Ga0335397_10001242_pt1 | contig 34611 bp, 21 predicted proteins | sample MAT04_FD_205740 | JGI IMG/M metagenome (GOLD analysis project Ga0335397, IMG submission 205740) | Freshwater microbial communities from Lake Fryxell liftoff mats and glacier meltwater in Antarctica - MAT-04 (spades assembly) (version 2) ... | reverse complement strand
TGGGTCGTTGATTTTCCGCTACTGGAAAAGGATGAAGAGAGCGGACGCTGGCATGCCATGCACCATCCGTTCACGTCGCCGATCCCGGAACATGCACATATGCTGGAGAGCGATCCTGGTGCGGTGAAAGCGAACGCCTACGATCTCGTGATCAATGGCACGGAGATCGGTGGTGGTAGCATCCGGATCCACGATCGCAGCATGCAGGAAGCGATGTTCCGCGTACTCGGTTTCACGGATGAGGACGCCCGTTACAAGTTCGGGTTCCTGCTGGATGCATTCGAGTATGGCGCACCACCGCACGGCGGCGCGGCCTTCGGTCTCGATCGCTGGGTCTCGCTGTTCGGCGGCCGTAGTGACATTCGCGAGTTCATCGCCTTCCCGAAGAACAACGCAGGCCGCGATACGATGATCGATGCGCCGAGCCGTATCGATGACATCCAGTTGAAGGAGTTGGGCATTGCAACCACCACACCCCGCTGAACATGACCGACCACGACTACCTGCGGGAAGCGATCCGTGCGGCGCATGATGGAATGGAACGCGGCGACGGCGGCCCCTTCGGCTGTGTGATCGTGAAGGATGGAGTGATCGTAGGCCGTGGCAACAACCGGGTCACCAGCAGCAACGATCCAACGGCCCATGCCGAGGTCGTCGCGATCCGTGCGGCATGCGCAGCCTTGGGCGATTTCCAACTGACGGGTTGCGTACTCTACACCAGTTGCGAACCCTGCCCCATGTGCCTGGGCGCCATCTACTGGGCCCGCCCGGACCGGGTGGTCTTCGCCTGCACCAGAGAGGATGCTGCGGACGCCGGTTTCGATGATCAATTGATCTACGACGAACTGCCGCTGCCCTATGCGGAGCGGCGTATTCGGACGGAACACGAACTACGCGAAGAAGGGCTCCAGGTCTTCCGCGCTTGGAAGGAGAAGTTGGACAAGGTCCGGTATTGATCCGATCTGCTTGTGGGTCCACTGATCCTGTACAGCGTGCTCGGTCTGCTGGTCCTGTGGGCAGCACGTACATCCGGCTATTGGGGGCACTCTTCCACCCTGAGCCGCACACAACTCAATATTCTCACCAAGTACGCACTCCCCTACCAGCAACTACCTCGTGCCGCACAACAGCGGTTCGAGCACACGGTATCATCGTTCCTCAACAACAAGATCTGGATCGGCGCAGGAATGGAAGTTGCTGAAGAGATGAAGGTGATGATCTCCTCGTGTGCAGCACAACTACTTCAAGGTTTTCCGGACGTGGAGTTGAAGCACTTCGATCGCATCGTGGTATATCCGGACAGCTACCGCTCGCATCGTAGCGGAAGGCTGCACAAAGGCGAGGTGCGTCCGTTGGCCGGCCTGATCATCATTTCGTGGGATGACTTCCTCCATGGCTATTCATTCTCGAAGGATGCGCACAACGTAGGCCTGCATGAAATGGCCCATGCCCTCTGGTTCGAAAACACCATCGAGAACGGAGAGGACCATTTCCTGCGGCCCGATGTCCTTAAGGAATGGTGTGCTCTGGCGGATCCGGAGATCAGCAGGATCAACACTGGGGAGGACCGATTCTTCCGGGACTATGCCGGAACCAATCAAGCGGAGTTCTTCGCGGTGGCGGTGGAGTACTTCTTTGAACGGCCAGCGGAATTCAAGGCTGCTTTACCGGACCTGTATAGGTCCTTGGCTGAACTGTTGAAGCAGGATCCAGCGGAGGGCTAGTGCATTCCCGAACCGTACCCCTATGCACGGTAATGCGACTCTCGTCCATTGATCCCCATCTACCCAAATGGGACAGCCCCGCTTGGGTCCGGCTGTCCCTAGGTTGGCGGACCAGGGCTTCCCCTGTCTCCGCTGGCGCTCCGCAAGGGATGACTTTCCAACCCTGTGCGGTCCTGTGTAAAATGAAGAACCCCGCTCTCGCGGGGTTCCCTTCTGCTGGTTGACCGACCAGGGCTCGAACCTGGACTCTTCTGAACCAAAATCAGACGTGTTGCCAGTTACACCATCGGTCAATACCGCCCCGCTTTCGCAAAGCGCCCGCAAAAGTAACCGTTCGACGCTTCCGACCCAAACCCAACGGTGATACAGTGTGGACTTTAGGTATTTTCGCGACCGCTTGCCCCAACCCTTCCGGTTGACGGTGTAGCCCTTACCGCATCCGACCCCGCCCATATGGACTATAAGAAACTGAACATCATCACCGGCTGGCTGGTGTTCCTCGTGGCCACTTGGACCTTTGTAGCGACGGTAGAACCCACGGCAAGCTTCTGGGATTGCGGCGAATTCTTGGCTACGGCCAACAAACTGGAGGTGGGGCACCCCCCCGGAGCTCCGCTGTTCATGATGATCACACGGGTGTTCAGCGCGTTCGTATCGCCGGAGAACGTTCCCATCGCCATCAATACGGCAAGCGCCCTGTGCAGCTCGTTCACTATTCTCTTCCTGTTCTGGAGCATCACCCACTTAGCCTTGAAACTGGCGACCCGCAAGGGCGACGAGGAATTGACCACCGGTAAGGTGATCGCGGTGTTGGGTAGCGGAATTGTAGGTGCCTTGGCCTATACCTGGAGCGATTCCTTCTGGTTCAGCGCCGTAGAGGCGGAGGTATACAGCATGTCGTCCCTGTTCACGGCCATGGTGTTCTGGGCCATCCTGAAATGGGAAAGTGAGGCGGACCAGCCGCATAGCACCCGTTGGCTCATCCTGATCTGCTACCTGATCGGCCTCAGCATCGGTGTCCAGTTATTGGGCCTGTTGTGCATCCCGGCCATCACCTTGGCCTACTACTTCCGCAAATACACCCCAACGGCGAAGGGCATCATCTACACCTTGATCATCGGCGCGGTGATCCTGGGCGCGATCCAAGCCGTCATCATCCCCGGTCTGGTGAAAGTGGCCGGCAAGTTCGAATTGTTGTTCGTGAACGACTTCGGCCTGCCCTTCAACACCGGCAGCCTGATCTACGCCTTGCTGCTGATCGGCAGTATCGTGTGGGGCCTGCGTTTGACGCAGCAGAAAGGGAAGGTCCTTTGGAACACGGTGCTCCTTGGCGTAAGCGTGATCTTGGTGGGCTACAGCACGTATGCGATGATCGTGGTGCGCAGCACGGCCAATCCACCGATCGACGAGAACAATCCTGAGAACGTCTTCAACCTGGTGAGCTACTTGAACCGTGAGCAATACGGCGATCGTCCGTTGCTGATGGGCCAGTTCTGGGAATCGCCCTACGACGACGAGCGTGAGGATGGCAACCCGGTGTACACCGCCACTTACCAGATCAAGAAGGGTGACCGTGTAGTGAAGAACGTCTACGACAAGTGGAGTGCGCAACACTTCGTGGAAGAGAACCCTGGCCACACCGTCGATCATGCGTACATCATCACCGATGCGCGCAAGGGTAGCGAACCGGTCTACGACCCGGCCTTCACCATGGTATTCCCGCGCATGTACAGCTCGCAGCGCAGCCACGTGGACGCGTATAAGGAGTGGAGCGATTTCAAAGGCCGCCCGATCCGCACAACGGACCGCGAAGGCAAGCCCACCATCATCTACAAGCCTACGTTCGGCGAGAACCTGCAGTACTTCTTCAGCTACCAGATGGATTGGATGTACTGGCGCTATTTCCTTTGGAATTTCGCCGGTCGCCAGAACGACATCCAAGGCAGCGGCAACATCCTGGAGGGCAACTGGCTTTCCGGTGTGAAGGCGATCGATTCGGAACGCCTTGGCAACCAGGACCAACTGCCTCCGAGCATGACGAACAACAAGGGCCTCAACAAGTTCTTCCTGTTCCCGCTGCTCTTGGGCATTATCGGCCTGATCTACCAATTGATGCGGCACGTACGCGATTGGACAGTGGTGATGCTGCTGTTCTTCTTCACCGGCGTGGCCATTGTGATCTACCTGAACCAGACCCCGTTCCAACCACGTGAGCGGGATTACGCCTATGTGGGTTCGTTCTACGCCTTCGCCATATGGATAGGCCTTGGCGTGTATGCTTTGTTCGATGCGGCACGTTCGCTGACCCAAAAGGAGTTGGGCACCGTTGCCGGCGCTGCACTGGGCCTTGGCGCGTTGAAGTACCTGATGGAATGGGGTGGCGACCACTCCATCTCGTTCTCACTGTTCTACATGGCCGTGGTCGGTGTCGGTGTGATGGCGTTGTTCTTCGTGTCGGGCAAATTCATGAAGAACGATGTCGTGCATGGCGTACTGGCAACGTTGATCGGGCTTGCCATTCCTGCAGTGATGGTGGCCGAAGGGTGGGACGATCATGACCGCAGCACGCGCACACCGGCACGTGATCTCGCGGCCGACTATTTGGAGAGCTGCGCCCCGAACGCGATCCTCTTCACCAATGGCGACAACGATACGTTCCCGTTGTGGTATGCGCAGGAGGTGGAAGGCATCCGCACGGACGTTCGCGTGGTGAACCTGAGCCTCTTGAACACTGATTGGTACATCGATCAGATGCGTCGCAAGGCGTATGAAAGTGATCCCGTTCCCTTCGCCATGGCCCCGGAGAAATACCGCCAAGGCACACGTGACGTGGTCGCCCTTATCCCGCAAGGGAAAGGCTATCGAAACCTGAAGGACATGATGGCCTTCGTGGAGAACGACCGCAACATGCAGGTGCTGTTCCAACGCGGCGTGAAGGATGCCTACTTCCCCACCGATCAGTTCAGCATCCCGGTGGATAGCGCGACCGTCTTCGGCAACGGCACCCTTCAACAGGGCGATACCAACTGGGTGAGAAGCGTGAACTGGAAGATCGATCGCCAAGTGCTCTTGAAGAACCACTTGATGGTACTGGACCTGCTCGCGCACAACGACTGGAAGAGGCCGATCTACTTCGCCGTGACCACCGGTCCGGACAGCTACATCGACCTACAGGACCACTTCCAGCTGGAAGGCCTCACCTATCGCGTAGTGCCGGTGTACACACCGAACAAGAACCCCAACCTGCAAGGCCGCGTGGCCACCGACATCATGTACCACAACGTGATGGACAAGTTCAAATGGGGCAACATGGAGACCGAGGGCGACATCTACCTCGACGAGAACATCCTGCGCATGACCACCAACTTGCGCTTGCAATTGAGCAGCCTTGCCGAAGCGTTGATCGATGAAGGACGCAAGGACGAAGCACACAAGGTGCTTGACCTGTCGCTGGAGAAGATGCCCGAACGCAACGTGCCGTTCGACAGGATCCTGCTACCGACCGTGGAGGCGTACTACGCTACCGGCGACAAGGAGAAGGCGAACATCCTTTCCGAGCGCCTCTTTACGATCATGGAGCAGAACCTGACGTACTACATGAGCTTGGAGCCCGAATTCGCGGCACGGTTGAAGGACGACATGGCGATCTCGCATGCGGTCATGGGACGTTTGATGACCACCACGGCGCGTGCGGATTCCACCTTCGGAAGGCCGATGGAGGACCGCTTCGACGAGATCGAGCAGCAGTACCAAGGCAAGTTGATGGAACTGCAAGGCGAGGGTCGACGCAACACATCGCGGATGAAGTTCTGATCCACGGCCATGTACCTGACCCGCACACCGCGGGCCGTGCAGGCCCTTTTCAAAGGCCTTACCTGGAGCATTCCAGGACCTGAAAAGGTCTTGTACCTGACCTTCGACGACGGGCCCATCCCGGAAGTGACACCGTGGGTCTTGGACACGCTTGCATCCTTCGATGCGAAAGCCACGTTCTTTTGCGTGGGACGGAATGCCGAGAAGAACCCGGAACTCTTGGCGCGTATACGCCAAGAAGGGCACATGGTGGGCAATCACACGTTCGATCATGTGCGTGGTCGGTCCACCTCTCTACGCGGGTATTTGCGCGATACGCTGAAGTGCCAAGCGATCACTGGAACCACCCTCTTCAGGCCGCCCTACGGCAGTTTGACCCTGCCCCAACTCCGCGTACTGGGTTCGCACTTTACGATCGTCATGTGGGATGTGCTCAGCGGCGATTTCGATCGGCAACGCGGTTCATCCAGCTGTTTGCGCAAGGTGATCGACCATGCACGGCCGGGCTCGATCGTCGTGTTCCACGATAGCCTGAAAGCGGAAGAACGTTTGCGGTACGCGCTTCCCGGCACGCTAGCGCACTTTGCCGAGCGGGGATACCGCTTCAAAGCATTGGGCGCAGGGGAACGAAAGGCCTAGTTCAGGATCTCCGTCACCGTGTACTCCACACGACGGTTCTGCGCATGCTCGGCCTCTGTGCATTGCACACCGGGAGCGCAGTGGTTCTTCAGCAGTGCGATGCCATAGCCCTTGGCAAGCAGCTGGTCCTTTTTCACTCCGCGTTTGGTCAGGTGATCCACGATGGCGTCGGCGCGACGCTGGTCCAGCTTGGCGGCATCGCTGCCATCACGTGCATCGCTATGTACACCGATCTCCACTTTCACGGCCGGGTTCACGTTCAAGCGCTCTGCAAATGCATCCAGTTCGGTGCGTGCCGTCGCGTCCAGCTTAGCATCCCCTTTGGCCCATCGTATCGCTTTGAACGGAACGGCGACACCTTGATCGATAGGCTCAAGATCCAAGGCCTGCTTATCGTTCAACACAAGGATCCCGTTCTTCATGCCGATGGTGGAGACCGGAACGCTCAGCGTATAGTACCCGGGCTTCCCGAGGGTCACTTCGAACTCCTCATTGCTCTGCAAGCGCATGCTGAAATCACCACTTTCCCCGGTCGTCTGGGTCTCGGAATAGAAGCTGCTCATGTTCACCACGCTGACCAGCACGCCGGGAACGAACCCAGGAGCATCCGCGTACCGCGCTGTTCCGCGCAGCCAGATACCGGCGTCGGGCACCAAGTGGATATCGCGTGAGACGATCTGTTGCTCATCGATCCGTAGCGTGCTCAAGTGCTGCTCGCTGGTGAATCGGCCCTTCATCTCGGCCTTCAACACATACTCGCGGTCCTTCTCCACAGGGAAGGAATATTCACCGCGTGCATCGGTACGGGTAGTCCCTAGCACCACGCCATCCTTATCCAACAACTTCACTTCCAGATCGATCAGCGGGGATCCGTTCTCTTCGTCGATCACCACACCCGTACAGAGGAAGCGCTGTTCCAAGGAAGAGAGCATCTCGAACGCATAGATATCATCATCGCCCATTCCACCATGCCGATTGCTGGAGAAGTATCCCTTCTTCTTGGCCGCATCGATGATGAAGGCGAAATCGTCCTGCATGCCGTTCACCGGGGCGCCCAAGTTCACAGGAGCGGCATACTCGTCCAAACCGAGGTACGCCGAAGCAAAGATGTCCAAGCCGCCTAGGCCGGGATGGCCATTGCTGGAGAAGTACAAAGTGGCATCCGCGCCCACGAAAGGGAACACCTCGTTCTGCGCCGAATTGATCGAGGACCCTAGGTTCTCCGGCTCGCCCCATTGACCGCCGAGGTCCTTGCAGACATAGATATCAGACCCACCGTAACCACCCGGCATATCGCTTACGAAGAAAAGTCGCTTCCCATCTGCGGAAAGTGCCGGATGACCGACGGAGATCTCGCTGTTGTTGTATAGGAACTGCTCTACTTGACCGTAAGCGCCGCCGTTGTTGTAGGCCTTATAGATCGCCAGCCGGTTGATCCCGTTGGCGCTCTTCTGGGTCTTCCCGTTGAAGTAGCCATTGCGTGTGAACCAGATAACATCCCCCGTGGTGCTCGCCGTCATGGGCCCTTCATGCACTTTGGAGTTCACCGCGCCCTGCATGGTCCGTGGCTCAGCGAGGTCACCCGTTGGGGTCACGTTCGCTACGAAGATGTCCAGAAAAGGCTGGTCGTTCCATGCCGCACGCCGTTCAACGCCCACGGTGGAGTTGCGTGCTGATGAGAAGGCGACCCGGTCCGGTCCCAACCACGTTGCACCGAAATCAGAATACGGCGTGTTGACGGACGTTGCGCGCACGGTGAAACGATCCATGTCCGACGTGAACTTGCGAGCAAACCCGCTGATGTTACTGCGTCGCGGAGATCCATCGGTGGCAGTGGTCTGGAGATAAAGGTCCATCCACTGCTCCGCTTCTGCATATTTGCCATTGCTCTTCAGCGCTTCCGCATAGTTGAACAGGTCCTTCGGTTCGCGGTTCAAGAACTTCACCACCATGGCATACCACCGTTCCGCCTCGTCCGTTCGGCCCAAGCGGATGTAGCATTCAGCGAGGCGTTTGGTCACGTGCTCGTTCACTGCACCCAATTCAGTGGCCGTGGTGTAGCCCTCTATGGCACGGGCATAGGCCATCTGCTGGAAATAGCGGTCCGCTTCGCGGATATAGGGATCGGCATTGCCCTGTGCCATGCCCAGGATGCTGGCGAGCACCAAGAGAAGAGAAAGGGGTCCGCGCAGCATCATCGGCTCAGAAATAACGCGGGGATATCGTCTTGCCTTTCACGAAGCGTAGATCGTAGCTCAACATGACCTCGTGCGTACCGGCATTGTATGCACCGATACGTGTGGTGGTCAGATCAAAAGCATAGCCCACACGAAGCTGATCGTTCACTTGATACTGGCCCATGGCACCGAAGGCGTTCCCAAGCCGGTACATCGCACCGAACCAGATACGGTCGCGCAACAGGAAGTTGGCGTTCAGATCAAGAGAGAACGGTGCACCAGCAACGGTACGGAACATGAACGACGGTTTGAACTTGATGTCCCTGCTAAGGTCCATCACGTAGCCACCGATCAGGAAATAATGGCGTGCTTCCGATGTGGTCACCATGATATTTCCGCTCACGGCTTCCAACTTGTTCTCCAGCAGCTTCGGGGCCGAGGCACCGAGGTAGTATCGTGGACTATGCCAGTAAAGACCGAAACCGAAGTTGGGCAACAGCTGTCCCGAGATGTTCACCTTCGCAGGATCCACTTCCACGGACGTGAGCGACGCGAGATCCGCTTGGTAGATGTTCATGCCACCTTTCAGGCCGAAGGAGAGCCGTGTATCCGCGCCCGTCTTGATCCGATACGCGAAGTCAGCGTAGGCCGAGGTCTGGTGCGATGCCCCTATCTTGTCGTTCAGCGCCGTGAATCCCAAAGCCAGGTTCTCAGCCTTCAGCGGCGAGTGGGCCAAGAAGGTCTGCGTGGCAGGCGCTCCATCGAAGCCTACCCATTGGTGACGGGACAACGCCATCACCGTGAACACGTTCGCGCTACCCGCATATGCCGGATTGAAAGCGAGCGTATTGAACATGTACTGGCTGTAAAGCGGATCCTGCTGCGCGCATGTAGATCCTGCGGTGGCCACCATCGCCAAGAGCACTGCCCCTATGAGATGCAAGCGCTTCATCGGATCAGTTGGATGAAGCCGGTGATGGGCTCTGACGAATTCCCCAGTTCAAGCACGTAGAAATAGGTGCCGGTCGGAGCATTGCCCGCTATCAAAGCATCCGGGGAGGTTCCATCCCATACCACGGTACCATTATCGTAGCCGGCAGCATTGTACATCTCACCACCCCACCGATTGAAAATGGTGATCACGTTGTTCGGATAGCCCTCGATACCGGGGATCATGAAATTCTCGTTGATCCCATCACCGTTCGGCGAGAACGATTCCGGCACCAACACATCGCTCTCGAAGGAACAGGGACTGGCCCCTTCGATCCGGAACGCACCGCAGGCGTTGGCATCCCGCACATCGGCAATGAATGCTTGGCTCGTATAGATCGGCACGCTGGTGAAAATGTACGGTGACGCAGCAGTGACCGTGCCGTTCAAGCCGATCACCTCGTAGGTGCTTGGCATGCCTTGTTCGATGGTGAACGTGACCGTGTAGGTGCGGTCTTGTTCATTGCAGAGGGTGGTGACGTCCACCGCACGCGGTGCGGTGACAACGGTCGCTTTCAGTGTGGACGAGGCCGATGCACAGCCTGCAACCTGAACGGTGTACCTGTATTCATATTCGTCCGGTGATAGCCCTGTGGTGTTCAGCGTGTTGCCGGTAAGTCCACCGGCACCATCCACTGCGCTCCATGTCCCCGTGGCATCAGGCGTTCCCTGAAGACCTGTGATCAATGCATAGTCGCTCAACGTATCACACAAGATCACCACACCGTTCGATCCTGCATCGGGTGGCTGGTTCACGACTACTGTGATCACCGCCGCTGAGTCCGGACAGAATTCGTTTCCGGTGACCGTGTACGTGTACGGTCCGGGCACGTTAGCCAGAGGAGTGAAGGAGCCATTGTTCGCGATCCCTTGCGGACCTGTCCAAACGCCACTGGTCCCAGGCGCACCGGTCAACTGTGTAAATAGGTCAACGGGGCCATTTGTAGCACAAAGGGTAAGGTCATCGGAACCACCGGGATCAGGGAAATCCGAAACGGTCAATTGCACTGTCGCTTGCACGTTCCCACATCCGGCGTCCTCGACAGTATACGTGAAACCATCTGTGGTTCCTGACGGGAGCAGACTAGCGTTGAGGATACCACCTGGCAACAGCGCCCCGGATCCGAGCTGGCTCGTCCATGTTCCTCCTTCGTCCGGATCGCCTCCCAGAGCATTTATCAGCGCATAGGCGGTATAGCCGCCACAGATCGTCAAGACACTATCCTCGCCCGCACTGGACCCTGACCCCACCACCACGGTAATGATGCTGAAGGCATTGGCGCACGGTGCTGAAGCAAGGATCGCGTACTGGAAGTCGAACGTTCCGTTTCCAGCAATGGTCGGGTTGAAGGTCGCACCCGTCAACGCACCGGAGACATCGAGATCGGTCCAAGTTCCGCCGGTCTGTGCACCTGCACCAAGCGCAGCAAAGAGATCGATCGAAGCTTGCGTAACACAAGCTGAAACCGTGGAGTCCTCTCCGGCGAATGGAGCAGGGGTGAGCGAAATGGTCAAGCGTGCCGTGTCATTTGCACAGGGCAACACACCAGAGACAACGTAGGTGTAGATCGCAGCAACATCTACCGCAGGATCGAAGGTCTGCCCGTGCGTGGTGGTGCCGGGTCCGGTCCATGTTCCTCCTTGTTCAGGTAAGCCACCGAGGAAATTCCGCATGTTGAACGGAACGTCATTGGAGCAAACGGCGATGCTTGCCGAGGTGCCGGCTTCCGGTGCTTGCGGTTCGGTAACGGTCACGAAAGCGAAATCCGCGGGGCAGGGTGAAGCACCTGCCACTCTGTATTGGTAGGTCCCGGGTCCATCCACCGCCGGATTGTAGACCCCGGAAACAGTGTTGTTGTTGATGCTCCAAACACCTCCGGGTTGCGCAGTTGGTCCAAGGAAAGTGATCAGCGCGAGCGGCTGATCAATGGAACAGATCGAAGCCGACGCATTGATGCCCGCGTCGGATGCCGGTGTCACTTCAACCTCCACTTCCGAGGTATCTGCAGCACAACCGCCGATGGCATCCACCACATAGGAATACGTACCCGGTTGGTCCGTGGCAGGAACGAAGGTCCCCGAATGCAGTGCACCGCTCGGGGCGAACCAAGAGCCGCTCACATCGGGACCGCAGGGCAACGAACCGATCAATCCACCCGGAGGATCCACGGAGCAGAAGCTGGCGAAGCCATCACACCCAGCGAACGGACTGGGCTGCACGGTAACAGTGACCCGTGCCGTATCGCTCTCGCATGATGAGGATGCTGCAAGGATGTAATCGAAACGCCAGGTCGTGTTCTCATCGACCAGCGATGCATTGAAGAATCCTCCGATCAACGCGCCGCTGATATCGATATCCGACCATGTGCCGCCGGGCTGCGGGTTTCCATCGAGGAACGAGAACAGTTCGGGGATCTCATTGCCGCAAACGGTCGTCGCGGCATCAGTTCCAGCATCAAGTGCTGCGACGATCACCACGGTGACTTCCGCAGAAGCATCATCGCAAGGGCCGACACCAGTAACGGTATAGGTGAAGTGATAAGACCCGGGCGTTAATGATGAGCCGTCGAGAATGCCAGCGCTCAGCTCACCGGTATTGTCATCATCACTCCACGTACCGCCGCTATTCGGCGTACCACCCAAACCACCGGCCAATACGATCCCCGCATCGCCCAAGCACGCAGCGATGTCGCCATCAGAACCGGCATTCGGTTCAGGCACCAAGGTGATCTGCACTTGAGCAACGGCGTTTACACAAGGCGTTACACCGATCACCGTGTACACATAAGCCCCGCTCACATCCACGGCCGGATCGAACACCGGGCCATGGTCGGTCGTTGCGAATGTCCATGCACCGCCGGGTCCAGGGGTTCCACCCAGCAAGCCGACCAACGTGACCGGGCCGGATGAGGAACAGATCTGTGCCACCGTGCTGATACCAGCGTTGGGTGCCGTATTGACAAAGACCGTTACCGTAGCAGAATCGGAAGCGCAAGGAGTTGCACCGATGATGCGGTACTTGTATACGCCCGGTGCGGAGGTTAACGGGTTGAAGGTGACGCCGACGATCTGACCCGTTGGGTTGGACCAAACACCACCGAGATCAGGCGATCCACCCAATTCACCGAACAAGGAGAAAGGTACATTGCTGCTACAAACGGACTTCACCCCGTTCTCTCCAGCATCGGGAGCGTTGTTCACGATCACCGTTACTTGCGCTGTTGCATTGTTGCATGGGGCTGCACCTGCCACGGTATAGGTGTACACCCCAGGCGCGTTGGTACCTGGAACGAAGATGCCAGTATGAGTCTGGTTGCTAGGCCCCACCCACGTCCCGTTAAGTTGCGGCGTTCCGCTCAATACGTTCACCAATTGGAAGGGGGCGTCGCTATCGCAAACAGTGATCAAGCCGTTGAACCCGGCGTTCGGTGCTCGGTTCAATGTCACGTCCACAAGAGCGACATCATTGGCACACCCGGGAAGTCCGAGCACCGTATACACGAAGATGTTCGATACATCGACCGAGGGAAGGAAGGATGCTGAATGCGTTGCACCGCTCGATTGAATGGTCCAGTTGCCTCCCGGTTGGGCCGTTGCGCCAAGCAAGAGGAACATGTTCTGGGCACCATCGGTACTGCACACGCTAAGGTCGGCATCGCTACCTGCGTTCGCTCGCTGATTCACGGTGACCGCAACGGTAGCAACAGCATTGACGCACCCTGCAGAGCCCGTAACGGTATAGGTGTAGGTGCCGCTCGCGCTTGTTGCGGAATTGAATACGCCATTGAAGGTCAACGCCGGTGGTGGTGGTGTCCAAGTTCCGTTCAGCGCAGGTGTGCCGCCAAGACGTTCGATAAGGGCGAAAGAACCGTCATTACTACAGACCGTGATCGCCGTGCTCGTGCCTGCGTTCGGGGGCTGGCCTACCGCTACCAATACCGTAGCCGTGGCATTGATGCAAGGCGAGGTACCGCCCACCGTGTACGTGTAGGTCCCCGCAGAAGTGATCCCAGGAACAAAGACACCGTTGAACGGCGTTGTGGCCGGTGCGGGTCCGGTCCAAGTGCCGGTCGGGCTTGGTATCCCTCCCAATCGTGTCAGCAGGTTCACACTTGCTCCACCCGCGCAAAGCGAAATGGAAGTCGACGTCCCGGCGTTGGGTACATCGTTCTCGAAGACAGTGACCACCGCCACATCGGCAGCGCAAGGAGCAGTGCCCGTAAGGGTGTAGAAATAGTCACCCGGGCCATCCGTGGAAGGAGCGTAGAGCCCACTATGCGCACCAGCCGGACCCGTCCATGTGCCACCGGACTGCGCACCGCCAGTGAGCAACGGCAAGAGTAGGAAGGAGGTTGCACTGCTACAGGTCGTGACCGACGCATTCACACCGGCATTCGGGGCGTTGTTCACGGTGATCGTCAGCGTAGCGATAGCATCTCCACACGGTGATTGGCCTGGTACCGTGTAGAGATAGACGCCAGGAGGATCCACCCCCGGTTGGAAGAGATTGCCATGAGCGACACCACCGACAGACCAACTTCCTGCCTGTGGTGTGCCACCCAAGCGCAACGTCATGTTGAACGGACCATCGTTGCTGCACACCGTTGTTGACGCACTGGTACCCGCATTCGATGCGGAGACCTCGCTTACCGTTACCGCAGCTGTCGCGTTGGGGCATGGAGCCGTTCCCGTTACAGTGTAGGTCAGCACTCCAGGAGCGTCGGTGACCGGTGCATACATGTTCGAAACTACCGTGGCCCCACGCGTCCAAACACCGCCGGTCTGTGGGTTACCGCCCAATAGAGAGAACAGGTTGAAGGACGCGCTGTTGCTGCATGCCACCGTGCTACCGTTCGTCCCGGCATTTGATGCTGCGGTAACGTTAACGGTGACGTTCGCGGAATCGGCGGAACAGGAAGTGGTACCGACCAATTTGTACTTGAAAATGTAACTCCCGCCGGGTACCAGTGTCGAATTGAAGAATTGGCCCGTCAACGCACCGGTTCCTGAAACATCGATCCAGATCCCGCCTGGTTGTGGTGTGCCAGTAAGTCCGGTGAAGAGGTTCACGAGAGCGTTCGTATTGCAAACAGCTACGTTTCCGTTAGCGCCAGCATCCAGACCAGCAACGATGGTGACCCGAACGGTCGCAATGTCGTTCCCGCATTGGCCATTACCGATTACAGTGTAGGTGAAGTCGTAGTTGCCTGCGGGCAGGCCGGTCGGGCTGAACAACTGACCGCTCAATTGCCCCGTGGCATCATCATCGGTCCACGTTCCTCCGGCATTCGGTGTACCTCCCAAGGCATTGAAGAGGTTGATCGTGGCCTGGTCAGCACACACGGAGATCACAGCGTCGGTACCGGCATTCGGTGCTTGGTTTACAACTGCAGTAACGGTAGCGGTGGCGGTGGCGCAAGGCGCTGTAGCGGTCAACGTATAGGTATAGATGCCCGGAACACCGGAGGCCGGCTGGAACATGCCGGAACTTGCCCCGCCCCCCGGTGCGGTCCAACTACCTCCTGCGTCAGGTGTGCCACCGAGTTCATCGAACAGGTCAACAGCACCATCCGTAGAGCATGCCGCGAAAGACCCGTTCGTTCCTGCGACCGGTTGTTGTTGTTGGGTAATGGCGACAACAGCGCTGGCATCCAAACAGGGCGTGAGTCCCGCGATGGTATAGGTGTATGCCCCCTGCAATGAAGTTCCGGGGATGTATGTCCCTGGGAAAGGCAGGCTGTTGGGTCCGGTCCAAGTACCTCCCGCATTCGGTGTACCGCCCAAGCGGGTAAGCAAGTTGAAGGATGTTTGGTTGCTACAAACGGATGAAGAAGCATTGGTACCCGCGTTCGGTGCTTGGTTCACCACCACGGTGACCAACGTAGTATCGTTCACACAGGGGGCAGTGCCTAGAACGATGTACTTGTAAGCACCAGCAGGGGTAGTGCCTGGTGTGAAGGTCCCTGGAAAAGCTGCATTGGCCGGCGTGTGCCACGTTCCGCCCCCGTTCGGTGTTCCGCCGAGCACCGTGAACAACTGGAATGGGGCAGTCGTGCTGCATACTGTGATGGACCCATCGTTGCCTGCATTTGGAGCCACTGTGCGCGTCACCTGCACCGATGCGAAAGCGGCGCTGCATGGAGCGGTACCGGCCACAGTGTAGGTATATGTCCCGCTCACATCCGTGGCAGGAACGAACGTTCCCGAATGGGATGTTCCATTCGGCTTGGTCCAAGTCCCACCTGTGACCGGGCTACCACCGAGCAGTGTGAAGAGGTTCACGCTCGGCGCGTTGCTACAGATCGCGAGCGTGCCATTGGTGCCTGGGTCCGGTGGGGCAACGGTGGTTACGGCAACCGTGGCCGTAGCATTGGCGCATGGGGCTGTGCCAACGACCGTAAAGGTGTATGTACCGGCGGCGGAGGTGCCGGGCGTGAACGTGCCGTTGTTGGCAGCGCCACCCGGAGCGGTCCACGCACCGCTCGGTGACGGCGAACCACCGAGGAACCCGCTCAAAGCAAATGGGGCGCTGTTCGTACAAACAGAGGTGGAGCCATTGGTCCCCGCATTGGGCGCTTGGGTGACCGTGACCGTCACTACGGCGGAAGCATTCCCACATGGCGCATTGCCCAGCACGGTATAGGTGTAAGCTCCAGATGTGCTGGTCCCGGGCGTGAAGGTTCCATTGCTCGCACCAACAGGACCGGCCCACGTGCCACCGGGAGTGGGCACACCGCCAAGTTGCGCGAACAGGTTGAAGGCTGCCGCATTGGAGCAGCGTGTAACAGTAGCGTTCGTTCCTGCGTTCGGGGCCGTGTTCACCGTTACGGTGACCGTTGCGGTCGCGTTGGTGCATGGCGCAACACCAGCAACGGAGTAAGTGTAGATACCCGCTGCACTGTTACCGGGAATGAACGTACCGGGGAACGCTGCGCCGCCGGGTGCGGTCCATGATCCACCACCGTCAGGTGTCCCGCCAAGGATGGAGAACAAGGCGAAACTCGCGTCCGTGCTGCACGTGGTAATGGTGCCATTCGTTCCTGCCCGTGGTGCTGCTTGAATGGCAATGGTCAAGACCGCAGTGGCCGCAGCACATGGAGCTGTGCCGCTCACCGTGTAGGTATATGCTCCGGCAACGTCGGTCGCAGGATCGAACGTTGGCCCATGCGCAGCAGCACCGGGTCCGCTCCACGTACCACCAACCTGAGGAGTGCCACCGAGGCGCGAGATCAGCGTGAAACTGGCCGCGTTGCCGCAGACACTAATGGACTGTGCCGTTCCTGCATTCTGGGCCGTAACTACTGAAACGTTCACCGTCGCAGTGGCGTTCACACATGGTGGTGCCCCGAGCACGGTATAGGTATAGACACCCTGCACAGAGGTCCCTGGAACGAAGGTGGAAGCCACGGGTGTTCCGCCCGGACCGGTCCATGCCCCGCCAGCATCAGGCGATCCGCCCAACGATGCGAACAGATCGAAGGAGGCTGCATTGCTGCACACACTGACCGATGCGTTCGATCCCGCATCGGGCGGTTCGTTCACCGTTACCGTAACGGTCGCTGATGCATCACTGCACGGCTGGGGCGAGCAAAGCACGGTGTAGGTATACACTCCTGCGACATCCGTTCCAGGCGTGAAGGTGTTGGAATGCGCTGCTCCACCGGGGGCGGTCCATGTGCCACCCACATCGGGGGTGCCGCCCAACGAAGCGAAGAGATCCACAGCGCCGCTTGTGCTGCACAAGGCCAAGGTTCCGTTCGTACCGGCGTCTACCGTGGAAGCAGCCCGGACCTGCAATTGAGCGGAGGCATTGGGACATGGGGTCTGGCTATTGACCATATAGGTATACACGCCCAAAGCATCGGTCGCGGGATCGAAGAACTCGTCGCAGGATAAACCTGCTGGCCCTGTCCATTGACCGTCTGGGTCCGGTGTGCCACCCAAGGAATCCAGCAGTTCGAAAGGAGGATCCCCCTCAGCCACCAAGGCCTCATCATCTACTCCGGCGTTGGCCCCTGTTGTGATCACCGCCGCCCAGCCGCCCGATGTGATCAATAGGTCACTGGTCCAATGAAAAGTTAGGCTCCCGCTCGGGCCGTCGCCGATGAAAGTCTGCCCGGTGAGGTCGTTGAGGAGGTCTCCCGTTGCAATGATGGGATCAGCAGTGCTTGTTCCGTTGTGGATCACCAACTGATCGGTGAGGGCCAAGAGTTGAACACCGAACTCAGTGAAGCGGACACGCGTTTGCGGACCTGAACCCGCGCCACCGACCGGGTTGATGGTCACGGTGATGTCCTCATTGTTATCGTATGCCGCTGCCGGACCACCGGTGTCGTAGAAAACTCCGGTACACGTTTCGAAAGCAGCCCCATTGGCGGCAATGAACACCTGGGCCCGTGCCCCGCGCATCGGAGCGAGCAACAGCAGAGCGAACAGGGCGTGATGCACCAAGCGCTCCTTCAATACGGTCAGGGGTGTATAAGACAAACGATGAGGGCCTAGTATGGGGGACGCCAATTTACGGCTGATCCGGCGCTTGCGGTCAATGAGAATAAGCCGTGCAGGTTAAATGATCGACAGCGATGGCCAATCCTTCGACCAATGTGAAGGATCAGGTGAAGGAAGGTCACCCAACTTCACGGCCAAGGGGCCCTGATGGCAGCATTACTTGCTAGGAACAGCCACCATTGGAGCGGCAGGGGTGCGTCCGATGGTAATGGCGAGCATCACTTCGTGGGTGCCGCTGCTATAGTTCTTCAGGTTGGACGAGACGATATCGTAGGAATAGCCGAACTGGAAGGTCTGTTTCAACCAATACCCCACCATGGCGCTGTACGCATCATTGGTGCGGAAACCGGCACCGATCCAAAAAGCCTCCTTGTACCGCAGCGTGGCTGTCAGGTCCAACTTCAGAGGCACAGGGCTGGTGTACTTCATCAAGAAGGATGGTTCCACGCGCCAATCCTCGCCCAGCTGGAAGCGGTAGCCCCCCATCACATAGTAATGATCTTCCATACGGCTGAGGGTGGCCGCATTCTCATCCAGGAAATACACCTTATTCTGCAACAACTGAGGAGCGGTGGCGCCGAACCAGAATTTCGGGGAGTACAGGTAGAAACCGAATTTGGCATCGGGCAGTAGATCGCCGCGCAGCTGGTTGTCCATGATCGGATCGCCCGGATCGTGGAACTGGATCTTCGAACCATCGATCAAGAACTGTAGTAGACCCGCCGACACGGCCAAGGACAACTTGATGTCCTGTGTCAACTTCAAATGGTATGCGTAAGAGAACTGTACGCCGGTGCGCCGCGTAGGGCCCACGATATCGGTAAAGATGTAGCCCCCCACGCCCATTTTATCGCCCACCGGTGTCGATCCACTGAAGGTGAACGTGCGAGGAGCATCCTGTATGCCAACCCACTGATATCGATGAGCACTGCGCAGTTCGAAGAACGGGCGACTACCAGCTACTGCGGGATTGACCACGTAGTCGTTGAACTGGTACTGCGTCAACTGCGGCAGCTGTTGGGCACCGGCACGCACGGCCAGTGCGGCCAGAACGAGAAGGAGTATTCGGCGCATGCTGTACATGGTTCAACGGATCACGGTGAGCGGACCGGTGTAAGGCTCAGGGAAGCGCTCATCGTTGAGCTCGATCACATAGTAGTAAGTACCCACGGGTACGAAGCCATCACGGTACTTGCCGTTCCACGGTTGCTGATAGCCCACACTGCGGAACAACTGATCGCCCCATCGATTGAACACCTGCACTTCGCAATCGGGGAACAGGTCGATGAAGTCGATGACCCACGCATCGTTCCTTCCGTCACCATTGGGCGTGAAGCCCGAGGGGATCACGACCGTTGGCACGACCGTAACGAGCACGGAGTCCAGATCAGCGCAACCATTCGGTGCAACAACGGAAAGCGTGAACCAGGTGGTCACATCCGGATCGGCGATAGGGTTGGCCGCGTTGTCATCGTTCAACAACGAATCCGGCGTCCAAGTGAACGTTGAACCAGCTGGACCGCTCGGCGCACCACCCAGTGCTGCGGTCTCCGATAGGAAAATGGTGCGATCGGGACCCGCGTCTGCGATCGGCAGCGCCAGAGTTGAGATGGTCACTTGGTCCGTTGTAGAGCATGGTCCATCGGTCACGGTAAGCGTAAAGATGAAGTCACCCGAAGTAGGCAGAGTGAGGGTTAGCGTAGCGCTGTTCCCGATCACGTTGTTCTGCGCATCGGTCCACGAATAGGTCACCGCACCGACGCTTGCAGAACCATCCAACGTGAACGACGTACCCAAACAGTTCTGTTGATCGGCGCCGGCATTCGCGATCACCGTTATAAGTGCGCTGACGGTCACTTGCTGATCGGCCGTGCAGTTGTTCGCATCCGTCACTGTCACCGTGTAGACGCCCGGCAACAGATCGGCAATATCCTCCTGTGCAGAAGTGAAGCCACCCGTTCCGATCCAACTGAACGTGTATGGTGCGACGCCGCCAGAAGCGGTGATGGCAATGTTACCATCGGCAGCATCCGCACAACTCGTTGGTGTGATCTGGTCCACGGCAATGCTCAAAGCGGTCGGTTCGGAGATGGTGTACGTGAACACACTATCACAACCGGCCGCATCTGCGATCATCAGGGTGTATACCAGGGGACAAAGGCTTGTGGCAGACCCTGTGCCCTGCCCATTCGGCGGAATGGGAGACCATTGGTAATTCAGCACTCCCAGTCCTCCGGCAGCCACTGTGACCACTGCACCATCGCATGCTCCGTTGCATTGCACATCGGTTACGGTAGCATTATCGCTGATCGGGGTATACGGCAGCAGGGTGAACGCATAGGTGGTGTCACAACCGACCGCATCGGTGATCGTGACACTCCAATTCCCAGCGCATAATGCGGTCACTTGACCGGTGCCTTGTCCCGCCCCTGGTATTGGTTGCCACAGGAAGGTGTACGGGCCAGTGCCACCGGACGGCGTTACACCTGCCGTTCCATCGCAAGGCCCGAAGCATGTTTCGCCGGTGAAGACGAGCGATGCCTCGATCGCTGTGCTTTGTAAAATGGTGAACGGCACTTCCAGGACACAGCCATTGGCATCCGTGATGCTCAGCACATAGTCACCTGCACATACCGAATCCAATGCGGTGGTGTCCTGCGCGAAAATAACATTGGCGGCATCGCGCCAGCTCGTTGTATACGGAGCCACTCCACCCGTGATGGTCACATCGGCCGTTCCCTGGCAATCGCCGAAGCATATGTTGTCCGTGGTGGCCAATTGCGTTTCAAGCAGCACCGGATCCGTTATGGTGATGGTGTATGTGGTGTCGCATCCGTTCACATCGACCACTTGCACGATCCAATCACCGGGACAAAGGTCTTGCGCTGAATTACTTCCTGGGCCGTTGGGCGGCTCAGGTGTCCAGTTGTATGTGTACGGTCCGGTGCCGCCTTGGGGCGAAACGACGATGGTCCCATCGCAAGCACCATTGCAGGTGATCGGCGTAGAAGCGATATCGGCCGTCAGCAGTGGAGGACCGAGTACGAGGATGGGAACGGGGAGAACACACCCGGCGAAGTCAGTGATCAACAGATCATAGGTGCCCGCACAAAGTCCTTCAGCCTGCGGTGTTCCTTGACCGATGGATGGTGCAGGATCCCATAGGAACGTGTACGGTGCCACCCCTCCCGTCGGCCCCACTGTCGCAATGCCATCGCAAGCACCGAAGCAGGTCTCCGGTGTGGTACTCAGATTCGCGATCACCGGGTCGGGTGCAGCCACGATCGCTGTATCGATGGACAAACAACCGATGCCGTTCGTAACGACCACGATGTATGCACCGGCACAAAGTGAGGAAACCAGATCCCCGGATTGGCCAAGGTCAGTACCAGCTACATCGAACCAAGCGATGGTACACGAAGGTGTTCCGCAGGTGAAGGCCACCTCCACGATCGCATCACAAACGCCGGGGCAACTCACCGTATCGCCGGTCGTTGTCAGCACCTCTCCGTTCAAGTCTTGGACCGGGACCAGCAACGACGCTTGGCAACCGAGCGCATCGGTGACCTGCGCGCTGTACAATCCTGCACACAGTGCATCGAGACTATCAGCCGTTCCAAAGATGTTGCCGGCAGATGTCCATAGGTAAGTGTATGGGGCAGTTCCTCCGACCACCTCCACGGTAGCCTCTCCATTGCACACACCGCATTCGCTGGCGATGCTGTTGCCCGAAAGACTCAGTGGAACAGGTTCGGTGATGGTCCATGTGTTCTGCACGAAGCACCCATTGGAATCGGTCACTGTAAGATCATAGTCTCCAGCGCACAAACCGAATGCTCCGTTGCTCCCTTGGCCGTTCGAAGGGACGGGAGACCATGAATAGGTGTAAGGCCCTACCCCACCTGCCGGAGTTACCACGATGCTGCCATTGCAACTTCCACTGCAAGACGCATTCGCGATGAGTGCTTGCTGAACGACTGGTTGCGGCCCCAGAATAAGGACCGATACCGTTGTGTCGCACCCACTTGCGTCCGCAATGAGCACATCATAAACACCCGCGCATAAGCCTGTTGCTTGTGGTGTGCCCTGGCCACCACCCGGCACTGGCGTCCAAGTGAACGCGTAGGGCTCCACACCTCCCAAAGGTCCTGCTGTTGCTGTTCCATCACATACACCAGCACAAGAAACCGGTGTACTGCTGAGGTTCGGGATGATCGTTTGCGAAGGCGTTACCAAGGCATCCGCAAGGCTCACACAACCTGCTGCGTTGGTCACTTGAACAGTGTACGTACCAGCGCACAGACCGGCCACGGTGGTGACATCCAATGCGATAACAACAGCAGATGCATCGGTCCATTGAACTGTGCACGGTGGAGCGCTGCACGTGAAGCTCACGGAAACTTCACCGTCGCACGCGTTGGCACACAGCGATTGACCATTCGCCGGAACCAATACCTCCGCATTGCTATCGGACACCTGCACGATCCGTTGCGCCGTGCAACCGGAACCATCGACCACGTTCAACGTGTAGACACCTCCACAGAGATCGATGGGCGCTTGGTCCGTACTGATCAAAACACCACCGAGCGTCCAGCTGAATGCGAACGGGCCCGTACCGCCGATCACTGTGGCGGAAGCGGTACCATCACAATTCGGACAGGTACTGGGCGTGCTGGTGGTGATGATCTGCAGGGGTTGCGGCTCTGGGACCACATACGTTCCGCTGATGGAACAACCGTTCGCATCGGTGACCACGACGCTCACATTGCCAGCGCACAGACCGGCGGCTAGTGCTGTTCCTTGCCCTGCGGTCGGTGAAGGCGTCCACACATAGGTCAAGGGTTGAGTTCCACCTGTGACCACCAACGTGATGGCTCCATCGCATGAACCGAAGCAGGAGACAACCTGCACGATGGTGGACGTCACCAACATTGGCGGTGGCTCGGTAATGAGCACTTGCGCCGTGGTCCCGCATCCCAGACCATCGCCTACGATGAGGGTGTACACACCAGCGCACAATCCTGAGATGGTGGGCGTGCCTTGACCTGTTGGAGCAGGACTCCATGCGAACGTGAAAGGCGGCGTGCCGGCCACACCTACTGTAGCAGTGCCATCACACAAAGCCGCACACGACACCGGTGATGAGCTGATGTTGAGCACAGCGGTCACAGCGGCGACCACCGTTGCGGTACCAATGCTCACGCAGCCGGAACCGTTCGTGACCGAAACGAGGTAATCGCCGGGGCAAAGGCTATCCACGGAAAGTCCGTTCTGGAGCAAGTCGGTACCCATGGCATCGGTCCATGCGATGAGGCACGGTGGATCGGTACATGTGAAAGCAACGCTCACCATACCATCGCAGTTGTTCGCGCAAGTTGTCGTACCGTCCGTCGTCTGTAGATCTTCGCCGTTGGAATCCGTTATGGCAATGGACTGCTGAACGGAACATCCGTTCTCATCCGTAACGACCACGGTGTACAATCCTGCGCAGAGGCCCGTCACCGTACCTCCAGTACCCAGCACCACCCCGAGGGCATTGCGCCATTCTGTTTGCAGGAACCCCGTGCCGCCGCTACCCGTAGCGGTGGCCGTACCGATGCACACTTGGCACTGGCTCGGTGTAGTGCTCACGGAAAGCGAGATGGGCACCGGCTCATCGATGGTAAAGGAGAAAGGAATGGAGCAACCGGCCGCGTCGGTGATCACGGCGTTCCATGTGCCGGAACAAAGCCCTGTGATGGAATCGGTGCCTTGACCGAACGGCGGCGTTGGTGACCAGCTATAGGTGAACGGTGGCACACCACCGAACGTGCTCATGACGATCGATCCATCGCATGTTCCTGCGCACAATGGCTTGGTATGTATCGCATTGGTGGAGATCGGCAGCGGGCCAAGGATCAGAATGTCAGCGACAACACTGCACAATGTGGCATCGGTGATAGTGACCTGCACCGTTCCTGCGCAAAGGCCTGTCGCACTAGGCGTTCCCTGTCCGGTAGTTGGCGGTGGCGACCAGAGGTAGGTATATGGTGCTGTTCCTCCGGTCGGTCCTACGGTTGCTGTACCATCGCAGCTGCCAGCACATGACCCAGGTGTACTGCTGCTGTTGGGAATGATCGAAGCACCCGGTTGTATGGTGAAGATCAACGTGGTATCACAGCTATTCCCGTCGGTGAGCGTAACGGAATAGGTGATCCCCGAGCAAAGCCCTGTAGCATTGAAAGTGTCCTGTCCGCCACCAGGTGCTGGTTGCCAAACGGCGGTGATCGGTCCTGTTCCACCGATCGGTGCTACGCTCGCTGTGCCTGTGCATGGTCCGCTGCACGTTTCCGGTGTCGTTGCCAGACCCGGCAAGATCGGTGGAGGCGCGAGTACAGTAAAGGTGAGAACGGTATCACAACCCGACGCATCGCTTACCGTGACGCTGTGTGGTCCAGGACAAAGGCCGTCCACTGTTGCAGTGCCTTGTCCTGAACCCGGAGCTGGTGTCCATGCGTAGGTCAGCGGTGGTGTCCCGCCGCTCGCGCTCACGGTCGCACTGCCATCGCAGGCGTTGGTACACGTCGCGTTCATCGGCACTACGGACGCAACGATCGGCGGAGGTGCAAGGAGCGTAATGGTGATCGTAGTGTCGCATCCACCGGAGGTGATGGTCACTTGCCAAGCACCGGCGCAGAGGTTGGTAGCGTTCGCGGTCCCTTGGCCACTAGGCGGCACGGGTGCCCACAAATAGGAATAGGTGCCGTTACCACCGGTAGGTGCCAGCGTGATAGTCCCATTGCAAGACCCAGCACAGGTAATATCGGTCTGCGTCGGGTTGGGGACGATCGGCAAGGGGGCCGAGATGGTGAATGAGATCGTACTATCGCAACCCACCGCATCGGTGATAGTGAGCGAGTATGCTTGCGCGCAAAGCCCGGTCGCGGCCGACGTTCCTTGGCCTGCACCGGGAGCGGGATCCCAATCATACGTGTAAGGTGCAATGCCTCCTGATACGATCACACCGGCCCCGCCATCGCACACATCCGGGCAACTGGCCGGTGTGAGTTGAAGGGAGATCAGGATGGGTGCTGCATCCAAGATCGTGAACGACGTATTGAGCGTACATCCGTTCGCATCGGTGGTCAACACATTGTACGTTCCAGCACAAAGGCCGGTCGCATTCGGCGTTCCTTGTCCTACGGGTGGTGCGGGCGTCCAGAGGTTGGTGTATGGAGTTGTTCCACCACTGACCACAACGGAAGCGGTGCCATCGCAAAGGCTGCCGCAGGTGACGTTCGTTTGGCTAGGTACTGCGGTAAGCGGTGGTGGTTCCAGAATGATGAATGTGAGCGTTGTATCACATCCATTCGCATCGCCAACGGTAAGCGAATAGTTACCCGCGCAGAGGCCGGTGATCGCTGGTGTCCCTTGTCCGGCTGTTGGCGGAGGAGCCCACAAATAAGTGTATGGCCCAACACCACCGGTCACGGTAACTGTTGCCGTGCCATCGCATGCGCCGGCGCAGGAAACATCCACCGTCACGAGCGCCGGGGTGAGCGGTGGTGGTGCATTGACGGTGAAGGTCAACGTGCTATCACATCCAACGGCATCTGTTACGGTGACAGCCCGATCACCATCGCACAATCCCGAGATGGAGGCGGTGCCTTGGCCGGTAGGTGGAGCTGGTGACCAGAAATAGGAATACGGGCCTGTGCCGCCGAGCACGACGAGAATGACCTCGCCATCACAGATATTCGCACAGCTCGCATCGGTCACGGTGCCTTGCACATCGATCGCGGGTGGGGCAGCGATCGCAACTGTGACCAACGTATCGCAACCCGAGGCCTGGTCGGTAACTCGCACCATATAGCTCCCTTCGCACAAGCCTGTCGCGGCGTTCGTTGCTTGCCCTCCGCCGGGTACGGGGCTCCAGAAGTAGGTATAGGGACCAACGGCACCTGAAGGCGTTACGGTAGCAGTTCCATTACACGTTCCGGAGCAGGTCGCATTCGTTGTGACCAATGCAGGGATGATCGGTAGTGGCTCTGTGATGGTGAAGGTGACGGTGGTATTACACAGGTTCGCATCACGCACGGTCACACTGTAGTTGCCCGCACAGAGGCCGCTGGCGGTGAACGTGCCTTGACCACTACCCGGCGCTGGGGTCCAAAGCACCGTGTAGTTTCCTGTACCACCGCTCGGTGCCACAGAGGCCTGTCCGCTGCAATCTCCGGAGCAACTTGCCGGGAGGAAGGTGAGGTTGGGCGCTATCGGGGCAAGGTTGAAAATGAAGGTGGTGTCCTTGATGCACCCGTTGGCGTCGGTGATGCGTAACGTGTTCGTTCCAGCGCAGAGGTTGCTGAAGCTTGAATTCGTTCCGGCACCATTGTTCCAATTGTAGGTGTGCGGTGACACACCACCGATGGCCAATGCAGTTCGTGTTCCATTGCACACATCCGCGCAAGTGGGGGGTGTTCCTTGTCCGAAAAAGATCACACCGACCGGGGCAGGTTCCGACACGTTTACCTGTGCAGGACAGGATATCCCTTGGCCCAGGTCCGTAACGATCACAAGTTGCGGACCACCGCATGCCGTGGTCCACGTGGCGGAAGGTGGTCCACCGTTCAACCAGGAAAAGGAGAAGTTCCCGCTACCTCCTGTCACCGTTACCGTTACCGTGGCATTGCAATCCCCCCTGCAGCGCACCCCGAAACCATTGAAATTGGTCACGAGCTGCGCATTCACGGTGAAGGGTGTTTGGCCAGCACCCGTGCCACACACATTGATGTCGCGATCACCCCCGATCACATCGCCCTGCAAAATGTTCCACGGTCGGACGTTCCCGTTCACCACCAGCACGGACGATGCAGGGCGCAAAACATCGCGCAGTGCATTCCGGTCAGGCTCGTTCTGGAGCATAAAAACAGCGCTCCCTGCGATCACTTCCTTCCGGCCGACCCCTTCTGCGATCAAGGAACGTGCTCCGATACGATTGCCGTTGGCGATCAGCGTGCCTTGCTTCAGGCGCAGGTCCCCTAAGCAGTTGAGGTCGCTGAGGAACGACCATGAACCATTGCCATCCAGAACAACATCCCCCGCGATCGAACTTCCGCGTAGATCGACCTCTACACCTTCACGACGCACCGTGAGATGCACACGACCACGGGCATTCCACTCCACCTGTCCCAAGAGTACCCAAGCGCCTGCGATATTCAGATCCGCTTTCACCGGTCCCGTTAGTTGAACGGCCGCGTTCGTGGCATCGACGGTGAGGGCTTTGCACCACCCTGTGGTCCGTAGCGCGATCGCGATCGGGACACTGGCAGCGATGACAACATCCTCGTTCACCCTCGGAACACCTGCTCCACCAGCTCCTCCGGGAACGAGGCTCCAACGCATAGCATCGTCCCAGTTACCGTTGCCACCGGTCCAGTATTTGGTCTGGGCGGAAACCCGTTGCACCATCCCGACAAGGACGAAGGCCAACAGGATACGGAACAGGGTCTTGGTTCTCTTCACGGGCGATCGATCTTCTATTCGAATGCTGGGCAACTGATCATGCGCTTGCTGGTATCGCCTTTTCTGCACGGACTGATCGCGAGGATCACTTCATGCGTATTGGAGCTGGCGACACGCAGTTTGGAGGTGGTGATATCGTAGCTGTACCCCAGTTGGAAGAACTTCATGAAGCCGATCTTCACTTGTGCGGTGAACGCATCGCCGTTCCGGTACCCGATACCCAATCCGTAGGTCCGGTTCCATTCCACCATGGCGTTCACATCGAACGCTGGAGGCGCACCTCCTGCCAATTTCACCAAGGTGCTCGGGACGAACGCCGTTTTGCGACCAATGCGGTACCGGTATCCACCACTCAGCATGAGGTGTCGGGTAAGACGCGAATCCACGCCGACATCCTTGATGCGGTTGGCCAGCGCTTGATGCATGGATATGCCGGCCCATGCGCTCTTGCCGTAGCACCAGATACCCGGAGTGATCTCCGGATACACGAGAGCCGATGCCTGGCTGTTCGCGATCGGGTCATCGTACTGGGCCAAGGTCATTTCGCCGACAGCGACCTTCACTTGCCGCACCCCAGCGAAGGCGCCGAAGGACACGAAAAAGTCCCGGGACATCTGGACGTGGTAGGCGTAGGCGAGCAGGAAACTGGTATAGCCGTAGTTGCCTGCATCATCTGCCTCGATGAAAGCACCGACCCCATGCTTGTTCGCTTGGAACGGTTTGCCTTTAGCACGTATGACGCCGTGCATGCTGACCCAACCCGTGGTGGGCGCACCCGGATAGCCCACCCATTGCTGGCGATACCCAAGGCGCAGGTCCAAGCAGTCCTTGCTACCGGCAACGGCCGGATTGATGCTGAACTGGTTGAACACGTACTGCGTGTACTGCGCCAATTGCTGGCCGATGGAAGCGGAAGAGACCGTTAGGGCAAGGAGGATGGAGAGCAGGCCCCTCATCGCACGATGGTGATAAAGCCCGTGTACGGAGGCGAGCTGCCCTCGAGCTGGTTCAGCTGGATGTGGTAGTAGTAGGTTCCCACGGACAACGCACGTCCATTGTTGGTCCCGTCCCATGGTGTGCGATATCCGGTGGAGCGCAGTACACGTTGTCCCCAGCGATCATGGATAGTCACTTCAGCCCCCGGGTAATCCGCGATGCCTGGAATGTCCCATATATCGTTGATACCATCACCGTTCGGCGTGAAGGTGTTCGGCGGAGCGATCAGCCGGACCACATTGACCATGACTTCATCCATGTAGGTGCATTGGTCCTTTACGACACTAAGGGTATAGATGGTGGACCCTTCGGGAGATGATATGGGATCGGGAATGCCATTCCCGCTCAACCCTGCGGTGGGCGACCAATCATATGGAGGTCCTCCGAAGGCGGCAAGCTGGGTGCTTTCCCCTTGGCCGATCGTGACATCAGGGCCGGCACTGATATCCACACCTACCACATCCGCACCGGGCCCGGAAACATCCACGTTGAAACCGCATTGCGCAGGAATGGTGGTGCCGTTGTTCATGGCGCCGGCAACAAGGATCCAGTACAGCGTTCCGGGCGCCAAGTTGAACGAGGTAAGGGAGAAGTCCGCGCTGTCGAGTTCGCACCCGGAAACGGCGGTAAATGATGCGGGTAAGCAGCTCCCATCACCCGAAAGAACAACAGCGCTGAGTTCGTTATCCATGCCTGTGACCGCCGGACAGTTGATCGCGGAAATGCTCACGTTTACCGGGCCACCAACGGAGTTGGTCGTGAACGTATACCACAGCACCGCATCCGTGGCAGGGCAGAAACCAGGGATCCCCACAGCACCGGTATTATCCGCAGAGATCGCTTGCTGCGCACAAAGCGGTGATGCGTTGGCGCAACTGCTGTTCACCGGTTGGGCAAGTGCTTTAGCGGTTGTCAAGGCGAAGAGGATCGTAAGGAACGCTATGCGCATGGTCACTACCGACTGGACCGCGAACGAATGCACGCACGGCCACGCCGAAGGTAGACGGGCGTGCATATGCGATGTATCCTGCACGGTGCGCACTTTCACACAAGATAGTGTTGAGTGCAAAGGAAGCTTACGATATGCCGTATTGGTACCGGCTCCGAAAACGAGGTCCCCAAGAACGCTTAGCTTGACGCTAGTCCCTCCAATCGAACGCGATCCAAGATACGGATATCGCGACCCTGTGTTTCGATGGCCCCTTCTTCTTTCAGGTCCGTGAGGCAGCGGATGAGTGATTCGGTCGCGGTACCGACTATGGTCGCAAGATCCTCGCGGCTTATGCGCACGCCCAAGTCGGGGTCTTTGGGCTGCGCATACCGCTCATGGACGCGCAATAGTGCTTGGGCCACGCGTTGGCGCACGCTCGCATAGGCCAGTTGGAGCAAGTGTTGCTCTTTTTCCTTCACATCGCGCGCCAGCATCTTTATGAAACGGATGCTTACGTCGCGATCCTTGTACAACAAGGCCAGCAAGTCTTCGCGGGGGATCAGGGCCACTTCGCATTCCTCCAATGCCTCTGCGGTCTCCGTGGCGCGGCCATTCTCCAACAACCCCATGTATCCGATGAAATCCCCAGTACCGTGCAAGCCCGTGACGAACTCCTTGCCGTCGTTGTTGATCTTGAACGTTCGCACCTTACCGTCCACGACGTAGGGGATACTGCGCAGTTCATCACCCTCGCGGAAGAGCACCTCCTTCTTCCCCACCTTGCGTGTCTTGCGATCCCTTCCGATATCCTTCAGTGCCTCCAAGCCACGTGCCTGGTCCATGAACTTGGTGAGACCCTCGAACCCCTTGTCGAACCCCTTGCGGAACAGATCGCTTCGTTTCAATCGCCCTTCTATCGCGTTCAGTAGTTCGCTTTCCTCGAAAGGCTTGGTGAGGTAGTCATCGGCGCCCATTTCCATGCCCTTACGTATGTCGCCACGCTCGGCCTTCGCGCTGAGGAAGATGAACGGCACCTCTGCCGTGGCCGGGTTCCGGCCCAGCATGTGGAGCACACCGTACCCGTCCAGTTCAGGCATCATGATGTCGCAAAGCACCAGGTCGGGTGTCTCCTTGCGGGCCAATTCAACTCCGCTCTTGCCGTTCTCCGCCTTCAACACACGGTAGTCGGCCAGCTCCAACATCTCCGCCGTGTTCTCGCGCATGTCGGCGTTGTCCTCGATCAGCAATATCGTTTTCATGTACAGAGGTGTTGTGGCAGTTCGACCGTGAAGACGGTGTTGCCCGGAGCGCTTGTGAAACGGATGGATCCCTGCATGAGATCGAGGTAGCGGGCCACGATGTTGAGCCCGAGCCCGGTGCCCTGTATGTTGGTCGCATTGCCACCGCGGAAGAATCGCTCGAAGAGATGGTGTTGGTCCTCTTCCGGTATGCCGATGCCTTGGTCCTTCACGGTGATGGTAAGTCGGCCCGCATCGATGGAGGTGCGCAGTTCCACCGGCTTGCCTTCAAGGGAGTACTTCACCGCATTGGTCACCAAGTTGCTGATCAAGTTGCCCAGCATCCGGCTATCCAGCGTTACCGTGCGTTCGCTGCCGCGGTGATCATAGTCGATCGATTGCCCGGTCTTGGCAAGGGGTCGCAACTCTTCGATCAATTCGATGCACAGGTGTACGATATCCAACTTATCCGGCGCACCGACCATCAGGCCCTGATCGATCTTCTCCAAAGAAAGGAATTCGTTCAACATGGCCGTCATCTCGCGCACCTTGGCACGGATGCGCAGCACATGCTTATCCACCCTCTCGTTCTTGATGTCCTCAGTGTAACGCCCTATCAGGTCCACGCTGCCCATGATGGTGCTAAGCGGCGTGCGGAACTCGTGGCTGGCCATGGACACGAAGCGGCTCTTGAGCATATTCAGTTCCTTCTCCTTCGCAAGCGCTTCGCGTAAGCTGTTCTCAGCTTCCCTCAGCTCTGCGGTGCGTTGCTCCACACGATCCTCCAATTCATCGTTGGCCCGCAGCAGTTCTTCTTCGGCCCTTCGCCGCAGGGTGATATCGGTGACCAGTCCCATCACAAAGCGGTCGCTATGGAGTTCGAAATGGTTCAGGCTCACCTCCACCGCGATCTCGGTGCCGTCCTTTCGCACGCCCTTGAGGTCCATACCCCTGCCCATGGAACGTTGCACAGGGTGCGCATTGTAGTGGTCGCGATGCTCGGCGTGCCGGTGGCGCACTGCATGCGGTATAAGTACCTCGATGGAAGCACCGATCAATTCCCCGGTGGCATATCCGAACATCTCGCCGAGCCTGGGATTCTTCATGAGGATGCTGCCTTTGGCATCCACTACGACCAGTCCTTCTGCAGCAGTGGCGAAAAGCAATTCACTTACCCGCGCTCGATCCTCCGGTGTCATGCCGGGGAGCATTCCCTCGTTCATGCCGACAAGATAGTGGCCCCCTGAAATCACTTGGGCCATAGCGGAGGTCCGGCGGGCGAAATAGTCGTGGCACCGTTGCCTTCATCATACACGCGCCACTTGCGCATCGGTTTGGCATACAGGTTCAACGTCACCGCGCGCTCAGGTCCAAGGTTGGCGAACCGATGGATGGCATTGCCGTGCAAAATGGAATCACCACTCCCCGAGTTCAAGAGGAATTCGCGTTCGCGCTGCAAGCCTTGTTCTGGAGTGAACGTGAACCTCTCTTCGACCACTTCCCCGATCACCGGATGGACCCAGGCCATTTGGCTGTCGTAATCGTGGATGCTTGTGCGCTGACCCGGACCATAGCAGATCACCAACAACTCGAAGTCCTCGTTCCGGTTGATGCAAGTGCGTGTGTAGTGTTCGCTGTTCCAGCGGTAGTAAGTAACAAGGTCATGGCTTGGAACCGCGTAGCGTGCCAAGATGCCCGCATAGGCCGAAGGATCACGGTGCCGTAGCAGTTCCTGCACGAGCTGCCGGATGGTGGGGATGGGAGGGACAGGCATGACAGGCACGGCGACGAAAGCAATACGGGCAAACGTACCGGACGCTGATGGCCGTGGACCTGACGATCGTCAGCCGATCCAACGAGGTGCGTCATTTCCAGCTTTGCGCGGTGTGGCGGCGTTTGTATGAACAGGATCGACCCCGTGCCCACTCTGGCAATTCATTTGAACAATCTGAAATGTAGTGGTTGTGCAAACAGCATCCGTCACCGACTGGGTGCGTTGCCCTTCGTTCGCACTGTTGCCGTTGCTACAGGAACAAACATCATGCGGGAGGCAATAGCACGCCTTGACCGCACTGGGATATCCCGAGCACGGCATGGGAGGCTTCGCTGAAAAGGTGAAGTCCAATTTGAGTTGTGCCATCGGTCGTTTACACACCGAGGAGTGATCGCGATGCCGTTCCTATGCTGGTGCTCAGCACAGCGGTCCATTCGGCCATGGCCACCGGAGAATTGGTCGACCCGACAAGCGATGTGCTCTTGGGCGGCCGCGTTGTCAATGACGACTGGAGCGATCAGGGGCGTCTACAAGACGCACAGACAGCACACGCGGAACGGCTCCATGGCCCGAGGGGACCAGTAGCACGGATCGCAGCGGTGGTACGCCATACGACCCGGCCACTTTTGAGCGTGATAAGTGTCGGCATTATTCACACGCCGTCAGCCTGTAATGCGGCAGGATTCCGATCAACGTCGACCTTCAGCACCAGGTCCTTCTCACCGATGGCTTGATCGAAGTCATCCTGGACCGGTTTCATCGCTTGGGACAGCCCGAACCATTCGGGAAAGCGCCATACAAAGCCTTCTTCAAAGGGTTCGATGTGATCGCACAACGTTCACTGGGGCAACCGACAAAGTGCAACGTCCTCAAACCTTGGATAACGCGCTTCATTCTCTACGCGTACGCCAGCCGAACACCGTGTAGAGCGGACAGAAGCTCAGGAAGCTGGTCAGTGCGAACACCACAGCCAACACAATCAGCACAATACCCGCATTGCCAGTCACCGTTCCGGAGAAGTACAAGCCCACCAAGCTGGCGGCGAGGATCAAGCGGAGCACGCGGTCCGCATCACCCATATTGGCTTTCATCGCTCGGTTGTTTGGACAAAGGTCCACGGAACCCATCGCCCCGAGCGTGTTGATCCTCACAAAGGCCCAAGCACCCCTCCTACAGTGAGCAACGCCGGTTCCCCACGTCCCTTTCGGCAGGACCACTTTGGATCAGTGGCACGTAGAGATCTGTGCAGGCGCGGTAACCATGGGAGGGCTCACCAACGGGATGCCCAATTCCAGTCCGCGAAGGATGAGCAACACGGCCATGGCAGAAACGACAATGGGTGACGCTCGCCGCAAGAACGCCCGCGCGTTGGTACCGATCATGCTCCCGCTCATACGCAAGGCGAACAGTGCTGGCCATGTACCCAAGCCGAAGAGCACCATGAATAAGGCGCCTTGTGCAGCGGTGCTCATCGCCGCAGCGCCGATGGCCGCCGCGTACACAAGGCCACATGGCAATAGGCCGTTCAACGCACCGGAAAAGAAAAGTGCCTCGGGCGCGGTACGCTTCATGTTACGTGCCAAAAGGCCACGCCAGCGGCCGATCAGCAAAGAGAGCGGTCCGGTCGGGCTCCATCGGTCGAGAAGGCCGGGTACCATCACGGAAAGCAGCAACACCGTCCCTGCAGCGATGGACACGCCCTGCTGCAGGCCCGCAAAACGAAGTCCTAGACCGAACGTCCCGAACGCTAGACCGATCAATGCGTAGGTGAGGATACGGCCGGTATTGAGGATGAAGGTGCTACTTGCCCGCGCGCGCCAGCCCGGTCCGGGAGAAGGCACCGCCAACGCGATCGGCCCGCACATGCCGACGCAGTGCGCGCTGGTCGCCGCGCCCAAGACAAGGGCCGTGAAGAACCAAGCGTTCATGGCACCACGAGCTTCTCTTCGGTGTAATACGCAACGCCATCGGCATTCCACTCGAGGAGCGCGTTGTAACGCCCAGCGACAAGAGCAACCGCATCGGTTTGGAAGACACCATTACTGTCCGCGATCACCTTCAGTAGGCGATCCGCGGTCGGATCGTTCGGGCGCAACAATGTCAGGTCCCCAGTGATCGATCGGTCGCTCATCCCTGCGGGGAAGGTGAGTCGGATGCTGTTTGCTGTAACCTCCATCCCTACCGTACTGAGCGCGTGCGCACGCGTGGTGTTATCAATGCGCTCTTGGTACTTCAACTCCTGCTCATAGTACTCCTCGGTAACCAACGGTTCCGGGTTGCGGGTGGCCATCACAATGAACCAGACCATAAGTGCGGCGAA
>Ga0335397_10001234_pt1 | contig 34716 bp, 28 predicted proteins | sample MAT04_FD_205740 | JGI IMG/M metagenome (GOLD analysis project Ga0335397, IMG submission 205740) | Freshwater microbial communities from Lake Fryxell liftoff mats and glacier meltwater in Antarctica - MAT-04 (spades assembly) (version 2) ... | reverse complement strand
AATAAGATACCTTCGGGAGTAACCTTATTATTTGAGCTGTTGTGATTTGATTTCATATAAGTTAACTTTTACCTTACAATGTTGTAAAGTTATAAACTTTTGAAAATTTTTCCAATAAAAAATTTTAGGTGATATTGAGTTCAGAAATATTTAATTTTGGATAGAAGTTTTTATGAAAATATTTGGCTGTTTTTGGCTTGTATTGCTCAGTAAAAACAAAAAGTTTCTTTATTTTTGACTATTTTCGCACCCTGATTCATAAACGGGTCTACTTTAACTATCATGCAATATCTTGCTCTGGAAAACGTCAGTCGTTCTTATGGCGAAAAAGTACTTTTTAAAAATGTAAATCTTTCTATAACAAAAGGAGATAAAATTGCACTTGTAGCTAAGAATGGAAGTGGCAAGACTACTTTGCTTAAAGTAATTGCTGGGGAAGAAGGTTCTGACGGAGAAAATGCCAAAATAAATATTTCAAAAGAAATAAAGATTTCCATCCTTAAACAGGACCCGACTTTTGATCCAAATGCTACTGTTTTGGAAATGATATTTGACTCTGACAATGAAGCCATTATGGCAGTCAGGGATTACGAAAAAGCGCTGCAGATGAATGATGAAGCCATGCTGCAAAAATGTGTGACTAGGCTGGAGGATTTAAAAGCATGGGACCTTGAGTCAAAAATTCATGAAATCCTACACAAACTTTTACTAACAGATATGGATCAAAAAACCGGACAAATGTCTGGTGGGCAAAAAAAGAGGCTGGCGTTGGCTAAAATTCTGATAGAAGAGCCTGATTTTCTTATCCTTGATGAGCCTACTAACCATTTGGATATGGAGATGATCGAGTGGTTGGAAAATTTTTTACAACAACCCAATTTAACATTGTTTATGGTAACGCATGACAGATATTTTCTGGAAAGGGTGTGCAATGAAATCATAGAACTGGAAAACGGGAATACATATATTTACAGAGGTAACTACGCTCAATACCTTGAAAAGAGAGAGGCAAGACTATTAAACGATGCGGTAACTCTTGAGAAGACCAAAAAACTTTTTTCTAAGGAACTGGAATGGATGCGTCGTCAACCACAAGCCAGGAGTACAAAAGCCAAATCACGAATTGATGACTTTTATGATATTAAAGATAAAGCCCAGGTCAGAATTCAGAATGATGACATGAAGATAATGGTTCAGGCATCCAGATTGGGATCAAAGATACTTGAAGCACATGCTTTAGTAAAAAGTTTTGGAGATAAAAAAATATTGGATGGGTTCACTTATAAATTCAAAAAAGGGGAACGGATTGGTATAGTAGGACAAAACGGAACCGGTAAATCAACTATTTTGAAGTTATTGACTCAAGAAATAAAACCTGATGGCGGTAAAATTGTAGTTGGTGATACCATTGTATTTGGCTATTATACTCAAGATGGATTGGTACTTAATGAAGACAAAATGGTCATAGATGTTATCAGAGATATAGCTGAATATATACCTTTGGAAAAAGGCCAAAAGATATCAGCAGAATCTATGTTGGAGCGTTTTTTATTTCCCAGATCTCAGCAGCGGGTCTATGTTTCTCAGCTAAGTGGAGGGGAGAAAAGAAGACTTTATTTATTGACCATATTGATGAAAAATCCAAATTTTCTGATTCTCGATGAGCCTACCAATGATTTGGATATTATCACATTAAATGTATTAGAAGATTATTTGTCTGATTTCCCCGGATGTATTATCATCGTAACCCATGACAGATATTTTATGGATAAGTTGGTCGACCATCTGTTCATTTTGGAAGGAAATGCCAGAATAAGGGATTTCAATGGTACTTACTCTGAATATCGGGAGCTGAAAAAATCAGAAGATAGAGATAAGCCTAAAGGCGAAAAAGCAGTGGTAGAAGTTGCAGAAATCAAAGAAGAAGAAAAAAATAAGGCTTCATTCGAACAACGTAAAGATTTCGCTAGAATAGAAAAAGAGATCAAAAAATTGGAAGAAAAAAAGACAGAAATCACTGCAAAATTTGACGATGCAACTTTAAGTCCTCAAAAAATTATGGAATTGTCTAAAGAGTTGGATAAAGTCAACGATCAAATTTCTGAAAAGGAGGAGAAATGGTTTGAGTTGGCTGATTTGATGTAAGATATAAATTAAAATTTTCCTTACCTTTACTACTTAAAATTTTTAGATTATTATGCAAATGATAAATATAACATTGCCCGATGGAAGTGTACGTCAATATGAAAATGGGGTAACTTCAATGGATGTTGCTTTGTCTATCAGCGAAGGATTAGCCAGAAATGTACTTGCTGCTTCTGTCAATGGTGAAACATGGGATGCGACCAGACCGATTTTCGCCGATGCCTTTGTCAAGTTATTTACTTGGAATGATAAAGAAGGCAAAGCTACCTACTGGCATTCATCTGCACACTTAATGGCTGAAGCTTTAGAATCATTGTATCCAGGTATCAAATTTGGAATAGGTCCAGCCATTGACAATGGGTATTATTACGACGTGGATACAGGAGATGTTGTACTTACTCCAGCGGATTTGCCAAAAATTGAAGAAAAAATACTTGAGTTGGCTAGATTGAAAAGCCATTATGTAAGAAAAGAAGTGTCTAAATCTGATGCCATATCATATTTTACAGAAAAGGCAGACGAATATAAATTGGAATTGTTGGAAGGACTACAGGACGGAAATATCACTTTTTATACCCAAGGCAACTTTACAGATCTCTGCCGTGGTCCACACATACCGGATACATCTTCTATAAAAGCAGTAAAACTAACTAATCTGGCAGGTGCTTACTGGAGAGGGGATGAGAAGAGAAAACAAATGACCAGGATTTATGGCATTACATTTCCAAAAGCCAAAGAGCTGACAGAGTACCTTGAACTAATAGAAGAGGCTAAAAAACGTGATCATCGTAAACTAGGAGCAGAACTTGAACTGTTTATGTTTTCAGAAAAGGTAGGTCAGGGCCTTCCCATGTGGCTACCAAAAGGGACGCAACTTAGGGAGCGACTTCAGAATTTCCTCCGGGTAGAGCAAGAAAAGCAAGGCTATCAAATGGTGGTCACTCCACATATTGGGTCCAAACAACTTTATATCACATCTGGTCATTATGCTAAGTATGGGGCAGATAGTTTTCAGCCGATACACACACCTAAAGAAGGAGAAGAATTCTTTCTTAAACCTATGAACTGTCCACACCACTGCGAAATTTTTGGTTACAGACCAAGATCATATAGAGAATTGCCACTTAGAATTGGAGAATTTGGTACGGTGTATCGCTATGAGCAAAGTGGTGAATTGCATGGCTTATCCAGGGTAAGGGGATTTACACAAGATGACGCGCATATCTTCTGTACGAAGGAGCAGGTGAAAGGGGAGTTTTTAAAAGTGTTGGAATTGACCACAATGGTCATCAAAAAAATGGGTTTTGAAAATTTTACGGCCCAGATTTCTCTCAGAGATCCTGAAAAGCCTGAAAAATATATTGGTTCTGATGAAAACTGGCAGGCTGCAGAAGCGGGTATCGTCGATGCAGTAAGTGAGTTTGATATTGAGACAGTGACAGTATTGGGCGAAGCAGCTTTTTATGGCCCTAAGCTGGACTTTATGATCAAGGATGCTTTAGGTAGATCATGGCAACTAGGTACCATTCAGGTGGACTACAATTTACCGGAAAGATTCGAGCTGGAATACATCGGATCAGATAATCAAACGCATAGGCCGGTGATGATACATAGAGCGCCATTCGGCTCGATGGAACGATTTATCAGCATTCTTATAGAGCATACTGCTGGAAAATTTCCGCTCTGGCTTACTCCTGATCAATATGCTTTACTCCCGATATCAGATAGACTGCTGCCATATTGCGAAGAAATCAAAACAGTACTTGCTAAACACGATATCCGAGGCTTTATTGATGAGAGGGCAGAGTCTATAGGACGTAAGATCAGAGATACAGAACTTAAAAGAGTTCCGATCATGCTGATCATAGGGGACAAAGAACAAGAAAACGGTCAGGTATCTGTAAGGAGACAAGGTCATGGTGATGTTGGTTCAATGAACATTGCAGACTTTGTCAGTTATTTTACGGCAGAATTAGAAAAGTAGGTTTATAGTTTTCTGATCAAACCTTCCTGAGCAGTACTGGAAACCAGTTCACCATCCTTTGTGTATATTTTACCTGTGCAAAAAGCCCTGCCATTGTTGGCATTGCTGCTTTCTACGACATAGAGCAACCAGTCATCTGTTCTGACGGGTCTATGAAACCACATGGCATGATCTAAACTTGCAATTTGCATTGGGGTAGTAAAAAAAGATAAACCATGTGGAAATAAAGCTGTAATCAAGAGATTAAAATCAGAAGCATAAGCGAGCGTGGTCAGGTGAAGCAACGGGTCATCAGACAGTATTCCGTTGGTTTTGAACCATGTATGATTCATGGCTGGTCTAATTCTTGGATTGAACGGGTCATAATGCTCTACGGGATGAAAAATAAATGGACCATTGGGCGCAAAGATGCCTCTTGGCTGAATTTTAAATTTTGCTGCAAATTCTGCAAATAAATCTGAAAAGGAAGATAATGATTCCGGGCGGGCTACATTTGGCATGATGTCCTGATGTTCTATACCTGTTTCATATTTTTGATATGAGGCTGACATGATAAAAATATCTCTTCCTTTTTGAGATGCTACAACTCTTCTTGTATTGAATGACTTTCCATCTTTGATAATCTCAACTTTATAAGTGATTTCGAGATCATTATCACCTGGATTGATAAAATAGCAATGAATGGAATGCAAAATTTTATTGTCAATTATGGTAGTGTTTGCTGCAGATACAGCTTGGGCAAGCACTTGCCCTCCATACACATTTGGGCTGCCAATAAAAAGATTCTTTCCGGTAAAAACACCTTCTTCTATTTGATGTAACGTAAGAATTTCTAGTAATTCCGGTAATTGACTTTTCATCAGGCAGTAAATTTTTGCATATTTTTTAAGTAAATAAATATGAAAATGACTGCCAAACTAAAATGTAAAGCGGCAGCGCCCATGTTGGGTGTTATATTTTGTTTGTATACTCCATACATGTGAAGTCCCACTGCAAAATGAAAGGCAATTATAGTCAAGGTTATCTGTTTGAATAAAATGGTATACTCAAAGTGTTTACCTAAAATAAAAGTAATGATGCCAAAGCACAATGCAAGAATACCATACATTTTTGAAATAACAATACCCTGAATGTTTGGTTCCGCATGATTTAGCAGAAGGTGGGGATTAAAAAGTAAAATGAAGCCTGCCAGAATTTCAACTCCGGCATTGACCTGAAGTATAATTTTCATTTGTTTTATTGCTTTTTATTTACGGACTTACCACTTACTTCTATCAATGTATCCATGGCAAATTTTGCTTCGTAAACTATATTACCATCTTCATCCCATTTTCTTAAGTACCCGTTTTTTTTCTCTTCTTTAAACTCACTTACATATTGCATTTTGCCTGATTCGTAAAATATGGTATCACCTCCGCTTTTTAGTCCGTTTAAATAGTATTGTACTTCTTTAAGTTTCCCATTTTCATAATAGACGGTTGTTTTACCGGTTTGTTTGTTATCCTCAAAATACTTCTCTCCTTTCAGAGCACCTGAAGGATAATAGTCGGTCATTTTACCTTCAATCTTTCCATTAATTCTGGTATATGTTCTTGATATTTCTCCGGTTCCGTAATTTTCTTTAATCTCCTGACTATTAATCTCGGATGATTTAGGTTGTTCATTTTTACAGGACAGGATGAGTAAAATTTGAAATATCATCAGGGCTAAAACATTAAATTTCATGTGTTTAAATTTTGCTAAGTTGTTGAATTTGTTGAATTTGTGAAAATAGTAAAATACCCATGGGATGTCTTAGAGCCATCCTTCGAGATTTAATCATTCAGGCTTGTTTGTCCACCGCAGCGGACTTATGGGGATTTCATGTATTTATTTTATGTTTATATAAAAAAAAAAAGGGTCAAAAACTGACCCTCAATACTTTTTAATTGATAATTATTTTTTCCATGGAAGCCTATTGACAGCTCTTCCAATTTCTGTACCATATCTTATGCCTTCTTCAGCATCCATTCTGAAATGAACTCCAAGTGGAACTCTTGACCAAGCATTTTCAAGAGCCATTTCGAAAAAGCTACTGAATGTCCTCGGATATCCAGAAAACTCTGTTCTGTTTCTGTGACAATTATCTGTCATTCCATATGAATAACCAAAGACACTAGCTAGAACTTCTGAAGCTGCGGCACCGAATGTTGAATGTCCTGATGGATAAGCTGGAAAAGAAGGTGAAATTCCATTGTCACCAGTAATAGGATTATACAGATTCGGTTCCCAACTTGGGTCTATCAGTCTCTTGATATAAGATTCGGGTCTTTCAAGATTATAAAAGTACTTTGAGTTCCAACATCCAATTGCTGCATCATGCAGAGCCATTCCAATTTTTGCATTTGCAATCACGGCTTCATACAAATTTGCTTTTTCATTATTGTATACCTGATTTGCAATGGCTATAAATCTTGTTGGTGGTGAGAACGTAAGACCTAACAGATCATCACTCCAGAATTCACCCACCCATTCAGTCTGGTATGAAAGCGACGGAGTATTTTGAGCCATTACCTCAACTGCTTGTGTATATAAAGGAGAACCAGGTTCTTCACTATATTTACCCACATAAACAGAATAAGGTTTACATACTTTAAGATCTTCTTTGATAGCTAAAGTTCTTCCTTTGCCCCAATAAGGAAACATTCCTTCACCTGGACCAGGTATGGTAGGTGTCCATGCGCCAGGTTCATTAAGTCTATCCTGCCAGTTATTTTCTTTAAAAGGATCTTTATAGCCGTCAAAAGTCGCAGCATCAGTCTTCATCCAATCCCATACCGCTGAAGCTACAGACTCACCATGGTTTTTAGATCTTAGGAATACTTCCTGACCTGATACTTCCAGAAATTTGATTTCATTTTTATCAGCCAAAACCTTTATTTTAGCATAAAGGGTAGCATCTACTTCCGGAAGTAATCTGCTATATAGATAATTATTTACGGCATTGACTACTGTAGGCCAGTGATACTCCTGATTGTTAAAGGCTTTTGGTAAATTTAAGCCAGCGTACAAGCCAGCCAATGACGCATTGTCTGGCATACCAGTCACACAAGCCTCATAATTAGCTAATCCCACATAACCTAAAGCATTGGCAGTCGGACATGGTCTATAACCAGCAGCATGTCTCTCTATTTCCATCCATAATTCATTCCACTCATGTACAACTGTAAAATCGTATTTATCAACAGTTTTGAATGTGGTAGAAGTCTCATCAGTAATATCTTTTTTACAGGAAGACATCACAATGGATATGGATAAAACAGCAAAAAGAATTTTGATATAATTTCTCATGGGCACAAATTTATAAATTATTCGAAATGTTACTAACAGATTAAAAACGGGACAAAATTAATCATATATGGCTTATGTTGTTTGATATTTTTAAAGAATATTTGTATGATATTTGTCAATTGTAGCAACATTTGTATAAGACTCTATATAAGTTATTTATATACATTTTTGTTTTTCTTATGTGTGTTTTTTATTTTTGTATATATTTCATTGTATGTGGTGAAAAAGCTAGTTTTCAATCATCTATCAGAAGTATTCTTACATAATTTTGTACTTTTGCAACCTTGATTAACAAAGTTATATAGGATGACTGTTTTGAAAGACATTAAAGACAGGTTTTACGAAGGGATTTATACATGTTATAGCATTAGATTGCTCGATGGAGAACTTCCAATGAATGAAACTCGTCATGAATTTTCAGGGGATTACACTTTTGTTATTTTTTCTTTGGTTAAGCAACTAAAAAAGTCACCTAAGGAAATTGGAGATACTTTGGGGCAATGGATGCTTACTAATGAGCCCTTAGTCACCGGTTTTGAAATTATTCAGGGTTTTCTTAACTTGACTTTTTCAAATGAATTTTGGCAAAGGATATTTTTTGAAATAAATGACACTCCTGAATATGGATATTTTCCACCCAATGGAAAAAAAGTATTGGTAGAATTTTCATCCCCAAATACCAATAAACCTCTGCATCTGGGTCATATCAGAAATATTTTGCTGGGATGGTCTTGCAGCAAAATTCTGGTAGCCAATGGTTATAGTGTCATTCGGACTCAGGTTATAAATGATAGAGGTATTGCGGTGTGTAAAAGTATGTTGGCATGGCAAAAGTTTGGACAGGGATCAACACCTGACACGACAGGTATTAAGGGAGATCATTTTGTTGGGGACTACTATGTTCTTTTTGAGAAGATATTTATGGAAGAGTATAGCATTTTTCAGCAGTCTGACGAAGGTGTTGCTTTATTTGAATCAAACAGAAAAGATTCACAGGACTCGGCTTCTTTTTTTAAAGAATACAAAAACAAGTACTTTAATGACTATAGTCTATTGGGCACAGAGGCAAAACAAATGTTGCTCAAATGGGAGGCTAATGATCCTGACACTATTACCCTTTGGAAAAAGATGAATCAGTGGGTATATGACGGATTTAGTGCTACTTACGAAAAACTTGGCGTTCAATTTGATAGTCTGTATTACGAATCTGATACTTATTTATTGGGCAAAAAAGCTGTAGAAGAAGGGCTAGCTAAAAGCGTTTTTTATCAGGAAGATGATGGTAGTGTATGGGTAAATCTCGAAGATGTAGGGATGGATCGTAAAATTGTTTTGCGAAGCGACGGAACTTCTGTATACATCACTCAGGACATTGGTACCGCACAGCAAAGATATGCCGACTTTGGCATAGATAAAATGGTGTATACTGTAGCTGACGAACAGGATTATCATTTTAAAGTACTGTTTGAGATACTTAAAAGACTTGGGGAACCTTTTGCTGCCGGACTTTTTCACTTATCTTACGGTATGATAGATTTGCCTACTGGAAAGATGAAGTCACGGGAAGGTACAGTAGTTGATGCAGATGACCTTATTGATGAAGTGGTTCAGGAAGCAAGAAACATGTCAGCAGAGAGGGGAGAAATTGCATCTTTACCTGATGTAGAAAAGGAAATGATCCTACACAAAATTGGTTTGGGGGCATTAAAATTTTTTATTATAAAGGTGCAACCAAAAAAGAGGATGATTTTTGATCCCAAGGAATCTGTAGATATGCAGGGACAGACCGGACCATACATCCAAAATGCATATGTCAGGATACAATCAATCAAACGAAAGGCATCAGAAAGTCTTTTATTGAATTATGATGCTTATAAAGAAATTAATGAACAAGAAAAATCGCTGATAAAACAATTGGTAAATTTTCCTGATGTTGTAGCTGAAGCCGGTACATTGTATGATCCCTCATCAGTGGCAAATTATGCCTATGCGCTTGCCAAGGAATTTCATAGGTTTTATCATGATGTCAGGATATTGAATGGTGAAACAGATGCTGCAAAATCATTTCGGATACAACTTAGTACTAAAGTAGGTGAAGTTTTGAAGTCTTCTTTTGATCTTTTGGGGATAGAAATGCCGGATCGCATGTAAAATGGTCACGATGTCTTAAAAGTATAACGAAATTAAAAAATTAAGCAAATAACAAAGCAAAAATGGCTGAAGAAAGAAAGGAGTCTTTAAATTTTATTGAGCAAATTATCGAAGAAGATATCAAATCAGGTAGAATTATTGACAAAATATTGACTCGATTCCCACCTGAACCAAATGGTTATCTTCATATTGGACATGCTAAAGCTATTTGTATAAATTTTGAGACAGCATTAAAATATGGGGGGCGTACAAATTTAAGATTTGACGATACTAATCCGACCACTGAAGATACGGAATTCGTAGAAAGTATTCAGGAAGATATTAGATGGTTGGGTTTTGAATGGGAAGGGGCGCCACTTTATGCGTCAGATTATTTTGGACAACTATATGACTTTGCTGTAAAGTTGATAAAAAAAGGGTTGGCTTACGTGGATGATAGTACACCGGAAGAGATTGCAAATATGAAAGGAAGTCCGTCTGAATTAGGTAAAGATAGTCCTTATAAATCACGGTCAGTCGATGAGAACTTGGACCTTTTTGCGCGGATGAAAAATGGTGAATTTGAAGATGGAACGCGAGTTTTGAGGGCAAATGTAAATATGTCATCCCCAAATATGTTGATGAGAGATCCTATCATCTATCGTATAAAAAAGGAACATCATCACAGAACCGGGGACGCATGGTGTATCTATCCTATGTATGATTTTGCGCATGGACAGTCTGATTCTATTGAAGGTATTACTCATTCTTTGTGTTCTCTTGAGTTTATACATCATAGACCACTTTATGATTGGTTTATAGAAAAGTTGGAAATATATCCATCCAGGCAAACAGAATTTGCCAGGATGAATGTGGAATATATGCTTACTTCCAAACGTAAGTTACTTAAGTTGGTGAATGATAGACTGGTGAATGGATGGGATGACCCCAGGATGCCGACCATCTCAGGAATGCGGAGGAGAGGTTATCCTGCATCAGCGATCAGGGTATTTTGTGATAAGGCAGGAGTAGCAAAAAGAGAAAACACCATTGAAATTAATCTCCTTGAAGCATGTGTGCGCGAAGAACTCAATAAAACTGCGATCAGAGCTATGGTGGTTCTTGATCCTGTCAAAGTCATAATTACAAATTATCCTGAGTACAAAACTGAAAACCTGACCGCGGAAAACAATCCGGAAGACCAAAATGCAGGCCATAGAGTGTTGACTTTTGGCAGAGAATTGTATATAGAGCGTGAAGATTTTATGGAAAACGCACCACCTAAATATTTCAGGATGACCACAGGAGCGGATGTAAGATTAAAAAGTGCCTACATTCTGCATTGCACCGGAGCAGATAAGGATGCAGAAGGAAATATTCAAACCATTTATGCTACCTATTATTCGGATAGTAAGTCAGGGGAAGATGTATCAGGCATAAAACCTAAAGGAACACTGCATTGGGTGTCAGCAACTGACGCTTTAACATGTGAGATCAGAATGTATGACAGGTTATTTACTGTCCCGGATCCTACATTTGATGATGATAGAGATTTTATAGAATTTTATAATAAGGGATCATTGAAAGTTATACATCATGCCAAAATGGAATCAAGTCTGAAAGATAGTATGGCAGGTACACAGTATCAGTTTCTGAGACAAGGGTATTTTTGCACAGATGCAGAGAGTACAGCAGCGCATAAAATTTTCAATAGAACAGTAGGCCTGAAGGATAGCTTCAATAAAGAAGTAAAGAAATGATATTATCCATTGTAAATGGCAGATTAATCCACATTGGCAAGAATAAGTGGTCTTGAAAGTGTTTCTTCCAGTGAAATGAATGTCTCAGTACGTTGAATACCTCTGATTGCCTGCAATTTTTTAGAAAGAATATCTCTAAGATGTTCTGTATCTCTGCAAATGATCTTTGCAAATATACTATAATTGCCCGTTGTATAATGTGCGTCTACAACTTCCGGGATTTTTTTTAGTTCTGCTTTTACTCCTTCATACATATTGGATTTTTCAAGATATATGCCAAGAAATGCAGTAATATCAAATCCCATGGCTGCATAATTAAGATCTGCTCTCACTGCCTTGATCAGTTTTGCATCATTTAGTTTTTTTACCCTTGCATGTATGGTGCCTGGAGATAAAAATAACTTTTTGCCTATATCTGCATATGACATTTTTGCATCCATAGCTAGAATGGAAAGGATTTTAGAGTCAATGTCATCGAGTTCAATTTTATTTTTTCTGGATAGCATAAAATATTTTTTACAAATATGAGTAAATTATTAAAAGTTTGCTATTCCATCCGTGTTTTTCATTCGTCTATTTTTATTTTTGATCGTTTTCTTGTAGAGAAATGTAAATGCAAGTATGAAAATCGCCATCTCAAAAATCTTATTTACCTCTGTACTTCATGTTAATGACGGATTTCATCAATTAAAATAGATTTTAAATTTATCGGGTAAGTCTTACATAAGTGCAAAAATCTTTATCTTTTCATTTTTTTTTCTTATTAGATAAGTATTTGACTATTTTGGCAGGAAATTAGCAAGTGTTAAGTAGAATCATTTTTATAACTATATATTTTTAGTAGAATTGAAACAGGAAGATAAAGTAAGCTATAAGATCATTCAACCCTTATTGTTGTCAGCTTGTATAGCTATAGGGATGATGGTAGGGTATAAAATGAATGAAAAACCGGAAAATACCTTAGTAAGTGTAAGTGACTATCCAATGGATAGTATGATGATGACCGGAAGGGTAGAAGAACTAATCCGATTTATCGAAAGTAAATATGTAACTAAAATTAATAGTGATGAATTGATTGAGACCGCATTGACCTCAGTATTTGAAAAACTGGATCCTCATTCGATGTACCTTTCGCCAGAAGAGGTTGAAGAAGTTAACGACCAAATGGATGGAGCATACAATGGTATAGGTATTGAAAATTTCATGATAGATGATACGGTCAATATAAGTTCAGTTATACAAAATGGCCCCGCTGATAAGATAGGGCTCAAAGCTTTTGACAAAATAGTATCCATCAATAGTCAATTTGTGGCCGGAAAATTGATGGAATACGATGAAATAAGAAGTTTGCTTAATCAGGAAAAGGGAACTAAAATTCAATTAACAGTTTTAAGAAATAAGAAATTAGTTCCATTTGTCTTAGCTGTGGATGAAGTTCCGATGAGGACAGTGGTTTCTGAATTTATACCTGATATCAAAACGGTGCTTATCAGAATCGAAAGATTTGGGTCAAATACATATAAGGAGTTCATGGAGGATGTAGAAAAATATTTTGCCAATGACAGTGCACAGCACCTTATTATAGATCTAAGAGATAATCCTGGTGGATTTTTGCCGGAAGCAACTAATATTCTTTGCCAGATATTTGAAGAAAAAGATAAATTGCTGCTTTATACTGAGGGTCGTAGCAGCAAAAAGAATGAATATAAAAGTAATGGTAAAAGATTTTTTAAGATAGATCAGGTTGCAGTGCTTATTGATGAAAACTCTGCTTCTGCCAGTGAAATTGTAGCTGGTGCCATACAGGATTGGGATCGTGGTGTCATCATAGGAAGGAGATCTTATGGGAAAGGTTTGGTACAAGAGCAATATGATCTGACGAATGGTGGAGCAATTAGGCTTACAGTAGCGAGATATTATACACCATCAGGTCGGTCTATCCAAAGAGATTATACGGACAGAAATACCTATGATAAAGATTTTGGCGAAAGATATCGAAACGGAGATTTATTTCACAAAGATAGTTTGTCTACCAAAAATGGCGAAAAGTTCTATACCCAGTTACTAAAGCGGGAAGTCTCCGGTTTTGGAGGTATTACTCCTGATATATTTATTCCATTGGATTCAGCGTATAAAGATGAAAAGATATTTGGTCTAAGGTCTTTTTTGTCTGAATTTGCTTTCAGGTATGTTTCACAGCACAGAAATGAAATACCGAATAAGATAAGTGTATTTAATGATTGGAAATTACCTATTGGTATTTATAGTGAATTTAAAAACTATATGGTAACTCATGCTGATAGCAAAGCTGTTTTTAATGAAGCGACTATAAAAAAACTAGATAGAGAAATAAAATCTAATGTGGCAAGATATATGTTTGATAAAAAAACATACCAGGCAAATGAAATTTTGCAAGATGAATTTGTCACAGCTGCCATTCGTACTATAAAAGAGAATAAAACTTCATCTTTGAAAAATCAATAAATTTAAATTAAATATAAAATTTATGTAAAGTATATATAATTGATTATATGTATTTTATATTATATAATTATTTTATATTTGTTTAAACTCTCACTTACAATGTTATACATATTAATTTAAAAAAATATAAAAAAAATCTACAAAATCATTATATTACATATTATAAAAAAATTACATTTGTGCTGTAATAGTATCGAAAGCTATAGTAATTAGCTTTTCAAACTATCCAACTGATTGCTTGTAGAACCCAATTTCAGTTTTTTTTAGCCTGATACGGCTTCATTGTCCTGATGTTATTTTATTGCGCTGTGATAATTCAATGCTTTAATACATCTGACATTAAAATACGGATTTCTTAACATTTTATAAACTCATATGCGGAGGAGATTTCGTGTGGAGTGTAAACATTTATTAATTTTTTTCTAAACTCAAAATTGGATCTCATGATGGAAACAAATTTTACGCGATCTGGACTTATAGTAAGACTCCTTACAGTTATACTCATAAGTTTCATTACTAACTACAGTGCTAATGCGCAATCTTGTGCGTGTAAAGAATCAGTACAGGTATCTTTGGACAATAACGGTACTGCTGTAGTTACTCCTTCTATGTTAAAAGCAGATGATGCAACTTGCGGTGGAGTAGGTACCGTCACTGTGATGTTAACCCAAAACGGTGCGGCAATAGCTGGTAGCCCATCTGTCAACTGCAGCCATGCAGGTAAAACTCTATATGGTAAAGTTACCAGCGGTAATAATTCCTGCTGGTCAAGACTTATCGTTGAAGATAAGGAAAAGCCAGTTTTAAGCTGCTCACCGGGCATTTTGGCATTAACCTGTACTCAGATGATTACCTGGCAACCTTTGGTTACTGATAATTGTGGAGTATTAAGTGTTAATATCTTAAATGAAACCATAACGGTGAATAACTGTTCTAATGGATTGGCTCCGAATGTACTTAAAAGAATAGTGAGGACTTATCAGGCCACAGATGTGAATGGCAATAAGTCTGAAACTTGTGTAATCACAATTGATGTACTAACAATTCCTGACCTTAATGCAATTCTTATGCCACCATCCTATACGGTAGCAAGCGGCACGGAGTTGGAGTGTGATGGTCCATGGGCTAAGTTACTAAATGGCAACCCTTCACCTATTGATATTGTATTGCCTGGAAATATATCACTGGATGGAACGGGAGTACCTTCCATTGGTGGTTTGGATTTATTTCCTGACCCTGACTTATATTGTAATCTGATGGTATCATATACAGATATTAAATTGCCTCTTATAGGATGTGTTACTAAAATAATGAGAACCTGGCAGGTGATTGAATGGTCTTGTGCAAACAGAACCAGAGCACCATATGTTCAGATCATCGAAATAAAAGATACAGAAGGACCTACAATAGCTGGATTATCGGATATTCTGGCATCTACCAGCAATCATGTTTGTGAGGCAACTGTTAATTTTGTCAATGCAATTTTGAGTGATAATTGTGCAAATATTGCTGACCTTACTGCAGATATTACTATTTATCCAAATGGTAACCTCGGTGTTCCAGGCGTATTTATCAAACATGGTGCGGTAAAATCTGCTAGACTACCTGTGGGTAACCACATAGCAGTATATACTGCATACGATGCCTGTTACAACAGTTCAACTGCAACGATAAACGTAATAGTAGAAGATTTTACCCCACCAGTAGCCATTTGTGATGAATTTGCTACTATAGGTCTTACGTCTGACGGAACGGCTTGGGTGCCAGCGACGGTGTTTGATGATGGCAGTTACGACGAGTGTAGTCTAGCGAAATTATTGGTAAGAAGAATGAATAATGTGAACTGTGCACCATGTGAAACACCCGAATTCCCTGGATTTAGATTGTTGGGCGAATATGGTACGGGTGTAAATAAACATTATTATTATTTATCATTACATAAAGCTTCCCCCAAAGCTGCGCTAAAAACGGCAAAAGCTATGGGCGGATATGGCGTATCATATGAGTCAGTTGCGGAAAGAACAGCCATCAGAAATTTTGTTGCCACAGTAAGTGATACGCTTGATTTCTTAATAGGTTATACAGATCTTCTAAACGAAGGTGCTTATAAATGGGAAAGTAACGCTACAAATGTGATGAGTGTTGCTATTAATACACCACTAAAAGATTATGTTATTGTAGAAAATGATCCTTTATTAATATTAAGTAATGGTAGATTGTCGGGTGTTGATAATAATGGACAATACAGATATGTAGTAGAAATTACAGATCCATGTAGTTGGAGTTCACATGCTCAGTTTTGCTGTGCGGATATAGGCACAAACAGAATGGTAGCCCTAAGAGCTATTGATGGTTCAGGAAATTTTAATGATTGTATGGTAAGTGCTGTGATTCAGGATAAAATAGGTCCTACCATAACTTGTCCGGGAGACAGAACCGTTAGTTGTGACTTTGTTTATGATCCTAGAAATCTTAGAAAAGATTTTGGATGGCCTACAGCTACAGACAATTGTGAGAATCCGCTCATAACAAGAATTGATTCTGTAAATACTATTAATAGTTGCCGAATTGGTACCATCACAAGAAGATTTTTGGTTACAGATGCCGGAGGAAGAACCGCATCATGTACACAAGTGATTACATTTACTCCAGATATCGATCAGATATATAATGGCCCCGTGGGCAACCAATGGCCAGCCAACGTTACCGTAAATGGTTGTGATAATCCTACTGCATATTTGCCTGCAGTGACCGGAAGTCCTTTTTTATCAGATGGTGCTTGTTCATTGGTAGGTTCAGACTATGATGATCAGGTATATCTATTTAATAATCCGGGTAGTCCGGCTTGTTTCAAAATTTTAAGAAGATGGACCGTAATAGACTGGTGTCAGCCATTAATACCAAATGGTTACAGAACTTGGACTCACCTTCAGGAAATAAAAGTGATTGATGATGTAGCTCCGGTGATTGCTGCTTTGGCGCCATCCGTCACTGCAAACACATATGATGCTGCTTGTGCTTCAGGAAGTATTACTTTAACAGCAAGTGCAACGGATGTTTGTACTACAGTATTGAAGTGGAGTTATAAAATTGATGCATTTAATGATGGAAATGGTGTGTTTGATTTTTTTGAAAACGGTACAGGAAATAGCATAGATGCATCAGGTCTATATCCGGTAGGTATACATAAGATTGTGTATTCTTTTGAAGATAAGTGTGGTAATGTTTCGTCCAAAGAGCAGTTATTCAGCATTGTAAATAGAAAAGCACCAAACGCTTATGTGAAACAAGGACTTGCTATGTCTTTAATGCAAATCGCTCCAGGTGAAGGTATGGCTGAAATTTGGGCTACGGATTTTGATAATGGCAGTAGCCATCCATGCGGATATGTGATATTACTTTCTTTCACACCAGTAACAGTCAACGGCTTGGGTCAGATGGTCGGTACACCAAACTTAGTTTTTGATTGTGATGACGAAGGCGATAATGATGTGACCATTTATGTTGCAGCGCTTACTCCGGCAGGAGACATTGTACAGTCTTCAGTAACTACATTTATAGATATTCAGGACAATAACAATATTTGCCCTCCTGATCCACCGCGGGTTGCAACTGTCAGCGGGATTTTAGCTACAGAAACTGATGCAGTAGTAGAAGATGTATTTGTTAGTCTAGGTGGATCTGAGTTGCATGCCATGACAAGTGCAGCAGGAAGATTTGATTTCAGGAATATGGCTGCCGGGGGAAGTTACTCTGTCAATCCGGAGAAAAATGATGATCACATCAATGGTGTATCAACTTTAGACCTAGTCATGATACAGAGACACATTTTGTCTATTGATAAATTAAACTCTCCATACAAACTTATAGCTGCTGATGCCAATAAAGACGGCAAAATTACAGCTGCAGACCTTGTAGAACTCAGAAAATTAATTTTGGGTACAACAACATCATTTGCCAATAATAAGTCATGGAGATTCGTGGATAAGGGATATACTTTCCAGGATGTTACGTTTGCACAAGGAGAGGCCTTCCCAGAAATCTATAATATTGAAAACCTTGATACTGATATGACTACCGATTTCGTAGCAGTAAAAATTGGAGACGTCAATGGTAATGTAAAAGCAAATATCTTAAGCAATACCGTTGAATCCAGATCTAATCAAAATCTTGTACTTACCACAGACCATAAATCATTTGTAGCGGGTGAAAGAGTGGTAATACCTGTGAAGATAGAAAAAGGTACTGATTTAAGTGGTCTTCAGTTTACACTAAACTTTGATAGCGAAGTATTGACATTAACGAGTATTGATCCTGCAGGCATGAATGTTAATGATAAGAATTTTGGATTCAATAAAGTGAATGAAGGTGTGATTACTGCCAGCTGGAACGATGATGCTGCAGTGACTTTCAGAGCGGATCATACGTTATTTAATCTGACATTCATTGCAAAAGCCAATGGTTCTACAGATGAAATAATGGAAATCAATTCTGAAGTAACAAAAGCTGAAGCGTATGACAGTAATGCTGAAACAATGAATGTGAGCTGGAATGTAAAAGGAAGAACAGAAAACAAAGATTTTGTACTTCATCAGAACGTTCCAAACCCTTTCAAAGAAATAACATTGATAGGATTTGAATTGCCGAATGCAATGGCAGCTACGATTACTGTATATGATATCACAGGAAAAGTGGTAAGAGTTGCAAATATCAATGGCAACAAAGGATACAATATGATTGAATTGAATAAAGCAGAATTAAGTGCAGGTGTAATGTACTACTCACTTAAAGCCGGCGAATTTAACACTACTAAAAAAATGGTAGTAATAGAATAATGAGTTTTTAGAAATAGTTTTTATAAGCCCCCTTCGGATGAGATGCTGAAGGGGGCTTTTTTTATTCAATAATAATTCGATAGTTATGTTTATAAGCAAATTTTTCCATCTTAAGGTATAAATCCATTACATTTGCACCGCGATGGCAAGAATACTTTGTATTGATTATGGTATTAAAAGATGTGGCCTGGCAGCTACAGATCCGTTACAGATAATTGTTTCCGGATTGGATACTGTACCAACTGAAAAGATATTCAGTTTTTTAGAGAACTATATGTTAAAAGAAAATGTTGAAAAAATAGTAATTGGCCTTCCTGTACACAAGGACGGAAATTTTACTTATTTAAAAGCTGATATTGATAAATTTGCTGGAGAATTCTCCAAAAAGTGGCTGGATATAGCCATAGATTTTGCGGATGAACAGTTTTCTTCATCACATGCAAAAAAAATTATTTTTGATATTGGAGTAAGCAAAAAAATGAGACAGGATAAAGCATTGGTAGATAAGATCAGTGCAGTAATTATCCTCCAGAGATATTTAAAACACATTTAACGATTTATGATTTTACCTGTTTTTGCATTCGGCCAACCGGTTTTAAAGAAAAGAGCTATTGACATTAATAATGATTACAATGGATTGGATGGTTTGATCAGCAATATGTGGGAAACCATGTATGCAGCACATGGAGTAGGGATTGCTGCACCACAGATAGGTGTGTCTATCAGGCTTTTTGTGATAGATTCGATTCAGATCATGGAAGAAGAAAAAAAGACTGAAGGAATTAAAAAGGTATTTATAAATGCTAAGATTATTGAGGAGACCGGAGACATATGGGCATATGAAGAAGGATGTCTTAGTATTCCTAATATACGTGGAGATGTGGAAAGACAACAAAAAGTAAGGATACAATATTTGGATGAAAATTTTGTAAAACATGATGAAATATATGAAGGTATCAACGCCCGCGTGATTCAGCATGAATATGATCATATAGAAGGTATTCTTTTCACTGAAAAATTAAAACCATTAAAAAAGAAGCTTATACAGCGTAAACTTAATGATATCAAAGCGGGAAACGCTACGGCGGATTATAAAATTAAATTCATGAGAAATTAGTATTTTGTCAAACATTGTTTTTGAAAGGTCTTAAATACTTATTTGAGAGATAGTAATTTAATGTAGCGGTAAAAGGTAAAACTATAAATGGATAGTACCAATTAGGTAGTATAATTATATTTGGTATTATTACATACATCAATGTTCCAAAACACATTGAAAACAGATAAATTATAAAATAAATGGTACCTTTTTGCATAGTAAGCGATGAATGAAACGTAAGCTTGCTATTAAGCAAATATGAAATGACTAAAGTAGTGCTATAAACAAATAAGTAAGTACCCACTAAAGGTGTTTTATATAATTTTAATAAACTGACACTCATGATCAATGAAAGTACAGTCATAATTAATCCAACTATTGAAAAGCTAAGTATTTTATGAAATAATTTCAATTAAGTTTTATTTTTAGTATAAAAATTTCTAATTACTTCTGAAATATGGACCACTTTATCTTCGCCTAATCCTGGATATATAGGCAAGCTTAATATTGTGTCACTGATTATATTAGCTAAAGGATATGACTCCGGTGCCATTCGAAGGTGTTCGAAAGCTTTTTGTCGATGCGCCGAAAGTGGATAGTGTATCATAGTGCCGATTCCTTTTTGAAGCAGATAAGTTTGTAATTGTATTCTTTTTTTGGTTCTTATAGGGAAAATATGGAAGACTTGGCTTTGATCAAACTTATGGATAGGCAAAATTAGATGATTGATACCTGACAAGTTATCTCGATATACATTTGCTAAATATCTTCGCTCTTCATTACATTTGTCTAGAAAGGGGAGTTTTACACTTAAAATAGCTGCTTGAATCTCATCTAATCTCGAATTAACTCCGACAAAGTCATTAAAATACTTGGTATGAGACCCGTAATTGCGCAATGATCTTAATTTAACGTTTAGATGTTCATCATTCGTTGTAATAGCGCCTCCATCACCTAGGCAGCCTAGGTTTTTTCCTGGATAAAAACTTGTAGCATTTGCAATACCAAAACTACCACTTTTTTTCCCTTGATATATTGCACCATGAGCTTGTGCGTTATCTTCTATTACATACAAATGATATTTTTTAGCAATAGCTAACAATGTTTCCATCTCTACAGTATTTCCATATAAATGTACCGGTATAATAGCTTTGGTTCTTGCAGTGACTGCCTTCTCTATTTTTAGTACGTCTATATTTAAAGTGTTTATATCTGGTTCGACCGGAATTATAGTAGCTCCGACTTTAGCTATAGCTATCCAAGTAGCGATATAGGTGTTTGAAGGTACAATAACTTCATCGCCAACTCCGATATCAAGCGCTAATAAAATCAATATTATGGCATCCAAACCATTAGCTACACTTATGGTATATTTAGTCCCGGAATATGCTGAATATGCTTCTTCGAATGCTGTGACTTTGTTCCCGAGGATATAAATAGAGTCATCAATAACTTCTTTGATGGCTTGGTTTATTTCATTCCTTATAGGTTGATGAATACAATTAAGATCTAGATACGGTATCTTCATGATGATGATCTTTTCTAATAATATATGGAGGCCTTCCTTTCACTTCTTCAAAAATACGCCAAATATACTCTGCGATAATACCTAATGATAACATGGTCATACCATTAAAAAACATGATGATAATAACTATGGTAGCCCAGCCAGTAACTGGTAATCCAAATAGTGTATTATCTGAAAACAGTTTTGCAAAGATAATAATGAAGGACATAAAAATAGATAATATAAACAAAATCAACCCAATTGCGGTAACCATTTTAATAGGAAAAGTCGAAGAAGCAAAAAATGTATTCATGGCTAGTTGCCACTTTTTTTTAAATGTCCATCTGGATTTTGACTTAGATTTTGGCCGATCAAAAGGGATAAAAACTGGATCATACCCAAGTTGAAGCACCTCAATAATAGGTGAAGTATTATGATGACTGATTTGATGGACTAAAATATCAATGACTTCTCTATCGGCCAAAAAACCATCAGCACCACCTGGAGGGAATTGAATATTTGAAAAATGATTCATCAAAGAATAATACCAAGAAGAAAAAAAGTCATTGATTTTACCATCATCTCTAGTAGATCTATAGCCAATAACAATTTTTGCTCCATTTTGCCAAGCCCGATATTGAAATATTACCGTATCAATGGGTCTTTGCAAATCATCAGGAATTACCACGGCACACGCACCTTTACTAACACTCAGTCCTGCAAACATGGCAGAAGGGCTATTAAAATTTTTACTTAGCTGGAACGCTCTGATTTGATTATGAGACAAACTTAATTTTTTTGCAATTTCATAAGAATGGTCTTTGGATCCATCATCTATAATTACAATTTCAAAAACGATATTTTCAAACTGCATTTTTTGTGTTACCAATTGACAAATGGAAACCAGATTTTTTTCGCTCTCAAACGAAAGAATAATAATTGATAGTAAACTGTTGTTATGATCCATTTATTTTAAAAGTTTAGTACTCCATCATGTAAGAAATTAAGATTCTGATAAATAATTTATACTTCACTAATCCACAGAATTTAATGGTAAAATATACGACTCAACAATACAAGCTTTCCCGCCGTTTTTAGCTTTAAAATCCAGATTACCATAATTTATTTGATTATTAGGTAAAGAATTTGAAGTTCCCAGATCCAAATATTCATGACTTGAAAGGTATATTTCTACTGCCTTTAGAAGTAAAATGTCTGCCAAATATTGCTCCGAAGAAAATATATACTGGACTTTGACCACTTTTTCGTAAACAAAAAGAAACATACCTCCCTTAAGTTTATGGTCATGATAAGCGGCAATGCACCTCACATTTTGTGGAAACAATTCCATGATTTTTTGTAACTGTACTAGACTATGTATAGGAATAGCTTGATATTTTTGAAAAATATAACTCTTCATTAAGTCATAAACATCAGCTATGTCAATTTCTTGGCTATCAAAAATAAATGATCTTTTATTTTGTTTAGATTTATTGATGACATTTTTTTTTACATTTTGATAATTAAAAAGTGGAATAGCTGTGGTTAATTTTTGTTCATGTAGGTTTGCGCCTAAATCTCTAAGAAAATATAACATATCGTCGCTTAACATACCTTTGTATATATCGGGCATGATTTTAAATATGGCATGTTCAAAGCCTTCATTTAACAAAAAATGTTTCAATAAATTTAAAATGTCTCTTATTTTAACCCAATGAAACATATCACAGATCATGATATCTGCGAAAGGCAAGCCTGGATGAGCATGCCATACTTTCTTTATTTTACAAGCAGGTATTGCAGCAATGAGTATATTATCGGTATAAATAACTATCGAAAAATCTTCAAACTTATCTTCGTGATACGATATAAATTTTCTACTTAGAACGAATGCAGGATTTTTGCATCGATACAAAAGATTTTCCCAATTTTTTTCATCTGATAATTTATATCTTCTAATCGTCATCTTGTTTACCTATTTTGATAGTCGTCATATGACCTAATATAATCTCGCTCATCATAGTTGGAGTTGGCTATTACTAATTGGACTGCATTTCCTACATAATTCATAGTATGCCAACACATCACAGGTATATATAATCCAATATTTGGGTCATTTAAGGTGAAACTTTTTTTAAAATTAGGTTTAAGCTCACAATCTACTATAATTTCTCCACTGATGGCAATAAGTATCATTTCTGTATGAAGATGTGCATGATTGCCTCTAATTACATGCGTTGGAGTATCGTATGTCCAAAAAACTCTTTTTATTTCGAAAGGTAATACCCTGTTTGATCCAACGGATAAAAAGCCTTCCTCTGGCTTACCTATTTGTTGGAACGATATCAAATGTGGTAACTTCATCTATCTTTTTTTAGCTGATATAAAATGATGTAGTTGGTAGTAGAAGGAGTTTTATTGGCTTCATGATCAAAATAATATGTTGCCATATTTTGATCATTTATATCGGCGAGAGCTATTTTTTCATAATATTGGTTTTCAAAACTAAATATCCATTGATATAAATTCTGATGACTATTTTCTTTCATGCCTAATGAGATAGAATTTTGCAAATGCACTATAAATTCTGGTTTTTCTTGTTCGAGATATGATATGGTTGACTTTTGGTCCTCTAACGCCTTATCGGAAGGCATATTTAAAAATCCAATAAATACATGAGGTAATGCTAATATTTTTTTTGTCTCATAATAGACTTGTGGTTCAGAGCCAAAAACGAAAATTTTATCTTCTTTTTTAAGTTTTCTTTTTAATTGACCGGTAATCTTTTTAAGGGAATAATTAGGATTATCTTTATATAACCTTTGATATATTCGATCAGCGGGAATTTTAAAATACAAATCTCCATTGAGATAAAATTGATTTATAAACAAAACCATCGCACAAACAACTGTTAACAACCGATATCCTTTGTGAGATATCTGTACCAAACTCCTACCAGCTACAATCGCTAAAAAAGGAAATAACATTAACCAATAATGACCATAAAATCTATTGCCTGGGAAAACTGTCATCACTGCTCCTATAAAAAACAGCAAAATGACCAAGTTTTTCCACCCATGTTCTTTGCTAAGTAGGTCTTTAACACATAGTATAAGTCCAAAGCCTAAAAAAACAAGCATTGGATAATGTTTTTCAATAAAAAGATGGTTGATGTAATTGTACAAATACTTTTGGCCTTCAGCCCATGTCACTCTAGTAATATATTTTTCAGATGGATGTGTATAGACCCAATATATCATTTCGTCAAAACCACCTCGCAGTGAGACATATCCAATTAACAAAAAGACGGTGAATATACTTCCAAAAATAAAATAAAGCAAATTTTTGTGCCAAATTTTATTGTTTTTTCTGGTCAAATATAAAATAAAGACCAACATAGGTACAACAAAAAATATAGCATGTTGCCTTATCATAGCAGCTACACCAAAAAATAGGCCTGATAAAAAGATATTTTTATATCCTTGTTGTAAGTTTGTCTTTATTAAAAAATCCATGGATAACAATAAAAATAAGACAAAAAAATGCTCACTAAGTATTCCAAATGACATAAAATTTGGATAAAGATTAAACACAAAATATATAGAAGCAGCTAATAATCCTTGTTCTGCCTGGTGGAATAATGAAACGACCACTCTATATATTAGCCAAGCTGTACACAATTGAGTCAATAATAATCCTAAGTGCAATAAAAAATTAGAATAGCCAAATATGAGATGAAATAGACCATAAATCAAAAAAATGCCCGGAGGTTTTATTTCATAAAAATCGACATAGGGAATATATCCCTTAAAAAAGCAAAAACCCATGTAAAGGTAGCTACCCTCATCTCTATCCAAAGGTATATCCATAAACCTAAGTCTCGAATATATAAACGTTACACATACCATGCAAAACATTATAATTGATATCAGCTTTGTGGGGATAACTTTTGATGACATATATAATATTTAAAATTAGGAGAAATTATAACTTTAAAAAAACAAATATATAAAATAATCATAATATTATAGTTTATATATTACAATTTACTATTTTTGATCTATTTTAAATTTAAATTTCATGAGTCAATTTATCATCAACTTCACTCCTACAGGCATGATTCCTACAAAAGAAATGTCGCCATATGTACCTATTTCTGCTCAAGAAATCATTGATGATGTATTATTAGCACATGAAATCGGTATTACACTTGTACATCTACATGCTAGAGACGAATACCAAGAGCCTACTTACAAGGCCATAGAGTATCAAAAAATAATTGAAAAAATACGTGAATATGCGCCGGAATTAGTGATTTGTACTTCTTTAAGTGGTAGAAATTTTAATGTTTTTGAATATCGGTCTGAAGTTTTACAACTTTATCCGGATATGGGTTCTCTGACTCTAAGTTCGCTCAACTTCCCAAAGTCCGCATCTGTCAATGATCCTGAGATGATTCAATTACTAGCAGAAAAAATGATAGATCTTGGCGTGAAACCAGAATTGGAGATTTTTGATTTGGGTATGATAAACTACGCACATTTTCTTATAAAAAAAGAAATACTTCGACCACCATTTTATTTTAATATTATAGCAGGCAACATTTCTGGTATACAAGCAGAGCTAGAACAAATAGGCATGGCTGTCAAGTTATTGCCTGATAATAGTTATTGGGCATTAGGAGGCATTGGAGATCAACAGTTAAAAGCAAACCTTATGGGTTTAGTTAATGGTGGTGGCGTCAGGATCGGACTAGAAGACAATCTGTATTATGATAAAAGCAAAACTATAAAGGCTACCAATGGTGCGTTATTAAAAAGAGTACATCTTTTTGCTCAAGAACTTGAACTGCATTTTCTACGACCGAAAGATTTCGGTTCACTTGGTTTTTACAATCCAAATTTTAAAAGATAGATGATGCCAAAAGATCAAAAAATCGCAATATTTGGTGATAATGAATATGCCATTAGCATGATTCTAGAGACATTATCGACCATTTATCGACATGCTTTAGACATACCTATTATCATTAATCGGGAATTTAAACCAAAAGATTCTTTTAATGAAGGCCAACATAATACGTTTTTGATGGACGAGGCAGATTTTATCGAACATACAAACGTATTCGGATATCTGGCGGGTATGAGTCCGGCTTCCAGAAGTTTTTTATTTTATCGATATCAAAATGGGACATTAAACCTAACTTTCCCAGCGTTAATACACCCAAGTAGTGTATTACCGCATCAGATACAATTGGGCCAAGCTGTAAGAATTGAGCCAAATGTAACTATTGCTCCTTTTGTTAAAATAGGGATAGGTGTTTTAATAAACAGAGGGGTTATCATAGGGCATCATACCACCATTGGAGATTTTGTTAATCTCAATCCAGGTGCCATTATCAATGGTAATTGTCATATCGGAACCGGGACAACAATAGGATCTGGTGCCATAATAAATGATAAAATAAAAATTGGCAATAATTCTGTTATCGGTAGTGGTGCCATTGTGACTAAAGATATACCTGATCAAGTAGTCGCTTTTGGCCAACCTGCCAAAATTATTAAAGAGAACAAGGAGATCATCATATGGTGAGCCTTGGTGGTGGTCTTGCTTGATTTTACCATAGATTTAAGTGAAGTATATCTGAACATTTCTTTGGTAGTCTAATATCAACTGGACAATTGAACTTTTTTCTATGATACCAAAATCCAATATATCACCAATTTATATTCTAAAATCTTACAATTGCTACTTTTAAGAAAGATGTGGTGGTAAAACTTCTGATTTGATTTAGGTTTGATTTGTGATATCTGCCTGATAACGATTTACAGGCAAGTATTTTCTATGGTATAATCCGTGATAAAAGAAATTATCGCTATTTTCTACCAAAATCTGCAGGGATTTCTCCCCAGGATTTCGTGTTCCATTTGATGATTTTACTAACAAAAGTATTGGTTTTTAGCCATGACTCTGCTCTGGCAATCAGATCGAAAAGCTCTGTATTATTAGAGGATGGGGCAAGATTACTTTTTACTTTTTTATTTTTTACCCAACTCATGGCTGTCATGGAGTCGGTATAAATTGAAGTATGGGTATTGTCGTGCTTTTTAAGTAAAGCGAGGGCATGTACCAGCCCAAGAAACTCACCAATATTATTTGTACCTTCTTTAAAAGGACCTTTATGAAACAGCAGTTTACCTGAAATAGTCTCCACACACTGGTATTCCATTAAACCTGGATTTCCACTGCAAGCAGCATCTACAGAAATGCTGTCGGCAATGATTTCGGATTTACTTTGATTTTTTGTTGATGTACTTTTGGCTGCTTTCTTAACAAACTCAAAATAATTGCGTTTGTTTGCGTATTCTGCTTCAGCACGTGAATCAAAGGCTTTATACTTTGCACAAGGATGTCCTTTGATCTGGAGTTGACATTCTTCCCAGGTATTGTAAATGCCTGGAAGATTTCCTTCCCAAACCACATAATATTTTTGTTTCTTTGCCACAGTTTTGATAAATAAAAGTGCAAAAGTAATGTTTATAGACACACATGCTCATATTTATAGTGAAGAATTCAAAGATGATTTTGAAGATATGATTACCAAATCAAAATTATCAGGAGTTACCGATATTTATATGCCCAATATTGATAGTACTTCTATAGGAGCAATGTTGAATATTGCCGCAATACATCCTGAGTGTCATCCCATGATTGGTTTGCATCCTTGTCATGTGAAAGAAAATTATGCTGATGAGTTAAGAATAGTTGAAAAATATCTGGCGAATACTAAATTTGTTGGTATTGGAGAAATTGGAATTGATCTGTATTGGGATACTACTTTTGCCAAAGAACAGGACATGGTTTTCAGACGTCAGATTTCAATAGCCAGGGATGCAGGTTTACCTTTTGTAATACATTCCAGAGCGTCATTGGATCTCACCATAGAAATAGTCACTGAGATGCAGGATGGAAGCCTAAAAGGAATTTTTCATTGCTTCAATGGAACAGTTTTGCAGGCTCAACATATTATTGACATTGGTTTTTATTTGGGCATAGGGGGAGTAATCACTTATAAAAATGCTGGAGTCGATAAAGTAGTATCTGAAATAGCTTTGGAACACATGGTACTGGAGACCGATGCTCCTTATTTGAGTCCTGTACCTTACCGGGGCAAAAGAAATGAATGTGCATATATTCGCAATATTGCTGAGAAAATGGCTGAAATAAAGCAGGTGTCATTGGCTGAAATTGGCGCAGAGACGACATTTAATGCAAATAAATTATTTTCAGCTGCACCAAAAGCATTCCATCGAGAATCATCATAGCATGTATTGGGATAATTATTGAAAAGAATGACTTTACCGTTTTGAAAATATGATTTATAAAATATTTATTCAATTAAATATAAGATAATCAATTCATTGAGCATTACGAAAATAAGTATGAATAAAAAATGTTTTGATATTAGAAGTAATTTTTGAACATTTGCGGTGTAGGAGAGTTGTCCGAGCGGTTTAAGGAGCACGCCTGGAAAGTGTGTATACCTCAAAAGGGTATCGAGGGTTCGAATCCCTCACTCTCCGCAAAAAAAAGTGGTTGGGTTTACTAACAAATTTAAATATTTTCATAATTTTAACCTTTATTTTTAAATTTATTATTTCTAAAACGTAAATTAACAAATCATGCGAAAACTTTTATTTTTAATCGGGGTGTTTATGATAGCATCGTATATTGGTGCTTTTGATGTTCTGGCACAGGCTGCAGATTCTACTGCGGCTGTTGTTGATTCTGCTGCAGCCGCAGCGCCGGCTGCTGACGTTGTTGCTGAGACTACATCAGTAGTAGCTGATACTTCAGGTCCTGGGGCTTTCCAGGTTTTGAAGGAAAAATTCATTGAAGGGGACTGGATTTGGATGAGTACAGTATTGGTCTGTTTGATTTTTGGTTTAGCTTTTTGTATTGAAAGAATCATTACTTTAAATATTGCATCTGCAAATACGGACGTTTTGTTGAGTAAAATAGAGGACAAACTTTCAAACAATGACATAGAAGGTGCAAAAGATATAGCAAAAGCTACCCCTGGTCCAACCGCAAGTGTATTATATGAAGGGTTAAGAAATGCTGCCGGTGGCCCTGAAGCTGTAGAAAAAGCAATAGTTTCTTACGGTTCTGTTCAAATGGGAATGCTGGAAAAAGGCCTGATTTGGATATCACTCTTTATAGCTCTTGCTCCGATGCTGGGATTCTTAGGAACGGTTGTGGGTATGATTCAGGCTTTTGACAAAATTCAGGCTGCGGGCGATATTTCTCCTACAGTTGTTGCAGGTGGTATTAAAGTAGCCCTTTTAACTACTGTATTTGGTCTTATTTCAGCCATTATACTTCAAATATTTTATAATTATATCGTTTCTAAAATTGATGGTATTACCAATAAAATGGAAGATGCATCTATAGGGTTAGTTGAAGTTATGGCGAGAAACAGAGTTTTTAAATAATCATTGATTACCAATATAAAATTTAAATTATTATGTATAATAAATTGGTTAAATACGGTGATGCCATTGCTGTAGGGTTGGGAGTTTTATGTATCCTTATCTTTATAATTGGTATTGTCGCTGGCTTCAGTTCTGCTGGTTACGATATGAACACAGATCTGACGAGCATGGCAGATAAATCAAATATCAATTTCTTTAATTCAGGATTATATTTGACAATAATACTTGGCGTTTTATGTGTTTTCTTAATGATCGCTGGTATAGTTTGGGATTTAGTCCGAAACTTTAAATCAGGGTCTAAATTTTTGTTTGGCTTTGGAATTTTAATTGTCGTATTTTTTATTCTGTACAGCACTTCGTCTTATGATACTGGTGGTAGATTTGAAGCATACTGGAGTAAAGATCCTTTTTATGTCACCGAGGGCCTAAGCAAATTTATTTCTGCGGGTCTATACAGTCTTTTGGGGCTTGCGGCAGTTGCTTTTCTTTCAATTGTTATTTTTGAAGTGAGAAATTTCTTTAAATAATTACTAAATTATCCTAATATGTCAAAGAATAAACACCGTATGAGAAACGAAATCAATGCAGGCTCTATGGCAGATATTGCCTTCCTTCTACTGATATTCTTTCTCGTGACGACAACAATAGCAGAGGATAAAGGGGTACTCGTAAAATTACCCCAATGGTCCGAAGAGCCACCACCGGAAATGAAATTGAATTCCAGAAATGTATATTCTGTTTTGGTCAATGCGCAAAATCAACTGCTTATCCGAGGGGAACAAATGAGAATTGAGGACTTGAAAAATAATACCAAGATTTTTATTGCCAATCCGGACAAAAGATCTGATATGTCTGAAAATCCTCAAAAAGCGATTATTTCCATTAAAAATGACAGGGGTACCAAGTATAAAACCTATCTAGAGGTGTATAATGAACTTAAGGCCGCATACAATGAACTTTGGGAGGAGGCAGCTATGGCAAAATTTGGTAAAAACATTACTGAACTAACCAATGCCCAACAAAAGGAAATTAAGGATGGAATACCGTTAGTGATTTCAGAGGCTGAGCCAACGAAATTTGGAGAAGAGAAATAAACATTATTGACAAATTAAAATCAAACAGATATGTCAAAATTTAAAAAAAAGCAGGGTAATGTTACTCCGGGTATTTCTACAGCATCTTTGCCGGATATCGTCTTCATGTTGTTGTTTTTCTTCATGGTGGTTACCAAGATGAGAGATACCGAGTTGATGGTAAAAGTAAATACACCTCAGGCATCAGAACTTACAAAATTGGAAAAGAAAACCTTGGTCAATTTTATTTTTGTAGGTAGACCTACTGATAAATTTAAGTCCAAGGCAGGGACAAAGCCAAGAATTCAATTAGGAGATAAGTTCGCTACTACTGATGATATTCCCTTGTTTTTGGAAAAACATAAGGTAAGTGTAGCTGAATCTCAGAGGCAAAGTATCATATCTTCCTTAAAAGTAGATGTGGACGTTACTATGGGTATTATTGGTGATTTGAAGACATCTCTCAGAAAAGCGGGACAATTAAAAGTAAATTATTCTGCTAAAAAGAGGGAACGAACGAAATAATTAGTTTACAAATTTAGAATAGTAAGGGCTTTAGAATTTTATTTCTTAAGCCCTTTTTCAATTTTTTATATGTGGTGTAATAATTCTCTATCTTAGAATCAAAGTAGAAATGAAATGATTTTCCATCGATGTATACGAACACACAAAATGGAGAACTATAAAAGCTTTTGCAATGATATAAATTTCTTTTTTCCCCTAATTATTAAAAGGAAAAAGGAACATCAACTTTATGACACTCCTTTTTTACCAACAAAACAACTATATCTTGAATTTAGATTTCTGAATTAATTTTAAATTAATTGCATTAGGATTTTTTAATTCTATTCTGCTCATCCTCAAGACCGGTACTTCTCTTTCTTGATTTGCCATTAATTTCTTTGCCAAAATTGTAATTGAATGTTAATCTTGCTCTTCGGCTATCCCATCCACCACTCACATCCATATACAAACCTCCGAAAGTACTCTCACCATTCCATATATTGGTTTTAAATATATCATCAATACTTAGTGTCACCTTGGCTTTATCGTTTGCGAACTTTTTACTTACACCGGCTCCGGCAGCCCACATCGAACTCATTACAAATGTGCCTTCCCATACTGAAGGAGAAGTATACCAACCTGATATTTCAGCATTCCACCCATTAGGAAATGAATAGGTCTGCTGATGATACATATTAAAAGAGCTTACATTTAGATTGATCTGTTTTCCATCTCCAAAGTCTGCTCTGTTTCTGGTGTGGACGACATTCAGATTGGTGTAAGTGGACCATTTTTCGGTGATTGAAAGTGGTGCACTTACACTGGCTGTATATACTTTTCTATATGCAATATTATCCCAGGTAATAAATGACCCTTTTAATCCGGATGTATCAACCAATCTTGTGATCACATCATTGGTGTGACTATAAGATAATGTAGTAGTAAGTTTGTACGAAAATGTATGAGTAAGTTGAAGGTTATCAGTATATTCAGGATTTAGGAATGCATTACCTTTCTCAAAGGTTAGTTGGTCCAACTGAAATTCAAATGGATTCAGATCCTGATAGTTAGGTCTGTTGATCCTGCGGCCGTAGGACAATTGAAAACTATGTTTCTGGGAAGGTGTATAAGATAAACCTGCTGATGGGAAAAGGTCTGTATAACTTCTTTTTACCAGTTTATTATTGTCAGAATTCATTGCAATAAGGTCCCCTTTTGTATTGCTATTTTCTATTCTTAATCCTGCATTAAATCCTATTTTCTGTTCCTGAAAATTATAGTTTAAGTAACCCGCATTTACCCATTCGTCATATTTGAATCTATTGCTCAGATCAATATTCAGCACTTCTTCATCATCTGTGATATTGTAAAAATTGAAACTATTGTCTGTCTGAACCAGGGCGGACTTTATCCCTCCCGATATTTTGCCTTTACCAATTTTGCGTTCATAATCCATCTTTAACGTCATGATATCAATGGTAGTGGGTGTAACGCTTCTGACTTTAAAAGTACTGGTCACTGTAGATCTGTCGGGTGATGTATACTCATTGGGTGTATAAGCATCATTTTCGCGGTTAAAGTGACCATAATTGGCATCAATATTAAAAGTGGTTTCATTTCCTCCGTCATAATAATAGTTGGCATTGAAGTTTGAATTTTTTGATTCAGCGTTTACTTGCCCAAGATTTAGAAGCAAAGAGTCAGTTTCAGTAAGAAGGAGATTACCCATTTTGGTGACCGAATTATTTCTCATGCTGAAATCATCGGCATTGTAATCAGCAATAAATCCAATTGTACTCTTTTTATTCAGGTAATAGTCCCCTGATAGTTTGGTATTATAGCCTTTATTATTATTGTTATCTTCGTTGATGGTGTTGAAACCAAGGTTATTTTGTGTTCGGTAAAAATTATTAAAGTTATAGTTGTCGCTGTTAAAATATCCTGCGTTACCTACAAGATTAAATTTTTCATTCCTGTAGTTTAAGCTGGTACTTGTGTTTAGTCCACTTGTTTTTCCTTGTCTGCCCGTTATAGATGCTGAACCATTTACACCAGTTCCATGTAGTTTTTTGCGTTTGATATTGATAATCCCTGCTGTACCCTGTGCTTCATATTTTGCAGATGGATGACTGATGATCTCTATACTTTCAATGTCGTTGGATGACATATTTTTAAGCATATTGGCTAGTTCTGAAGCAGTCAGCGGTGATGGTTTTCCGTCAATGTAAATAAGCAATCCTGATTTTCCAAGCAGTGTAATATTTTCATTGTTGTCTACTAATACTCCGGGAGCTTTTCGGAGCAAACTCAACGCATCATCACCCGTAGATAGTACACTACCTGCAACATTTAGCACAATTTTATCCGGTTTTACTTCTATTAAAGGCTTTTTGGCTGTTACAGTCACTTCTGCTAGTTTGTTTGCAGTCATAGTCATACCTATGTTTCCCAGGTCGACATTATCTTTTTGAACATTGAAGATCTTGCTTCGGAAATCATCCAAACCAACAAAGGTAGCATCTACATAATAGTCTCCTTCGGTCAACTGATCAAATAAAAAAGTGCCGTTGTCTTCAGAATATGTAAATTTTATCAGGGAAGAATCTTTTGCACTATACAACATTACATTTGCATATGCAATAGGATTCGATTGGTCTGTTAGTTTTCCTTTTAAAGTTTGTCCATTTAAGTTTGAAAGGAGTGCAGAAAACATGATAAGTAAAAAAAGTCTCATACCGTTTTGTTTTAATTGTTTTAAAATCGAAACAATGACGAGGCCAATGAGATGGAAGTTGCAAGATAAATTGGACTATTCTATCAATAGCCGGAATTTATAGACGAAGGATTAAAAAATCATGATTAGTCGATATTGGTATTGATATATCATGTTTTGTTTTCAATTAAATGAATACTAGTGCTCTGTCAAGATAAAGATTTAAATTAAAATAGGATATTTGTTAGCCATTTTATCTCTTGCTAAGTCCGTTGTGAATGACTAGGATATTTTAATAGATTCTTTATTTCTCTTCTCTTGCCATGCCAATACTTCTTTTTCCATCTCTTCCATCGTTGGGATTCTTCTCCTTAGGCATTGACGACTGACGGATGAAAATTCTATTTCGGCCATGTTAAGCCAACTTGCATGTTTGGGTGTGAATTGGAAATCCATTTTTTTTCTTAATTGGCCTACTCTCTCTTTTGGCAGGTTTTCATAAAATTACCCCAAAGTGTGTGTGTTTAAATTATCGTGAATCACAATTATTTTTTCTTAGTCTTTATAATGGGTTTTCTCAAGCCAGTCCATGAAATCTGCGTAATCTTTTTTTGTCCTTGTTTTACTTACTAGGGTATATCGTTGACCTGTATCTAG
>Ga0335397_10001233_pt1 | contig 34725 bp, 33 predicted proteins | sample MAT04_FD_205740 | JGI IMG/M metagenome (GOLD analysis project Ga0335397, IMG submission 205740) | Freshwater microbial communities from Lake Fryxell liftoff mats and glacier meltwater in Antarctica - MAT-04 (spades assembly) (version 2) ... | reverse complement strand
CGACACGTTGGTGCAACCGCTCCTACCCGAGGTGGTGAGCACTGGGGAGACATCCACCGTGTTCGTAGCCGGCGGAGTAAGCCATGCTCTCGTCAAGGTGCCGGCCCGCGGCGACTACCGGTCCCAGCCCGAATGGGGCGGCCAGCTACGCGGGATCGATCCCCCTGCTGCCTGCATCGAGCTCGGTGCCGCCGCGATTCGGGTCGCCGAACACGCCGTTGGATCTCCGATCTTCTACGCCCGCGTCGACACGATCGAACTCGACGGTTCGCCCCGCCTGATCGAGCTCGAGCTGATCGAACCCGACCTCTTCTATCGGTACTCGCCTCCGGGTGCGGCGGTGGCGTTGGGCCACGCGCTGCAAACGTTGCTTCACGACATAACCGGCCCCGTAGCGAGGTAGGGACGCGTTCGGGTGCTCCATCCCGGATGTGCGTCGCGCATCTCACCGGCCGGCTTCGCCTCTCGCAGCGTCCTCGTCCTCGGCGAACGGCTGAAGTGGGTCTTCGTTCTGCGTCCTTGCGAGAGGCGAACCGTGGCTCACCGATATGGGGGCGATACTTCCGTGTTGCAGCACTAGGGTTCGCGTGGTGGCTGCACCTCTGGCGTCCGACCCCGAGCTGTTGGTGCTACTCGCGCTTCGCCTGAAGTCGTTTGCGATGCCCGAGGCGGTGGCCGAGAGCATCGGCCTCGACCTCAGCGCCGTGGTCCCGGTCCTTGCTGGCCTCGCTGATCGCGAGTTGGTGAAGTTTCGGGAGGGGAGGATCACCGGTTGGGTGCTCACGCCCGCGGGACGGGCCGCGGGTGCGCAACTGCTCGATCACGACCGGTCGACCTGGCCTGTTGGTGTGGAGCCGGAGATCCGCGGTGCCTACGCCCTGTTTCTCACCCACAACCAGCCCTTCCTGGAATTGTGCACCGACTGGCAACTTGTGGGAGGAGCAGCGAGTCAGGTGCTCAACGACCACACGGATACGGTCTACGACGCTGAGGTGATCGCCCGGCTGGTGGCCTTCGATCGTGATGTGCAACCGATCCTCGCCACGCTCGCAGGCACGCTGAACCGCTTCGCCGACTACGGGGAACGATGTTCGTCGGCCCTCGGCGGGATCGCCGCGGGCAACGTCGACCTTTTCACCAAACCGCTCGTCGACTCCTACCACACCATTTGGTTCGAGCTCCATGAACACCTCCTCGCCACGCTCGGTATCGAGCGATCGAGCGAACAGTCACCCTGATTCCCGTCACCCTGATTCCCGTACCGGAGAGAAACGTATGCCCCGCTTTGGTCCTGTGCTTACCGCCATGGTCACCCCTTTCGATGCCGACGGCAACGTTGATTTCGACGGCGTGGCCACGTTGGCGAACTGGCTGGTGGAGAACGGCAATGACGGGATCGTCGTCACTGGCACCACCGGTGAGGCGTCGGTACTCACCGACAAGGAACAAGTCGAGGTGTGGCGAGCCGTTCGCGGTGCGGTCGATGTGCCGGTGGTCGCAGGCAGCGGTACAAACGACACGGCGCATGCGGCCGAGCTCACCGCTGCCGCCGAATCTGCCGGTATGAACGGCGTTCTGCTCGTCACGCCGTATTACAACCGGCCGAGTCAGGCCGGTATCGAGGCCCACTTTCGGGCCGTCGCCGCCACCACGGAGTTGCCCGTCATCCTGTACGACATTCCGGTTCGAACGGGGCGCAAGGTGGCCACCGAAACGCTGCTGCGTTTGGTGGAGGACGTGCCCAACGTGGTGGCCGTGAAGGATGCCGCGGGAAACCCCGCGGAGTCGGCCCGCCTTATCGCGTCGGCGCCGGAGGGGTTTGAGCTCTACTCCGGTGACGACTCGCTCACCCTTCCTCTTCTCGCCGTGGGCGCGGTGGGCGTGATCGGCGTGGCCACCCATTGGGTCGGCCGAGAAATGGCCGCGATGTTCGCCGCCTTTGCCGCCGGCCACACTGCCGAGGCGCAGCGAATCAACGCCAGCATGATCGAGAGCTTCGATTTCGAGACGGGCGACGACCACCCCAACCCCATTCCCACCAAGACGTTGTTGCGAGAGCTCGGGCTCGCCGTGGGCGAGTGTCGGCTGCCGATGGGTCCGGCGCCCCAAGGGCTTGCCGAGCGGGCCCGCTCCGTGCTCCACAACCTCGGGCGAACGGTGGCCTGACCCTTCGGGTTCACTCCTACCAGGTTTCGCAAGCCCTTCGCATCGGGAAGTTTCGATGTCCCGGGTGGCCAACCTGCGTTCTGGAGCGACCGCGAATCGGTTGGCGATCTGGCGCCGGGCATCGGAACGCAGGCCACCCCTGAGTTCCGCTCGGGCGAATGTCGCCAATGACCGGACGAGGAGCCCGGGACCATGAACCATGCGGCGTCTGGCGGCCAGCTTCGGATCTCGCGGCGTCACTCGTGGGTGCCCGCAACAAGGGCCCTTCGCTCAACGTCCTACCGAGTTCCGAACGGTGACTCGGAATCCGCTTTTCGAAGCGGCACCGACTCGCTCTCCTAGACTGGCTGGCAATGGCCGAACCTGTCAGTGTCACGTTCCTCGGTGGTTTGGGTGAGATCGGGCGCAACTGCGCCTGTGTCGAGGTCGACGACCGCATCATGCTCATCGATTGTGGGCTCATGTTCCCCGAGCTCGACATGCCGGGGATTGATCTTGTCCTTCCGGACTTCTCCTATCTGCTCGACAATGCCGATCGCATCGAAGGGTGTATCGCAACCCATGGGCACGAGGACCACGTGGGTGGCCTCTCGTTTGCCTTGCGGGAACTGAGTTTCCCGATCTACGGCTCTGAGCTCACGCTCCGATTGGCGCGAAATCGGATCGAAGAAGCGGGACTGCTCGACCGCACCGACTTCATCCCCGTCCAAGACGGCGAACGGCGCAATATCGGTCCCTTCGACGTGGAGTTCATCCCGGTCACCCACTCCGTGCCCCACGGGTTCGCTACCGCCTTTCATACCCCCCAGGGCGTGATCCTTCACACCGGCGACTTCAAGCTCGACCTCACGCCGGTCGACGGTCGTCTCACCGACCTCGGGCGCATCGGATCGTTGGCCGACCAGTACGGAATCCGGATGCTGCTATCGGACTCCACCAACGCCGACCAGAAAGGCCACTCGCATTCGGAGCGAGCCGTCGGCGCGGTGCTCTACGACCTCTTCCACGAGCACGACGGAAAGCGGATCGTCACCACCTGCTTCGCCTCCCACATCCACCGCGTGCAGCAGATCGCTGATGCGGCCTTGTCGTTCGGGCGCACCGTAGCCACCATGGGCCTGTCGATGAAACGCAACGTGCGCGTGGCGCGGGAGATGGGTCTGCTCGACATACCCGAGAACAAGATCGTCGACATCGCCGAAGCTCGCGGCATGGATCCGGCCAAGTTGTGCGTGATCTCCACGGGTTCACAGGGCGAGCCCATGTCGGCCCTGGCGTTGCTGGCCGCTCGCAACAACAAATTCATCGAGCTGGGCGCCGGCGACGTTGTGATCTTGTCGAGCCACCCCATCCCGGGCAACGAAGCCAACGTGAGCAAGGTGATCGATGGTTTGGTGCGCCTCGGTGTGGAGGTCGTGCACAGCGGAATCTCCGAGGTGCACGCCACGGGGCATGCCAAAGCCGAGGAGCTCAAGACCTTCCTCTCGATCGCCCAGCCGGAATGGTTCGTGCCGGTGCACGGCGAGTACCGCCATCTCGTGGCCCACACCAAACTCGGTCGGCAGATGGGCATCCCCGACGAGAACATGTTCGTGTGCGAAGACGGCGACCGCGTCACCCTCGACGACGACGGCGCCACCGTCGAACGAGACGTCGTGCCGTCCGGCTACCTCTACGTGGATGGGATTGTGGGCGACGTCGGCTCAGGGGTGCTCCGGGATCGGCGGGTGCTGGCCGAAGAAGGTGTCGTCGTGGTGATCGTGGCCGTCGACCGCAAGAGTGGCGCCATCATCACCGGCCCGGAGATCATCACGAGAGGCTGGGTGTATGCGCCCGAAGCGGAAGACCTCCTCGACGGGTGCGCCGAGCGGGTGCGTGAAGTGGTCAAGCAGGCGTTCGCCGGCGAAGGCACAGACGTGGAGACCCTCCAGCGGGTCGTACGCAAGGCTGCGGGCAAGTATGTCGCCGACCAGACGCGCCGGCGGCCGATGATCGTGCCGGTGGTGCTGGAGGTCTGAGCGCCGGAACGGCCGTGGCCCGAGGCGGCGGGGGTTGGTGGGCAGGGGTTGAGTGGGTGGTCCCGAGGGCGCGCCGCTACCCTCGACCGATATGTCTGCTGTCGACACCTCGCCCCGAACCCTGCTCGCCGACGCCGCGGCCGCCCTCCTCGACCGCAAAGAGCAGCTCACCCTCCCGCAGCTCACCGCGCTCGCGGCGTTGCCCCACGAGTCGATCCCCTCGTTGGCGGCGTTGGCCCACGAGGTGCGCTTGGCGTGGTGTGGGCCCGAGGTGGAGGTCGAGGGCATCCTGTCGGCCAAGACGGGCGGGTGCCCGGAGGACTGCCATTTCTGTAGCCAGTCGTCGAAGTTCGAGACCCCCGTTCTGGCCACGCCGTTCCTTGATGAAGCCGAGGTGTTGCGCGCCGCCGAGGAGACCGCACGCCTCGGTGCCTCGGAGTTCTGCATCGTGTTGGCGGTGCGGGGGCCCGACGAGCGCACCATGGGCAAGCTGCTCGACCTCGTCCCCAAGATCCGCGACCGCGTGGGCATCAACGTGGCCATCAGCGCCGGCATTCTCACCGACGATCAGGCTCGGCGGCTTGCCGACGGTGGCGTGCACCGCTACAACCACAACCTCGAGACGGCCCGGTCGTTCTTCCCGGAGATCGTCACCACGCATCAGTGGGAGGAGCGCCACGACACGTGCCTCTTGGTTCACAAGTACGGCATGGAACTCTGCTGCGGGGTGCTGCTGGGGATGGGAGAGACCGATGCGCAGCGGATTGAGCTCATCGGGCAGCTTCGAGAGGTCGAGCCGGCCGAGGTGCCCCTCAACTTCCTCAACCCCCGTCCGGGCACCCCGCTGGCCGATCAGCAGTTGGTCGAACCACTCGATGCCATCCGTTGGATCGCCCTGTTCCGATTGGCGCTGCCGGCCGTGATCCTCCGATTTGCGGGGGGCCGTGAGGTCACGTTGCGTGAACTGCAATCGATGGGGATGACGGCCGGGATCAATGCGCTGATCGTGGGCAACTACCTCACCACCTTGGGCCGCACACCGGGCGAGGACCTCCAAATGCTCGAGGATCTCAAGATGCCGATCGGCATTTTGTCGAAGGTCCTTTGACGATCGAGCGCTCGGTGAGCGGGGAGCCCCTCGCCGATCCGTTCTGCCGTTGGTGCGGGTCGCCGGCCGGTGGCTGCGATCAACGATCCTGTAAACGGCCGCTCGATCCGCCCCGGTGCTGCCCCACCTGTGGTCGTCGTCTCCGTGTCCTCGTGATTCCCACCGGGTGGGATGCCAACTGCCGCGACCACGGCCCCGTCACTGCCTGATTCCTGGCGGAATTTCGTCGGCCGGCGGGGATCCCCCGCACGGGAGCTAGCATCGTGTGAACTACCTCGGAGTCGTCTCCTCGGCGCGGGCTTTGGGCCGCTGGCGGAATCGACCGTTCGTCTTACGCGTCACCACGGATGGTTGCAGTGGCCACAGCCCAAAAGCCCAGCTCACCCGCCTCAAAGAGGCGTGCCACGCCCGCGAAGGCGGCGGGAAAACCCGCGGCGAACGCGGCCACAAAACCCCCGGTGCGGGGGCGAGCGAAGACCGCCGGCACGAAGGCCCCAGCGAAGGCCCCAGCGAAGGCCACGTCGAAATCGGCCCCAAAGGGTGGACGTTGGGCGGAGCCGTCCCCAACCGAGATTGTCCCGGCGCGGTCGGTAAAGGCCCCGCGTGAACCGAGGCCACCCCGCGAGGCACGAGATTCGCTGGTTGGGAAGGCCGTGCGCGTGGCATTCGATGGGCACGGACACGACGTCTGGGGGATCGTCTTCCTGCTGGTCGGCGCCGTCGCTGCGCTCGGGATCTACCTCGATGCCGCGGGCATGATCGGGCATGGGATCGCCGTGGGAAGTGGCGCAATCATCGGCCGAGCCTCGTACCTCGTGCCCCTCGCCCTCGTCGGCACCGGGATCATGCTCATGCGTGGCCCACGGGTCGACGACGCCGGCTTCGTGGTGGAAGACGAGACGGTCGGTTCGATTCGGATCGGCATCGGTTCGCTCCTCTTGCTGGTGGCGGTCACCGGTATGTTCCATCTGTGGGGAGGCCAACCCACGTTCGATCTCGGCGCGGAAATGCTCGGCCGGTCCGGTGGGGCTGTTGGTGTGGTGGTGGGCGGCGGGCTCATCGGACTCGTGGGACCGTGGGGGGCTGGTTTGGTGCTGATCGCACTCACCGTTCTCGCCGTCATCGTGGCGACGGGGACCACCGTTCGCCACGCCGCCGGTGGAACCGCTGAGCGCATCCGCCCGATCCACGAACGTGTTGGCCACGTTTGGGGTCGTCTTTTCGAGCTTCGTGCCGACCGTGCCGACCGCTATGGCGATCATCACGAGGGGTATGACGACGGGTACGGCGCGGTGGTTGATGCCGACGACGACTGGGACGCCGGCGGCGATGACGGACGTCGTCGCGGTCGTGGCGGCCCCGAACTCTTCGACGGCGAAGCGCCAACGGACCACGAGGATACCGGCGCGTTCGCCGACGACGTCACCCGCCTGATGCCTCCGAGTGGGCCGGCCGATCCCGACGCCACCACGATCGGCGATCCCGATACCGGCGTTGACGACGCCGACGTGGGGCCGAAGCCGAAACGTTCGCGCAAGAAGCCAGACGCCGATTCGCTCCATGTTCCCGACGAGCCCGAGTCGGTGGAGCAGCTCAGCATCGAACTTCCGCCCGGAACGATGCCGTCCCCGTGGAAGTTGCCGGCACTGAACCTGCTCGAGACGGTCGAGGCGGCCGAAGTCGACAAGGCCGCGGTGGAAGCGCGTGGACGAGAGCTGGAGCGAGCATTGGCCGCTCATGGAGTCGACACGAAGCTGGTCGGGATGGTGGTCGGGCCCACGGTCACCCGCTACGAGCTCGAGCTCGGCGCCGGGGTGAAGGTGGCCCGCGTGACTTCGCTCAACCGCGACATCGCCTATGCCATGGCGTCCGCCGACGTGCGCATCCTGGCGCCGATTCCGGGACGGCAGGCCATCGGGGTGGAAGTTCCCAACGAGAAGCGTGAGGTGGTCGCCCTCGGCGATCTGCTGGCCAGCAACGAAGCCAAGAAAGCCACCCATCCGATGGAGGCCGCAATCGGGCGAGACATCAACGGCAAGAGCGTGCTCATCAACCTTGCCAAGATGCCCCACATCCTCATTGCCGGCGCCACCGGTGCGGGCAAGTCGAGCTGTATCAACTCGCTGATCACCTCGATTCTCGTTCGGGCCACCCCCGATCAGGTTCGTCTCATCCTGATCGATCCGAAGCGGGTAGAGCTCGGTCAGTACAACAAACTCCCGCACTTGCTCACCCAGGTCGTCACCAATCCGAAGAAGGCGGCCAACGCGTTGAGCTGGGCGGTGAAGGAGATGGAGCGGCGGTACGACCTCCTCTCCGAAGTGGGCGTCCGCGACATCGACGGCTACAACGACGGCTTCGATCGTGGTGATTTCGCGGCCGCCCCCGACGAAGATCCAGAATTCGCGACGACCTACGAGCGGCTGCCCTACATCCTGCTCGTGGTCGACGAGCTCAACGACCTGATGATGGTGGCCGCCCGAGACGTGGAGGAGAGCATCTGTCGGATCGCACAGATGGCACGCGCCGTGGGGATCCATCTGGTGATCGCCACGCAGCGCCCGTCGGTCAATGTGATCACCGGCGTGATCAAGGCCAACATCCCGGCCCGGCTGGCGTTCTCCGTGAGTTCCATCGCCGACTCCCGCGTGATCCTCGACCAGGCCGGTGCCGAACGACTGGTAGGCAAGGGCGACATGCTCCTGCTCGACCAGACATCGTCGATCGCCCAGCGGCTGCAGGGCGCGTGGGTGAGCGAGAAGGAGGTTCGCCTCATTGCTGCGCACTGGCGCCGACAGGCTCCCGCGTTGGCCTTCGACGATGACGGTGTTCAGGGTTCGGGCGACGAGGGCGAGCCAGGCACCGGCATGTCCTCCGGTGGCGGCGGTGGTGGGGATGACGATGACGACCTCCTCGTGCAAGCGATGGAGCTCATCGTCCGGAGCCAGCTCGGCTCCACGTCGATGTTGCAGCGCAAGCTGCGCGTAGGTTTCGCCCGGGCCGGTCGCATCATGGACCTCCTCGAACAGCGCGGTGTGGTCGGCCCGGGCGAGGGATCGAAAGCACGGTCGGTGTTGATGACCGTGGAGGAGTTCGAGGCGGCGCACCCCGGTTCGGCCGGGGGCGCCGGCCTCAACGACGCCGTCGCGTGAGCGCCACCGTGCCCGTCACGCTGGTGGGTGACGCGGAGTTGGTGCCGTGCATCGACGGTGTCGACCGGCCCTACCTCGGCCTTGATACGGCCGCGTCCACTCCGGCCCATCCCGATGTGGCGGCGCGGGTGCAGGCGTTCCTGCCGTGGTATTCGAGCGTGCACCGCGGGGCGGGTTACAAGAGTCAGCGGGCCACCGCGGCCTATGAAGAAGCGCGGGTCAGCGCCATGCGGTTCGCCGGGCGCGCCGACACCAGTGGCCACGACGACGTCGCCATCATCGTGCGAAACACCACCGAGGCCATCAACCACCTCGCCTACCGGTTGCGACTGGAGCCGGGCGACACGGTGGTGACCACGGTTGCAGAACATCATGCGAACCTCTTGCCGTGGGCTCGGCTCGGCGCCGATCGGGAATGGGTGGAGTGCGGGCGCGACGGCACATTCACCACCGCGGCGGTGATCGAAGCCCTGGACCGTGTTGCCAGGCATGGACGGCCTGCCCGACTGCTGGCGATCACCGGGGCGACCAACGTCACCGGATGGCAGCCACCGCTCGACCTGATCATCGAGGCCGCGCACGAACGTGAGGTTCCCGTGTTGATCGACGCCGCCCAGGTGGCCGCGCACGCGCCGATGCCTGCGGCAGCCGACTACCTCGCCTGGAGCGGACACAAGATGTACGCACCATTTGGTGCGGGGGTGCTGCTCGGCCCTCGTTCCACGTTCGCCACGGGCGATCCGTTTCTCGCCGGCGGAGGAGCGGTAGACCTCGTCGACCTCGACGAAGTGGTATGGACTGATCCGCCCGAACGGGAAGAGGCTGGTTCGCCGAACGTCATCGGTGCGGTGGCACTCGGAGCAGCGATCGAAATGCTCGAAGGCATCGGGTGGCCCGCGATCGCGGAACACGAACAGGAGGTCTCCCGTCGTTTGCGAGAGGGCCTCGCGGGGGTCGACGGCGTCACGTTGCTCGGGCCTGGGCTCGACGTGCCGACCTTGGCTGTGGCCAGCTTCATCGTCGCCGACGTACCCCATGCGTTGGTGGCGGCCAGGTTGTCGGCGGAGTTCGGGATCGGCGTTCGGCATGGGTGCTTCTGTGCCCACCCGTATCTGATCCGGTTGCTGGGGTTGCCCGCTGAGGAAATCGAGCGATACCGGGCGGACGTGCTCGCCGGCGATCGCCGTTCGATACCGGGCGCCGTTCGGGCGAGTGCGGGGCTCTCCGGCACCGTCGCCGACGTCGACCGACTCGTCGCTGCCGTCGGCGTGATTGCGAGCGGTGCGGCCCCGCCCGTGCCGTACACCCAGGACGCATCAACAGGCGACTTCTGGCCCGACGGTAAGGCCGCACCATGGGCCGATGCGTTCCGGCACGTCGGCGCAAGCTGTTCGCGCGGGTAACGATGGGGTCGTTGGCACTCATGGGCTTGGTGGTGCGGTAGAAACTGCGCATGACGACGTCACCTGTTCCCGTCCCCGTGGCCTTGGATCTTCGCGAAGTCGCGACCGGGCTGTTGTTCCCGGAGGGCCCGATCGCCATGGCCGACGGCTCGGTGGTGCTGGTGGAGATCGCCAGGGGGACGCTGAGCCGGGTTGATGTGTCGAGTGGAGCAGTCGACATGGTCGCCGATTGTGGGGGCGGCCCGAACGGCGCCGCCCTTGGCCCTGACGGCAAGATCTATGTCACCAACAACGGGGGGTACTTCTCCTGGCTGACCTCCGACGGTGTCACGATCCCCGGTCCCTCGCCCGATTCCTACGACCACGGCTGCATCCAACGCATCGACCCCGTGTCCGGTGAGGTCGACACCCTTTACGAGGCGTGTGACGGCCGCCCTCTCGTGGCGCCGAACGATCTCGTGTTCGACGCCCAGGGAGGGTTCTGGTTCACCGACCATGGCGTGCAACACGGTGAACACTCCGATCGGCCGGGCCTGCTCTATGCCAAGTCCGACGGATCGCAGATTCGGGCGATGGCCTTCGGTACCAACAGCACGAACGGTGTGGGCCTTTCGCCCGACGGCACCCGGGTGTACGCCGCCGAGACCCACAGCGGCGCCGTGTGGGAGTGGGCCGTCGGTGCCGAACCGGGAACGTTCGGCGAACCTCTCGATGTCGAGTCGTCGAGGTCGGGTGGACGGTTGCTGTTCACCGCACCCGAAGGCTGGCTGTTTGATTCTCTCGCCGTCGATGGCGAGGGGTGGGTGTGTGTGGCCACGATCGGCGTGGGGGGTGGGATCACGGCGATCTCTCCCGACGGATCGGCGGCCGAGAACATCGCCAGCGGCGACTTCCTCACCACCAACATCTGCTTTGGAGGATCGTCCCACGGGAGCGGCGATTCCCGCACTGCGTATCTCACCTGCTCGTCGAGTGGCCGACTGGTCGCCGTCGAATGGCCCCGCATCGGTCTGGAGCTCGCATGACGACCACTCACCCCACACCGCAGCCGGGCATCTTCGTTGCGCCCGGTCGGCACCACCACCACCTCGAGATCGACGTGCATCCCAGCGCCGATGCGGCTGCGGTGGTCAAAGCAGTCGGTGATTCACGATCGGCGGTGGCGTTGCTGCCCGACATCTTCTTCGTGGTGGGTTTCAGCGCGCCACTGTGGGAACACCTCGCCGGCGAAGATCGCCCGATTCCCGGACTCGCCCCCTTCGAGCCGGTGGGTGAAGCCCCGGCCACGCAGCACGACCTCTGGCTCTGGATGCACGGCGACGATCCCGACGACGTGTTCGACGCCGCCAGAGCGGCACTTCTGGCGCTCCTTCCCATCGGACGCGCCGCGGTCGATCAGCCCTGTCTGGTATACCGCGGCAGCCGCGACATCACCGGCTTCGAAGACGGCACCGCCAACCCTCCGCTCGATGAAGCGGTCGACGTGGCGGTCGTCCCGGCAGGGGCGGGCAACGCCGCTGAGGGCGGCAGCTTCGTGATGGCCCAGCGGTGGGTGCACGATCTCGGCGCGTTCGAGCTCTTGTCGTTGGCGGATCAGGAAGGGGTGATCGGTCGCACGAAAGACGGATCGGTGCAGCTGGAGGGCGACGCCATGCACACCGACTCACACGTATCGAGAGTTGAGATTCGCGACCAATCGGGGGAGGAGCTCCCGGTGCTGCGTCGTTCCACTGCCTATGGCACGGCGTCGGAGTACGGCCTGTACTTCCTGGCCTTCTCCGCCGACCTCCAACGGCTCCACACCATGCTGGCCCGAATGTTCGGTACCTCCGGAGATGGCATCCACGACCGGTTGGTCCGGTACACCACTCCGGTGACGGGCTCGTACTACTTCGCCCCGGCGTTGCCGGTGCTCGATGGAATCGTACCGCCGCGGGCGTAGGACCGATCTTCTGGCGCACCCTCTGGTGAGCCAATGGCGTGTCACGTGGCCCCGCTGCGATAGAACCGGGGCATGCGATGGACCGTGCACGGCGAGCGCCCGATCTACACCAGTGCGTGGGTGAGCCTGTCGTTGGTCGACGTCGAGATCCCGGGGGAGCGTCGTTTCGACCACCACGTGGTGCGCGTGCCGGCTCCTGCGGCGGGGGTGGCAGTGGTGGATCCCCAGAAGGGCGTGCTGCTGTTGTGGCGTCACCGTTTCATCACCGATACCTGGGGCTGGGAGGTGCCTGCAGGCCGGGTGGATCGGGGCGAGTCCCTCGAGGAAGCGGCGGCGCGTGAGGTGCTCGAGGAGACGGGCTGGACGTGCGGACCGCTCACGTTGCTGACCACCTTTCACCCCACCACGGGGATGAGCGATACCACGTTCACGGCGTTTCGGGCCGACGGTGCCACGTTCGTGGGAGCTCCGTCCGATCCGAGCGAATCGGAGCGGATCGAATGGGTGCCGATGGCGGTGATAGCCGATGCGCTGCGTGATGGGCGGATCCTCGACGGCCTCTCGGTGGTGGCGCTGCTTCACCTGCTGGCGTTCCCCTGAACGGCTCCGCCCTGGATCGCGCGAGAGTGAACCGTTGCTGCCGTCCGCTCCGACAGAGGGGGCATGTCGACCGCAACTCTCGAACCCCCGGCAGTGGTGTGGTATCGCCACCCAGCCCCCCCGAAACGACGGGTACCCAATTGGCTCATCACCGCCGCCCTGGTGGTACTCGCCGTGGCGCTGTTCTTCGCCGGGGTGGGCGCCGCCGGCGGACTGGTGTTGGGGTTTGCCGTGCTCACGCCGATCGAGCGGCTGTTTCGACGGCACGAACAGCGGGTGCGCCGCCCCGGACTCCGAACCGATCTCTTTCACCTCCTGTTGTCGGGGTTCGCAGCGACGGCGTGCCTCATTGTGCCGGTGGTGATCTGGACGGTGCTGTTGATCCCCGTGATGCCCTTCGCACCCGCCACCTGGTTCGCTTCGTTGTCGTTGTGGGTGCAGGCGCCGATTGCCCTTCTCGTCCAGGAGTTCCTCGGCTACTGGGTGCACCGACTCCAACACGGTGTGCCATTCCTCTGGCGATTCCATGCCGTCCACCACTCGTCGCAGCAACTCGATTGGCTGTCGGGAGCGAGGCTGCATCCGATGGAAGGGGCGGTGATCGGTGCGGTGGCGGGTCCTGCCCTCCTTCTCCTGGGCGTGGGGCCGGCCACGCTCGGTGTGCTCGGGGCGGTCACTTCGGCATGGGGGGTGCTGCTCCATATGAACGTGCGGTGGCGAATGCGGTGGCTTGACGGCATCTGGTCGTCGCCCGACTTCCATCACTGGCACCACAGCAACCACGACGGCGCTCGCAACAGGAACTTCGCCGGATTCCTCCCGATCCTTGATCGCCTGTTCGGTACCTACCACCTGCCGTGGGACGAACGGCCCACGGTGTACGGGATCAACGAACCCATGCCCGACGGCTGGTGGTGGCAAGTGGCCCACCCGTTCCGCCGCCCGGCACTCGCCGTGCCTGCTGTTGCCGAGCCGACTTCCTTTTCCGTCGACCGTGGAACGGGCTCGGCCGCCGCATCAGACGTATCGCCATGCTCGTCTGCTTGACTGACCGTACGAACGTCCGGCCGAGCAAGGCGATGGCGTGCCCGGAGCCCATGGACGCTGCCCCTTTGCCGACGCCCGGTTGGCCGCCCACCAGCAACCCTGATCCCGAGGCGGAGGACCGTGCCCTGCTGGCCGGCGTCGCGGCCGGAGACCGACGCGCGTTCGAGGCGTTGTACCGTCGCCACGCAGGATGGCTGGTCGTTCGACTCAGTCGCCGCTGTGGCGAGCCCGAGTTGGTGGACTCCGCACTCCAAGACACCTTCGTGGCGGTGTGGAGGTCGGCGCACACGTTTCAGGGGACGGGTGACGTCGGCGGGTGGTTGTGGGGAATCGCCGTGCGCCGGCTCGTCGACCAACAACGCCGCCGGAAACCGGTGCCGGTGGATCTCACGGAGGTGCCGCGGGGGCCGGAGGTATCGAGCGGGTCGGGATCATCGGGCGGGTTGGGGTCGACGGGCGTCGACTCGGCGCCGTCGGCGGAGATGGCGGCGTTGTCGGCCACCGTGGCCGGTGGCGATCTTGCCGATGCGCTCGCCGCCTTGCCGGCAGACCTTCGGGGCGTGATGCTGGCGACGGCTATCGATGGTCTCACAACGGCCGAGGCGGCGGCGCAGTTGGGTATCCCGCAAGGCACCGTGAAGACCCGGCTCATGCGGGCTCGGCACCTGCTGCAGGGGTACCTTCGATGAGCGGCCCTATCCCCGGCCCGATCAACCCGGATCCCACTTCCCCGGGTCCGATTCCCGCCGATGTGTTGGCCCGGTACGTCTCCGGCGACGCTCCCGAAGGCGAAGCCATCCGCGTGGAACAGACGTTGTCGCGTGATCCCTGGGCTCGTCGGCAACTCCACGACGCGGCCCTGCCCGTGCTCGAAAGCGATCGGATCGACCTGGCCTGGTTCGGGGTACAGGCCGAGATCGATCTTCCCCGTCGAGGCTGGTTCGAACGGCTTGTAGTCCGCCTCGGTTTGCCCGCCGACGTGGCGAGGCTGATGGCCGCCACTCCCACGCTACGGCGCGCCTGGTATTTGTCGATTCTGGGGGCACTGGTCATCGGTGTGGCGGCGGCCAGCCCGGACCGTACCGACGGAGGATCGGAAGTGTTGTTCCTTACCCTCGTGGCGTTGATCCCGATCGTCGGGGTGGCGTTGGCCTATGGCCCAGGAGTCGATCCATCGCATGAGGTGACGGTGGCGAGTGCCATGAGCGGGCTGCGTTTGGTGCTGGTCCGAGCAGCGGCGGTGCTGGGGGTGAGCATCGGGTTCGGCCTGCTGGGCGCACTGTTGATCCAACGACGGGAAGGATGGATGGCAGTGGCATGGGTTTTGCCCTCGTTCGGGTTGTCGATGGTGTGCCTCGCCCTCACCACCTTCGTGCGTCCGAAGGTGGCGGCGTGGATCGTGGGCCTCACGTGGTTCGTGGCGGCCACCACGATCGGCAATCGCGCCGTCGACCCACTCGTGCTGTTCCGACCGTGGGGGCAGGCGGCGCTGTTCGTGGTTGGCATGGGTGCCCTCGCCCTGGTGGTGGCCCGCCGCCGCACGTTCGATGAAGCCGGCACCGCATGATCGGCTCGGCATGATCGGATGGGCATGATCGGGGTGGGACGCCCGAAACCGGCGAGGGGAGCGGACGGTCCCGCATCCGTCCGCGTGCAGGGGCTCGGAAAACGATTCGGGACCCAGCCGGCCCTGACCGACGTGAGTTTCGGCGCGCACGGTGGGGTGGTGGCGTTGCTCGGTCCGAACGGCGCCGGCAAGACCACCTTGCTGCGATGCCTGGCCACGGTGCTCCGACCCGACAACGGGGAGATCTACGTCGACGGCCTCGACCAGCGCCGAGACGACGACCGGGTGGCGATCCGGTACCGGCTGGGCTACCTCCCGCAACGTTTCGACGCTGCCGGCAACGCCACGTTGTTCGATGTGGTCGACTACCTCGCCATCGTGAAAGGTCATGGTGTTGCACCACGTCGTCACGCGGAGGTGCAAAAGGCCCTCCACCTCGTGGGGTTGGCGGATCGGGCACATACCAAAGTGCGGGAACTTTCCGGTGGGATGAAACAGCGACTCGGTATCGCCCAAGCGTTGCTCGGTGACCCCGGCCTGGTGATCCTCGACGAACCAGCCACCGGCCTCGACCCGGAACAACGCCTCTTGCTGCGCGACCGGCTTTCGCGCCTCGGCGAACGCAGCACCGTGATCGTGTCCACGCACCTCACCGAAGAGGCCGCGGCGTTCAGTCAAACCCTGCATGTGCTCGATGCCGGCCGCATTGTGTACTCGGGAACGGCGGGGGGGCTCGCCGCTTGCGCCGCCGGCCGGGTGTGGCTCACGTCGACCCCCGTTGCGGCGTCGCCCCTGATCCGGGCGTCATGGCGAACGCCGGATGGTCGTTACCGCGCCGTTGCCGACCACGCGCCCCCAGGTGGGGTGGCCGCTACGCCCACCCTCGAGGACGGCTACTTGTTGTTGGTGGGCGGACGCGGTGGTGTCGGTGCGAACCCCTGGGAGCGCTCCGCGTAACCTTGTGGAATGGCGCCGAAGCAGTTTTGGATCGAGACGCTCGGCTGCCCCAAGAACCAGGTGGACTCCGACAAGCTGGTGGGAACGCTGCTGGCCGACGGCTACGTGGGGGCGGCGGGGCCCGACGTCGCCGACCTGGTGGTGGTGAACACCTGTGCCTTCGTGGAGGAGGCCCGCCAAGAGTCCATCGATACGATTTTGGCGCTCACCGACGGCAAAGCGCCAGGTGCTGAGGTGGTGGTCACGGGCTGTCTGGCCGAGCGTTACGGCGACGAGTTGGCTGACGCCTTGCCGGAGGTGTCGGCGGTGGCCGGATTCGGCGTGCCCGTCACGCTCGGTCGCAAGGGTGGGGGACCGGCGCCCAGCCTCGACCTACTGAACCTGCCGAGGCCCCGGTCGAGCCGGCCGTGGGCCTACGTGAAGGTGGCCGAAGGGTGCGACCGAGCCTGTGGTTTCTGCGCCATTCCGTCGTTTCGGGGGAAACAACGCAGCCGGTCGATCACCGACATCCTGGCTGAGGTCGACGCCCTGGAAGCTCAGGAGATCGTATTGGTGGCCCAGGACCTCGCCGCCTTCGGCCGTGATCAGGGCCAAGGGGAGCGGGCCATTGTCCCGCTGGTGGAAGCGGTCGCCGCACGGGTGGCCTGGGTGCGCTTGCTGTACCTGTATCCGTCCGACCTCACCGACCGACTGATCGATGCCGTGCTCGCCACCGGCGTGCCGTACTTCGATCTATCGCTGCAGCATGTGTCGGCACCACTGCTCCGCAAGATGCGGCGCTGGGGCGACGGCGAGCGGTTCACCGAACGCCTGCGGGTGATCCGTCAGCGTGAGCCTGCCGCAGCATTCCGTTCCAACTTCATCGTGGGCTACCCGGGCGAGACCGAAACCGACCACGACCAACTTCTGGCCTTCGTGGAGGAGGCACAGCTCGACTGGTGTGGCTTCTTTGCCTACTCGCCCGAGGAAGGCACCTACGCCACCACGCTTGAAGGGGTGGTGCCGGCCGGGCTGATGCATGACCGTCTCGCCGAGTTACGAGAGCTGCAGGATCACATCACCGAGGCAAAACGTGACGAACTGCTCGGCACCACAGTCAGAGTGCTCGTGGATACCCCAGGCGACGCGCGCAGCCATCGAGAAGCACCGGAGATCGATGGGTTGATCCACGTGCCGGAGTCGTTGGCACCAGGTACCTTTGTGGACGTGGTGATCACCGAGGCGTTTGGGCCCGACCTCCATGCGGTACCGGTGCGGTGACCGACACCGCGCCGATCGCGTCGCCGACTGATGACAACGGGCTCACCTATGGCCCGTCGGCGATCGCCACCCCGGCCAACTTCGTCACCGTCATTCGGGTGTTGGCGGCGCCGTTCCTCTTCTCGCTGATCATCAATGAAGGGGCCACCTGGAAGGTGTTTGGGGCATGGATGTTGTTGGCCTCCACCGACGGCATCGACGGCTGGATCGCCCGACGTATGGGCACCACCCGCAGCGGTGCCTTCCTCGATCCGCTGGCCGACAAGGTGCTGGTGCTGGGCGGACTGTGCTCGTTGGCGCTGGTGGGAACGTTCTCGTGGGTGCCGGTTCTGGTGATCGGCGCACGAGAGCTTGGGATCAGCCTGTACCGGGTGTACTGGGGGCGATTTGGTCTGGCCATTCCCGCTCGGACGTCGGCCAAAGTGAAGACCGTCGTGCAGGTCGTGGCGGTGGCTTCTGCAGTGTTTCCCCTCTTGCAGGACACGCCGTTCGTGGCCGTCGCGCTGTTGTGGGTATCGGTGGGACTGGCTCTCTGGAGCGGGGCTCTCTACCTCGTGGACGGCCAACGGGCCCTCACCCGAATGGACCACCCCGCTGGCAACCCGTAGGAGCCTGGGTCTGCTGGGGTGGTGAGAACGGACGCCTCCCCACCGCAGATCGGGCGGGGTCTGCTCCGATTTGCGTGGCAACTCAAATGTCGAAAGGACCGGTGGGTGTGGTGGCCCGAAGGATGGGCAACCCGCCGGGAAACGGCGGTGGGACCGTGGTGAAGCGGACCGGCACGAATCGAAGGGCGATGCCGTCGTCGTGTGGGTCTGGTTCCGCGGGCCGATAGGTGGCGTCGGGTTGGAGCAGGAACAGTTCGACCGTGCGTGTGCGGGGGTGGACGATCAGGACTTCGGGGATGCCACGAGCGGCGAAGAACGGGAGCTTCTCGTACGACGCGTCGTGGGGTGATCGCACCTCGACGGCGAGGGCGATGCCACGGGTCGGCCATTGCAGGTCGAGCTGGGTGGGGGCGGTCATCGCAACCGGGGGGTGGTGGACTGGGGCACGGGCAAGCAGGGAACCGGACGCGCGGAATTCGGCGGTTCCATGGCGAGCAAGCGGGGGGGCCCAAAGCTGAGCCACACGGGGACGAGAAGGAAGGCCGCTACCCGGTAGGCAACTTGGCGCCACGTCGGCAACTCACGTCGCCGTTGTGCTTTGGCCGCAACGGCAAAGGTGGATTCGGTGAGACGTCGTCGGACGTGGGGATCGATGCGTGTTTCGAGATCCGTTTCAAAGAGCATGAAAGGATCCTAAACAACGTCACCTAAGGATCTGAAAATATCTGAAAATATCTGAAAGATCCTCAACGCCTCACTCGAGGCCCATCGTGCCTCAGGCGACGCCGGCCTCGACGAGACCCCGTCCCACCAACACCCGCGCGAGGTGTTCGCGGTACTCCACCGAGGCGTGGATGTCGGCCGAGGGTTCGGTGCCATCAGCCGCCACGCTGGCGGCGTCGGCCGCGGACGAGCCACCAGCCAGTGCGGCTTCCACCGCCGTGGCGCGGATCGGGGTGGACCCCATGTTCACGAGCGCCACGCCGGTGCTGCCGTTGCACTGCACGGCCACACCCACGATGGCCCAGTCTTGCGCTCGACGGTTGAACTTCTGGTAGCTCCAACCGGCCGAGCCGAACTTCGGGATGCGGATCTCGGTGAGCAGTTCATCCTCGGCCAATGCCGTCTCGAGGAACCCTTCGAAGAAATCGGTGGCGGCGATCTCGCGGGTGCCGGTCGGGCCGGCGACCACCAACGTGGCCCCCATGGCGAGGATCACGGCCGGGAGGTCCGACGCCGGGTCGCCGTGGGCGAGTGAGCCACCGATGGTGCCGCGGTTGCGAACCTGCGGATCGCCGACGAGGTGCGAAGTGTGGGCGAGGAGAGGCGCCTCGGCCTTGAGTAGTTCCGAGGTTTCGAGGTCGTGGTGGCGGGTGAGGGCTCCGATGGCGATGAGATCGCCGTCCTCACGGACGTAGGAGAGGTCGCGCACCTCGCCGATGTCCACCAGCACGGTAGGGGTGGCGAGGCGGAGCTTCATGAGGGGCAGAAGGGAGTGGCCACCAGCGAGGAGCTTGGCTTCGTCGCCGTATTCGCCGAGGACGGCGATGGCTTCCTCGGAGGAGTGGACGCGGGCGTAGTCGAACTTGGCGGGAATCATCTCAAGCCTCCGATCCAATGGTGGCGGGCACCTTGCCGTCGGGGTGTTCCGCGGCCCAGCGGACTGAGCTCACGATCATCTGATACCCGGTGCATCGGCACAGGTTGCCTTCGAGTGCCTCGCGGATCTCGTGGTCGTTGGGGTCGGCGTTGTCGGCGAGCAGGGCAGTGCACGCCATCAACATGCCGGGGGTGCAGTATCCGCACTGCAGTCCGTGCTCTTGGCGGAATCCTTCCTGTATGGCGCTGAAGGAACCGTCGGGGTTGGCCAACGACTCGACCGTGCGGATCTCGTGCCCGTCGGCCTGCACGGCGAGCACGGTGCAGCTCTTGACGGCCTCATCATCGAGGAGCACGGTGCAGGCACCGCAGTTCGATGTATCGCAGCCGATGTGGGTGCCGGTGAGGCGCCGCAGCTCGCGGAGATAGTGGACGAGCAGGAGTCGGGGCTCGACGTCATCGTTGGTGGATTCACCATTGACGGTGATCGACACCGACACGGTGGATGTTGCGGTCGTGGTCATCTCGGGAATCCCTTCTCAGGTGGCGGCCGCGTCGGCGGCGCCGTTGGCAGCGGACAGGAGGCGCCACACCTTTTCGGGTGTGACCGGCATGTCGACGTGGCGCACGCCAAAGCCCGACAGAGCGTCGACCACTGCGTTGACGACGGCGGGCGGAGCGCCCACGGCACCGGACTCGCCGATGCCCTTGGCGCCAAGGGTGTTGTTGGGGGTGACGGTGACGATCCGCCCGGCCTCGAAACCAGGGAGGTCGGCCGCCGATGGCACGAGGTAGTCGATCAGGGTGGAGGTCTGGGGTTGACCGGCCTCGTCGTAGCTCATGTGTTCGAAGAGTGCCTGGGCGATTCCTTGGGCCGCGCCACCGTGCACTTGGCCTTCGGCGAGCAGCGGGTTGATCACGGTGCCGCAGTCGTCGATGAGCACGTAGCGCTCGACGTTGACGGCACCGGTGTCGCGATCGATGCCCACGATGCAACCGTAGGCTCCTGATGGATAGGAGAAGTTCGGTGCCGTTTGGAACACCGTGGTGTTGAGGCCGCCGGGCTCGGTGCCTACCGGGAGCTGAAGGGGCTGGAAGCTGGCGGTGGCAACCTCTGCCCACGTGACCGACTTGTCGGGGGAGCCGGCCACGGTGAACGTGTCGGCTTCGACGAGCAGGTCGGCGGGGTTGGCTTCGAGGAGATGGGCGGCGATCTCCTTGGCCGTGTCGCGGATCTTGATCGAGGCGTTTTTCACACCTTCTCCCGCGAGTGGGATGGCCCGACTGCCCATGGTGCCGATGCCCTGTTGGATGGTCTCGGTGTCGCCGTGGATCACCGTGATCTTCTCGAAATCGATGCCGAGCTCATCGGCGGCGATCTGCGCGAAGGCCGTGTCGTTGCCTTGGCCGTGGGGGGCGAGGCCGGTGGCGATGATGGCGTTGCCATCGGGGGTGATGCGCACGCTGGCGCTCTCCCACGAACCGATGTGACCGAACCCTTCGAGGGATCCGTTCGGACCGAACCCGGCTATCTCGATCCATACGGAGAAGCCGATACCCATGAGGGGCTGGGAAAGATCGGCATTGCGTTCGGCCTGTGCAACCTTCAACGTTTCGTAGTCCATCAACCGGAGGAGCTCGTCCATGGCCGCAGGGAAGTTGCCGCTGTCGTAGCAGACCGCCTCGTTGGTGGCGCTCGGATACGGCATGTCTTCGAATTGGATGAAGTTGCGGTAGCGGACCTCGGCGGCATCGAGACCGAGCTCGTCGGCCACGAGGTCGATCACCCGCTCGACCATGTAGGCCGCCTCGGGGCGACCCGCCCCGCGATAGGCGGCCACCGGGGTCGTGTTGGTGAGGCAGTTGGAGAAGCTCGCAGCGATCTTCGGGATCTTGTAGACCCCACTCGTCATCCAGGTGGTGAGCACGCCGAGGCCCATGCCGGTGGGATCAGGCCAGGCCCCCACGTTCTGCACCACGTTCACGCGGAGACCGAGGATCTTGCCGTCGTCGTCGAACGCGACCTCGGCATCGTGTACCTGATCGCGGCCGTGGGTGGTGAGCACCATGGCTTCGCTGCGGGTCTGAACGAACTTCACGGGCCGCCCAAGCTTCTTCGACAACGCTGCAGTGAGGAAGTACTCGGGCGAGAACACGATCTTCGACCCGAAGGCGCCGCCGATGTCGGGGCTGATGATGCGGACGGTGTGCTGCGGCACGCCGAGCCATGCGCTCATGGCGTTGCGCATGTGGTGCGGAGCCTGGAACGTGATGTGCATGGTGAGGCCCTCGGGGCCGTAGTCGGCCACGCAGCCTTGGGTTTCGATCGGCGTGGGGGCACAGCGCTGGTTCACGAGGTGAATGCTCGCCGTGTGCGGCGCGTTGGCGAACACCTCGTCGTGCTGGTCCTCGGCCGGAATGCCGAAAGGCACGTTGGTCTGGATCTCGTCCAGCACGATCGCCGCGCCCTCCGCCATGGCCGCCTGCACGGAGACGACCACGGGCAGGGGGTCGTAGTTCACCACGACAGCTTCGGCGGCGTCGGCGGCCACATAGCGATCGTCGGCCACCAGTACTGCCACCGGCTCCCCTACGAATCGGGCTTTGGCCCGGGCGAGCACGTGGCGTTCCATGCCGGGCACCCCGGGCAGTGGAGGCAGATCGGCGAGGTCGTCGAGCGTCCACACGCCGTGTACTCCCCGCATGGCCTCGGCCGCCGACTTGTCGACCGAGGTGATGGTGGCGTGGGCCTCCGTCGACCGCACGAAGGCCATCCAAAGGCAGCCGGCGGGACGGATGTCGTCCACAAACGTGCCTCGACCGGTGATGAGGTTGGGATCTTCCTTGCGGATGACCCGAGCTCCGACCAGCGACATCGGTTTCCCCCTTCTGTGCCCCCCTGAGGAGCAGCGGCGGTACCCTACCATTTTGGTGAACGGTGTCCAGGGGGAGCCGTGCGATGGTTGAGGCGCTGCTACGGTGCCCGTCCATGGTCCGACACATCGCCATGTTCCGCTGGACGGACGACGCCACCGAAGAGCACAAGGCCGCCGTGGCGGAGGGTCTCGCCGCGCTCCCGTCAGCGATACCGTCGATCGTGCGGTACACGTTCGGGGGTGATCTCGGGGTCAACGATGGCAACTTCCACTACGTGGTCGTCGCCGACTTCGCCGACGTTGCCGGCTACGTCGCGTATCGGGATCATCCGGCGCACCAAGCCGTGATCGCCGAGCGCATCGCCCCGATCCGGGCCGAGCGGGCGTCGGCGCAGTTCGAGATCGACGGATGAATCGGTAGGGGTATGGCGCTCCGCATCGAGATCGACCAAGACGAGTGCATATCGGGCGGGAAGTGCGTGACTTCGGCCCCCGAGGGGTTCGGCTTCGACGACGACGAGTTGGCCGTGGTGCTTCCTGGCGCCAGCCAAATCGACGACGACCGACTCCGGCGCATCGCCGCCAACTGCCCGAGTCAAGCCATCACGTTGCACCCCGCCTGACACCCTCACGCAGGCTCCGGACTCCCCGATGCGAGGCTGCAGGCCGGTACGATCGTCGTCATGGAGGTTGTCGGCTTCGACCACGTGGTGCTGATCGTGGCCGATGTCGAGCGGGCTATTGCGTGGTACCGCGACGTGCTCGGGCTGACCACGGAACGGTGGGAGGAATGGCAACGAGATGAGGCACCGTTCGTGTCGGTTCGGATCGACGCAACCACCGTGATCGATCTGGTGGAGGGAGACGTCACCGGGCGGAACGTCGACCACTTTTGTCTGGTAGTGGCGCCGGAGACCGATCTCGCCGTCTGGGCCCGGGCCGCCAGCATCCCGATCATCGAGGGACCGGCCCGAAGGTGGGGTGCGCAGGGGTGGGCCGTCAGCATCTATGTGCACGATCCCGACGGGCACGTGGTGGAGCTGCGCACCTATCCCACCGGCGCGTGAAGCGTGGGAGTGGGTCTGTGGAGTTCGCCGACGAGCGGGATTCAGGGCTTCGACGAACGCACCGGCGGGCCAAATAGGGTGAGCTGATGGTCGCTTCGCACTACGAGAACATCAGCACCCCCGACGGCACATTCGAGGCGTATTGCGCTCTCCCCGACGGCGACGGACCCTGGCCAGGGGTTGTGCTTTTCCAAGAGATCTTCGGGATCAACGACAACATGCGGTGGCTCGCCGACCGCGCGGCTGGTGCGGGATTTCTGGCCCTCGTGCCCGACATGTTCTGGCGTCTCGAGCCTCGTTTCGAGCGCAAGGACGAGAGTGGGCTCGGCGACGCCATGAACATCGTCATGCAGTTCGATCAGGCCGCGGCCATGGTCGATATGCAGGCGACGTTCACCCACCTGATCGGCATGACGGCCTGCGACGGCAACGTGGGATCGGTGGGGTTCTGCCTCGGGGGAGCGCTGTCGTTCGGATTCGCCGCCACGGTGCGCGTCGACGGCCACGGACCCGACGCGATGGTCAGCTACTACGGATCGGCCGTCAACGACCTGCTCGGGATGGCCGACCAGATCCAATGCCCGATGCTTTTCCACTACGGCACCAACGATGCGTTCATCCCCACTGAGAACATCGACCAGGTGGAAGCCGTCGTGGCTGGCCGACCCGACGTCGGCTTCTACCGCTACGACGCCGGCCACGCCTTCAGCAACGCCGACGCGCCGTCGATGTACGTCGAAGCCGCGGCCACCCAAGCCTGGGCTCGAACGCTCGACTTTCTCGGTGCTCACCTTCGGTCCTGAGCCTTCGATTCGTTGGTCAGGTCGTGCTGGCGGCGGCGCGGCGGAGATGGTCGTGCACCGATCGCACCGCCGAAGATCCCTCGCCAACCGCGGCGGCCACCCGCTTCATCGAACCGTGACGGACGTCGCCGATGGCGAACACGCCGGGGAGCGAAGTCTCGAACGGAAGGCGTTCGATGGTGTCTTCGTCGGGTGAGTTCGAAACTTCCGGCACGTCGCGTCCGGTGAGGATGAAGCCGTTGTCGTCGAGCGCCACATGGGGGCTGAGCCAGTCGGTGAACGGCACGGCCCCGATGAACGAGAACAGGCCCGCGCACGGCTGCTCGGTCACCACGAACGAGCCGTCGTCGGCCATCGTCTGAAGGGAAACAGCCTCGAGGTGATCGTCGCCGTGCAGGTCGGTGACCTCGGTGCGCGCCCGCACCTCGATGAGGGGCGACGTGACGATCCGGTCGATCAGGTACTGCGACATCGACGCCGAGAGGTCGCGGCCGCGGATGGCGATCGTGACCGGTGAACCGCGACCCGCGAGGTGGATGGCGGCCTGACCGGCCGAGTTGCCGCCGCCGATCACCACCACCGGGTCGCCGGTGCACTGCCGAGCTTCGAGGTCGGTGGCGGCGTAGTAGACACCGGCGCCTTCGAGCGCTTCGAGTCGGGCCAGCGGAAGCTTCCGATATTGCACGCCGACGGCGATGATCACGGCGCGGGCGATCACCTCGGCGTCGTCGTGGAGCACCATCCGGAACCCGTCGGGCTGCGGTTCGAGCCGCATCACCGTGCACGGCATGGCGATCCGGGCGCCGAGACGCATGGCTTGGAGTGCTCCCTGCTCAACCAGTTCTCCACCCGACACACCGGCCGGGAAGCCGAAGTAGTTCTCTATGCGCGAGCTGGTGCCGGCTTGGCCACCGGGCCCCACCGCGTCGAGCACCAGCGTGGACAGCCCCTCCGACGCACCGTAGACCGCGGCCGCCAACCCGCCGGGCCCGGCTCCCACCACCAGAAGATCGACCGAATCGGTGGTTGACGGCTCGAACGTGAAGCCGAGGTGGTGCGCCAACTCCCCGACGGTGGGATGTCGAAGCACGGCGGTCGGCGTGACGACCACGGGCGCATCGGCGGGGCGCATGCCGTAGCGGGCGAGAACGACGTCGGGCTCATCGACGTTCGGGGCGTCGAGGTCGATCCACTCGTGCGCCAGTCGTTGTCGGCGGGCGAAGGACCGCAAGGCCAAGGTGGCTCCCGACATGCGGGAGCCGATGATCCGGAGCGGAGCACCCGAACCGCGCAACATCGGGGCGTCCCTGCGGGCCACGAAGGCATTGAAGATCAGGTCGGCGAGATCGGTTTCCGCCGCCATCATGGCGCGGAATCGGGAGGGTGAGATACGGAGGATGGAACTGTCGGCAACCGCCCGGGCGGCGAGCAACGTCCGCTCTCCCGTGAGCAGGCTGAGGCCGCCGAGGAAGTGGCCCGGTCCGTGCGAGATCACGGTGACCGGAGTATCGGTCGAGGTGCTGATGATCCCCACTTCGCCATCGAGCACCACGACGAAGTCGTAGCCGGCCTGGCCTTGGGGAACGATGAGGTCGCCGGCCGACGCGGCCTGGATCTCGCCGTAGGTGCTCAGGCGACGCAACTGCCCCTCATCGAGCACCGGATCGCTGTCGCCAGACATCGCCGTCTCGGCAGCGGACGGGGGATCGGGAACGGCGGCCACGTCGGCGGAGCCTATCGGCTGCGGTTCGGACCTGGTTCAGGCCGGGAGGGGGAGTCGGAGGAGGCGGAGGGTGTTGGCCACGAGGGCGGTGGCGAGTGCGCCATCACCGTGGCAGGGGTCGATGTCGGCGTCCCAGCCGGCGAAGTTCGTGCCGGCCACAAGGCGGTCGTCGCCCACCAAGGCGCGAAGGGCCACGAGGGCGGCCGGCCCACCTACGTGGCAGTCCCACCAGAGTCGATGCAGCTGGATCCGGAAGGCATCGGGTCTCCCTCGGAGGTGGTCGGGAGCCCACGGTCGAGTGGCACCGGCGTGGGCCATCCGCTCGGCCAACTGGGGGACGGCGCCGCCCCCGTGCGAGATGCACACGTCGAGGGTCGGATGGCGCTCGAGTACACCACCGAAGACGAGGGAGGCTACGGCCAAGGTCTCTTCGTAGGCGAAGCTCAGCCACAGGTCGGCATCGAAGCGGCGCACGCGGGGGTCGGGGAGGGGACCGTCGATCCCGGGAGGCGCCGGATGGAAGAACACCGGCACGTCAAGCTCGGTACAGGCTTCGTAGAACGAATCCCAGGAGGGATCGTCGATCCCAATCGGACACGCCATGGCGCCGACGATGGTGGGGTAGTCGGTGCCGATGTACGGAGCGAGCAAGCCGAGATCGCCTGCGGCACGGCGAAGCTCGTCGATGGCGAGGTCGATCTGTTGCATGGGGAGCTGCGCGAACCCTCGGAGGCGATCGGGGTGGCCGGCGACAACGGTGGACAGTTCGTCGTTGTGCCACCGGGCGAAGTCGGCCGCGAGCAACGGCTCGATGTGCCCGAAGTAGGTGAGAGGGTTGGGCGACAGCACCGCCACATCGATCCCAGCCTCGTCCATGGCACGAAGACGGGCATCGACATCCATGAACGGGCTGCCGCGGTATCGCACCCCGTCGAGCACGTAGGTGCCCACTCGGAAGAAGGGCCGACCCTCCGGGCCGGTGCCGAGTTCCGGCCCGTGCTCCCCGGCTTTCCCGAGCACGCCTTCGAGCACCACGTGGGCGTGGATGTCGATCATCCGAAACCCACCCGGATCAAGCGTCGACCCGAGCAATGAGGTGAAGCGAGTCGGGGTTCTCCAGGGTAGAGAGGTCGCCGGGGTCGGTGCCGAGCGCGCAGGCCCGGATCGCTCGGCGAACGATCTTCTGCGATCGGGTGCGGGGAAGGTCGGCGACGAAGAACACGTGTTTGGGCGAGAAGGCCCGGCCGAACTCCACCACAACTGCGGTACGGACGGCGTCGTCCAACGCCCCGAGGTCGGCGTCGGAACGGGCCACGCAATACAGCACCACGACCTCACCCTTGACGTCGTCGGGCACACCGATCGCCGCGGCCATCACCACGCCGTCGCAGGCCACCGCTGCGGACTCGAACTCGGCGGGGCCGATGCGTTTGCCGGCGATGTTGAGCGTGTCGTCGGAACGGCCGTGCAACGACCAGAAACCGTGTTCGTCGACCGACGCCCAGTCGCCGTGCACCCACACGTCGGTGAACCGGCTCCAGTAGGTGTCGATGTAGCGGTTGGGGTCGTTCCAGATGCCGCGGGTGGTTCCCGGCCATGCCTTCGTGACCACCAGCTCGCCGAGCGTGTCGGGATCGCCGGTGCCATCGGGTCGAAGCAAGGAAGTGCCGTCGTCGGCGAAGACGTCAACGGCCATGCCCAGCGAGGGGCCACCCAGCGCGACCGGCTTGAGCCCTTGCAAAAGGTTGACCGACAACAGGCAGGCCCCTGCTTCCGTGCCGCCAGAGATGTTGATGATCGGGCGGGTGCGGCCGCCCACCCGTTCGAACAGCCACCACCACGGTTCGGCGTTCCAGGGTTCGCCCGTAGATGCGAAGGCCCGGAGCGAAGACGGCAGGCCGTCGACAGGCAGGTGCTGATCGCCGGCGGCCTTCAAGGCGCGCACCAACGTGGGGGACACGCCGAGCACCGTGACCTCGTGTTTGGTGACGACCTCCCACAATCGTCCGGGATCGGGCCAGTCGGGGGCGCCGTCGAACAGCACGAGGGTGGCCCCGTTGGCCAGCGAGCCCACGGTGACCCACGGCCCCATGATCCAGCCCATGTCGGTGATCCAGCACAGTCGGTCGCCTGGTTGGAGGTCGGTCTGAAACGCACCCTCTTCGGCGATCTTCACGGTGAATCCACCGTGTACGTGCACCGCCCCCTTGGGTTTGCCCGTTGTGCCCGACGTGTAGGCCAACAGCACGGGCGTCTCGGCGTCGGTGAGCACGGCGCCGTCGAGCGGCTCGGTGACTCGTGCCAGCGCGTCGTGCCACCAACGCTCACGTTTGGTGTCGATCGGCACGGTGAGGGTTCGCTCGTGGTACACGACGAGCGAACGAGGCACCATCACGCCGGCGTGGGCGGCGAGCCGGACTGCCTCGTCGGCGATGGCCTTCATCACGATCGGACGGCCCCGTCGTCGGAACCCATCCGCGGTGATGAGCAACGACGGACGGGCATCGACCAAACGCGTGGCCACTGCGGGCGCGCCGAACCCCGAGAAGATGGGTACGAAGATGGCGCCGAGCCGGGCTATGGCGAGAAAGCTGACGACCGCCTCGGTGCAGAGCGGCAGGTACACCGCCACCGTGGACCCCGGTTCCACGCCTTCGGCTCGAAACATGGCCGCGACCTCGTTCACCGTGTCGCGGAGCTGGGCGAACGTGAGGGTGCGTGATGCACCGTCCTCGTCTTCGGTGATGATCGCAACGGCGTCCGGGGTAGCGACGGCCCAGCGGTCGACGCAAACGTCGGACAGGTTGATCGCCCCGTCGCTGAACCAGGTGGTCCAGGCCGGGCCATTCGTCGTGTCGGCCACGAGTGTGAATGGCCGCTGGAATGGGATGCCGAGGAACGATACGACGGCGTCCCAGAACCAGATGGGCTCGTCGATCGATCGGCGGACCAGCTCGGCGTACGTGTCGATTCCCTGGGCGGCCATGAACCGTGCGGTCACCGAGCGGGCGCGCGCGTCGTGATCGGCCTCCCACACCACGCCCGGAACTGCCGCGCCTCCGAGGTCGTCGCTGTGGCGTGTGCCGCGCTTCTCTGTCACGAGCCTCCGAACCGAACGGGATACCGGCCCCAATACTGCCGCACGTTGGTGGGGTCGATGAACGGGGGTTCGTCGGGATCGGGTCGGGCGCCCCGGTCGAACAACGCCTGCACGGCAACGGGGACGAGTCCGTAGAGATGTTCCGTGGTGTCCGGCGGTTGGTTCTCGGCCAGTACGCCTCCGGCAAGGTCCTGACCGATGCAGGCGTGCATACCCGAACCGAAGCTCAATCCCCAGGGCGAGAGCCCTTCGGGAACAGGTCGGCGGGGGTTGAACTCGGAGGCGTCGGGTCCCCACACCTCGGTGTCGCGATTGACGGCGAGAAGGTCGATCACCACCTTGCTGCCCTTGGGGAACGTGCGTCCCGAAGGGAGGGCGACGTCGTCGAGCGCCCATCGCATCCCAACTGGAGAGGATGGCTGCAATCGGATCGTCTCGTGCATGCAGCGCTGGACGAACCGGGTGTCGGCATGGATCAAGGAGTCGTCTTCTGGGTGGATCGCCAGCCAGGAGAAGATGTTGTGCGTGGTTCGCACGTACGCCGTCGCCGAGGTGTGGGCCCCGGCGAGGAGAAAGAACGCCGTTTCCCGCAGCACCACGTCCGATGGAAGCTCGAGGTTGTCCTGGTTGCGTATGAGGATGGTGAGCACGTCACGGGGAAGGTCGGCTTCGTCGATCTCGCCGGCGGCCAACGCGGCGACGGCCAGGCGCCGACGTTCGGTCGATGGCATCAGGAACTCATCATCGAATCGTGCGAGGGCGTCCACGACCTCGGCTCGTTTGGCTTCTTTGTCGCCCGTGTAGTGCGCAAGGGTGGCGCCCTCGATGAACGTCATCAGGTAGGAGTAGAGGTGAAAGGTCTCCTCCGGGGTGCCGAGTGGCCGATCCACTCCCGCCGTGAGGGCGGCGAGGTTCATCATCATCTGGTGGCTCAGGCTCACGAGTTCGGCTCGATCTGCGACCACATAGGGGGCAAGCGTGGCGTCGATGATTGCCGGGAACAGGGCCTTCTCGTAGTGGGTGTGGGTGTCCTTGCGGAAAAGGCGATTCTCCAACCGGCGCCGGGCTCGATGGGCGTCGGCGTGCAGGTTCACGAGCACGTCGCCCATCACCACTTCGCCGGCGTCGTAGAGGGCCTGGCGGAGGTCTTTGCTGCGGTAGGCCTGTAGGGCTTCGTCGTGGGTGGTGATGGTGAACGTCTCGTACGGCGGGGTTTCGGTCATGGGCTTGGCGTCCTTTGGTCAGGCGAACGTGACGCCGAGGCCGAGCCCACCATCGACGGTGAGCACGGCGCCGGTGGTCCATTCGGCTCCGGCGAGGTAGGCGAGGGCTTCGGCGATCTCGATGGCAGTGCCGATGCGTCCGAGGGCGTGCGAGGAGGCCAGCCCCTCGAGGCGGGCCTTGGCCGCGGCGTCGTCGAAGAGGCCGGCCCGTTGGTTGATCTCGGTGAACACTGCGCCCGGACGAACACAGCCCACGCGGATGTGGCGAGGACCGAGCTCTGCGGCCAGCACGCCGGTGAGGGTTTCGAGCGCTCCTTTGGTGGCGGCGTAGGGGGATGCCCCCGGAAACGCCCGTTGCGTGTGCACGGATCCGATGAACAACACCACGCCCTCGGTTGGCACGAGGTGAGGCACGCACAAGCCCGTGAGCATCATCCCGGCCACCACGTTGGTGTGGAACACATCGAGCAACGCCTGTTCCTCGAGCTCCTCGATGGGGCCGCGATACATGTTGCCGGCGCTGGAGATCAGCGTGTGCAATGCCCCGTCCCCGTGGGCCACGGCCGATTCCACAAACCGCCGCCGGTCGGCGTCCACCGTGATGTCGGCCGCGACCCCGGTGCACCGTGATGATGCGGTGGTGGCGTTGATCTCGGCCGCCACGTCGTCCACCTTGTGTTGTCGCCGACCGCAGATGGTGACGAACGAACCCCGTTCCGCGAAGTGACGGGCCGCGGCAGCGCCGATACCCGAACCGCCACCGGTGATGGCCACCGACATGCCCTCAAGTGAACGCATGGTTCGGCCCTTCCTGGTTGCTGACTTTGGGCGGTAGGGGTTCGGCCGGGGCGCAATCCGCGCCATCCTGGAGTAGCCACCGAAGACCGATCGCGAGCCAGGCCCGGTGGTCGGGGTGGCGGAGCGACTCGATGTCGTGGCCGAGCGTGTCGACGAACACGCGACCCCGATCTACCTGGCGGGCCCACATCGCCGGCTGGGGGTCCTCCACGCCATCGGCCGTGACCGTGAGCCAAGGATCGAGCGGGACGCGGTGGTCCAGCCACGAATAGGCCTCGTCGGCGAGGACGAAGGCGCCGGCGGGCTGCTTGCCGGCCCCCCGATGGGCGTGGAGCGGGGCGCCAGGCGCCTCCGCCACTCGTATCGGCCCGTACGGGGGGTGTGACGAGTGGTCCCATTGCCACGCCGCCCCGAGCGCGTCGCCCCACTCGGGCCAGTCGTCGAAGCAGATGACGGCGGTGTGCATCGCAAGGAGGCGACCGCCATCCCCCAACCACCGCTCGAACGCCGATCGGGCTGTGGGTGAGAGGGCGATGGCGAACTCGGCCCGCTGGTGGGCGTACCGGTCGGCCAACATCTGCCAACGGAGCGCGTTCACCACCAGCACGTGGGGGAGTGAGCGGGTGCCGGTCGTTGCGCCGAGGGTGACGAACGCCTCCTCGACATCGGTGGTGATCGTGGAGGCAACTCCTTGATCCGCGAGCAACGCCACCAACTCGGCCGAGGTGGCATCGAAGTCATGGGTGGGGCCGCCCGACACGATCAGCGCCCGAACCGGGTCACGCATCGCGATGCCCGATGGTGTCGACGGCGCGGGGGCGGGGCAGGTTGGCGATCATCGACATCGTGACCCCCCCGTCGACGATCAGGTTCTGGCCGGTGACGTAGGCCGCGGCGTCGGACAGGAGAAAGGTCACTGCCGCCGCGATGTCGGCGGAGGTACCGAGGCGACCAAGTGGGACCTTGGACTCGCGGGCGACGCGGGTTTCGGGGTCGGCGTAGAGGGGCTCGCTCATCCCGGCGTCGATGAGCCCGGGCGCGACCGCGTTCACCCGCACCCCGAGCGGCCCCCACTCGATGGCCATCTGTTGCGTGAGCAGTGCGATCGCCGCTTTGGTGGCGCCGTAGGCACCGGCATTCGGACCGGGAGCAACGCCGTTCATCGACGTGATGTTCACGATGCGGGCATCAAGACCCGTCGCCGTCGATCCCGCCGCCTGCGTAACTGCGGGCTCGGCGTTCTGATCCCGTCGTTCTTGCAGTCGACGGACCACCGCTCGGCTCACCACAAACGTGCCCGTGAGGTTCACATCGACCACCGATCGCCAGTCGGTGACGGAGACGGTGAGCAGCGGTCCGAAGCGCACGATGCCGGCGTTGTTGACGACAACGCTCGGGGGTGTGCCGGCGGCAGTCGTCAGTGCGTCGAGCGCGCGCTCCACCGCCTCCTCATCGGTGGTGGATGCCTCGAGGCCTACCGCTCGCCCGGGGTCGGCGGACGCGTTGATGGCGGCGACCGTGGTGTCGATCCCCGCAACGTCGACGTCGAGCACTCCCACCGTGTGGCCCAGGCGGGCCAGTGCCGTAGCGATGGCGGCACCGAGCCCTCGGCCGGCACCCGTCACGAGAGCGGTGGCGGGCGCACTCATCCAACGCTCGAATCGGTGCGCTGGAAGCGCACGGGATACGAGGAGAAGTGGGGACGTGAGGACGAGGGGTCGAGCACGGGTGGCGCGGAGGGGTCCGGGTGGGCGCCCGTGGCGAGCAAGGTCTCGATCATCACCTCGATGGTGCCATAGAGGTGGTCGTCGGCGTTGGTGACGTCGTCGGGGTCGGCGCCCCCATCGAGTTCCCTACCGATACAGGCGTGGGTCCCGCCGCCGAAGGCGTGGCCCCACCGAGCCACGCCGTCGGGCACGTCACGGTTCGGATCGAACTGGTGAGCGGTCGGGCCGAACACGTGGGGATCGCGGTTGGCGGCCATGAGGTCGAGCACGACGAGCGCGTCGGCGGGCAAGCGGCAACCGGAGGGGAGCGCGGTGGTGGTGTCGGGTCGGCGCCACGCCACCGGGCTGGCCGGGACGAGCCGAAGTGATTCGTGGACGCACCGCTGCAAGAACAGGCGATCAGCGGTGCCGATGGTGCCGGTCTCGCATGCCCGGCGCAGCCGATACTCGTCCGAAGGGTGATCGTCGAACCAGCCGAAGAGCTGATGCATGGTGTGGGTGAAGGCGTTGGCAGTGGAATGCGAGCCGGCTTGGAGGTAGAAGCAGATCTCCCGGCGCACCACATCGGCGGGCAGCGCCAACGCGTCCTCGTTTCGGAGCAAGGTGGTGAGCACGTCTTTCGGTAGCGCATCCTCCAAGCGAGCGCCGGTCTCGACGTCGCGTAGCAGCCCTCGGCGCCGGGAGATCGACGGCTGGAGGAACGCACAATCGAATTGGTCGATCGCCGCCTGCACCTCGGCGACAACTTCGTGCCGCGGACGGGTGGTGTGCACCAGCGTGGCGCCGATAGAGAACACCTTCACCAACTCGTAGAGCGAGTCGGTGGTGCCGGGGTCGTCGGCATGGTCGACCCCGGCGATCAATGCCGTCAGTGCCATCGTGGTGCGGTAGCCGATCGGCAGGAGGTCGCCGGTGCCCGCGGTCACGAATGGCGCCAGCGCGTGGGTGACGGTCGGCCCGAGCACGTTGCGCTCCCACTGCTGAAACATCTCTCTTCGGAACAGTCGGTTCTCGAGCCGTCGGCGGGCGCGGTGGGCGTCGCCGTGGAGGGTGAGTAGGCAGTCGGCCATCACGATGGCCCCGTCGTCGTAGAGCGCCTGACGGAGCTCCTTGCGACGGTAGGCATCACGAACGTCGTCGAAGCGGTGGAGCACGATCGGCTCGGTCGGGGTTGGTGCGCCCGTGGCCGATCCGGTCATGGGCGCAACGGGGCTGGATGTGCCGTCGCCCAGGTGAGTGGTTGTGCGGACCACATGCCCACCTTCTCGCCGACCAGCGGGGAACGGGTGGGCCACGGGCGACTGAGGTCGACGCGCGCCCCCCGACTGATCACTTCCACCAAGTTTCGGCGATCGGCGAGCACCCGCACGTCGCTGCCCGGGTTGCCGTCGACCACCAGCACGTCGGCCCTCCTGCCGGGAGCGATCACGCCCACCTCGCCCGGCATCCGCAAGGCGAGGGCGCCGTTGGCGGTGGCGCAGGTGATCGCTTCGATCGGGGTGAGCCCGAGCTCGTCGACGAACACCTCCATCTCTCGCGCGTGCCATTCGCCGTAGGGGGTGAGCGAGAACCCGCTTTCGGACCCACAGAGCAAGGTGACGCCGGCATCGAACGCCTTGCGCATCATCTCGGCGGTGGCCCGGATCTCGCCCCGGAAGATGTCGACCTGGCCAGTGGCCGCGCCCACCGCATGGCCGTGATCGGCGAGGTTGGCCAGAAAGGTGAAGGTGGGAGCGATCGCCGCGCCGCTGGCCACCACGGCATCGAGGGCACGGTCGTCCATGAACGAGGCGTGGAGGATGAGATCGACGCCGCATTCGGCCGCCAGAGCGGTGGAATCGGCGCTCCGGCAATGAGCCACACACGGTGTGTCGAGGGCGTGGGCCGTTTCCACCACGGCCCGTAGCTCATCGGCACCCCACACCGACAGCTCGTCCTTGTGGTTCGGAACCGACCCGGTGACGTGGATCTTCACCCAGTC